>ENA-UADE01000556-UADE01000556.1-human-gut-metagenome-genome-assembly--contig:-NODE-556-length-7982-cov-3.525419_pt1 | contig 7982 bp, 6 predicted proteins | sample MGYA00244226_ERZ654251 | MGnify/ENA primary metagenome ERZ654251 (study PRJEB26926, sample SAMN06165073) | human gut metagenome | biome: ENVO:00009003; feature: ENVO:2100002; material: ENVO:00002003... | reverse complement strand
GCTCGGAGATGTGTATAAGAGACATGAACAGGACGTTTGAGAGGTTAGTAACCTGCATGCCGGAAGGTTAGTAACGTGTGGGGCGACACGTTACTAATGTGTGGGCTGTAAGATTAGTAATGTTACAGGTGAAAGATTATATATCTTACAAGTGATACATATCATACAGGTATGAAGTTTCAGTATATGTTTGATAATAAAACAGTAGGTTATCTTTTTTTACGATTATCCAGTTCAATGAACTCTTTTCGGATGAATAAGTTTCTTATGTTTTTCAATATTGTAAAAATATACCAGTCTACACAGGCTGTTCTGAATCTTGCCGTATTCCAGTCTTCTTTCTTATATAAGGATGAAAAAAGAAAGTAGAGATGGCTGATTAAACTGTTTTATGAGCTTATTGCCGTTTTTTAGCTATTGGAAACATATTGGTTAAGGAAATATTTAAAATATTGCAGATAGAGGGCTATAATTAACGAAAAAAGGGGTGCATGATGAACACCCCTTTTGCTCAGTAAAGATAAGACCTTATCTTTACTGGTTGTTTGTAACATTCTAGTTGCGGAATTTTAATCCGTCACCCGCTGTTTCTACGATAATCGGTTTGCTTCGGTCCACTTCCTGTGACAATAGCTTTTTGGACAAATCATTCAGCAAATAGCGCTGGATGGCACGTTTCACGGGACGGGCGCCGAATTCGGGATCATAGCCTGTGCTGGCAATGAAACGGACGGCCTCATCGGTCATTTCCAAAGTAATGCCGTTGCCGGCCAGCATATTCTTGATACCGTTGATTTGTAACATCACAATCTGTTCTATCTCTTCTCTGTTCAAAGGCAAGAACATGATTGTTTCATCTATACGGTTCAGAAACTCCGGCCGTATCGTTTTTTTCAACATGGACATTACCTCTTTCTTCGTCTCTTCAATCACCACTTCGCGATTCTCGTCATTAATCTTTTCGAACTGGCTTTGAATGTATGCGCTGCCCAGGTTGGAAGTCATGATGATAATTGTATTCTTGAAGTTTACCGTACGTCCCTTGTTGTCAGTCAGACGTCCGTCATCCAAAACTTGCAGCAGAATATTGAACACATCGGGATGTGCTTTTTCTATTTCATCAAACAATACCACAGAGTATGGTTTGCGTCGGACGGCTTCTGTCAACTGACCGCCTTCATCGTAACCTACGTATCCGGGAGGCGCTCCGATCAGACGGGATACAGAGTGTTTCTCCTGATATTCGCTCATGTCGATACGCGTCATCAGACTCTCGTCATCAAACAGGTAGTCGGCCAATGCTTTGGCAAGTTCTGTCTTACCTACACCGGTAGTACCCAGGAAGATGAATGAACCTATCGGACGTTTCGGATCCTGTAATCCGGCACGGCTACGGCGTACGGCATCGGATACGGCTGCTATGGCTTCATCCTGACCTACCACACGCAAATGTAATTCTTGCTCCAGATGAAGCAATTTGTCACGTTCGCTTTGCAGCATCTTGTTGACCGGTATCCCTGTCCACCGTGAAACAACATCGGCAATGTCCTCAGCGGTAACTTCTTCCTTTATCATGGCACTGTCACCCTGCTTGTGTTTCAGGTCTTCTTGAATATCCTTGATCTCGTTCTCTAAAGCCTGTAATTTTCCATAACGGATTTCGGCTACTTTACCGTAATCTCCCTCACGTTCCGCTTTCTCGGCTTCGAATTTCAATTGTTCTATTTCCTGCTTGTTTTGCTGAATCTTGTTGACCAGTTCCTTTTCACTCTGCCATTTGGCTTTGTAAGAGGTTTCCTGTTCTTTCAGTTCGGCAATCTCTTTATTCAGTTGTTGTAATTTCGGCTCGTCTTTTTCACGTTTGATGGCCTCACGTTCAATTTCCAGTTGTTTCAGGTGACGTGAGATTTCATCCAGTTCTTCAGGCACGGAATCACGTTCCATACGCAATTTGGCAGCAGCTTCATCCATCAGGTCAATAGCCTTGTCCGGAAGGAAACGTTCGGTAATGTAACGGTTGCTCAATTCTACAGCGGCAATGATGGCTTCATCTTTGATACGTACCTTGTGATGGTTTTCGTAACGTTCTTTCAATCCACGGAGAATGGAGATGGTGCTCAGCGTGTCCGGTTCGGCTACCATAACGGTTTGGAACCGGCGTTCCAATGCCTTGTCCTTTTCGAAGTACTTCTGATATTCGTCCAAAGTAGTGGCTCCTATGCTGCGGAGCTCACCACGGGCCAAGGCGGGTTTCAATATATTGGCGGCATCCATGGCACCTTCACCTTTACCGGCTCCGACCAAGGTATGGATTTCATCGATAAACAGGATGATGCTGCCTTCGGCTTTGATTACTTCATTGACAACAGATTTCAGACGTTCTTCAAATTCACCTTTGTATTTGGCTCCGGCAACCAGTGCGCCCATATCCAATGAGAAGATTTGTTTGTTCTTCAAGTTGTCGGGTACATCACCTCGGATGATACGGTGTGCCAAGCCTTCAACAATGGCGGTCTTACCGGTACCCGGCTCACCGATTAAAATCGGATTATTCTTGGTACGGCGGCTTAATATTTGTAATACCCTACGTATTTCTTCATCACGCCCGATAACTGGATCAAGTTTTCCGCTGCGGGCAGCCTCATTCAAATTAATGGCATATTTGCTTAAGGATTGATAAGTGTCTTCACTGGATTGTGAAGTTACTTTTTCACCTTTACGTAGTTCTGCTATGGCGGAGCGCAGCTCTTTGTCTGTCATTCCCGCGTCTTTCAATATGGTAGCGACAGTACTCTTTACATTCAACAAGGCCAGGATAATAGCTTCCAGTGAAACGAATTCGTCACCCATCTCTTTGGAATACTGTACGGCTCTTTGTAATATCTCGTTGCTTTCACGGCTAAGGTAAGGTTCTCCTCCCGAAACCTTAGGCAGTGAGTCAATTTGCTTGTCGATGACCAATGCGATCTGCTGGGCGTTCATTCCCAATTTCTGGAAAATGAAGTTGGTGACGTTTTCACCTACTTTCAGTACTCCGGCCAACAGATGCACAGGCTCGATAGCTTGCTGTCCGCGGGCTTGAGTTACGTTCACCGCTTGTTGCACTGCCTCCTGTGATTTAATTGTGAAGTTGTTAAAATTCATATTGTATCTCCTTTCTAAATATTATTCAAATACCTATTGAAAACGTAACTGTCACTGCTTTGTTCAGTGGCTTTTGCGATTTCATTTGATAATCGTCAAATAGTTTGCCATAAAGAAAAAGAAAGCTAATGAAGTAAAATAAGAAGACAAAATGGCAGGCTCTCCGGCTTTTAAATGAAAAAAAGTCCGAATTGTACACAAAAAGGCAGATAACTCTTTTTGCAAGCAGATGATAATTGCTATCTTAGCATCGAAATCATAAAATGAAAACGAGATGACAAATGAAATAAAGTTTGCAGATACTGTAATTTTGGTGGATGTAGCCTATGTAGATAGGGTGGCGGGTGATTTATCCAAACATTTTGGTGACGTGGTGGGCCGTAAGTTGCCGAAAGCGGATTTACCGGTGTTGTTGGAATGTCTGTCACTGGATAGTGGAATACCCTTGGGGGAGAATGCTGTTCAGGTATTATTTATTTATGACGAGGAAAGTAAGAAAATGGATGCTTTTCAGCCGTCGGATTTGGAAAAGGAATTAAATAACGTGGCTTTCAAAAGCCAGTTGGGAGAGTTTGCACTTTATTCTTTCGAACCGTCGGATATGGCTAGTCGCGAAGAGTTGTTTCTGGAGTCTTTGAGAGTGGTGGTTGATGCAAAAGAGGTGAAACGGGTGATTATTGTCCCTGCCGAAGAAGAATATGGAGATAAAGTTCCTGCTATATTAAATAAGGTGGATGGAAAAGAAAAAATGACGGTATTCGGTATGAATCCTCCAACCAGTGAAGTAGCTTATCAGTGGGAGATGCTTGGATTCGCTGTTTTACAGTCGTTAGGAATTAAAGCAGACGAACTGTAATCATTAAAAAACATGTCTGATTTCAGGTTAAGAGTATTCAGCAGTGTTGCGAAAAACCTCAGCTTTACAAAGGCTTCGCAGGAGCTGTTTATCAGTCAGCCGGCTATAACCAAGCATATTCAGGAATTGGAGACGATGTACCAGACACGCCTTTTTGAGCGAATGGGGAACAAGATCTTGCTGACTGATGCAGGCAGGTTGTTGTTGGAGCATTGTGAGAAAATTTTGGAAGATTACGGACGCTTGGAGTACGAGATGAACTTATTACGTAATGAGCATACCGGTGAGTTGCGCTTGGGAGCCAGTACTACAATTGCCCAATATGTGCTTCCCCCTTTGCTGGCCCGCTTTATCGAGAAGTTTCCGCAAATGTCTTTATCACTTTTCAGCGGGAACTCCTCTGAGGTGGAAAAGGCATTGCAGGAACATCGTATAGATTTGGCACTGGTAGAGGGAAATACCCGGCAACCTAATTTGAAATATACTCCTTTTCTGCAAGATGAGTTGGTGGCTATCGTCCATACTCATAGTAAGTGGATGGATTATGATGAGATAACTTTGGATGAATTGAAAGAAGTTCCTCTTGTACTTCGTGAAAGAGGTTCGGGAACATTGGATGTATTGATTACCGCTTTGCATAAACACAACATAAAGTTATCGGACCTTACTATCCGTATGCACCTGGGAAGTACAGAGAGCATTAAATTATTTCTGGAAAATAGTGAGTGCATGGGGATTTTGTCTATCCGGTCTATTAATAAAGAACTGTATTCAGGGAAGTTTAAAGTATTGGATATAAAAGACCTGGTGATGTTTCGTGAATTTGATTTTGTCCAATTGCAAGGGCAGGATACAGGGCTCCCGGCTCTGTTCATGCAATTTGCCAATCATTATAAGGAAAAGTTATAACTTATAATTAAAAACGATTAGATTGTTTTTGAAACATATATTACCTTTGCATCCCGAAATGGAGAAATAATGTTAAAAAGTAAAATATATGATTTCAGTAACAGCTTTACAGCAAAACAGCAAAACTATTTATGTAGGTTTGCTTTCCACGTTAACGGTCTTTTTGTTGATGGACTATATTCCGGTATTGGCTTCATTTTCCCAGTGGGTCACTCCCCCCGTATCTTTATTTCTGGGGTTGATATTTGCATTAGTTTGCGGACAGGCCTATCCTAAGTTCAATAAAAAGGTTTCTAAATATTTGTTGCAATATTCTGTAGTGGGATTGGGGTTCGGTATGAATCTTCAGGCTTCTCTGGCTTCCGGTAAGGAAGGAATGGAATTCACGATCATTTCTGTAATCGGTACAATGATTATAGGTATGTTTATAGGGCATAAACTTTTGAAGGTAGATCGTGATACGGCTTATCTTATCAGTTCGGGTACTGCAATTTGTGGGGGAAGCGCTATTGCTGCTGTGGGTCCTGTATTGAAAGCTAAAGATAGTGAGATGTCTGTGGCTTTGGCTACTATCTTTGTATTGAATGCCATCGCTTTGTTTATTTTTCCGGTGTTAGGTCATATGTTTGGGTTAGATCAACAACAGTTTGGTACTTGGGCAGCTATTGCTATTCATGATACGAGTTCTGTGGTGGGAGCAGGTGCGGCATACGGTGAAGAGGCGTTGAAAGTGGCGACAACAATCAAACTGACCCGTGCACTTTGGATTATTCCTTTGGCATTCGCTACTTCTTTTATTTTCAAGGGAAGCGGTAAGAAAGTAAGCATTCCTTGGTTTATCCTTTATTTTGTTGTGGCTATCGTTCTGAATACTTATGTGCTGGATGGTGTGCCTCAATTCGGGCAGGCTGTTTCCGGACTGGCACGTAAGGGATTGATTATTACCATGTTCTTTATTGGAGCTTCCTTGTCTATGGATGTATTGAAGCAAGTAGGTATGAAACCTCTGATTCAAGGTATTGCTCTTTGGGCGGTGATCAGTCTTAGTTCATTGGCTTATATTCTACTTTTCTGATAGGGATTTATTAGAATATTAAAAAGTATGCGGATGATATGGATTGTCTGAAAAATCCTGTTTATCCGCATGTTTTTTTATGAGAATATAATTTAGAAGTAATAGATGAGTAATAGTACAGCGTTTACTCCAATGACAGTGAGGAATCCTTTCCATACATAAGGCAGCATTTCTTTTCTGCGGGAGGAAAAAAATATGGCATAGAACATATTCACTACGATGTTGCTGATGATAGCTTGCATGATACAGGCCCCTACAATGGTTGCCGGAATGTTTCCGCCTTGTAACAGGTTAAGTATGAAAGGAGTGATATCACTTAATCCTGTTGCAATGGAGAGAATACTCAAACCTCCTGTTCCTGCATAAACCAATGTATAGTGAGTCGGAAATGTAAATACTACGAATAATAAAGCAAAGATCAGAGCGACTTTGAATTCCAGTGGATTACTTTCCGTTTCCGTTTCTTCAATAACTTCGCGCTCGCCTTTTATAGTATGCTTTTTATGGATGAATATGCCGATGCCGGCGGCGGTTGCAGACATGATGAGCAGATAGGGGTAAATATTCAGAAAGATGGAAGTGCTGAATATAAGGATCAAAATCATGAAACGTAAGAACATCATGCTGACAGCAAGCATCATGGCAGATACATATTCCGGTATTTCATGCGCTTGTACCCGTTTGCATTTGCGGGCAAGGATGGAAATGGTAGCGGTGCTGCTATACAGACCACCGATAATGCCCGAAACCAAAGTGCCTGATTCGCGGAAAACATATTGCTTCAGCAGGTAGGACAAATAGGAGATACCCGATACGACTACAGTAGCCAGCCAAATGGTGTATGGAGTGAGATTGATACCCGGTATGAGAGGTTCCTTGGGTAGCATGGGCAAAATGATACCGCTGATAGCCAGAAATTTTGCCAGTGTGATCATTTCATCATTCTGCATCCGTTGTACAAGTTCTGTGAAGGTGTGTTTCATTTCTGTGAAAAGAAGCACGGTGACTACCATCATCACGTAAAACCAGGAAGGTTGTGTACTTATGATAGGAGCCATACAATAGGTGATAAGGGCGATGATGATTGTTGTCACTCCAAACACGTGGAACTGGGATTGCTTGACATAATAATTGATGCCCAGTAACATACCTAAAATTATTCCGCCTCCCATAAATAAATGCATTTCCTTAGGATCAAGTATATAGAGGAGATATCCCAAAATGCCGATAAAAGTAAAAGTCCGGTCTGTGCCGAAAAGCGTAGTTTCCCCCTCTCGTTTCAGGCTGATTCTCCGTTGGGATAAACCGATGAGTAAAGAGAACAAGGTCACCAGAATGAAAGTAACCAATTGCTGGGGAAGGTAATCGTACAACTTTTCCATAAATCTGTCAAGATTAGGTTGATGTAATAGGTTTTCCTTTTAAACTGCATTGACTCCTCTGATGGATTCAAGTGGATTTAAAACGCTTGCTTAAACTGGCTTTCTTCAAAAAGTCCTTTTAATTTATCATCACTTTTTATTTGGTTGATGATTGTGGACAGAACTCCTGCTTTAGGCAATTCTACCACAACGTCTGTTTTATATTTACCACCGCTCTGCCGGCTGTTTTCACAGATTACTTTTAAGTTAGCAGCCTCTTGCTGGGTAGCCATATGGATCAGATCTGAGAACTGTTCCCACTCTGCATTACCGAATTTTTTTTGAGACTTGGCAGCCATTTCCGCCTTTGCTTTGATCTGGCTGGTTATTGCAGTACGGGCTGCAATGACCGCCTTCTTTTTGGAGGCAGTGGCATCACCGCTCTGAGCTGATGCTGAGGCACGGAAGAAGTCTGCGTTTGTGCTATATGCATTTCCGGTACAAGGAGTGCTTTGTGCCTGTGCCCATGTTGACATTCCAAGGACGAAGGCTAAAAAATAGATGAATTTATAATATTTCATAGTTGTAATTTTATCAATCTATTGCGAAGATAGAAGAATATTTGATAATATAAACA
>ENA-UADE01000555-UADE01000555.1-human-gut-metagenome-genome-assembly--contig:-NODE-555-length-7988-cov-3.767049_pt1 | contig 7988 bp, 9 predicted proteins | sample MGYA00244226_ERZ654251 | MGnify/ENA primary metagenome ERZ654251 (study PRJEB26926, sample SAMN06165073) | human gut metagenome | biome: ENVO:00009003; feature: ENVO:2100002; material: ENVO:00002003... | reverse complement strand
ATACGAGATCATGCCTAGTCTCGTGGGCTCGGAGATGTGTATAAGAGACAGCGCGTATGTTCCGTTCAACCCTGGGTGGCACCGTGTTTAACCGCTCCGCAACATAGGGATATAAATTGGCGGCTGCACACATGACGTCATCGTGTTGCATAATGAATTCGAGCGCCGTAACCATTTGAATATACCCTTGTCTCCCGGCAGGGGCTCCAAGCTCCAAAAGCTCGGATTCTATATCCAATCGTTTCATTGTTTCCTCCGATTCTTAACAACAACTGGGGTGATTATAGTGAAGAAATGTAAATATGTCTGTGATACAGTAGCATAAATTGGCCATTTTTTCTATTCCTCAAAAGCCCAAAAAATGCTTAAAACAGAGGATGTTATAACGCTATAAGAAAAAAGTATCGGCAGAGCTGTAAAGAAGGCCGCTAAGAAAAATTAATAACTGAAGTTATTTTAAGCCGCTATTGCATATATTGCGCATGTTATAGTATAATATGCTGCAGCGCTTTTGAAGGGCGCGACATGCGAAAGGAGAACGCAAAAATGGACGAGAGCGACGCCGAAGCGCCCAGCCCTGTTCCGTTACAATCGCATATAGCTGAAAATGTGAAAGGTCATACCTCCCGCGCCCGTTATGGTTTTTATACGGGCGTCATACGGCATGGCTTTTTTGCATAAATAAAAAACATATTTATTTGGAGGAATCAAAACCAAAATGGAAGACGACCCGCTTATAGGACTATTGCTGCTGCAGCTGTTCTTTATTCTGCTCAACGCCGTGTTCGCGTGCGCTGAGATAGCCGTGCTTTCGGTGAACGAGGTCAAACTGAACAAGCTTGCGGCGGAGGGCGACAAACGCGCCGCGCGACTCAGCCGCCTTACTTCCCAGCCCGCGCGCTTTTTGGCTACTATACAGATATCAATCACACTTGCCGGCTTCTTAGGCAGCGCATTTGCCGCCGATAACTTTGCCGACAGGCTGGTTGAAGCCGTGCAGTCAACAGGCGTGAACATAAACGCGCATCTTCTCAACAGCATAAGCGTTGTTGTAATAACGCTTATACTCAGCTTTTTCACCCTTGTTTTCGGCGAGCTTGTGCCCAAGCGCCTTGCCATGAAAAAGGCCGAAAGCATTGCCCTTGCATTGAGCGGAGTGATATCGTTCATATCCGCCGCGTTCAGGCCCATAGTATGGCTGCTTACGGTAAGCACCAATCTTGTGCTGAAGCTGCTTGGCGTTGACCCCAACGAGGAGGACGACGAGCTGACAGAGGACGAGATACGCATGATGATAGACGCGGGCAGCGAAAAGGGCGCCATAGAGGAAGGCGAAAAGGAACTGCTGCAAAACGTGTTCGAGTTCAACGACATTGCGGCGGAGGATATACTTACCCACAGGACAATGGTGGATATGCTTTGGACCGAGGAAACGGACGCGGAATGGGAAACCACGATAAAGGAGACCAACCATTCGCATTATCCCGTTTGCGGTGACACTGCGGACGATGTTGTCGGCGTGCTGAAGGCGCGCGACTATTTGAAGCTTACCGACCGCACGCGCGAAAGCGTTATGAAAAACGCCGTAAGCCCCGCGCTATTCGTACCGCTTAGCGTTAAGGCGGACGATCTTTTCCGCGAAATGCGCCGCACGCGCAATCACTTTGCCGTGGTGCTGGATGAATACGGCGGAATGAGCGGCATAGTTACCATGAACGACCTTGTGGAGCAGATAGTGGGCGATATTGACGATGTGGATTCGGAGGAGGCCATAATACCCCTCGGCGGCGGCAAATACTCCGCCGGCGGGCGCGCCGCGCTTGAGGACATAGGCGAGCTTTTCGGCATGGAGCTGCCCACGGACGAGTTCGATACCATAGGCGGGCTTATATTCTCCGCATTCGATGTCATACCCGAGGACGGCAGCCGCTTCTCCGTTTCCGTATGCGGCATCCATGCGGACGTTGACAAGGTTGCGGAACACAGGATAGTACACTGCGTTATATATAAGGAGGAAACGCAGGACGCGGAAGGCGCGCCGATTGCGTCATAAATATTAAAATGTTACATAATTTTGATGCTTCTATCCATAATAATGAACGAATGTGAAGCTTGGCCTCAGGCTATTGCATTGGGGCAAAAGCGGACTATAATATAAACTGTACCGCGAAGGAAAGGGCGATGGGCCCCGGATGGAGCGGCACGGCAGGCGACCCGATAAGGGCCGGCCGAGAAATAAAAATTTACCTTATGGAAGGAAGTAGAAATATTATGTTACCGATGATTTTTGGAGAAAACCTTTTTGACGATCTGTTTAACGATGCGTTTGAGCGCAGCATGTGGAACACCGACAAGGCCCTTTACGGCAAGCGTGCTTCCCAGCTGATGAAGACCGACGTACACGAGACCGAAGAAGGCTACGAGCTGAACGTTGACCTGCCCGGCTTCAGCAAGGACGAAATTAACGTTGAGCTGAAGAACGGCTACCTTACCATCAGCGCCGCCAAGGGGCTGGATAAGGAAGAGACCGACAAGAAGACCAAGCGCGTTATCCGTCAGGAGCGCTACAGCGGCAGCTGCCAGAGGACCTTCTACGTTGGCGACATAAAGAGCGAGGACGTGAAGTGCAAGTACGAAGCCGGCGTGCTGACAGTCAACCTGCCCAAGTATGAGCAGAAGAAGCTTGCCTCCGCCAGCACCATCGCCATCGACTAACACTAAAACAAACGCACAGCCGTGCGCGGGTAACCGCGCACGGCTGTTTTATTCTTCCGCAGGATATGGTAAAATAGCATAAGGAAGTATCCCCTCACGGTGGCATGCGGCGCTATATCCAACATTTCGGCATAATAAGTTGGATGTTGCCGGATAAAAAGTTGGATGTTTGAGGGGTAAAAGTTGACTATTAAGCAATTTAGTAAAAAGATAAACTATAAAAAGGAGACAGACACCATGAAAAACGAAAGCGCAAAGAAACTGCTGGACTTCATGAAAAAGAGCCCCACAAGGTATCAGGTGGTGGCGAACTTTGAGGCCATGCTGGACGAAAAGGGCTACGAAAAGCTTTATACGGAAAAGCCGTGGCGGCTTGAGCGCGGGGGCAAATACTATGTTTCGCCAAACGGATCGAGCATAATGGCGTTCCGCATCCCCGCCGAACCCACCGCGGGCTTTATGCTTTCCGCCGCGCACAGCGACTCACCAACCTTTAAGATAAAGGATAATCCGGAAAAGGCCGGCGCGCATTATGTGCAGCTTACAACCGAGCGCTACGGCGGCGCGCTCATGTCCACCTGGTTCGATCGTCCGCTTTCCGTTGCGGGCCGCGTGCTTGTGCGCGGGGAGAACGGCCGCATTGCGACCAAGCTTGTGAACGTTGACCGCGACCTTTTGATAATACCCAACGTTGCCATACACATGAACCGCAACGCTAACAGCGGCTTTGAAATAAAGGCAAATGTGGACACGCTGCCCCTTTTCTCCGACGAAAACGGCAAGGGTAAATTCATGCAGGTGGTGGCGGACAGCCTCGGCATAAACGCAGAGGACATAATAGGCCACGATCTTTACCTTTACAACCGCATGGCCCCCACGTTCCTCGGCAGGGATGATGAGTACATCGCCTCCCCGAAGCTGGACGACGTGGAGTGCGCGTTCGGCTGCATGGAGGGCTTTATAAACGCGGCCGAGAGCGGCAGCATACCCGTATGCTGCGTGTTTGATAATGAGGAGACCGGCAGCTCCACCAAGCAGGGCGCAGCGTCCAACATTCTGCGCGACCTTCTGCGCCGCATTGCGCTCAACCTTGGCAAGAGCGAAGAAGAATACCTTGCCATGGTGGCACAGAGCTTCATGGTATCGGCGGACAATGCCCATGCGCAGCATCCCAACCACCCCGAGTATTCGGACAGCGACAACTGCCCCTACATGAACAAGGGCATAGTGATAAAGTTCAATGCCAACCAGAAATACACTACCGACGGCGTATCCGCCGCGCTGTTCCGCCGGGTGTGCGCGGAAGCGGGCGCGCCGGTGCAGGTTTTTGCCAACCGTTCCGATATGGCGGGCGGCGGGACGCTGGGCAGCATTGCCAACACCAAGGTTGCCGTAAGCACCGTGGACATAGGTCTGCCCCAGCTTGCCATGCATTCATGCTACGAAACCGCGGGCGCGGAGGACATAGACAGCCTTGTAAAGGCCATGACCGCCTTCTATTCCAAAACCCTCACCGTTGAAAACGGCGAATACGGAATATAAGCGCGCTTACGCGCGTAAGGCGGATTGACTGAGGGGTTGAGACAAGCAAAGAGCTGCGAGCTAATTTATAACCCCTCCGTCCATTCGCTGACGCTCATGTCCACCTCCCCTTTCAGGGCAGGCTTAATTAGAGTACTTCCAACAAAAAAGACAACCTCTTCGGCTGTCTTTTTTCTCTCTTTATTTTTACTCTTCCCTACCCTTGGGCGCTATCACCACGCGGCGGTTGGGTTCTTCGCCCTCGCTGTATGTGATAACGTAGGGGTTGTTCTGCAGCGTTGCGTGCAGCACGCGGCGCTCGTAGGGGTTCATCGGCTCCAGCGTTCTTGCGCGGCCGGTACTCCTTACCTGGGACGCTACCTTGCGGGCAAGGCGGGCAAGCGTTTCCTCGCGCCTGTCGCGGTAGCCCTCGGTGTCCACGGTTATGCGGGTGAAGCCATGCTCCTTGCGGCTGCGGTTAACGTGCAGGCTGGTCAGATACTGTATCGCGTCCAGTGTTTCGCCCCTGTGGCCTATCAGCACGCCCATGCCGGAGGATTCTATTCTCAGCCTTACGCCGTCCTCCTCGCTAACGTTGGCAAGAACCTGCGCGTCTATATTCATAAGGCGGAGCATTTCCCTGAGGAACTGCGCGGCTTCGTTGTTCTCCGCGGCCTCAAGCGTGTATTCAATCTTGGGCTTGGCGCTCTGTTCTTCGCGTTCGCGGCGGTTGCTGCGCTCGCGGCGGTTATTCCTTTCCCTGCGCGGCGACCTTACTTCGCTGACTTCTTCAGCTATCTCTTCGCGCACTTCGCCGTTTTCGCTTATTTCTTCGGCTACGGTAATGGTTTCTTCCTTCGCCTCTGCCGCTTCCTCGCTGCGCCGGGGCTTATCCTCGCGGTGGGGGCGTTCGTCGCGGCGGTTACCGCGGTCGCGCCTGGGCCTGTCGTCGCGGCGCGGCCTGTCCTCGCGGCGGCGATTGGCGCGCCGTTCGGCTTCGTTCATGTAGTCGGGTACTACTATCTGCTCCGGCTCGCGCTCGGTCAGCTTTACTATGGCGGGCTTTGCGCCTATACCAAGTATGCCCTTGGTTTCGTGCTGAACTATGTCTATCTCAACTTCGTCTATCGAAACCTCCAGCTCCTTAAGGCCGTTAAAAATTGCTTCGTCTATCGTTTTGCCTGATGCTTCGATTGTCCTCATTTATTAGCATCCTCCTTTGCCGGTTCCGTCCTCGGGAATTTCTTGTTCAGTATAAGGTTGACTATTATCATTATTACGCTGGTCAGCGTCCAGTAAATTGCAAACGCCGCGTTGTAATTAAGGCAGAATATGAAGCTCATTACCGGGAAAAGATAATTCATCCATTTGGTGGACTTCGCTGCTTCCTCGTTGGCGGCGGGGGTATTCTTGGTCATGAGCCAGGCGGAAAGGAAGTTCGTGCCGCCGGCAAGTATGCTCATTATGAACCAGCCGTTGTTATATCCCTTGTAAACGTCAAGGAAAGGCTGAATGGCTGCGTCGTAAATGGCTATGGCCGCATCGTTTGAAAGGAGCTGATAGCTCACGCCGCCCTGATAAACCTTGGTAACGGCAAGGCCCATTTCAACCAGCTTTTCGCCAACGCCGGGTTCCTGCAAATAAAGCAGGTTTGAAAGCTGCGGCGTGGCAAGGAAGCTTGCGCCGTTGGCAAGCACGGGCGTAAGGCCGTTATCGGGCTGCCAAATATTGTTTATCCACAGAAATTTGAAGGATTTGAACAGCTCCATGGCGTTTTCATCCACCAGCAGCCTAAGGTTCATTTCATATCCCCAGTAACGGAACGCCGCTATGAAGCAGAAGAAAAGCGGCATGGTTATGAGCATCGGCAAGCAACTGCCCCACATGCTCACGCCCTTTTCCTTCATAAGCTTTGTCTGCTCGGCCTGGAAGCGCCTGGGGTCGTTGGCATACTTTTTTTGCAGCCGCTGTATTTCGGGCTGCACCTCCGCCATCTTTGCGGAGGACTTGCGCGTTTTTATATCGGAAAATATGGTCAGCGCGCGCAGAAGTATGGTGCTTATCAATATTGTAAGGAATACGTTGCCGAAGCCGCTTTCGGATATGGCGCAGGTAAGGCTGTATATCCAGCGCATGGCTTCAAGGAACCAGTTTGTCAAAAAGAAATCACCGGTCAAAGTTTATGTCCTCTCTTTCCCTCCGCGCAATAAAACAACCCTTGCGCGGCATACGAATGATGAATATTTCTTATTCGTGTTCTTTGTATTCTTCTTTTTCTTCTTCGCTTTGTATTCTATCGGCCCCGTCCTTATCCATGCCGGATGCATGGCGCTTTGGGCCAAAGCGGAACTCCTCCGGAACGGGATCGTACCCGCCCCGCGAAAACGGGTTGCAGCGCATTATGCGCCACAGCGCAAGCAGGCCGCCCTTCAGCGCGCCGAAACGGCTTATAGCTTGCTTTGCATAAGCCGAGCACGAGGGGATATAGCGGCAGCAGGGAGGATGCAGCGGCGATATCCACCGCTGGTATCCTTCTATAAGCGTTAAAAGCAAACGCTTCACGCTTTATTTTCTTCTTTCTTCAACAAATCGCCCCGGCGCAGAAGGCTGCGCGCCGCGGCGCATATATCGGAAAAGTCCGCACTGAGTATCGGCGCGCGCGCTATAACAATAATGTTATAGCCCGGCTTTATTTCGCCAAAGACCGTATCGAATGCGCTCCTCATCCGCCGTTTTACCCGGTTGCGGCATACGCTGTTGCCCAGTTTTTTGCTTACGGAAAAGCCAATGTGTTTAAGCGCGGGCGTTCTGTTCTTTGTGAATATAACGACCATCAGCTCGTTCGCCTTGGAATTTCCTCTGCGGTATACATAGCGGAATTCCTTATTCCGCTTCAATGAATAACAGCGTTTCACCTGAGTTGATATTTTTCCCCTTTGTGGGGCCGTGGGCATAAAAGAAAATGCGTCCTTCATGCCGCGCGGCCCGTCTGCACGCATGTTTTTATGCGCGCTTTTTTTTTGCTTCTGTTCGCCCTTTTATCAGGCGGAGAGGACCTTGCGGCCCTTGTTGCGGCGGCGGGCAAGCACGTTGCGGCCGTTGCGGGTTTTCATGCGCTGACGGAAACCGTGAACCTTTTTGCGCTGCCTTTTCTTCGGCTGGAATGTACCAAGCATTTCTTTTGCACCTCTTTCCCTAATGTGTTATATCATGCTGCCCCCTGCCCCGTTGCCAAAGCCGATTGGAAGTACGCCTTCTTTTAGATAAGCAATACCGGGCTGTTGCCGCCCGGCGCGGCCGGCTTTGCCCAAATGGGCATAGTGCAGCAGTTAAGCAGTATAATCCATCGGTATACGATTATATAAGAAAAGCAAGCCCTCTGTCAAGAAAATATGCTTAGTTTTACTTTATTTTTGGCTGTCTACAACATATTGTTATGTATAAGCCCTCAATTGTACAAGCCCAAAGCATTTTCCCTTGCAAGCCGGGCGGCGTTTTGCTATTATAAAGAAGGTATTTATTTTGGTACTTATTTTTTTCGACCCCTTAAAAAGGGGTTTTATACCGTGGGAGGTATTTACAGTAATGTTGTCCGCTTTGTCTGTTTGGCAGAATTCCTTAGACGAGATCAAAAGATCCATGACCCCGCTCAGCTACAATACATGGGTAGCCACGATGACGCCCATCTGCATAAAGGCTGTCTCTTATACACATCTGACGCTGCCGACGACGGAGAGAGTGTAGATCTCGGT
>ENA-UADE01000541-UADE01000541.1-human-gut-metagenome-genome-assembly--contig:-NODE-541-length-8095-cov-4.848881_pt1 | contig 8095 bp, 9 predicted proteins | sample MGYA00244226_ERZ654251 | MGnify/ENA primary metagenome ERZ654251 (study PRJEB26926, sample SAMN06165073) | human gut metagenome | biome: ENVO:00009003; feature: ENVO:2100002; material: ENVO:00002003... | reverse complement strand
GAGATCATGCCTAGTCTCGTGGGCTCGGAGATGTGTATAAGAGACAGATTAATACCAGTAAGTATCGTTACCTTACTGGTATTATTAGAAAATTAATCTTCTTTATTCTTAAATAAACCTCCGATAGCCTTAATCACATCATAGAAACCACATCCTGATAAACCAGCAGCTAATCCATAAATTAATACCTGGTAGAAAGGATAGTTTTCCAATAATGGTGTAAGTTGTAATCCCCAAGCTATAAGACATACAAGAATACCTACTAAGGCAGATATACCAATCTTAGCAAGTTTGTTGTCTTTGATAGCTGGGATTACCTTTAGTATCTGAGTAACCAAAGATGATACCAAAGTTACTATACCCGTAAAGGTACCCAGATTGATTACGAACTCTGAACCAGTTGAAGGTTCTACTTCTGCAGCAAACAATGACACTGGTAAAATGAGTGCCATCAGCATAAACACTAACTTTTTCATTTTAGTAAATTTTTGAGTTAAACATGTATATTGAGATTGAGCATCTCCTCGTCCTTTTGGTATTCTGGTCCTAGTAAAAGACTTATATCTTTTATAGGTATTAGATCCCCCATTTCTACCAGTTTTTCTGGTATAATACCATCCTTACATACATATTGGTATACCTTTTCCAATAATCCATGGGATTCATCTGGATGGTCATAGAAATTACCAATCTCTATAAACAGATTCCCAGTAGGAGCTACCCTACCTTTATCCCATTCTTCTAAATCATTGAAGTAAGGTCTTATATATCCCCTAGTGGGTAATGCTTCATGAAGAATAGAGTGAAGTAATCTCATATCATTCTGAGTAGTTGCTACCAGATGAATATCAATAGTGATATCCTTGGTTTCATACGGGAACTCTGACATCTGATAATTGCCTGCCTCTAATTTATCTCCAATGATATATTTCTCTACTCCAATATCTCCAGGATAATAAGCAGTGCTTTCTATAGTTATCCTTGGACAAGTTTTAGGACCTCTTACCTGGTTATTACCTATACCAAATAAGTAAATGAACTTATCTATTGCTTCCTTATCTTCTTGGAATCTCTTTTCATTCTCTTGTGATAAAGGTAAATAATCCTCAGGATTAAGTCCCATCTTCTTTTCTAAGAGAACATTCAATAAGCATATATAGAAGGTTCTCTCTACTATCTCTTGTGAATTTACCATAATTACCTCCTATCTTATTTTCATTACATAAGCCAATACATAATATGGTGGCCTATTCTCATGAGCACTACCTCCACCAGTTGGCTGAGTATAAGCTGAATAACCCGAATCTGGTATTTTATGATTAGGGAATGGTCGATTATTAGCATTGTCCCCCCATTTTTCTTCTTTAAACGTAATCTTATGACTATGGGGAGGTATTTGGTCTAGAGTAAGAGTTACTAGGGCCTGCCCACCAGTATTACCAATACGTTCGTATTCATAATTTCTTGGATCATATCCTACTACAAATCTACCTCTTAAGTCTGGAACACTTATATAACCAGCTTTAGTAGAAGCAGTATTATACTTATCTCCAATAGCTTTATATAATTCTGGGTATTCTGCTATACTTACCTGACTTCCATCACAAAGTACATAACCTTCAGGAACTCCAGAACCAGACCATAATTGGATAAGACCAATATCCCCTCTGTTCTCTTTTTTACCCTGTCTACAAGTTACAACTACAGTTTTACCTGATTCATCCTGTATGAAAATTACTTGGCCAAGTTTATCATTATGAGTATTATCGTTTAAGCTCATGATAAGAGTAGTACCAGAGCCAGATACATCTCCCGAGTTTTCCCTAGTATAATTTACATTAACTGGATCACCAACTTTCTTTCCATTGATTACCATTTGTTTAGTAGATACAATAGTAACCTCTTTACTTTCTCCTGTAGGCTCAAAGTATAATTCAGTGGGTGAAACTCTGAAAGTGTATTCATAATTGCCTTCCCCTTTCTTGTGGATAAGCTTTACTTCTTTAGTTGACCCATCTACAGCTTCTACTGTTAAGATCTGAACTATATCTTTGTCCGTAGCATTCTTTTCTTCTGGTGTTACCGTTATAACAGTCCTACCTGAACCTTGATTCTTGCTTATAGTGAATCCCATTATCTTCTATATTTCCTTATTTCTTTACGAAGTTCTCTTACTATAGTTTCCTTCAGAACCTTCTTACCACCTATTTGTTCGAAAGCTGGTGCCCATAGAGGTCTTGGAGGTAAATTACCACCTCTAGAACCATATTCCAACATGATAGCTACTTGGTTCAGTGTTCTTTTACTAGTCCTATCACCCTTTCGGGTTTTCTTAAGATTAGTAGGTATACCTACGTAAGTTCGATTCTTCTGTTTTACTATTTGTACTGATCTCAAATACTGACCCGTATAATTCAAAAGGGTATGCTCTCCGTATCGTTTAATGGTATTAGCCGAGTGAGGATCCCAATGAGTTCCTCTTGGAGGAGTACCCGTTCTTAGGCATTTTTTCACAAGTCTGAGAAGTTGATTGCCGAATTTCTCAGTAGCTCTATCATAAGCATTCCTCATGATAGAAGGAGTTTCTGCAATTAACCTCTCAGCTCTAGCCTGTTCTTTTGGGTCAGTATATATCTGTAAGTCTCCCAAGGGAGTACTTATAGTTATGTTTACTGACTTACTTGCCATCTGGATTTTCCTTCGGTTTATTCAAGCCAAGTGAATCCATCATAAGGTTTATGGCTTGCTGTTGTGATTGTAATACTGATACTACATCTTTCCTGAATGAAGCGAATTCTTCATTGAATTGACTACCATTAGTGGGCTCCTTGTTTTCAAACATAGCAAGGATATTATCGCATTCCTTTATTATGTTCTCGTATTTACCTACATTATTAATAATACCAAGAGCCTGTGACCTTTGCAATGATACTTCGTTTACAATATTATTTCCAATTAGAGTGTAGTACACATTGTTATAAATACCCTCATTCCCATCCGAAGGTAAATATACGGTTACTGTACCAATGGAATCTTGAAGAACAATTTCTATAAGATTAGAAAAGCCATCACCATTTTCATTAGCTCTGGGTTTACTTTCTCCTACCTTTACTACTTTAGCTCGGTCAAAGATTGGGTACATTGATCTTCTGTCTCTTTCTAGAGTAAAGACTGAATCTCCTCTTTGTAAGGATTTGAATTTCATTTCTTCCATACTGCATTATTTTTATTGATTAGACTTAATCCCATTTGAACCATACTGGGATTCTGTTTCATAAATTCTACTAGGTTCAAGAAATTATAGTATCCATAGATATCTATCAGTCTTTGTGCTTCATCGGCTACTCTCTTTGCTACCTCTAAATTAGGAGCCGGTAGTTGCATTTGGAGAGTAAAGGTTTGTAGTTTATTATCTTCTTCCATGTTTCTTACTAGATTAAACGAAAAAAGGGAAATACCCACTACAGGTACCTCCCTTTTCCCTAATCAACTTTAATACTAATCAACTTTAATAGAAATTATGCAGTTTTATTACCTAAAGCCTGTACTACCGAGTTAATAATGTTCTGATCTCTTTGAGCATCAACTACTCGATTCAGTCTAGCAATTTCTTGGTCTTTTGCAGTGTTCTCAATCAGACACTTAATCTCTTGCTGGCCTTTCATTACCTCGCAATGATTACGTTCTGCCTGAAGAGCTAATCTGTTTTCGGATTCTCTAACTAAGCTCTTAATTTCACAGCAGCAATTTGACTGTTGATGTTCCATCTGGCAAAGACGATCCATAACCCGGTTAAATCCTGCTCCCATTTGATCACGAGAATCCCGGATATCTGCATTAGTCTTATAACCAAGATCACAAAGGCCACGTTCAGTAGCAAAGCGATTGTTAAGTACTTCTTTACCTACACCCTCTACTTGTCTAGAAACTCCTGCAACTTCAGAAGTAACTCCACGAGCAGCATCAGATATGTCTTTGTAAATACCAGCTTTTGCTTCCTGAACAGTAGATTCCACTTTTTGGATATCAGCTTTTGTGTCATTGATTTTGTCCCACACAGAAACTGCAGCAGCACCAAAACCACCACCTACTAAAGCTCCACCGACAGCACCCCAACCGGAGCCCCATCCTCGATTATTACAACATTCATCACTATAACGATTACGATCCGCAACCACTACAGTACCTTCACCAGATTTAACTTCCATAATGATTTAGTTTTAAAGTTAATTAGTTTTAAAGTTAATAATTAAATTTATCTATCAATAAATGTACTAGTGTTGTGTTTAGGATTAAATTGTCTAGGTGGGCCAAGAAACATCCCAATGATGGGTATTATTCCCCTCTTCAATCCTAAAATTACCAATTGATAACCATAAACCTCTTACAGAATTATAGGCCCATACATAAACATTATCTCCAATCCCTCTATCCTTAGTAGTACTTTGAAGAGAATTCACAGTTATTTTACCTTCTACTGAGTCTACTATAATACCCTCACGTATTAAGCTCATACTATACATAAAGTCAGAAGTATGAGGCATATTAGCCGTATCAAATAATCCCCACGTATCTTGATCAAGATTACCATTTGAAATATTTAAACTTAATTCCAATCTGAAATTATTATTTTTAGCTTCTTGAATTATTGTCAGAGTACAAGTTTTACCAGATTCCCCTTGAGTAAAGGTAATAACTCCAGTTCTAGATGAACTACTATTATTAGTAGCTACCTTAAATGTAGCCCCGGCACCTGAACCAGATATAGTAATCCAATCCACATTAGAAGATAAAGCCCAATTAAGGAATTGATTACCATTCTTCCTAGAATATACTCTTACAGGTCTATTGTATGATGAATCTGAACTTGGCCAACCAGAATAAGTAAGAGAAGTACTCAAAGAATCCCCCGAGTTTTCTCTAATACCAAACTCATAAGTTGAAGCACTCTGTTGCGCTGTTTGTACTAATTCTCTACTTAGACCATTGGGTTGATTAGCTCTAATTGTATGAGTTCTGCCTGAAGTATTTGGGTTCTCAGGTATGGTAATAGTTACTTTAAAGTAATAACCACTCACATTAGTAATAGTTTCGGTTACTCCGGATGGCAAAATAAGAGTAGGTTTAATAGCTTCGGTAGAACTTAAAGAACCGTTAACATATCTAGACCTATAACTTTTTATATAAAAAGAAATATTACCTCCTTTACCTTCAACAGTACCAATGGATAAAGTACTAGTTTTATAACCACTATTCTGTTGAGTACTATGTTCAAATACTATACCGCTACTAGGATAAGTTACCTCAGCCGAATTCTGTGTAATGGTTAAATATACAGGAGTTGCCGTATCATAAGTAAACTTAATCTTAAAAGTTCTAGGTGATGAGTTAGGGTTTGGTGCTACACTAATACTACATCCACTAGAAGTTTTACCAGAGATGGTAATATCAGATGAAGTTCCCTCAACTACTTCAGCTGAAGTATAAGTAGTTCTAATGTTTTCTACATAAGTTCCATTTATATATTTATCATAATTGGCATTTACTGTCAACCTAAATTCTGAACCAGTTCCAGGTACATTTTTAGTAGTTGGGTCTATAGATAGGTGATCTACATAGGTTACTTGACCTCCTTCCTGAGAAATTGAGATAGTCTGGTCTGTAGCAGTTGGGAAATCGAAAGTAACCGTAAAATTTCTAGCAGAACCACTATTACTTGGGATAGAAATACTATTACCACTAATAGAAGCCGGACTAGAAACTCTTACAGTAGCAGTTTCTGATTCTGTATAACTACTACCTTGACCATTCCAAGTATAAGTTCTACTTGCACTCTTAGCAGTTACATTAGATTGACCTCCACTGTAACTGAAAGAAGTTTTATCTACTCTACAGTTATAACTCCATGAAGAATAAACTTTTCTACCTGCTGCCTGGGTAAATGTTGCCTGTATGGTTTTACCCGAATACTTCTGAGTCCAAGTTACAGTGATTGATTTACTATTAGTAGATGTATTGTTGGGTACTATTCTACCTTTATTACCGTCGTAATCTGTAGTATACCAAGAACCTTCCGAAGTTTTAGTGACATCATTCGCCAAACTTTGAGAGATAGTAGTATTAACACCGTTTACTTGCTTAACTCGATTAGAAGCATATGAACCAAAGGGGTATGTACCTCCAGTAGCTGGAGCATTAAAAGAAGGATTACCATTCGGATCCCACTGGAATGTATAAATCCATTGCTCGGCATTGATATCCTCTAACTTGACACATTCATTGTTACCATAGCTAGCAGCATTACTAATTACAATAACCTTGTCAACATTGGAGTCCTTACCATTATTGAGTGCTAACAACTCAGCCTTGGTAGGGCACTCATTAGAGGTCTTACCAAGGCCGGTCTTATTCAGAATAGCACTCCAAGTTGCTATTTCTGCCATATTACTTATTGTTTAATTGTTTCTTAAAGTCTTCGAATTCTTTTCTCAATAACTTAACTCCTTCGAGAGCCATGACACTGAGCATTTCATATTCTACTACTTTTACTTTTACATATTCCTGACCATCTTCTCCGACGAAAGTTTCGAATCTAGATTGGTTAGGTACTTGAGAAGCAGGTATAGTATTCTCTGATACCAACAGAGGTTCAATTTCCTCTAAGCTCTGAGCAATAGTTCCCACTTGGTATTTACCATTCATCTTGAAGTGAACTGTAGGTATATTACAGATTTGGTCCAGAGTATGGTTCAAATTCTCTACTTGAGATTTTAATCTACCATCTGATTCCTTCCAGAAACCAGAAGCTGCAGTAGTTTTAGCAAATACTACTTGGTCTGTAGTAGCCAATCCTAATTGAGCTCTAGTTACATTATGAGGATTATCTCTTCTGTTTGCATGGACATTTAAGTCGGTCTGAGCTTTTGTACCTGCAGCCTTAGCATCTGCAATAGCAGCAGCCTGAGCAGTAGATACTGGCATATCTGCTGGAGCTAAGTTCTGTACATTACCTAAACCTACTTGAGCTTTGGTTACATGGTGAGGGTTACTCTTATTGCCAATATGAGCATCTAAGCTTTCCTTGATTACTTTGTCAGAATCCTGGATTAATTTCTCTAATGCAGTTTTAGCAGCATCAGTATAAGCCTTAGCTTCATTCAAAGCATTGGTAATATCTCCATTCAGGCCAGAGTTAAGTTTGTTGAACATATCTGCGGATATAGTACCGGCTTGTTCTGCACTTGCTGAAGGAAGAGTGATTTCCCAATATATCTTCTTATACTCAGGTAATACTGACTGATTTTCAGTATTATAGCGATTGTAGTTCTCTATTTTTAGTCTAACTACATTCTTATCTTTTAGTGATTCATCAGCCTTTGAACTAGTAATATTAGATACAATTCCTCCTGGGATAGAATCAAACAGTTTCTTATCTGCTGCAGTTTGTACACCTGCTAAATCTTTAGTAGCAGCAGGTATAGGTTCGTTATAAGAATTTATACTTACAGGGTCATTGAAGTTTGAACAATCAAAGTTTAATCTAACCTCGTTGGCATTTCTAGTCCAAGTTCCATTATCCTTGATATGAGAATAGAATCTCAAGTTATCTACCAAAGCTTTTCTCCAGTTAGATAAATATTTACCTTTACCTCCATCATAAGCAGTACCAGTAACTTCTCCAAGTATCAAAGAAGAAGTATTACTATCTACAAACTGAGTACCTGACCAACGGAATTGATAAGAGGGTTCATCCTGGGTAATATTCAAATATATCTTACCTGATTCTCCAGTAATAGGATTAGCATGATCTGGGTCAGAATATAATTTAATATTGCTCAGCTTTCCAGTTTCACTGATATCATAAGTAGCATAAACTTCGATAACATCATCAACATAAGAAGGCAATTGACTAGAGGGTACTAATCCATTACCATCCAAAGATGCAAATCCATTAGCCTTACCCTTAGTTGCTACAAAATCATCATGTTTCTTTTCTAAGTTATTGATATTAGTTTGTAACTTATTCTCAAGAGCAGTATCTGCAGCCTGTCTCTTATACACATCTCCGAGCCCACGAGACTAGGCATGATCTCGT
>ENA-UADE01000530-UADE01000530.1-human-gut-metagenome-genome-assembly--contig:-NODE-530-length-8249-cov-3.753722_pt1 | contig 8249 bp, 4 predicted proteins | sample MGYA00244226_ERZ654251 | MGnify/ENA primary metagenome ERZ654251 (study PRJEB26926, sample SAMN06165073) | human gut metagenome | biome: ENVO:00009003; feature: ENVO:2100002; material: ENVO:00002003... | reverse complement strand
CGAGATCATGCCTAGTCTCGTGGGCTCGGAGATGTGTATAAGAGACAGGTGAGGAGGAGTGTTTTCTTCATTATCTGTTATCGGTTATTCGTTGGGTATCGGGGTGGTATACCGCGCCTGCTTCGTACGGAGGGCCTTGTTGATCCCCTCGACGACCATCGGCTCCATGAGCGTGTAGCCGTACAGGGTCGGATGGCAGCCGTCCCGGGAGATCCGGGCGTCCAGGCCGCCGGAGCCGTTGTCCAGCGCCGCATGGTAATCCACATAGGGGATCTTATGTTCGGCGGCGTACTGTCTGAGCATCGTATTGAGCTCCGCGACGGCTGCCGCAGGTTTGATCTCGGGACGCCACGAAAACCGGTCGCAGGGCAGCACCGAGCAGAGCACCACGCGGATTCCGTTGAATTTGGCCAGTTCGCACATCGAGACGATGTTGCCGAAGACGTTTTCGAGTTTTATCGGGCCGTTGTTCCGCGCGATGTCGTTGATGCCCGCCAGAATGACCACGACCTGCGGTTTCAGGTCGATCACGTCGCTGCGGAAACGGGCAAGCATCTGGACGGTCGTCTGCCCGCTGATACCGCGGTCGAGGAACCCGTTCCGTTCGAAGAAATCGGGATCGACGCGAATCCAGCCGTCGGTGATGGAATTGCCCATGAAGACCACCTCGACGGGTCGGTCCAACACGGCATTCTGAAGTTCGTAACGTCCGTACTGCGCCCAGTCCGCCGGTCCTTCGGCACGAAGCGCCGCCACGGAGAAAAGAGCCAGCGACAAGAGTACGATTTTTTTCATGCAGGTCATACGGGTTTCGGGTTTTCGCTAACAAAATTAGAAAACGCCGGGGAATCGGCAGTCCGTATCCATGAAGAAATAGTACAGATACGTGCCAAACACCCCAGAGCAGGCATTTTCGCGCTTCCGCCCCCGCATATCGGGGCGTCGGGTCCGGTTTTGCAACCGCAAAAATACGATTTTTGTCTGTTTTCAGGTCGTTTCGCCACAATATTTATCCGATTTCAGCCGTATTTTGCATAAATTTGCACAAAAGAGTTCAAACCCACACAACCGAAAGTTCCCATGATACGAAAAACCGGTCTCGTCTGGCTGCTCCTGCTGTTCTGTACGGCAGTCCGCGCCAGCAACCTGCGGCAGATATCGAGCCGCGAAGGCATCTCCAACAACGCCATACTTTCGCTGGCTCAGGACAAGCACGGATTCATCTGGGTCGGAAGCTGCGACGGCCTGAATATGTGGGACGGAGAGCGGATGCGGCTCTTTCCGAACGACTGGGGCGGAGAGACTCCGCTGTCAGGAAATCTCATCGAGGAGATCGCCGTCACCACGGACTCGCTCTTCTGGATCCGCACCAACTACGGACTGGATCTCTTCGACCCCGACAGCAAGCGGGTCGAACGCCATGCGGACTTCCAAGGGATGTACAAAATCGTGACACGGCGCAGCGACGAAGTGCTCGTCGTCACGCAGGACAACAAGTTCAGCTGTTACGACCCGGCGGCGCGCCGGTTCAGCTCCGTACAGCCCATGCCCGGCATCGACTACGCCGACATCCTCGACATGCAGCTGGACGACGACGGCGCCCTGTGGGTATTCTCCCGCAAAGGCATCTTCCGCATACCGGTCGCATTCCCGGACAAAAACAACGACCGGATCGGCATCGGACGTCCCGAACGGTTTCCCACGGTCTCGAATCCCGAATATGCGTTCGCCGAAAACGGCAGCGGCTTCTTCATCGACGAAAAGCACATATTCTACGAATTCGACATCCGGGAGCGCCGTCTGATCTACATCAAGGAGATGAGCGACGAGATGGCACGCATGGGCAGCGTGTCGAGCATCGTCCGCGACGGCGGCGACTACATCGTCTCGTTCTACACCAACGGCGTCATACGGCTGCGCACCACGCCCGAACAGAGCGTGAAATACGCCACCGAGCACATCAACATCCCCTGCGGCGTCTTTTCGCTGCTGCGCGACGCCCGGCAGGAGATCGTATGGATCGGCACCGACGGACAGGGACTCTACCAGCATACGCGCAACGCCACGGCGTTCCGCTCGATCACCTTCAACCAACTGCCCTACAACCTCTCGAAACCCGTCCGCGCGCTCTACATCGACGACGAGCGGACGCTCTGGGTCGGAACCAAAGGCGAAGGCATCCTGCGCATCGCCGACTTCTACGACCGCAAGGAGTTCACCCCGGCGCACGTGCAGCAGCTCACGGCCGACAACAGCGAGCTGCTCGACAATTCGGTCTACGCCTTCGCCCGCAGCAGACGCAACCTGCTCTGGATCGGCACCGACGGCGAAGGACTGAACTACTATTCGTACGGCGACCGGTGCATCCGCACGCTCCGCACCCCGGCGCCGCTCAAATACATACACGCCCTGTACGAGACTTCGCCCGACACGCTGTGGGTGGCCACGGTGGGCTGCGGCGTATTCCGCGTGACGCTGGGCGGCACGGCGTCGCAGCCCTCGATACGCGGGGTCGAGCAACTGCATTTCAACGACGAACTGGAGATCAAAAACTTCTTCTTCACGCTCTACCCCGAAAACGGTTCGGCGATGTGGTTCGGCAACCGCGGCGGCGGCGCGGTCCGCTACGACATCGCCGGCGGCGGCAGCGAAGTCTTCAAGTTCGACGCGGGGCGCAGCGCCATCGCCAACGACATCTTCGCCATCCACCGCAGCGGCGACGGCACCATGTGGTTCGGCACAAGCGGCGGGCTGATCGAATTCCGGCGGGATTCGACCTCGCACGTTCCGGGCATCCGCAACACCGTGCACGGCATTCTCGAAGACCGCAAAGGCGACCTCTGGCTGAGCACCAACCGCGGTCTTGTGCAGTACTCGCCCCACACGGGCTACGTGGTGACCTACGGCTATTCGTACGGACTGAACACCATCGAATACAGCGACGGGGCCTGTTTCGCCGACCCCCGGACGGGCACCCTCTTCTTCGGCGGCATCGACGGACTGGTGACAATCGAAGATACGGGCTTCCGCGAGCAGGAGTACAATCCCCCGATGCTGTTCCGCGACATCCGGCTCAACGACGGCATCCGCAACATCGGCGACATGCTCTCCCGCGACGGCGTGCTGACGCTCAGACACGGACAGCGCATCTTCGAGATCACGGTCTCGGCGCTCGACTACGTGAACGGCAGCAACTACAGCTATTACAGCCGTCTGGACGGCTACAACGACCAGTGGACCGGCGCGTCGTCGCAACTCTCGTTCGCCGATCTGCCGGCCGGCACCTACCGGCTCGACGTGCGTTACCGCAACAACATCACCGGGGCCGAAAGTCCGGTCTATTCGCTGCCGATACGTCTCAAACCGGCGTGGTATGCGACCGCGGCAGCCAAATGTCTCTACGTGCTGTTGCTGCTGGCCGTAGTCGGGGGCGTCATCCGCCATTACCTGCTCCGCTACCGACGCAGACGCGCCGAGAAGCTGCAGCGGCTCGAAATCCGCCGCAAGGAGGAGGTTTACGAATCGAAGATGCGCTTCTTCTCGAACATCACGCAGGAGCTGTCAATGCCGCTGACGATGATCTCCGCTCCCTGCCAGCAGATACTCGCCTACCGCAAGGCGGACCCCTATGTGCTCAAATACGCGCAGACCATACGGCAGAACGTCTCGAAGCTCCACGACCTGATCTACATGCTCCACGAGTTCCGCGGCATCCGCACGGGGCAGAACGACGAAAGCGAAAACATCGAGCTGGTTCCCGTGGCCGAGATCGCGCAGAGCATGGTCGAGACTTTCGGCGAATATTCGCAGCAGAACAGCATCCACTGCCAGCTGGACATCGAGCGCAACCTCGTGTGGCCGACCGACCGCGACGGACTTTCGACAATCCTCAACACACTGCTGTCCAATGCCTTCAAGCATACGCCCTACAACGGCGCCGTAAGTCTCACGATCCGCAGCGACAGCGGCAAGCTCCTCATCTCGGCCTCCAACGACAGCGTGGGCGTCAATCTCGAAGACATCGAAGCGATTTTCGACCGCTACCGCGTACTCGACTATTTCGAACGCAAGAGCGAGCGCGGTCTCTCGTTTCAGGGCGACCTGCGCCTGGCGATCTGCCACAGCATCGTGGTCCGCATGCAGGGCGAAATCAAGGTCGAAAGCACTCCCAACGCGCAGACGACCTTCACCGTACTGCTGCCGCAGCTGAAAGTCACGGCCGAAAACGCCCCGACCGCAGACAACATCGTGCCCGCGTCCAAAGAATACGGACTGCCCCTGCCGACCGTGACGCGGCGCGAATTCCCGTTCGACAAAAACCGCAGGACGGTGTTCATCGTCAACGACAATTCGGAGATCATGAATTTCGTGGCCGAGCTTTTCGCCGCGGACTACAACATCAAGATGCCGTCGGGCAAAACCGAGATGATCGAGCTGCTCAAGCAGATGCACCCCGACATCGTCATCTGCGACGCCCTCTCCGAGCAGTCCGACTGCCTGTCACTCATCCAGTTCATCAAGCAGGGCAAGCTGACCTCGCACATCCCGGTCATCCTGCTCTCGACGGCCCAGCAGATCGACGAGCGCATCAAGGGCGTGGAGTCGGGCGCGGACATCTGCCTGACGCTTCCGTTCAACGTCGAATACCTCAAAGCCGTGGCCGAGCAGCTGCTCCGCCGCAACCGGTCGCTCAAGGACTACTACAAGTCCTCGATCAGCGCCTTCGAGCTTTCCGACGGGCGCATGCTCCATCAGGACGACAAGGAGTTCATCGACCGGATGCTGAAGATCATCAACGACAACATCTCCAACACGGAGATCTCGACCAAATTCATCGCCGACGAACTGGGCGTGAGCATCCGCAACCTCTACCGACGGCTGGAGGGCATCCTCAACCAGACGCCGACCAACATCATCAAGGAGTACCGGCTGGCCAAGGCCGAACAGCTGCTCACGACCACGAAGCTCTCGATCGACGAGATCATCTACAAGGCGGGCTTCGTAAACCGGGGCACCTTCTTCAAATGCTTCTCCGCCAAATACGGCTGCACGCCCAAAGTCTACCGCAAGGAGAAACTCTCGCAGATCCGTCAGGAAGTGGGCGAAGAGAGCGAAGATGCCGCAGACCGGTCGGCGTAACGTCCGGCGGAGTCCGGCATAGCCCCCAGCGAAGTTCCGGCATGACAGCGGCCACAACTGCGACATCGCATCCGGCGAAGCTCCGGCATAACAGCCGCCACAGCCACGACACGGCATCCGGCATAACATCCGGCGGAGCAGATCAAACGAAGAAAGAGCGGGCCGAAACCCGCTCTTTCTCTTTGCCTGTCCTGAGGACCTTGCGCCCTACTCGATCAGCAGCGCCATGGCCTCGATCATCGTCGAAGCGCTGACCTGCTCGTTCAGACGGCCGTCCCACGAAGATCCCGGCTCGCCCCAGAATCCGCCGAAGAACCACTTCGATCCCTCCGACTTGTCCACGCCGTCGCGCCAGCAGACCAGCCCGTTGTAGATCAGGAACTCCTCGATCTCCCGGCGCAGCCCCGCATCGGCCTTATCGACCGAAGCGTCCTTCCAGACGTTCATCGCATAGCGGACGAAAATCCCCTTGAAAAGCGCGTTGTCGCCCGAACCTTCGTTGTTCAGCACCCCGTTGGTCACCATCGACTTCATGGTGTAACGCGCGGCGCGCGCGGCGTCGGTCATGTATTTGGCGTCGCCCGTGGCCTTGTAAAGCTCGTGCGCGGCGCCCATGAACGTACCCTGATTATAGGTCAGCGCGCCGCCGTTGATCACGCCGTTCTTCATGTTGTCGGACACGGCGCCCGTCAGCGGATTGTAGAGCGTCGAGCTGAGCCAGTTGTAAATCTTCTTCGCATCGGCCAGATACTGATCCCTCTCGGCTCCTTCGGGGCTGTTGGCCCACAGGCGCATGGCGCAGAGGGCGCCCGGACCGTTCGAGCAGGCGTTCTTGCTGTTCTCGGCGTCGAAGCTCCAGCGGATGCCGCCGCCGTTCTCGTCTTCGGTCCAGCGGGCGATCACTGTCTCCTCGTAGGTCTTGCGAGCGGCGGCGAGGTATTTCTGTACTCCGGTAGCCTCGTACATGCGGATCAACGTCAGGATGATCCACTCCGAGTCGTCGGTGTAGGCATTGCCGAAACCGTAAGTTCCCCAATAGCTGTTGCCGTAGTTGTTGCCCTTGTTGTCGTACCATTTGGACATGTAGCCGGCATAGGTGCTCCGGCGGGCGTCGCCTTCGGGAATACGCAGGTAAGCGTCGATAAGCACGTCCATCGCATGCGCCTGCGGCCAGTAGCAGTAGGTCGATTCGTTCGTGCGGTCCTGATCGGTATACCAGAAGGTGCCGCGGTCGGTATTCATGAAATTCTCGATCAGCTTCTCGTCGATCTTGTCGGCATGGGCGGTCCAGTCCTCCCCGTAAGCGGGTTCGAGCTTCTCGGCCGGATCCACCACCTCTTTGCCGTAGTATTTGTCGTCCACCTCGCAGGCTCCCAGCAGGGTCGCCGCGGCGGTAAGCGCTAAAATGTATTTTTTCATAAGTCTGTCGTTTTTTACCGGGGGGGGGCACGCCTTGCGGAGCGCGCCTCCCCCGGAGAGTTGGTTAATCCAGATACTCGATATAGTTGTAGTAGTGCTCCGTATCGGGACTCATGTTGAGCTTGATGTTCACCCGCTTGGAGTCGTTGCCGCGGTAGGCGTGGAGCATCTTGAACGCGCCGGCATCGTCGCCGTTCACATCGGCGATCGGCCAGAATACGCGGAAGCGCGAATCGTTCTCGGCAGGCTTGGAATTCAGGTCGCCCGTCATGCCGGGATTGGCGCCGAACTTGGTCTTCACGCCGTCCACCTCGGCCCAGAAGAAGTAGCGGTCGTCGTCCCAGTCCCTCAGGTAGGGCACCACGCCTGCGGCATACCAGATGCCGTTGCCCTGATAAGGCAGCTTGATCTGCTTCTCGGTATGCTGGGTCTTGACGTTCGGCGAGAGGTAACGCATGTTCTCGATCTTCTGGAGCTTCGCCGTGCCTGCGCCGAAGTCGAGCAGGATGTAATAGATGGCCTCTTCGGACGAAACGACGCTTGCGTCGCTCTCCCGGATCGCACCGCCTTCGACGACGAACTTGCGCGCATCGGCCGTATCGCCGTCGGTGAAGTTGTACCCTGCGGCGTCAGTCGTCAGCTTGGTGAAAATCTCGAATTTGCCAGCGCCCAGCGCCTTGAGGGCCTGATAGCCGGAACCGAACTCCGAAGCGGCGCCCGTGATGTAGGCAGCGGTCGGAATACCCTTCATGCGGGTAACCGTGAGCTTGCGGCCGGAGGAGAGCGCCGTCCACGAAAGCAGTTTGCTCTCTACGGCCCAGTACAGGTCGCCCGTGCCTTCGGCGGCAATGCCCGCGGCATCGGCGATCGACTCCAGCTCGGAGAAGGAGACGTCCACGGAGCCGTTATACTGCGCCTCCTTGCGGCCGACGGCCTTTTCCAGCGCAGCGTCCGAATAGAAGACCAGCGTATAGCTCGTCAGCTTGCCCGCAGGGTCCGAATCGGGAAGCTTGTTCCACGCGAAGGTCTGCTTGGCGCCCGCCTGCGCATTCAGCACGACGGAGGCGTTGTCATCGGGCGAGATCAGCGTCACGGGAGTGGCTTCGGGCGCGAAGTCGAATTCGTAACGGTGATAGTACGCCTCGGCTTCGGGCGAGCAGTCCACGACGATCGTGCAGGTGACGTTCCTCAGCACGGCGATATGCTTGAAGGAGTAGTCCCACTGATTGATATTGCCCGTTTCGCGCATTGACAGCCTGTACTGCGGCCCGGTCAGGCCGGAGGGCATGTCCGAATCGCTCATATCGCTCGACGAGTAGCCCCAGATGTAATCCGTGCCGTCGATCACCGCGTCGAAACGGTAGCGGTTGTCGCCGTCCCAAGTGATCTGACGCTTCCAGACGCCGTTGCCGGCATATTCCATCACGGCATCGGGATCGGGCGTCCAGCACCAGTGGTATTTCACGCTTTCGATCTTTTCCATCTTCACGGTACCGGCCTTGAAATCGACCAGTACGCGGTAAACGCCGTCGCCCGTGCCTGCGGCGTCGGCGCCCTCGGTCAGGCGGCCTTCGGCGACGCCGAACGTACGCTTGCTGCCCGCCGCATTGCGGTTGATGAAGCTGAACGAGCCGGTGAATCGGGTGTAAATCTCGAACTTGCCGTCGCCCAGCTCGCGCATCTGTTTAGCC
>ENA-UADE01000527-UADE01000527.1-human-gut-metagenome-genome-assembly--contig:-NODE-527-length-8288-cov-3.818900_pt1 | contig 8288 bp, 6 predicted proteins | sample MGYA00244226_ERZ654251 | MGnify/ENA primary metagenome ERZ654251 (study PRJEB26926, sample SAMN06165073) | human gut metagenome | biome: ENVO:00009003; feature: ENVO:2100002; material: ENVO:00002003... | reverse complement strand
ATCTATTGCAAAGAACAATTCACCGAAAATCTTTGAAATTTCACCGCGGTTGATTTCGTCTATGATGAATATGTATTTTTTCAGTTCCTCCTGTTTTGCCTTTGCTTTTGAAACTGTACTTTTCTTCGCTTTGATTGCTTTATAGATAGCAAAGTCATAGGAGTATCCTTGTGTAGCAAACGTCTTTCCGAAAAAGGACGTGATATCCTTTATTTTTTCAAACTTCTGCCCGGATTCCAGCATCTTTCTAACTTCATCCAGATTCAGAGCAAGCCTGTTGACAGATGCGTTACCAGGAATGGAAATATGGATATGCCCGTCATCCACGCCGGTAATGGTAAATTCATTTCCATTGATCGTCTTAAATGTGTCAACGCCAAACTCAACGCCGGAGAAAAACTCTGTCATGGATTCTTGAACCGTGACTTCCTTTTCTACGGTTTCTCTGGATTTTTGGGAGTCCTCATAGTTCTTTCTGGCACGGGCAACAAACTTCTTGAAAATGCCATCCTGCAATTCAAAGCCCATTGTCCCATCATCATTGATTTTCGGTCTTAGTCCTTCAACAAAATCAGAGTAGTCATAACTCGGATGGAACTGAACGAACTCAACCTGTTTTTTCTGCTCGTCAGTAAGAAGTGTGTAATCGTCAAAGTACCCATTGCTGATGATGTCCGCAGCGATTTCTTTGGCAAGATAAGATTTTCCGGTACCGGGCGCACCTCTGAAAATCAGATTTTTTGATTCAATCAGCATGGAAGAAAACGGATTTCGGTATCCCTTGAACTGTTGAACAAGCTCTTCCTGAACAGCAGCTTCCGTTTCTGCCGCTGCGGTTTCCTTCTCATCTTTTTCGCGGTATGTCAAAATAAACTGATCTCCCGGTTCACCGAAACGCTTCAAACATTCCTGAACGAAGATAATCGTAGAGAAGATATTCCAGCAATAGATAACAAACTGCCGTCCGTTGTCATAGCCGTATGTCAGGTACTCTATTGTGTTGCGGTGCTTCTTGAAATCGTCAACACTCGCATAAATACCTCTGATTACGTCGCTGTCCGGGTTATATTTGCAGACAGGGAAGTTTTCCTTGTCCTCAACCGATAATGCAGCAAGCTGCTTCTCGAACACCTGACAGGCAATGCGGGGCAAGGTTTGATTGGAATTTCTTCTTTCGCCTTTGCTGTAGGCTCGCTTGATTACGTCTCCATTTGCCCTCTTGAAACAGGCATCCAGCGGCTTATAGTTATCACCGAGGCTCAGATTATTCATTGTAAAGCGTTCATCTGTTGACTCGACGCTTTCGGCAGTAATAGATAACTCAAATTTTTCTTGCTGCTTAGTCTCGATGGAGAAGCCCAGACTTTCCAGATAGTTCTTTGCGTCAACGCTGTTAAAGGATTCAGTCGAAATATCCGTGCTGTTTGCCAAATGGTCAGCAACGGCTACCACATACTTCGGCGGATATTTTTTCCCATCCTCAGACACAAGTACATATTTTACGCTTGTATTATGTTCGGGAACTCCGTTCTCGTCGATAAATTTCAGGGCATCAATAACATCCTGCTTTTTCAGCTTTGGTATAGCCATGCTGCACCTCCTCGAAAGTGTGTACACACATTATATCACAAGGATAGCTCTGTTTTCAATACAATACCCAGAATTTATCGCCCTAAAATGCAACTTTTCTACGAATATAAGCTGATTTTCAGTTTCCCCAGTGTCGAACATACTCTGCATCGAAATACCCCTCTATCGACTTTACGGTTTTGTGGGGTATTTTGCACGACCGCAAATATGCGCACTTCCCAGCGAACCGTATACCTTATACAGCGATTCGCTGTTTCACAAAGGAACTGCATGAGAGCGATAACTATATCACCCTTTTTACTATCCTTGCTTTACAGAGCAGAAAGTCGGTGATTTTCAACCCTTAGATGTACAAAAACAGGCAGCACCCAACCGAAGCTGAGTGCCGCCTGTTTTGTTGTCCAATCCTGCTTGGCAGATGCCGATTTTGTAGTTTTCTCAAATTACTGTCTTATCGGCACACGGCTAACCGTCCCTTTTGCATATAAGCCTTTGTTTATTTGTTCAGCTCATTGTACTGCTTGATGGCCTTTGCCAGCAGATCCATTGCGCGCTCTATATCCTCGCACTTGAGAACGTAAGCCAAGCGCACTTCGTTCACGCCGTGGCCGGGGGTGGCATAGAAGCCGTTGCCGGGGGCATACATAACGGTTTCGTTATTGTCGCTGAACTCGGTAAGCAGCCATGTCTGGAACTTATCGGTATCGTCAACGGGCAGCTTGGCCATTACGTAGAACGCACCCTTGGGCTCCTTGCAGACCACGCCGGGTATCTCCAGCAGCTTGCGATAGATGGTATCGCGGCGGCGGCGGTATTCATCGCGCACGTCGTTGAAATATTCGCTGCCAACGGTGTACAGCGCGGCGGAGGCAACCTGGTCAAGCGTGGCAACGCTCAGGCGTGCCTGGCAGAACTTCATGGCGTTCTGCTGCAGCTCCTTGTTGCGGGTTATCATGCAGCCTATACGGGCGCCGCAGGCGCTGAAGCGCTTGGATACGGAGTCGATTATTATGGCGTTTTCGTTGATATCCTCGAACTGGCCGATGGTCTCCAGCGGCTCGCCGCCATAGACAAACTCGCGGTACACTTCGTCGCCGATGAGGAACAGGTTATGCTCCTTGGCAATATCCGCCATGAGCCTGAGCTCCTCGGGAGTGAGCACGGTGCCGGTGGGGTTGCCGGGGTTGGTGAACAGTATGGCGCGGGTGTGTTCGTTTATAAGCGGCTCTATGCGCTCGCGAATAGCGAACTTATAGCCTTCCTCCGCATGGGTGGTCAGCGGACGGATGGTGGCGCCGGTGGCGCGGACGAAGGTGTTGTAATTGGGATAGAACGGTTCGGGGATTATTATTTCGTCGCCGTCATCCAGTATGCAGTTGAGCGCGATGGTCAGCGCTTCGCTGCCGCCGGTGGTCACGAAAATATCGTTGGTGGCATAATGTATGCCCAGATTATCGTAATAACCCTGAACGGCCTTTATCATGTCGGGTATTCCGGGGGAGGGAGCGTATTCGAGCACCGGAAGCTTGAAATCACGCACGGCGTCAAAATACGCCGGGGGCGTGGCTATATCGGGCTGGCCGATATTGAGATGATAAATCTTTACACCCCTCTTGGCGCATTCTACCTGATAAGGATAGAACTTGCGGATAGGGGAAAGGTTGCATTTTTCGATTTTGCTCGAAAACTTCATTTGATGTGTTCCTCCTGAATTATTGTGCTTGTACTGCTTGTATTATCCCAAAGGTGTTCCCTTTGAAAAATATTATTCGCGCTTAGGTGGTCGGCGGCTGCGCCCCGCCTGTGCCCACTGTTTTTTGTCCGGTCACGGCGTTGTATGTTTCGCTGTAAAGCTTTTCGGTCGCGTCCGGCACAAGTTCGCCGTTCACATATTTGTCGCGATACGCCGTGGCCTTATAGCCTTTGCGGGCCTTTATGGTCACTTCGCTGTATGTTACGGGCTTTGTTGTATCGTAATTTATTATGGTTTCGCCCGGCTCTATCACTTCGTCTATAACGCCGCGGGTCTTATACGTTACGCCCTCCTCAAGCGGATCGCCGTAAATATACACGGTAACGGTGTAATTCACCTGATCGCAATAAGCGAATACATATACTGGATAGCCCGTATTATTGACAAAATTAAGGCTTTTGCCGGATTCAACAGTGCCTGTAACGGTTGAGTCAAGGCCGGTGTCAACGTAGCTTGACGGCCAGGAATGGTGCTTGCGCTCGGTTATGGATATGCCCTTTATATTTTGCGAAAGTATATCCTCAAGCGTGGAGCCGCGCTGCATGCTGGCCCCTGCGCAAAGGAGCGCATTATACATGGTTGTGGACACCTGGCATATGCCGCCGCCGGGCTGATCCTCATATTGGTTGCCGTTTACTATGCCCGGCGCAAGCGGCCAGCCTCCCGCCTCTGTACGGGGGCCTATGTATGCGTTGAAATTGAACTCCGTCCCGTTTTCAACCTTCATGCCGTTGAGCAGCGTGCACGCCTTCTGTATGTTGCCAACGCGCTTTTCGTCCCGCGCGGCGCGGCTGCCGCCGAACGAGGTTTGGAACGAGGACACCGGCTTTGTATGCGCCTTCACGTCGTCTATTGTCATTTGCGGCTTTGTGTATTCAAGCTCCGGCTCAAGCGTGGCCTTCAGCTGGCCCGCGCTCAGCAGCGAGGCTATGTTTTGATACAGCGCATCCTCATCGAGCATATAGCCGTCCACGCCTTCGTTGAATGTGAACTCCGGCTCCGCTGAGGATGATACGGCAACCGCATACGGCTCAGCGGGTTCGGAATCGAGCACGCCGCCGATTTCCGCAAGGCGAACCTTAAGCGCGGCTTCATTCGGCACGAACGTAACGGGTATATCCCGCCCGCTTTGGGCTATCTCATCCTTCTCTTTGGCGTTTTCTATCACCGTGCCGCCACGTCCCAATGTCAGCGCCTCTGTAATGGCCGCGTCAAGCGTGCTGGACGGCTTAATGTCCGCCGCAGTCAGCAGCCACATGTTCGTTGAATGCAAAACCGTAATGTGTATGCTGCGAAGATCCTCTTCAACGCTTGGCAGCACCGCTTCGCGGGCCTGCTTATAGTTCATGCCCGCCACGTCCACGCCGTTCACGGTTATGCCCTGCAGTATCGTGCCGTCGTCAATAACCTGTTCAATTTCGTCTTTGCCGGGCTTGCCCAGGAAAATATACAGCACGGCCGCAACAATGCTCAGCGCGGCCAATGCTATCAATATTATTTTAGATATGGCTTTGGGGCGGGAAAAGCTGTTCTTTCGCCTGTTTCTCGCCTTTTTGGTGCCGGATTTTTGCGCTTTAGCTTCCATAATGCCAATTCCTCACACAAAATATATTATACAACAACCCTGTCCTGCCTTCAATATCAGTTTAACACGCTTTTATGGATAACTGTGTTGCCTTAATAATAATTTTGTGTAAACTTTGTTTGGCACAAGGCTCGGCTTACATTTTTTCGGGTTCTACGATCTCGCCCTCGTCAACTATCGTAATGCTCTTTATGCGCTGCGGGTCAAGCGGCCTGTCGCTGAAATTGGTGGGCGTGGCGGCTATCGCGTCGACAGTCTCCATCCCTTCCACAACGTGGCCGAATGCGGCATACTGCCCGTCCAAGTGCGGCGCATCCTGATGCATAATGAAGAACTGGCTGCCTGCGCTGTTCGGATTCATGGCGCGGGCCATGGATATTACGCCGCGCTTGTGCTTTATGGGATTTTTCACGCCGTTTGCGGCAAATTCGCCCTTTATGCTGTATCCCGGGCCGCCCATGCCGGTGCCGTCCGGGCAGCCGCCCTGGATCATGAAGCCGGGTATAACGCGGTGGAATATAAGGCCGTTATAGAAGCCCTTATTTGCAAGGCTTAAAAAGTTATTCACGGTGTTCGGAGCGGCCGTGCGGTCAAGCTCTATTTTAATTTTTGCTCCGTTTTCCATCTCGATGATTACCATTTTTGTCTTTCTCCTTTAAGTTATATTTTTAGTTGAACAGAAACGTCATTGCAAGCGCGCCGTATATATTGAACGCAATGCCGAACACCGCCGCGCCCTTTTCCCATGTCTTGAGCCGCTTTACACCGCCGCTCAGGCACATATACATAAGCGCCATCGGCAGCATGTCGCAAGTGTAGCGCGCGCCGAACTGCCACCCGCCGAGCGTTTTATGCAAGCAAAGGCAGATGAGCATAACCGCCATAGCCGCGGAGAGCGCAATGCGCACCATATTTACGCTGCGCCGCAGCACGTTCCTTGCCGCCGCGGCAAAGAACAATATGAACAGCGGATTGGCGATATAGAACATGAACCCGTCAAAGAACGGATAGTCAAGCGTAAGCCCCTTCTTTATCCGCACGGGGTAAAACAGCAGCTTGAGAAGATTATCTTTAAGATAATATATATCGAACTGCCCATGCTCGCTGCCCACAAATTCCGGCAAATAATTATGCCCGAACTCAAGCGGATTATCAAAGCGGATGTAATTATACCACATCATTGCCGCCGCAATCAGCGCAACCGGTATCCATGCCTTCCATTGGCAGAACAACGCCGCAAGCTTACCCATGCCGCGCTGCTTGTTTTTACCATAGAACCATACCATAAGCGGCGCGAACGCCACCGCCGCGAACGGGCGGCAGCCCACCGAAAGCGCAACCAGCGCATACGCAAGCGCCTGCTTGCCCTTATATGCCGCTATTGCCGCTAAAAGGAGCAACAGCATCATAATGCTCTGCGCTAAAAACCACACGCCGCCCATAGTGCTCATCCACATAAGGTTGCTGCCGAACGTTATGAAAAGCCCCAGTATCGCGCTGTCATTAGCGCCATAGCCCGCATAGCCGCAAAGCTTAAACGCCGCCGCGGCTATAAGCAGCGTTATTATCATTATTATAAGGTTATTCGGCGTATCCGTGCCGAATATAAGCACGAACGGCAGCATTACAACGCTTGGAAACGGCGGAAAGGAAACATAGTATTTGCCGTTGTATATGGCAAGCTCAAGATAGCTTATGTCCTGCCCCAAATCCGTGCGCCCTTCAAGCCACGCCTGCGCCTGAAGTGTATAGCTGTCCCACGGGCAATGCGCAAGCAGCGTGCCTCCAAGCAGATCATGTATCAAAACATAGCAAAGCAGCATGAACAAAAGCATTGCCGCCATTGCTCCGCGCCGCTGCTTAGCCGTGCTTACGCCTGCGGTTTCCATACGAATGTGTTGGGCTTTTCCTGCCCGCGCAGCACCCTCAGCGCGCCCGCGCAAAGGGCTTCCAATTCAAATTCGCCCGCCATTACCTCAACGGGGGCAATCCAGCTTACATGCTTCGTTATTTCTCCGCTGAGCCGCTTTGAATGGGCCGCGCCGCCGGTAAGTATAATCCTGTCCACCTTGCCGCAAGCCGCCGCCGCAAGCGCAGCAATGCCCTTTGAAAGCGAATACGCCATGGCGTTGAACACAAGCTCCGCGTGCTTATCGCCGCTCTCTATCATTTTTTCAACCGCACGCACATCGCTTGTGCCAAGGTGTGCCTTAAGCCCCGCGTTGCCGCGAACCATCTTTGCAAGCTGCGCTTCGGTATATTTGCCGCTGCAGCACAGCGCCACCAGCGGCGCCACCTGTATCGCGCCGCAGCGCTCCGGGCCGAAACCGGCATCGTCGTCGCTGTACATATCTATGCTGCGGCCCTTGTCAAACAGCCAAACGCTTACCCCGCCGCCAAGGTGCTGCACGATGAACGTGCATTCTTCAAACGGCTTATGCAGTATCTCCTCGGCGCATTTTCTTGCCATGGCGCGGGTGTTCAATGCATGGCCGCGGCTTTCGCGCGGGAGTTCGGGTATGCCGCTTATGTGCGCAATATCCGTCATTTCGTCCACGCTCACGCAGTCGTATACCATTGCCGGTATGCCAAGCGGCCTTGCTATGGCCTCCGCCACGGCGCAGCCAACGTTTGAAATATGCTCGCCAACTATATGGTCGCTGTTTACATAGGAGAGCATATCCGCATTCACTTCATATGCCCCAACCTTGCACGGCGGGAACATTCCTCCGCGGGAAACTATGCAGTTGAGCGATTCAACCGGTATATTCCTTTCTTTAAGCGTATTCAGCACGCATTCCTTGCGGAAATCAAGCTGATCTATTGCGCGAAGGAATTTCGCGGTGTCCTTCTGGTCGTGCTCTATGCTCGTGCGGAAAAGCTCCTTTTCCCCATCGAACACGGCAAGCTTTGTTGACGTTGAGCCGGGGTTTATTACCAGTATGCGTTCCATACGTTCTTTCCTCCTGATTTAGGTTTATTCAATTTTACCACATGCGTTGGATATACTCCACACCCAAACGGATAATATATACTTTATCGGCGCACAATAAGCGCATGAATGAACAAACAGCAACAACAGCATTTACCAAAAAGCCCCGTTTTATAGTGAGCATATCCGGCGGCAAGCGGCGGGACATGAACGCCACGCTTGATTCGCTCCGCGCCCAAACATACGGCGAATGGACGGAAGATGCGGCGGAGCAAAGCTTCCCGCACGACTATGTGCTGCGCATACACGCGGGTGATACGCTGCATCCCGATGCGCTTTTCCGCATGGCGCACGCAGTGGAGCGCGCGGAGTACGAACCCTGTCTCTTATACACATCTCCGAGCCCACGAGACTAGGCATGATCTCGT
>ENA-UADE01000522-UADE01000522.1-human-gut-metagenome-genome-assembly--contig:-NODE-522-length-8334-cov-3.229134_pt1 | contig 8334 bp, 7 predicted proteins | sample MGYA00244226_ERZ654251 | MGnify/ENA primary metagenome ERZ654251 (study PRJEB26926, sample SAMN06165073) | human gut metagenome | biome: ENVO:00009003; feature: ENVO:2100002; material: ENVO:00002003... | reverse complement strand
TACGAGATCATGCCTAGTCTCGTGGGCTCGGAGATGTGTATAAGAGACAGGACTCGTCCCGGATGCGTCGCAGCTCCACCTCCTGCCGCTGCATCTCCCCGAAATCGGAAATCCTGGCAAACGCCTCCGCGCTCCCCTGAACCGCCTCTTCGGCCTTCTGGACGGACGCGCCCAGCACCTGGCCCTGATCGCCATTGGCGGCCCGCGCCGCGACACCGGGATCAGCCTTGGCCGTCTGCAGGGACGGCCCGCCGTATAAAGAAAACTCGCTCATCGTGATATAAAACCGGTAAGTTGATCAATGGAAAAAACATGCACCTTCGGCCCGCGCAAAAACCGCTGCCAGGCCACATGCGTAAAACCTCTGCGGGAAAACTGCCGGGCCAGCCGGGCCAGCTCGCGCGGCTCCCCGGCCGCCCACCACACAAACAAGCACCTCTCCGGAAGATCCGGCATGCCCACAGGAGGAAAACACAACTCACCCAGCCTCTCGGAGGGCAGAGCCAGGCACACCTCCTCCGGGGAAACGAACGCCAGCCCCAGGGACGCGCAATCCTTCACATCCGTCCACAAATCCCGGCCCACCTCCGCATAAGCGCTCACGGTCGCATCAAACGCATTCATCGCCACACGCTCCTGTAAGGATTCCACTTCTGGCCGCCCAGGTAATCGTAAAAAGAAAACCCGCTCTTCTCCGGACTCGCCGCCCAGGCCCCCAGCGTCATCATCCCCAGGCGGGGATCCGCCGTAGACCCGGGAAACACGCTCCCGGCCAAACCGCCCAGATCATAACCGGCAAAAAACCCCTGGTCGGCCGTCGTCGAACCGAAAGCCCCCATTCCGGCGCCAATGCTGCCTATCAAAGCCCCGCCAAGCTGAATCCCCGTGGACACCAGGGCCCCGGAAGCGGCGGACTTATAAGCCGCCGCCTGATTCTGCGCGCTCACCAGCGCGGCATCCCCCTCCCAGCGCTGCATCGCCGCCTCATAGCGCTTGCTCTGGTCGCTGATCGCCGCGCCCAGGGACAAATCGGAAATCTGCTTCTCCAGCACTTCGGCCGCGGCAAGCTCCGCCTGGCTGCCGGACCCCTCGGAAGTAAACCCGGAAGCGCCCCTCCCAGCCCGCACGGAAGCCGTGGCGGCCGTCTGATTGCGCCTGGCTGTCGCCATATTCTCGGCGGCAAGACGCAAAGCGGAAGCGGACTCCGCCTCGGTATTGGCCGCATTCACATACGCGGCATCCCGCGCCGCCCGTCCCTGTGCCAGCGCGCTCTTCGCGTTGGCCCTGTTCGTCGCATAAGAACCGATACTGCCCATAACCCTACAAAATGGAACGATCCAAAATATCCTTCAGCGGATGCTGGTCATTGCTCCCGCGCTGGCTCACATCGTGATACAGGGCGTCGGCAACATACCCCCTGTACAACTCCAAAAACACGCCCACATTCTGCGGCTTGCCCGTCACCGTGGCCGCCACCTTGGAAGCCAGCAAACACTTCACGGCCTCCACAAACAAAGGCTCATGATCCGGCAGCATCTCTGCCAAAGCCGCCTCATTGGACAAAAACCGCACCTGCAGCAGGGAAGGAGCTTCCTCGCAAATCACCACGCGGCCGGCCATGCGCCAGCGCCTGGCCTCCACCTTCAACAACTTCAGGCAATCCTCCGGCAGCGGAAACCGGCCGTTCCCCTCCGGGCACGCCAGCACGGCCTCCTTCGTGGCAAACGACCACGGGCCATAGGAAACGGCCTCCAGCATCACGGATGGAAACCACAACTCGCAAGCCCTGGCCGCCGGGGAATCCATCACAAACTCCTGATCCCCCAGCAGGGAAAGGCACTGTGAAAAAAACGTCAGCTTATCCATTCCCCAACAATCGCATGAGGGCGGACTTCCTTCAAGTTGGCGAGAATCAATGTTTCTATCCCTGCCGCATCTCAATAAAGCATCCCCTCCAGAGCGTCGGGGCGTCTGTGAGGCCTCTTCACCTTCTCCGGCTCCCCTGCATGACCGGACACCAGGCCGCGGCTCACCGCCTCCGCAAAGGTTCGTGCGGCATCCGCGCCATGGGAACAGGCGTCATGAAGCGGCATCTCCCGCACGCACCCGTTGGACCCCGGCGGCAAACTGCGGTAATACTCCAGGGAACCCACCCCGGAAACATACTTCTGCCCGTCAATCTCCGGGCGCCGGTTGCAGCGCTCATGAAACACGCAAAAACGCAGCATATTCCGCAGCGCGTTAATCCCGGTCCAGACATCGGACGTGCGCGGCACGATCGCCGTGCGGAACCCGGCCCGCTGCAGCACGGACTCAAAAGAAGTCTTGGAAAAATCCCTCCTGGCCGCATCGTGCGGCAGCAGGTGCAGGGCGACAGGCCCGAACTCCCTCTCCCTCATCCGGATCTGCCCCACGTAATAATCAACCGCCTGATTATTCCCGGCAATATAATCCAGCGCGTAATACCTGCCGCCCACCACCTGCCAAAGCCAAATCGCCATAAAATCGCTCAACCCCAAATCCCAGGAAGCATAAATCGGAGCCACGTCATCCACTTCAAACTCGGCTGCGATCCTCCCCTCGGCCCGCAGGGCAGAAATCCACCTCCCGTAAATAGCCCCCTCCACGGACGTCTGCAAAGCCTCCTCCGGCACGGTGGGAAACTCCTGCTTCACCTCCGCCCCGTTAATCCTGTACTGGGTAGCGTACCACGCCTTCTGCCCCTCGGACAACTCAATCCCGTAACGCCTCTTCAAATCGGAAAAATAATCCCGCAAAAAATCATCCAGCCTCGGCTCCACCCCCTCCAGGCAATACTCCCGATGCTGAATCCAGGAAAAAAAGAAAAACCTGAAATCCAGGCTGGAAAGAGGCTTGCCCACCATCTCCATAGCCTGCTCCATCAACTGGTAAGCCAGCCCGGCCTTCCCTCCCTCGTGGGTGGACTCCATCACCACCACGCAGCTCTTGCCAACGGTATTCAACGCGCCCGTGCGGATCTTCCTGGCCCTGGCCGGATCATGCAGCGCCGTATAGGAAAACTCGGAAATATGCAAAAACTGGAGAGTGGACCCGCGCAAATTAACCCCTACATCAACAGACCCGTTCGTGGACCAGGCCATGCGGGTGGCCCTCTTCTCCACCACAGCGCACCCCTCCTTAACCATCCTCCCCAAAGCAGCCAGCGCCCGGTCCTCCATCGTCGGATTCTCCGGCAAAAAATCCAAATGCTCATAAGCAAAAGCAATCTTGCGCAGCTTGGCCTCCCCGTCCTCCAGCGTCTTATCAATAATCCCGCAATGCTGATTCCTCCCAAACAGGCAAAGATCCAGCATATAAATGGCGCAAAACGTAGAAATCCCCAGCTGGCGCACCTTCAAAATCGTATTGCGGAACCAAAGCCCGTGAAAAAGCTCCTCCTGGGCCCAATTCGGGCGGAAGCGCACCATCCGGCCCTCCTTATCCTCAATCCAATACAAATGATTAAGGCGCCACCACCTGTCGGCCAGCAGCTCCTTCCAATCCGGTCTCGTCTTCGCAGGCTCCGTCATTGCGTATCAACAGCTAAAAACTCAAGGGGGCGGTCCCCGGAAACCCGGATGCCAAACCGCACATCCCGCCTCCACATGGCGGACGGAAGCACCTCATGCCATCCCCGTTCCATCGTCCTGGTCTTGCTCAACCGGTCCCAGGCGCTCCCGTCATTGGACACCTCAATACCGGCCGGGGCCGTATCGGAAGCAAAAAACACGCGCACGGCCGCGGCCTGTCTATCCCTGCCCAGGGACTCCGCCACATCCAGCGCATTCGTCACCACCGTGGACGTAAAATCCCACGCGCCGGCATCCACAAACGGGCCGTCCGGATCAAACACCTCCACAAACCGCCCATCCTCACGCTCCACGGACACAAACAGCAAATCCTCCCCGGTCCCATTGGGCAGCACCACGGCGTTGGACATCCGCCCCTCCGTCCTGTGACGGTGCCAGGCATGCACCTGGTGCATGCTATTATAAGTCATCAGCGCCAGCGTGCCGTCCGCCAGGGTCATCACCGCCCGCGGGTGGGGCTTCCTCATAAAATCCCCGGAAGTAACCCCGCCGCCGCCGGCCAGCACATGATCGGCGAACACCGTCAAATCGCGGGACACAAACCCGTCGCTCTCATAATCATACCCGTACTGATACACCCGTCCGCCGCCCCTCTCCACATACAGCACCTTATCGGTCGCCATCAGGGCCGGCACATCGGAAGACCCCACAAACCCGTGGCTGTCCGCCCGCGCGTTGGCGTAAGTCATCACCCCCTGGCCCCCGGACACCGTCCACTCCGCGTCCGCCGTCCCCAGCAGCAGCCGGGAACTCTGCGCCATCAGCCAGCAAATCCTGTTCTGCGTTGTGGTGCTCAACGTCAAAGCCAGCGCGGAATCATCCTGCTTCCCCACCTCGAAACTGTTGAGGTCATCCGTCTTGCTCAACCACACCGTCTGCGGCTGGGCCTGCGTAGCGGCCAACACCAGGCGCTGCTGAAACACATCCACCAGGGAAGGAAACCCGTACACCCCCCGGAACGCCGCGAAACTCCACATCAACGACTCCCCGGACGGAGGAACCCCCTCCGGAACCGCGGAAACATTATCCCAAAGAGAATACTCCGCGGAAGCCGTCACCTCGGCCGCCTCCGCCTCCATCCACGCCGTGCAGGCCGGCACCTCCACCCGCACCCGGGAACGCAACTTCACATTACTCTCCGTCCATGCCTGTACGCTAATCAAAAACAAACCATCCTCCGGCACCGTGTAAGACGCCTCCTCCATCGCGCTGAACACCTCCGCATACCTGCCGCCGGACATCCCCTTGATCGTGGAAGGCAGCACAATCTCCATCCCCGACTGGACAGACCTCCATCCCTGCAGCGTCACCACCGTACCCGCCGTTAAAAAACGGCTCATGAAAATGCTGGCCGCATTCCCGTTCCCGCTCTTATTGACGGACTCCGCCGCCTGCGTCCACTCCAGGCGCACCATGCTCCCGGCGCCCACATCATCCGTCGTCAGCCCCCTGGGCCTCACCGTCAGCGTCCGCCCCTCTCTGGACAACGGACACTCCCCGGAAAAACGCTCCCCGTCAACCACCAGGGCATTCACTGCGGGCAACCCGGCATACACGCAATAATCATACGCATCGCCCTCCAAAGGCAGCGTCAACTTCAACACGTCGCTGGTGGACAACCCCGCCGCGGACATCTCCTCCCGGACTTCCGGCTTCACCACCCCGGAAGCCACCCCGGAAAACTCCGCCTGACACTCGGCAGCCTCCAGCGTACTGCCCTTATCATGAACAACCTTAACCGTATAAAACCCGCTGGCCGGCGCGGTATACACATCCGCACTGCTCTTCCAAACCGTCGTAAACTGCGCATCCCCGGCGGACCAGGCCGTCAACCGAACCACCGCGCCCTCACCCATTCCGGTCAGGGCGTTCCCCGTCACATTCACGTCAAACCTCGCCCCGGCTGGCCAAAAATCCGTCCTCATCCCGCGGGCGTCCAGCGTCACGGCCCCGGATTTGCGCGGCTCCGTCCAGGCAAACCGGACCGTCTTCCCGTCCTCCAGCGCATCCGCGGGCAGCCCCCTGGGCGTCACGTCAACACCGTCGGGCCCCAGCGTCAGCACGGCGGACGCCCCCGGAACCTCCACCTCATCCACCCACACGCGGCTTGCCCGGATGGAAGACGCCGTACAGGTCAGGAAATGCCGCAACGCCGGCGTGGCGGGAACCGAAAACCGCTGTATGGAAGCAGGCCGGGAGCCGGAACGCAGCCGCAGCACCACATCCTTCTTATAAGCATCCACCACCAGCTTATTCCCGCAGCTGTCCGGAGGAAACCCCTGGCTGGGATCGGAACCGCTGGAAAGCCGGGACTCATACAACATCAGGCGCAGGTAGCACTCCTCTTCGCTCTCGTCCCCGGTAATCTGCAAATTGGAAGCCGAGCCAACCATGGAAGTGGACGTCCCCAGCAGCTGCCAATCCTCATCGGGAAAACGCCGCTCCACGGCATACGTGCCGTACCACTCCTTACTGCACCAAAACTTCCATGTCCCCTTGCAGGTAATCGTATTGGAATGGCAAATCACGCCCTTATGAAAATGCTCCGGATAATCCGCCGGAGACGTCAGGCCGTCCACAAAATCCGCCGCCCCGTTAAAATCCCTGTCGCACGTCCACCAGGACCAATAACTCCCCTCATTGAGGCAGAGCTTTTTCCCAGCCGTGAAAGCGCTGGCCGCCGTAAACGCCCCGGCAACCACCCAGCCCTGGCGAATCACGGCCCCCGTGCTGAACCCGGTCTGCTGGGGCACCGTCACCTGGACGCGCATCACATCCCCCTCATTCACCGCCGCGTCCGCATCGGACGCATGCTCCCCGAAAGACACCCTGTAACACCCCTCATCCAGCGTCAGGCGCACCGGAAAATCCCGGAACTCCTCATACCGCCAGGGGCGGGCCTTAAACTCATAGGGCGCCAGGGAAAACATGCCCTCGTCATCCCGTCTCAGCACCATCAGCTCATGCGTAGGGCAGGCCAGAAACAACATGCTGTTCACCTGCTTGTGGCGCAGGGCGGCAACGTCAGCCGCCGTCCACACGGAAGGCAGGGAGGCAACCACATCCCCCTCAACGGACAACACGCGCAGCAGAGAAGGAGCCACCTCCACAAGAAAACGGTCATTGGTGGAATAAACATAGGGAAGAAGAAGGGAACCCTCCAAAGCGGCGGCCACCCTCCTCATCCCGTGCCGCCGGGAAACTCCCCCCGTTTGGGAAACATCCACATTCTCCAGCACGGACGCCCCGCGATGATAAACATCCAGATCCGGACGCGCGGCAATCCCGGGCGAAAGCTCGCCTCCATTAAAGGAAATCCTCTTCATTTCCCCTGAACATAACCCAGGGCGTTCAACCGGGGCAAGTTGGCGAAAATCAACGTTTCTTCTCCGGAACAGCAAAAAGGGCCGCCTCCATGCAGAGACGGCCCTATGGACAAACCGACGGGAAAAAAACTACTGAATACCGTAAGCAATAGCAAAAACAAGCTTCTTGCCGGCGGTCACCGCCGGTGTTCCGCCCACCTTCGCGTAAACCATCGTCACAGCATCCACCGGCCCCGTGGAAACCGCCTGGGAACCCTTCGTCAACTGATAAGTCCCGGCGGCGGTCACGGTCAGGGAGGCGGAAAAAGCATCCGCCGCCTCCTTCGTTCCCACGGTCAGCTGCAGCGTCCCCACGCCTTCGGAAACGACATGGGAAAGCTGCGGCAGCACGCGGGCTCCACAGGGTACATTGCAAATGGCGATCAGGTCATCGGCCGCCAGGGACGCGGGCATGATGAACTCCGCCGTAGCCACATGGACCCCGGCGCCGGTATGGATGGCCGCCAGCTGCGGCACCGTCGGCAGGCCGGTCCGATCCGCAAGGGCAAGCTGTTTCTCTGCAATAACTGTTTGATACGTTGCCATAATCAATAAAATAAAATGTGTTGTTATCCTAATTAAGAAAGCTGCTTGCACTTAATCTGCACAAACGCCTCTTCGCGCATGCGGGTGGCTCCCATAATCGTCTTAAGGCCGATCTGGATCGTGTCCTCCTTATCGGAGCGCTTCTCCACCGTCACCTTATTCTGCTTCCAAGAACCGAAATACAGGGAATTCTTCATCCACATCGGGCAAATGATATCCCCGTCCTCGTCAAGCGGCAAATTGGGAGCAATGATAAACTGAATCCCCATAATCGGATCCAGGGCGCCGTTGCTCTTGCGCAGGGAGGAAAAACCGAAATCCGCCTTCTGCAGACGCTCGTCATTAATCAGGGCCTCGCGCATGCGGGGAGTAATCGCGCAGCACACCTGGTCGCCGTAGGCATTGGAAGCATCATCCAGAATCCCGTTCTCCTGCAGCAGCGTAATACCACGGTTCAGCTTCTCAATCGTCAGCGGGCAATCCTTAGCCGTGCCGCCGGTATAATCGACTGCCACCACATTAGCCTCCAGCAATTCCAGCTGTTCCATGCCGTCATTGCCGGCAAACGCCGTCCCGAAAATGCCGCCCTTGGACGGCACATATACCCCTCCCTGCTTCTTCAGGCCGAACAAAACATCGTCCATCTTGCGGGCAGCCGCGTACTTCAGCGCGTTAATCGTCTGCGTCACGGGAGCGTCCAGGCCGTGCAGGAAAATATCGTCATCCTCATCATAGCCCAAATGCTTCGAAAAACTAACCGGCAGCATCCGGCGCTTGAAATAATCAAGCTCGTCCAACACAATATCCTGCAT
>ENA-UADE01000513-UADE01000513.1-human-gut-metagenome-genome-assembly--contig:-NODE-513-length-8428-cov-3.052311_pt1 | contig 8428 bp, 4 predicted proteins | sample MGYA00244226_ERZ654251 | MGnify/ENA primary metagenome ERZ654251 (study PRJEB26926, sample SAMN06165073) | human gut metagenome | biome: ENVO:00009003; feature: ENVO:2100002; material: ENVO:00002003... | reverse complement strand
TCTACCAAACTTTAACCGATATATCAACTATGATGAAATCACTCAAAATCGGCGATCTGCTGGCTCGCACGCCCATCGTTCAGGGCGGAATGGGCGTCGGCATCTCGCTTTCGGGACTGGCCTCGGCCGTCGCCAACGAAGGCGGCGTGGGCGTTATCTCCTCGGCCGGACTCGGTGTCATTTACCGCGACTATTCGCCCGACTACAACATAGCGAGCATCTGGGGGTTGCGCGAAGAGTTGCGCAAGGCCCGCGAAAAGACGCGCGGCATTATCGGCGTCAACGTCATGGTCGCCATGTCGAACTTCGCCGACATGGTGAAGACCGCTGTCGCCGAGAAGGCCGACATCATCTTTTCGGGCGCCGGGCTGCCGCTCAACCTGCCGTCGTTCCTTACCGAAGGAGCCAAAACCAAACTGGCACCCATCGTATCGTCGGCGCGCGCCGCGAAACTGCTGTGCCAGAAATGGTTTGCAGAATATAAGTACATTCCCGACGCCATCGTGGTCGAAGGCCCCAAGGCGGGCGGCCACCTCGGCTATAAGGAGGAGCAGCTTGTCGACGAGCACTATGCGCTCGAGAGCATCGTTCCCGAAATCGTCGCCGAAGTACATGCGTTCGAGGCCGAGCACGGCTGCCATATCCCCGTCATCGCCGGCGGCGGTATCTATACCGGCGAGGATATCTACCGCATCATGCAGCTGGGCGCCGACGGCGTGCAGATGGGCACGCGCTTCGTGACCACCGAGGAGTGCGATGCCGATCCGGCCTTCAAGCAGACCTATCTCGACGCCAGACCGCAGGACATCGAGATCATCAAAAGTCCCGTCGGCATGCCGGGGCGGGCGATCCACAGCTCGTTCCTCGACCGGGTGAAAGAGGGGCTTAAACGCCCCAAGAACTGCCCGTTCGACTGCATCAAGACCTGCGACGTGACGCACAGTCCCTACTGCATCATGCTGGCGCTCTACAACGCATTCAAAGGCAAGCTGCAGAACGGCTACGCCTTCTGCGGCGCCAATGCATGGCGCGCCGAGAAGATTCAGTCGGTGCGCGACCTGATGGCCGCGCTCCGGGAAGAGTACGATAACTTTTCGCTGAAGGAAAAACTCTTCGGCGCAAGATAAGCCCCCTCCCGGTTTGCGGGATAATATTTCGGCAGGCGTTCCCGGACGCCTGTCTTTTCAGCCCCTAATTTATTAGGGGCTTTTTATTTGGCGGTGAATTTTTTTTCGGCGTCCGCGTTCCACCGGGTTGATTTTTTATTATATTTGACTCCCGGTTAGGTTATTGATGGTGTTTTGCCGGACGATCATCGAAAACATTACTGGGCTTTTTGTCGTGAGTCCGGAGAGACTGCTGTCGGTACTGCCGTATTATTAATTCTTAAAACTTGGTTTATGAGAAACTTTTTAAGGAAATCAGCTTTGCTGATGGCTGCATCGCTGGCGTTTTTCGCCTGCGACGACGATGAGAAGAAGGTCCCCGAAACGGTCGTGACGCTCGACCGTACGGAGCTGAATCTCAATGTCGGGTTTTCCGAAACGCTCGTGGCGACCGTTACCCCCCCCCTGCAGGATGGTGTGACGGTTGCTTGGTCTACTGACGACGAGGTGGTTGCGAAGGTCGAGGACGGTGTGGTCACCGCTCTTGCCGCCGGTGAGGCCACTATCACTGCCAGCGTAGGCGAGAGCAAGGCGACCTGCAAGGTGACGGTGGCTTACGTTGAGCCGAAGATCGGCGACTATTACTATTCCGACGGTACGTGGAGCGACGGCGGACTGGTAAGCATCGAGGCCGACGGACTGAATCCCGTCTGGGCCGACACCAAACCCGCTCCCGTTGCCGGTAAGACTGTTATCGGCATCGTCTGCCAGACGGACGAAAACCGGATCGCCGCCGGCGACAAGGAGAAGGGCTATACGCACGGGTATGTCGTAGCTGTAAAAAATGCCCATAGCGCCGACAGCCAGACGGTTCAGTATTCTACCGACAATGATTTCGCAAGCACTCCGAAAGCGAAGATCGCAAGCACGTGGTATGGCAATGTCAATGGTTACGAAGAGACGATGAAAACCGTATCCGATTATGGACCGAACCTTGCTACATGGTGCCCTGCTTTCGATTTGACGGTTAATAATTTCTCGCTCCCGGCTCCCGAAACGTCGAGCGGCTGGTTCCTGCCGAGCACCGGGCAGTTATGGGATATGGTGGCCAATCTCTGCGGCCATGAAGCTGCTCTGCTTCTGAAAGAGTGGCAGACTTCGAGTTACAATGTCTATTACGGCTACAACTCCGAAAATGTAAGCTATGACGTGATTGCGAAATTCAACGAGACGCTTGCGATGATTCCCGCCGATCAGAAGGAGGAGCTGTTCGTGACGGACGGCACCCATTACAATACTTGTACGCTGTGGGCTACGACCTGCTTTGAACCCGGCGAGACGGCATGTATCATTCATATCGGCGGTTCCGAGAAACATCTGGTGGAGCTTATGTGCGAGTATATCGATTATGACGGTATCGCCCGTCCGATCCTTGCATTCTAACATAGATCGCTTTTGCGGAAGTGCGGAGTACTTTTCCGCGTCTTCCGGACCTGCTCCCGGCCGTTCGGCCGGGGGCTTTTTTGTGGCCGGCTGCATCCGGCTCATGCGGCTTCGGCGTCCGCTTTCTGCTGTTTCCGCGTCCGGCTCCTACAGCTCCTGCAGCCGCGCCACGGGCGAGACGCCGAGCGACGAGAAGTCGCCGTGCTGGTAGCGGTAGTAACCCGCCATGGCGATCATCGCGGCGTTGTCCGTCGTGAACTTGAATTCGGGCAGGAACGTGCGCCAGCCGCGCCTGCGGCCCTCTTCGACGATCCCGTTGCGCAGTCCTGAGTTGGCCGAAACGCCGCCCGCGATGGCGATGTCGCGGATGCCGAGGTCCTTGGACGCCCGCACCAGCTTGTCCAGCAGGATTTCGACGATCGTCCTCTGCAGCGAAGCGCAGAGCGAGGCCTTGTTGTTCTCGATGAAACCGGGATCGTTGGCCACGGCGTCGCGCAGCGTGTAGAGGAACGAGGTTTTTAGCCCCGAAAACGAGTAGTCGTATCCGTCTACGTGGGGCCGTGCGAACCTGAACGCCTTCGGATCGCCCTCCTTGGCCAGTTTGTCGATCACCGGGCCGCCGGGGTAGGGCAGTCCCATCACTTTGGCACACTTGTCGAAGGCTTCGCCCGCGGCGTCGTCGATCGTCGTGCCGATGATCTCCATTTCGAGCGGAGAATCCACGCGCACGATCTGCGTGTGGCCGCCGCTCACGAGCAGGCAGAGGAACGGGAATCCGGGGTGCGGCAGCGCGCGGTCCTGAAGGTCGATGAAATGCGAAAGTATGTGTCCCTGAAGGTGATTGACCTCGACCATCGGGATGTTGTGCGCGATGGAAAGCCCCTTGGCGAACGACACGCCCACCAGCAGCGAACCCAGCAGTCCGGGGCCGCGCGTGAAGGCGATGGCGTCGATCTCTTCGGGCGTCAGTCCGGCCTCCTTGAGCGCCGTGTCCACCACGGGAATGATGTTCTGCTGGTGCGCCCGCGAAGCCAGTTCGGGGATCACGCCGCCGTATTTGATGTGGACGGCCTGCGAGGCGATGACGTTCGACAGCAGCACGTTGTTGCGTATCACGGCGGCGGATGTGTCGTCGCACGAGGATTCGATGCCCAGAATAGTAATATCCATGCGGTTTTTCGTTTTTTTAACTAATTATAGTTAAATTTGCAGGTTATAACGACCTATCAATGCGCAAAGGTATAAAAATATTGGGAAAGGTGTTATCGGCCGCTGTATTGTTGCTGATAATTCTGCCTCTGGCGCTCTCGTTGCTGCTCGACATTCCGGCCGTGCAGAACTACGTGGTGCAGAAAGCCGTGCGCATGGCGTCGAAGAAGCTCGAAACCACCGTCAGCATCGACCGCGTGGACATCGGGCTTTTCAGCAGGGTCAAGATCAAGGGTTTCTATGTCGAGGATTACCAGCGCGACACGCTGCTCTACGTGGGCCGTCTCGACGCCTTCGTCACCGGACTGGGCATCTTCGGCGGGGGTCTTTCGCTGAGCCGCGGCGAGATCGCCGACGCCAAGCTCTACCTGCGCGAGACGCCCGGCGGGGAGATGAACATCAAGCAGATCGTCAATCGTATCAGCAACCCCGACAAACCCAAGAAAGGCAACTTCCGCCTGTCACTGCGCAAGGCGTCGATCGAGAATATGGACCTCTGTCTGGAACGGCTCGACCGCCGCGACCCGGAGTTCGGCATCGACTTCAGCCATATGCACCTCTACGGCATCACGGCATATGTGAACGACTTCACCATTGACGGGCAGTCCATCTACACCACCATCGAAACCCTCTCGGCGCGCGAGCGCAGCGGCTTCGCCCTCGACCGCTTCGCCGGGCGGTTCTACCTGACCAACGGCTGCATGGGTTTCGAGGACGTCTCGGTCGTGACGGGCCGTTCGAACGTCCAGATTCCCTACATCTCGCTGGCGGGCGATTCGTGGGCCGAGTACAAGGACTTCATCGGCGAGGTGCGCATCGACGGCGCGCTGCGCAATACGACCGTCTCGACGGACGACATCGCCTATTTCGCCCCCAAGCTGCGCGGCTGGCATACCGATTTCAGCAACGTCAATGTCGAGGTCGCGGGCGTGGTCGCCGATTTCACGGCCAAGGTCAAAAGCATGCAGATCGGCGAGGGTACGTGGCTCATCGCCGACGCTTCGGTCCGGGGGCTTCCCGACATCCGGCAGACCCGTTTCGACCTGAACGTTCCGCGGCTCAAATCCTCCGCCGAAGCCGTTGACGAACTGGCTGCGGGGATCGGCGGCCGCGAGTTGTCCGACAAGCTGGTCGGCATACTGGGCAACACGGGGCAGATCGATATCAACGCCCGCTTCAAGGGGCTGCTTTCGTCGTTCGACATGCAGCTCGGCGCCTCGACCGGCGTGGGCGAGGTGACCTGCAACCTGCGGATGACGCCGCTCAAGGCGGGGCGCAGCAGCGTGCGGGGCGACGTGGAGACGCACAACCTGCGTCTGGGCGAGCTGCTCGGCCGCCGCGACCTGCTGGGCAACGCGACCCTCACGGCCTATGTCGACGGAGTGGTCGGCAAAGGCTATACCGACGCCAACGTCGTGGGCAACGTCACGCAGCTGGGCTTCAACGACTATATCTACGATTCGCTGCGGCTCGACGGCCGCCTGCGCAACCGCCAGTTCGACGGCCGAGTCACAGCCCGCGATCCCAACCTCGATTTCGATTTTTCGGGGCTGGTCGACTTCAACGACTCGATTCCGCGCTACGACTTCACGATGGACCTGCGCCATGCCGACCTCGCCCGGCTCCATATCAACCGCCGCGACTCCGTCTCGCAGCTCGCGGCGCGTATCGAGGCCAATGCCGGGGGGCGCTCGCTGGACGACCTGAACGGCCGCATCCACGTCACCGACGCCGTCTACCGCTACAACGACAAGCGGATCACCTCGAAGACCATGACCGTCACGGGCGAGAACTCGGCGCGGAGCAAACTCGTCGAACTGCGCTCGGACTTCGCCGACGCCACGTTCCGCAGCAAGACCAGCTACCGCGAAGTCTTCGAATACCTGCGCCGCAGCGCATGGAAATACCTGCCCCTGCTGCGCCGCGGCGAGGGCGACCCGACACCCCGCGGCCGCAAGACGGCCGTGGCCAACGACTATTCGCTGCTGTCGGTCAATATCCGTCACATAGACCCCATCACCGACGCCATCACGGCCGGCCTGCAGATCGCCGACGGGTCGTCGATGCAGCTGCTTTTCAACCCGGCCAGCGACCAGCTTTCGCTCAAGGCGACGTCGGAATACGTCGAGCGCAAACGCATGCTGGCCACACGCCTGAGCATCAACGCCTCCAACCGGGGCGACTCGCTCACGGTCTACGCTTCGGCCGAGGATCTCTACGCCGGGGTGCTGCACCTGCCGCAGCTGTCGCTCACGGGCGGCGCCAAACAGGGCCGCATGCAGGTTTCTGCGGGTTTTAACGATACGCTGCGCAAGGTGTCGGGACTGCTGGGCGTGCAGGCGCATGTGGCGGACGAACACGGACCCAACGGTCGCGTCGTGGACCTGCGCATCCTGCCTTCGCACGTCACCCGCGGTTCGAAGACGTGGCAGATTTACGCCCGCAAGATACAGCTCGACACGGCGCAGGTCGTGATCGACCGGTTTTTCGTGATGAACCGCGAGCAGGAGCTGCTGCTGGACGGCGTCGCCTCGCGCAGCCGCGAGGATTCGGTGACGCTGCGCCTGCGCAACTTCGACCTCGCACCCTTCATGCAGGTCGCCGAGCGCATGGGATACGTCGTCGAGGGGCGTACCAACGGTGCCGCGACGATGAAATCCGTGCTCCATGGGGGCGAAATCTCCGCCGACATCCTGCTTGACAGTCTGGAGGTCAACGACATTCCGGCTCCTCCGCTGAGGCTCTCTTCGCGCTGGGATTTCTCGCGCAACCGCGCCGGGGTGACCGTCACCGACCGCAACAAGCGCGATACGCTTATCCGGGGCTTCTACGCCCCTTCGCAGGTGCGCTACTATGCCCGGCTGGACATTGACAGTCTCGACATGGGGCTGCTCGACCCGGTGCTTTCGGGCGTGATTTCCCAGACCGAGGGCCTCGCCTCGGCCGAACTGGTGCTGCAGGGCCAGCGCCGGGACGCCGACCTGACGGGCCGGATTCACGTTAGGGGACTCTCGACGAAGGTCGATTTTACGCAGGTGGCCTATTCGATGCCCGAAGCCGTGCTCGACGTGCGGGGCAACCGCTTCCGCGCGTCGAACGTTCCGGTCTTCGACCCCGAAGGCAACCGGGGCCGCTTCGACATCGACCTGAGCCTGCAGCACCTCTCCAACATCGCCTACGACGTGCGTGTCGCACCCCAGCAGATGCTGGTGCTCAACACCTCGGCGCAGGACAACGATTTCTTCTACGGCAAGGTCTACGCTTCGGGCACGGCGCGCATTTCGGGCGACAAGGGCGCCGTCAATATGGACATCGCCGCCTCCACCGACGACCATTCGTCGTTCTTCATGCCGCTGTCGAACAAATCCAATATCTCGTACGCCGATTTCGTGACCTTCAAGGAGAAGCCCAAGGCCGACACGGTCGATAATCTGGCGCGCCGGAAGATGATGTTCGAACGCCGGCGCCAGCAGAAGACCGTCGCCGGCAGCCAGATGGACATCGCGCTGGCGCTCAACGTCCGTCCCGGCGTCGAGGTCGAGCTGAGCGTGTCGGGCAATACGCTCAAGGGCCGCGGCGACGGAACGCTCAACCTGCAGATCAATCCCCGCTCGAACGTCTTCGAGATGTACGGCGACTATACCATCACCGAAGGGAGCTTCCTTTTCTCGCTCCAGAACATCATCAACAAGCGGTTCATCATCGAGAACGGGTCGACGATCCAGTGGACGGGCGAGCCGCTCGACGCGCGGCTCAATATCAACGCCGTCTACAAACTCAAAACCTCGCTGCAACCGCTCATCGGTACGAGTGTCTCGTCGGGCGGCGGCGACATGAATCTCAACCGTGCGGTACCCGTCGAGTGCATCATCAATCTGAGCGACCGGCTGACCCATCCGACCGTCACTTTCGACGTGAAGGTGCCTACGGCCGACGCCGAATACCAGACGATCATCGCCAACACGCTCAACACGCAGTCGGCCATCGCCGAACAGTTCATGTTCCTGCTCGTTACCAACAGTTTCCATTCCGACACGTCGGGCGGCGGAAACAACCTCGGCGCTGCGGCTTCGGCCGCGACCGGTTTCGAACTGTTGTCGAACCAGTTGTCGAACTGGCTTTCGACCGACGACTACAACATCGTCTTCCGCTATCGTCCCAAGTCGGAGCTGTCGGGCGACGAGGTCGATTTCGGGTTCTCGAAAAGCTTGATAAACAACCGCCTGTTCGTCGAGGTGGAGGGCAATTACATGCTCGACAACTCGCAGGCAGTCAATAAACAGATGTCCAACTTCATGGGCGAGGCCTATGTCACGTGGCTGATCGACCGTGCCGGAACGCTCAAATTGAAGGGGTTCACGCAGACCATCGACCGTTTCGACGAGAACCAGGGTTTGCAGGAGACCGGCATCGGCATCTATTACAAGGAGGATTTCAACAACCTGAAAGACCTCAAAGAGCGGCTGAAAAACAAGTTCCGCAGCCGCCGCAAGCGGCAGCAGCTGCTCGAACGCCGGCGTGCGGCCGATTCGGTACGCAGAGCGTCGCCGGCCGATACGGTCTCTTCCGCCTCGGTGAAAAAAGACAAGAACTTAAATAAATAATTTTGCGTACGTTATCTGTCTCTTATACACATCTCCGAGCCCACGAGACTAGGCATGATCTCGTAT
>ENA-UADE01000487-UADE01000487.1-human-gut-metagenome-genome-assembly--contig:-NODE-487-length-8642-cov-4.239315_pt1 | contig 8642 bp, 8 predicted proteins | sample MGYA00244226_ERZ654251 | MGnify/ENA primary metagenome ERZ654251 (study PRJEB26926, sample SAMN06165073) | human gut metagenome | biome: ENVO:00009003; feature: ENVO:2100002; material: ENVO:00002003... | reverse complement strand
AGTCTCGTGGGCTCGGAGATGTGTATAAGAGACAGCAATCGTAATCTTTTTCCTCGGTGCTGGCAACAAGCCGGTCAAAATCACTCTGATACTGCCGATCCTGAATGACACGGTATTTCTCAAACTCGCTCTCGGCAAAGGCTTTTGCAATGGCCGCTGTTACTTTCCCCTTATGATGCAGCACTTCTTCCTCGTTGAACTGCAAAAACGCATCCAGCCGTGCGACCCAATCCTGCATATACATGATGTTTCCACGGCGTGCCTGCCGCTCGGCATAATCCAGATACATCGTGACGATTTCGTTCAAGCTTCCCATCTCGGTTTCGTCCAGATAGTTCTTTGCTATCGCAACATCGGATTTGCGGATTCTGCCGCTTGGCGCATTTTTCCACGTTGTCAGCCCCATATTCGGTTTCGTACTGTCTGCCCGGTCATAGATGATCTCCGCTGCGGTGTGCTTTGTAATTGCGTAATGCAGCTTGTTTTGTACAGTGGCGAAAAATTCTTTTGTCACAGGGCTGTCCACGTCATAGTCGGCGCTGCATTGGGAATATATGTCCGTGATTTTCTGGTAAAATCTTCTCTCGCTGGCGCGAATGTCACGGATGCGCTCCAGCTGTTCTTCAAAATAATCCTTCCCAAAGAAGTTCTCCGGCTCTTTCAGGCGCTCATCGTCCATGACATAGCCCTTGATAATATACTCCTTCAGTATCCTGTTCGCCCAGATGCGGAACATGGTGGCCTTTTTGGAGTTCACCCGATAACCGACCGCAATGATCGCATCCAGATTATAGTACCGTGTGGGATAGTTTTTCCCGTCCGCCGCAGTTGTTTCCAAAACGGAAACAACTGAACCCTCCATCAATTCACCAGAGGTAAAGATATTCTTCAGGTGCTTTGAGATGGCCGCTTTCTGCACCTCAAACAGCTCCGCCATCTTTGCCTGCGTCAGCCATAAATTCTCCTGATATAGCAGGATTTCAACCTTAACGTCGCCGTTATCGGTCTTATAAAACAAAATTTCTCTTGTCTCGTACTGGGTAAGCGCCATATTCTCATCCATTGTCTTTATCCTCCCGGCTCTTTGCCCGTGTTTTATAGACATTATACTGATTCTTGCACCGGGCGCTGCAAAACGCGGAATTGGCCCGGCTGCCGAGGAATACCTTCTGGCAGTGCTTGCACAGCCGCAGGGGCTTTGCATCGTCCACCAGCATGAAGCTGAACATCATCTGGATGCCCAGCAGCAGCGAATGAAAGTCCCAATAGATGGTCGGTTTCTCCAGCAGTTCAATATGATAGGTAGGCGCAATGCCGCCGAAGGCAGCCATGGCCTTGCGGTAAAGATTTCTTGTGTCCTCATCAATGCTGTCGTAGTCGTTATAGTACAAAATAGAGGTGGTCAGCGTGAACGCCCAATCCTTGAACTGCTGCGCTACCCAGTCATACGGCTCGGCATACTCCCGCTGGAAACTCATGTTCTTCGCCATCGGCTCATCCATGAAGGTCATCGTCAGGGCAATCATCATATTATCCCCGGAAACATTCCAACTGGATTCCGCGCCTTTTTTCACTACATCCAACTCGTCAAAGGGATAGAACAGAGCAAGATAATCCTCTGTCGCCATGCTTTCTTCCTTGATGAAGTGATTCTTCGGCAGATAGACTGCCTCATAGTCCATAAAGGACGGCGTGGTGGGCAGTGCCGTCATCAGCCCCAACAGACCGTAGTGGGTCACAAAAGTCAAAATTGCCTTTTCCACCTCGTCCTCCGGACTGCGGTTCATCATCAACATTCCCACATTCAGCGCATCCAGCACGATTCCCGGCGCTTCCTTCAAGGGATTATAGATGTCAGGTTTAGCGTTCTTTCCCGGCGTGATGTACCGCTTCCCATCTGCGGCGGCTTTCAGTTCATAGCGGTCATACCGCACCCAATGGGAACGGGACTGCTCAAAGAGATTCTTCATGGCGTCGATCCTCTCAACTCGTAATCCAACTATATATTAACCATATTACTATTGTATCAACCGTCCTTGACATCGTCAAGGGCGGTTTTCTTTTTTCTCGGTTTGGTTTTGTTTTCCCGGCGGATCACGGCATCTTTGCCCATGGTTTGCAGCAGTGCTTCATATTCCTCTACGAACTCTCGCTCCCGCAGCGTAAGTCCATGATCGTTTTCCAGCTTTTCGCTCAGATGCTCATACATCCGCCTTTGCAGCTTCTTCTGAATGGTCATCCGCAGCTTTCGGATGTTCCGGTCGGACTGCCCACGGATGGCAGCAAGCCGTGTGGTTCTGTATTGCTTGACGAACAGGTAATACAGCACTTCCTTCTGTTCATCGCTGAGGGTGAAGAAGAGCTTGGAGAGAAACCGGTTTGCTGTCAGCTCGTGCAGCTCATAGGGACAGGAGAAGATGATGTCGAGAAAGTTTCCCTGACAGAGCTGACGGAACCTTGGCAGATTCATCCAGAGGGGAGCAATCTTCGGATCAGGTACAGCCTGAAACTCCAACGGCACGTCTCCACGCAGATTTTCGTGGTCACGCTCCCGGCGCTCCCGGTTCCTGTCCAGCTTGTTCCATTCGTCTACCACAGTCAGAAAATCCGATTCTGTCCGGGCTGCTTCCTCTAAACGCTTCAACGCCTCTGCACGAATCTCCCGCTTGAGTCGTTTTTCACTGGTGGGCGCGGCTTCTTCCTCCTCGTCCTCCAGCTCGGCGGCATAGTCTCTGGGATGCTCGTCCTGCTCCAGCTCGCTTTCCAGCTCCAGCGTGTGTTCCTCTGCAAGCGCTTCCTCCAGCGTCTCATCCACCGGCGCAGTGTCAGACGAATCCTCCCAATCGGCAAAGCCGTCCGCATCTATTTCAAGACCAGTTTCCTCTATTTGCTCCTCGGCATCTTCTTCCTCATCGGAAAAATCATCATCCCACAGCAGTTCATCCTCCCATGGTTCCACGACAGCTTCACCTCCCCGAAAAAATATTTTTCTTTTTTTCAAAAACAGTTCCGATTTACACCCTGTATTTCTCCTATTAGTAGAGGAAGTAATCTTAGTACAAGTTACACAGATTACTTATGAGGCGGTTTGCAGAGAAAAGGAGGATATGGAGCATGGAAAAGCAACCGAAAGACACGGTTGGCTTACAGCCAACGGAACCAAACACATTATATCAAGAACCAACCAATCACGCAAGGAGGATGCCTATGGAGCAGAACAAACGAGAACAGTTTATCATCCGCCGCATCGGCGGCACCACCTACAAGGTCAGAGTCGTGTTCAACGAAAGCGGCGGCGAGACCATGGAGGATAAAATTTTACGGATTGTACGCAATGATATGGTTACAAGTGACGGAACCTATGGTATAATGGAGACACCGCAAATGAGCCGACAGTCTGAAAGGAGCGCATCATGAGCGTGAAACAGACTGAAAGCAAAATTACCGCTCTCTATGAGCGGCTGTCCCGCGACGATGACAACGCCGGGGATAGCAATTCCATCGTGAATCAGAAAAAATACCTCGAAAGCTATGCCCAGCAGAGGGGCTACACCAACTGCCGTCACTATACCGACGACGGCTGGAGCGGCGGCAATTTTGAACGCCCAGCTTGGAAACAGCTGGTTGCAGACATCGAGGCCGGGAAGGTAGCCCATGTCATTGTCAAGGATATGAGCCGGGCGGGGCGTGACTATCTGCAAACCGGATTTTACACGGAGGTATTCTTCCGGCAGCACGGCGTTCACTTTGTCGCCATCGCCAACAGCGTGGACAGTGACGATCAGAACAGCAACGAGTTTGCCCCCTTCCTCAACATTATGAACGAGTGGTATCTGCGCGACCTGAGCCGCAAGCAGAAAACCGCCATCCGCGTCAAGGGAGAATCCGGCAAGCCCACTACCAACTGCGCCATTTACGGTTACAAGAAAGACCAGGAGAACAAATACCATTGGCTGATCGACGAGGAAGCCGCCGCCGTGGTGCGGCGCATTTTCCGATTGACCATCGAGGGCAAAGGCCCCTACGATATTGCCCGTATTCTCTTTGAGGATAAGGTGGAAACACCTGCTGTGTACTTCGGTAAGCAGGGCAAGGGCATCTGGAAAAGCAAAGAGGAATTTTCCAATCCCTATAACTGGAGCGGCTATGTCGTGGGACAGATCCTCTCCAAGCCGGAGTATATGGGGCATACGGTGAATTTCCGTTCCCACAAGCAGTCCTACAAGGATAAAAACGCTGTGATGAATCCCAAGGAGGATTGGCTGATCTTTGAGGATACCCACGAGGCCATTGTGGACAGGGAAACATGGAAGCTTGCACAAAAGCACCGCAAGACGCCCAAGCGCATCGACACGTTGGGTGAGGCAAATCCGCTGACCGGTCTTTTGTACTGCGCCGATTGTGGAGCCAAAATGTATAATCAACGGTCAAGGGGGACAGAAAGTAAGCCGTATCCCTATGATGTGTTTGAATGCTCCACTTACAAATTGGCGGGTCAAAAACGGTCTGCCGCTTGCTGTGGACATCATATTAGTACCAAGGCTCTGCGCACCCTGATTCTGGACACCATCCGCACGGTCAGCACCTTTGCGATTTCCAATCAGGCGGCGTTCATGGAAAAGGTGCGCTCTGCCTCCCAGCTCCGGCAGACGGAAGCGGCCAAGGATGCCAAGCGAAAGCTGAGCAAGGACAAAAAACGCATTGCCGAGCTGGACACCATCATCAAAAAGCTCTATGAATCCTTTGCTGTCGGGCGCATCACCGATGAGCGCTTTGACAGTCTGCTGGCGGAATATGAGGCGGAGCAGAAAGCGTTGACGGCATCCGTCTCTGAAATGGAAACGCAGATGTCCGCCTTTGCGGAGGACACCGACCGAGCCAAGCAGTTTCTGGAGCTGGCAAGGAAGTACACGGATTTCTCCGAGCTGACCACGCCCATGATCAACGAGTTCGTGGAGAAAATCATCGTCCACGCCCCGGAGCGCATCGAGGGCGACCGGGTGCAGGAGGTGGAGATCCATCTGCGGTTCATTGGGCGGTTTGAGTTGCCTGTCACGGAGTTGACCGAGGAAGAAATCAAGCGGCAGGAGTTCTTGAAGAAAGAGCGTATCCGCAGCCGGGAGCGCTATCAGAAGCTGAAATCCGGGGAACGCATCGTGGGCGTCCCGGTTACGCTGACCTGCAAGTGCTGCGGGAAGGAATTTGCATCCAAGCGGACAACCACCCTGTTCTGCGGCCCCAACTGCCGGGCAAAATTCTACCGGCAGGAGGCGGCAGAAAGCCGCAGCCGGGCGTGTACCTGCGAAAACTGCGGCAAGGAGTTTATCACAACAAGGTCAGATGTGAAATATTGCAGTGACGATTGTCGGTATGCAGCACAGATCAAGCGGCAGGGCGCACGAAAGAAAGCCTTGCGAGAAGCTAAGAACGAGAAAGAAACGAAAACAGCATAAGAAGAGACGCAGACGGCGGCTTGCCCCAGATCGGGCAGGCCGCCGTTTTTGCGCAGAAATGGAGGTATCATGCGTATTTTTGAAATCGTAAAAGAAAATGTCAATCTGCGGGAGGCGGCAGAGCTGTACGGGATCGATGTGAATAGATATGGCAAAGCCCTCTGCCCCTTTCACAACGACCGGCACCCCAGCCTGTATGTGGCGGACGATCACTATTATTGCTTTGCCTGCGGGGAACACGGGGATGTGATCGACTTTGTGGGCAAGCTGTTTCAGCTTTCGCCCTATGATGCGGCGCGGAAGCTGATGGCAGATTTTCATCTCAGCCCGGACAAGCCGCCCAGCGCAGCAGCACTCCACGCAAAGCGCATCCGAACAGAAGCACAGCAGCTCATGGAAAACGAGCGGCTGTGCTTTTCTGTTCTGTCGGATTACGCCCGTGTGCTGCGGGATTGGAAGGTGCGGTATGCGCCGCAATCTCCTGACGCGCCTGTTCACGCACGGTTCATGGAAGCCTGTCACAAGCTCGACGAAACGGAATACTATCTGGATATTCTGTGCGTCGGGGATTCCCACGAACGCGCCGAAGTCGTGCAGCAGCAGATGGCAGACGGCAAACTGGACAGGCTACGACGGAGATTAGAGAAAATTCACAAGGAGGAATTGGAAGATGGATATGACACCGCAGGCGTGGCCTGACTGGTACGACGGCAGACATATCAATGAAGTGCTGTTCTGCCAGCAGTTTTTGGACAAGCACCCCATGAAATGTGTACGTGGGCGGCTGTTCACGGTTGACGGTCTCATCGAGGACGAAGGGCAGATCGGCAATCTCATTCTGGAGGAAATCTCCGGAGTGCTGACCTCTGGCCTGTCCAAAGTCGTGACAAATATGCTTGCCAGCATCAAGCTGCAAGCGTATTCGCCGCCGCTGCCCATTGTGACCGACCGTATCCATGTTTCCAACGGAACGTACTTCATGGACGGCAGCTTCACCGCCGACAAGAGCTACTGCAACAACCGATTGACCGTCTCTTATAATCCCAATGCATCTGCACCGAAACGCTGGCTGCAATTCCTGTCCGAGCTGCTGCAACCGGAGGACATTCCCACCTTGCAGGAGTTTCTCGGCTACTGTCTGCTGCCAACCACCAAGGGACAGAAGATGCTCATGCTCATCGGCAAGGGCGGCGAGGGCAAAAGCCGTATCGGACTTGTCATGCGCTCGCTGCTGGGCGACAGCATGAATACCACCAGCATCCAGAAGGTGGAGAGCAACCGGTTCAGCCGTGCGGACTTGGAAAACAAGCTCCTGATGGTGGACGATGATATGGATTTGAGCGCCCTGCCCAAGACCAACTATATCAAATCCATCGTCACGTCCGAGTGCAAAATGGACATGGAGCGTAAGGGTGTTCAGAGCTACCAAAGCCAGCTCTATGTGCGTTTTCTTTGCTTCGGCAACGGTGCGCTCACCGCCCTGCACGACAAGTCCGACGGTTTCTTTCGCCGCCAGATCGTGCTGACCACCAAAGACCGGCCCGCAGGCAGAGCAGACGATCCGTTTCTGGTGGACAAGCTGCTGCGGGAAAAGGAGGGCATCTTCCTCTGGTGTCTGGAGGGGCTGCACCGGCTGATCGGGAACAACTATCAGTTCAGCATTTCCGGCAAGGCAAGAGAGAACATGGAGACGGTCAAGCGCAGCAGCAACAATGTGATCGAGTTTCTGCAATCCGAGGGCTATATCCGCTTTCGGGCAGACAGCGAAGCCAGCTCCAAGGCGATCTATGAAGCCTATACAAGATGGTGCGACGATAACGCACAGAAGCCCATGTCTGCCAACCGGGTCAGCTCCGAGCTTGCACAAAATGAGCGGCTTTACAATGTAGAGGCCACCAACAATGTCCATGTCGGCGGTAAGCGGGTGCGGGGGTTTGTGGGCATTGAGGTGGTCAATCCGCCGCCGTATTAAAAATGAGGAATGGACTTCAAAATTGCCGTACACGCCGTACACCCTGTACGGCTGTTTTTGATTCCATTCTCAAAAACCGTCTTTGCTTGTGCGCACCGTGAAGCATTTCACGGTAGAGTGTAAAACCTGCCGTCGAATCGGCGGCTGGCACGCAAAACAGGCGTACAGCAACGTACAGAAGGCGGGCTTGCCGTACCAAGCCGTACACCGACGGCTCGATTTTGCTGTTCCAAAATCAATGCTTGTGAAATCCGTGAAGATTTTTGCCGCAGGTCGAACGCACTGCACCATCCGGTGATTTACCGGAGCGTGAAGCCGATGCACCGAAATGTGGTATATCCCACCGTTCCGCATGACCTCACGCAGAACAGTGAAGCCGGTAGGGTGCTGTTACGAACAGGGCATCACGGACGGAAATCTGAGTGGATTTGCGGAACGGCAGATTTTTCACCGCAAAGCGTACACAGTTCACTTACTCAAAAACCAATATCACGAAAATATGGAGGTAAAAAGTTGATGAAATCCAATCTGAGAAATGAGATCAAGTCGTACATCGTCCGTCAGGGAATGACCATGCAGGAGGTGGTCGATCTGCTACGGGACGAACACGGTTGGTCTGACAGCGTTTCCAACCTGTCCAATAAGCTCCAGCGGGAATCCCTGCGCTATGTCGAGGCCGTCCAGCTTGCCGATGCGCTGGGGTACGAGATCGTCTGGCAGAAACGAAGATAAGGGGGATTTTTCACATGACAGATGCAGAGAAAAAATTGATTCAGGCGCAGCACCGTTTGGAGGAAGCGCAGGCACGGAATCGGGTCAAGGAGCGCAAAGCCAGAACGCGCAGGCTCATTCAGGAGGGTGCGATTCTGGAAAAGGTGCTGCCAGAGGTGCGCACGATGGATCCGTCTGTGCTGGAGGGGTATCTTTCACGGAAGCTGGGAAAACAAATCTAAATTTCAGATAGGAGGTCTCCGGGAAATCGGGGGCCTCCTTCTTTTTTCTCCCGTAAGGGCGCATTTACTCACCACCCTGAAGGGCAGTGGTATTTCCTGCGGAAATCGTGCGCTCTGCGAGGCGAATGCGGCTGCTGCGGCAGCTTCCAGACAATGCCACAACACCTGCGGGTGCTGCTGCCATCGTCTGCGCAGACGGCAATTCCCTGCGATGAACGCAGTGAAACAGGGGTAGATATCTGTCTCTTATACACATCTCCGAGC
>ENA-UADE01000483-UADE01000483.1-human-gut-metagenome-genome-assembly--contig:-NODE-483-length-8704-cov-3.192970_pt1 | contig 8704 bp, 8 predicted proteins | sample MGYA00244226_ERZ654251 | MGnify/ENA primary metagenome ERZ654251 (study PRJEB26926, sample SAMN06165073) | human gut metagenome | biome: ENVO:00009003; feature: ENVO:2100002; material: ENVO:00002003... | reverse complement strand
GGGCTGTGCCCCGCCTGCGGCAACCCCATCATGAAGGAAGAAGGGAAAGTAGCCTGGCGCTGCACCAACTTCACCTGCCCCGCGCAGGCCGTCACGGGCATCACCCACTTCTGTTCCCGTTCCGCTCTGGATGTGGAGAGCATCGGCTCTTCCGTGGCGGAAGCGCTGAGAAGCTCCGGCCTGGCATCTTCTGCGCTGGACCTTTTCTCCCTGACTACGGACCAGCTCGCCAACCTGAACCTGGGCACGTCGGAAGAACCGCGCCGTTACGGGGAAAAGAATGCCCGGAAAGCGCTGGACGCCCTGCAAAACGCGCGAGGGCTTCCTCTGGAGCGCTGGCTCATCGCCTTCGGCATTCCCCTGGTGGGGGAAGTTGTCGCCAAGGCGCTGGCGGACACGCATCCCGACCTGAAGCATGTGGCGGATTCTCCCTACCTCCGGGACATCGTCCGCCTGGATGAACTGGTGGAACATGCCGCAAAAACCAACCCCAACACCCGCAAAAACAAAAAGGCGGTGAAGGAAGGCGCGTTTTCCGCAGAAGCGGTACAGGAACGCCACCAGGAACTGATGGAGGAAATTGACCGCCTGACCGCACCCTATCTGGCAACGGGCTACCTGCGTAAAAACACGGCCAAATTCAGCTATGGCTCCGAAATAGGCGTGGCGGCGGCCAAATCCCTCCGGAGCTTTTTCTCTTCCGCTGCGGGGAAACATACCATGGACGTCCTGAACGGATTGGGCATCAATCCACAGTCCCAGTCCTACCGGGCCAACTTTCTGGAAATCCCGGCGGGATCCCTGTCCGGAAAAACCTTCGTCATTACAGGAACGCTCAGCCATCCGCGGGGCTACTTTGAACAGATTATCGCCTCCCACGGTGGAAAAGCCACCGGAGCCATCTCCAAATCCACCTCCTTCCTCCTGGCAGGCAGCGGAGGAGGCTCCAAGCGGGACAAGGCCCTCAAGCTGGGCGTGCCCGTCATTTCCGAGGAAGACTTCTACAAAATGATCGGAAATTAATTGCCGCAAAACAACGGGAAAGGGAAGCAGAAACAGAAGCGCACGCATCATGCGCCCGGTTGCCTGTATCTTCATATTCCCTTCGCTTTTTTCCGTGCGCCGTTTTCCGGAAATTTCATTCCTGAATCCAGCAAAAAAGCTTGCTACGGGCTGCCATCTGCCCCCTAATAAATCGCGTATGCTGAACCTGCCCAATACCATTACCCTGACGCGTATTGCCCTGGTAGTCGTCTTTACGGCAGCAGTCAGCGTCGCGGATCAGTATTCCTGGGGATACCTGGCCGCGCTGGTCACATTCATTCTGGCTGCCTGCACGGACTGGCTGGACGGCTACCTGGCCCGCCGCCTGAATCAGGTCACCACCTTCGGCAAGCTGATTGACCCCCTGGCGGATAAAATAGCCGTCTCCGCCGCCTTCATTTACCTGACGGGGGAAGGGCTCTGCCCCGCCTGGATTACCATTCTCATCATCAGCAGGGAATTCCTGGTCACCGGACTGCGCCAGATCGCGCAGGATCATGGCGTCATCATCCCTGCGGGAACGTCCGGCAAATGGAAAACCGCCTTCCAGCTGGCCTTCTGCATCGCCTGCCTGCTGGCTCTGACATGGACGCATACGCCGGAATACCTGCCCTCCATCGCGGACCGGCTGGCCGCGCTCTGCCTGTGGCACGGTTCCGGCGCTTCCAACTTGCTGTACCAGGTTACGCTGTGGGGCTCCGTCATCCTGACCGTTTATTCCGGCGCCGTTTACTGCGCGGGCGCCCGCAAATTTCTGCAGCGCTGAAAATTGCCTTTTTCCATTCATCAGGAGGGAGGAGACTGCATTTCTCATTTTCCGGAACATGTCGTACCCCGGACGCATTATTTCATTCCGCCAGGGTTCCGGATGAAAGAACGCACACGCAAAACCTTCCTCCATTGATCTTCGTGCACATGCAGAAAAGTCCCTAACCCTTTAAACCATTCATCCTTTTTCCAGGGAGATGAGCGCCTTTACAGGCCTCAGGACTCTTTACTTATCCCTGATATGACGTTCCTCAAAAATATTGAGAGGATCATCGTGCTTGGCAGTGGGTTTGCCTCCGGTACCGCCTGATTTTTGTTTATCGGCTTTTTCCCATAATCTTTCCAGGGAAACAGGAGTTCCGTTCAAGTCATACCGGCCAAGAGCAAACCGTTTACTGCCCCTGTCAAAATAGTAATTGTAGCAATCCTTTCTTGGATAACAGAAAGACTTTTTGTCCGGAGCGGAAGCAAAAAACTGCAATGATCCCTCTTCAGAATTATAAACCGAAATCTTTCCATTTTGATCAACGCAAAGAAAAAGCGAATAAAAAATACCCTTTCGAGCATCATAACTGTGCCATCGGCTCCAAGAGTCACCCCTTCCAACTTCTCCCCTGATCCCGCCAAAAAGAAGATCTCCGTCCTCTCTCCGCTCAACAAAAGTTTGCACAATATATAAATAATCTCTGCTGTCTTCCCTGTACCACGCAACATATTTTGAATCATTCTTTCCCTTTCTATCGACACAAACGCCAAAAACAACCTTTTTTTCATCATTGCCGGAGTACAGTGTATCTTGTTGTTCAATATTTATATACCTCTCGTCCAATTTGTAGAACGATTCCTGCATGACACTCTTCCATTGAGGTTCATTGGAATATAATGGGGTGGGCAGATACTCTCCGGTAAAAAGGTTTGTACGCAGGGAAATAGATTTTCTTTTTTGCAACATTTTCTTTAAATATTTCATATTGAAAGAACCATCTTCTTTCACAAAATCCGCCGGATATTTATAATGATACTCGCTTGCCTGTTTAAAAAGGGCATCAATAACATTTTGATAATATTTTATCCCTTCCTCAGGAGTAAGGCGTTTTTGTTTCGCTTCAGCAAGAAATTTGACAAATGGATGCTCCCTGCCATTCCTGCCGGAATCCGAACAACCGGCTTCCCCGCCCCGGTGTTCCTCCCGCGCCAGATGATCCAATAACCGCTGATCAGCCTCTGAAAGTTTTTCCAGTAAAATGGTTTTTACCTTTCCTCCATTCACGACCAGCTGAATTTTGTTACCCACCCTTCCCTCATACGTTGCTTTTAACTGATGGCCCGTCACCGCTGTCCAAATCCGGGGCTTACTTAAATCCCACCTCTCTTCCGATTGAAAATCCGCAAAGAGAGGGCTTCCGCAACATACGGCCAACACGAAAAAAATGACTATTCCATTCTTTATTTTTGTTTTAAGGGTCATAACTAATTTAACATGGTTTATCCAATGAATAAATATACGGATAAGGAATCCGCTGATTGGAATATGTTGTCTCTAATATGGCAGCCTGCATCCCTGATGCAGATGAAACCTGAATTGGAATAGGAACAGAACTTCTTGGGCGCTCCCCTAAATTGTTCACCAAAAATGAATCAGGCCATTCATACGCAGAATTTAGGGTTGACGGCGGATTCCTTATCCGCTTCATCCAATAATTCATTTATACTCAGTTTTTATAAAAAAATTATGACAACAACTGTTTCTAAAGCAGAGGAAAGGCGCTTCCAGGATCCAGCCGCGTGCCGGAATATGGAGCCCCGACAGAACAAACGTTTTTATTTTTCTTGACAGATGATCTTCGCCGTGCTCTGATGGGGCCATTCCAGCCGAATGGTGTTTGGTTGTTGATAATCATTTGCGGTTGGTGGAATACGGGCGTCTCCGTCTTGATCTTTTCAGTATCGCTCCTGCGGGCTTTTTTGTTCCGTTATTGCCGTGATTCCGTCAGTTCATTGCAGCCGGGGACGCATGCACAGACACACCCACAGACATGGAATCAACTACACTCAGGGAGCTTGGTTTGTCGGCTCCCATTCTCCGCCAACTGGAGAACCTGGAGTACACCCCCCACTCCCATCCAGGCCGCCTGCATCCCCCTGTTGCTGCGGAAGAAATCGGAAAAACCATGAATGGGCACAAGCTGTTGGGACGCCCCATCTCCGTACACGCTTCCAGCGCTTCCGTTCCGGATGAATTGCATACGGTTCCAGGCGCATGCAGGAAAAGGAGCCACTCCATGCAGGAAAAACATTTCCCATCCCGCAGGGAACCGCAGAAAGGATACGGAAGACGCAACTCCCCCCGGAAGGCACGGCAGCCGTACGGAACCATGATTTTAATCATTCAAAAAAACTTTTGAACGGAATCGGGGGCTGCCCGGTCTCAATTGCTACAAACGGTTCGCCGGACCGTTCCAGCCGGGAAGCTTCAACCGGAGTTTCAATCATGAAAATAACCTCGTTCATCATCAAGACACTGTGCGTGGGCACCGTCGGTTCCCTCGCCTGCCAGGCCGCCATGCAGGCTTACGCGGATGACGTTCCCTCCACCTTCGTGGAAGGAAACTATTCCCCGGAAGTAGCCCGCTACGTGCAGAGCATCGCAGGCGTGGCGCTGGCCTCGGGCATTCATGATTATGACGAAAACGCTACCAGCAGTTATCAGGTTCTGGCCCAGGTTCTCAACAGCGGCAATGTAACGGAATTGCCGGAGGATCTGAAACGGGCCATTGGGATGCTGATCAGCTACGTTCCCGACCCGAACGAGATCATCCAGCCGGTCCTGTCCAAAAAACAGATTGAGAGGATGAGGAAGATGGCGGACCGCATCGAAAACCTGATGGAGGAAAAATACGGAGTGGACCTGGAAGACTGCATGAACATCATGAAGCATGCGCTGGCCCCGTCCATCCCGGACATCCTCCGCTCCTGCGGCATGGAAGGCGCCCAGCTTCCCGCCGCCACCGCTTTCCGCCCCAGGCTGGGCAAGGCTCTGAATGACGCCTATGCCAGGCTTGCTGAGCCAAAACTTCCCGCCGCCGGCATGGCGCAATAACCGGACCATCTACGGATGACCGGGAAGATGATCCCGATTCCACGGCATGCGAGCCCCTGCCAGGGCCCCCTGGATAGAAGCCGCGGGAAACGGAATGATCTTCCCCGTCGCCGGGAACGGAAACGGCAGCCAGCGCCGGCGGCAACAAACAACACCCTCCGGATGTCCTCCGATGCAGGGCCGATCCTTCGGAACGCGGAGCGGCGATACGCTCGCTCCCCAGCTTTATTTCCCAAGCAACGGCATGCAACATCGGCACAACCGGATGATGCCCTTACAGCCCCCGTCCTTCCCGCGCTGCGGCAGGACCGGGGCTTTTTCATATCCGGGATTTTCAAAAGGCGGCGGCATACCCTCCTGATTCTCTTCAGGAATCAGGGATATTCCGTTTTTACAGAGGAATGCATTTTTTCATCATCTGTGAAAGAAAGCTTCTCAAGCCTCAGTATTTATGGCAGACTAGGGATTCAAATCCTTCATACAATTACCATCCATGGATAATTCATCATCACGCCGTCGTTTCCTTCAGACCCTGGGCCTGGCCACTGGCGCCCTTGCTGCCGGTTCCTTTGCCAACGCCCAGGAAGTAGCTCCCCTGGCTCCCAGGAAAATCACCATTCCGGACCCGAACAACATCGGTCCCATGACCACGTGGCCCCCGCGCAAGCCCGGCGCCATCTATATGGGCGGCTTCAGGGCTCCCAAGCTGGACAAGGTGCGTGTGGCCTTTGTCGGCGTGGGTGAACGCGGTTCCATGCACGTGGGCCAGATGGCCGTTATAGAAGGTGCGGAAATTGTCGGCATTTGCGACCTGTATGAAGACTGGGCCAAGCGCAGTGCGGACGTCGTGGAAAAGAAGACGGGCAAGCGCCCCCCCATTTTCACGAAAGGGCCGGAAGACTACAAGCGCATGATGAAGGAAGTCAAGCCGGACGCCGTCATCGTCTGCCCCAGCTGGGAATGGCACTGCCGTGTTACCTGCGACGTGATGAAGATGGGCGCCCACGCCTTTGTGGAAGTGCCTATGGCCGTCTCCATCAAGGAACTCTGGGAAATCGTGGATACCTCCGAAGAAACCAGGAAGCACTGCATGATGATGGAAAACGTCAACTACGGACGTGAAGAACTCATGTACTTGAACATGGTGCGCCAGGGCGTCATTGGCGACCTGCTGTACGGAGAAGCCGCCTACATCCATGAACTGCGCGGACAGATGAAGCAGGTGGAACGCGGCACCGGTTCCTGGAGAACCTATCACTACGCCAAGCGCAACGGCAACGTGTATCCCACGCACGGCCTCGGCCCCATTGCCCAGTATATGAATCTGGCCCGCAAGGACGACTGCTTCGGCAGGCTCGTCTCCTTCTCCAGCCCGGCCCTGGGCCGCGCCGCGTACGCCAGGAAAAATTTCCCGGCGGACCACAAGTGGAACAAGCTGGACTTTGCCTGCGGCGATATGAATACTTCCATCATCAAGACCACCATGGGCCGCACCGTCCTGGTGGAATGGGATGAAACAAGTCCGCGCCCCTACTCCCGCCTGAACCTTATCCAGGGCACCCTGGGCACCCTGGCCGGCTTCCCGACCCGCGTAGCCGGCGAAAAACTGGGCAACGGAAATTATCATGAATGGATTGAAGGCAAAGAAAAACTGGCCCCCATTTTTGAAAAGTACGATCACCCGCTCTGGAAGAGAATCGGGCCGCTGGCCCTGAAGATGGGCGGCCACGGCGGCATGGACTTCGTGATGCTCTTCCGCATCATCGAATGCCTCCGCAATGGCGAACCGATGGACCAGAACGTTTATGAAGGAGCCTTCTGGTCCTCCGTCTCCGAGCTTTCCGAATACTCCGTGGCCCAGGGCGGCATGCCCCAGGTATTCCCGGACTTCACCCGCGGAGACTGGAAAACGACTGCTCCGCTGGGCATCGTCCAGTAACAGCCGGCGACTTCCCCGGCCCGGAGCTTTTCCGCCTCCACGGCGGGCTTCCGGGCCGGGGCCAATGCCCTCTTTGCAAAAAAACAGGCCCAGCTTGCAAGCGGCCTGTTTTTTATTGCGTCAACGACATCCTATTCCAGAAGTTGAAAGACGCTGCACGCGTTTCACTTGTCCGGAAAGCCCCCGTATGGCGCCAAAAAGCGGAATTCCGTGAAATTTTCTTTCTCCGCTGAGCTGTATATAAACGTGGGAAACATCCCGCAGCGAACCGCCGTTCCCTTTACATCGCACACGCCTCCATGCTTTCCTACTGCACCAATATTCATCCCGCCGAATCCTGGGCGGAAACCAGGGAAGCCCTTTTCACCTGCGTTCCCCGCATCAGGCAGGAACTTGCGGCGATGGACTCCCCTCTGAAGAATCTCCCCCTGGGCATCGGCCTGCGCCTGTCCGCCAGGGCGGCGGCAGAACTTCTGGAAACGCCGCACGCCGCGGAAACCCTGAAATCATGGCTGGAAGACCAGGGCGCGCGCGTGGAAACCCTTAACGGGTTCCCTTACGGAAATTTCCACGGGCAGCGCGTGAAAGAACGCGTTTTCCAGCCGGACTGGACTACACCGGAACGTTTTGAATACACCTGCAACCTGTTCCGCATTCTGGCACTCATTGGAGACGAACAGGCTGACAGGCTGACCGTCAGCACGCTCCCTGCCTCGCACAGCTGGTTTCATGCGGATGAAGAACGCATCTTCTCCCGGCTGGACGCCATGAGCGGCTTCCTGGATGTGCTGGGCAGGCAGACCGGCCGACTGATGCAGCTGGGGCTGGAACCGGAGCCATTCGGCCATTTTCACGATACGGATGGAGCCATCCGTTTTTTCAACGGCCTTCGCAACCATTCCCGCCGCCCCGAACTCATCGAACGCCACCTGGGGCTGACATACGATACCTGCCATTTCGCCATTCTCCGGGAAGATCCGGAAGCCACCCTCTCCGCCTGGGAGGAAAACAACATCGCCCTCTGTAAGGTGCAATTCTCCAACGCCCTGGAATGCTGCATATGCGGAAAAGAAGATCTGGAACGCCTCCAGCAGTTTGATGACGGCGTTTATTTCCATCAGACCAGCATCCTTCTTCGGGAAGGCGTCATGCTTTTCCCGGATCTGCCCAATGCCCTGGCCTATGGACGGGACTATGCGGAGGAAATGCGGGATTCCCAATGGCGCATCCATTACCACATTCCCCTGTACGCTTCACCGGAAACACCCTTGAAAGGTACGGAAGAATTCATCCTGAAAACACGCAATTTCCTCCGATCCCGCAAAGGCCCGCAGCCGCATCTGGAAGTGGAAACCTATACCTGGAGCGTCCTGCCGGACCACATGAAAATCCCCCTGGCAGCCCAGATCGCCCGTGAACTGCATTACATTGAAACTCTGTAAAGCCATGACGCCCCGCATGTATCCCTACGCCGTTCTGTCCTCCGGATTCCTGCTGCTGTCCACCGGTCTTTCCTCCTGCGCGTTGCTTTCCATGGTCTCCTCCGGAGGACCGGAAACGCCGCGGACCCTGGGCGCACGCATGGAAAAACACACGGAGGTTCTGCAAAAAGATATCGGGCCCAGAAACGCCAGCCAGCCCAAATCCATGGAAGCCGCCGCCAAATATATTGCAGAGAACTTTTCGGACATGGGGTACGCCGTCACCATGCAGCCCGTATCCGGGGGAAACGCGGAAAAAGGAGCAGCCATTTACAACATCCTGGTTTACAAACCCGGCCTGTATTCCAACAACCAGAGCATCGTCTGTCTCTTATACACATCTCCGAGCCCACGAGACTAGGCATGATCTCG
>ENA-UADE01000476-UADE01000476.1-human-gut-metagenome-genome-assembly--contig:-NODE-476-length-8789-cov-3.449622_pt1 | contig 8789 bp, 4 predicted proteins | sample MGYA00244226_ERZ654251 | MGnify/ENA primary metagenome ERZ654251 (study PRJEB26926, sample SAMN06165073) | human gut metagenome | biome: ENVO:00009003; feature: ENVO:2100002; material: ENVO:00002003... | reverse complement strand
CGGAGATGTGTATAAGAGACAGGTACAGGAAGTTATGGATTTGGCCGGTGTTGCTCACCTGTCTACTATCAAGTCACGCGTTCCTTTCATGAACTTCTTCGATGGTTTCCGTACCAGCCACGAAGTGCAGAAGATAGAGGCCATAGATTACGAGGATATGGGCAAGCTGCTTGATTACGATGCAGTGGCCGCCTTCCGTGCGCGCGCACTCAATCCTGAGCATCCGCACCTTTCCGGCTCCGCCCAGAACCCGGACATTTACTTCCAGAACCGCGAAGCCTGCAACACCCGTTACATGGCTGTTCCCGCCATTGTTGAGCACTATATGGAAGAAGTCGGCAAGCTGACCGGCCGCCATTACAATCTGTTCGATTACGTTGGTGCGCCCGATGCGGACCGCGTAATAATCTCCATGGGCTCCAGCTGCGACGTGGTTGAAGAGGCCATAGACTACCTTAACGCCCGCGGCGAAAAGCTGGGCCTTATAAAGGTTCGTCTGTACAGGCCCTTCCGTGCGGACAAGCTGCTTGCCGCCCTGCCCGCCACCTGCAAGAAGATCGCCGTGCTCGACCGCACCAAGGAATGCGGTTCCCAGGGCGAGCCTCTCTATCAGGACGTGGTCAATGCCTTTGCCGAGGCCGGCAGGTTCGATGTTAAGATCATCGGCGGCCGTTACGGTCTGGGCTCCAAGGAATTCACCCCCTCCATGGTCAAGGCCGTTTATGACGAGCTGAAGAAGGACGACGCCAAGCCCCGCTTCACCGTAGGCATAGTTGATGACGTGACCAATCTGTCCCTGCCCGTGACCGAGCAGGTCAACGCCGCTCCCGAAGGCACCATCGCCTGCAAGTTCTATGGCCTTGGTTCCGACGGCACCGTTGGCGCGAACAAGAACTCCATAAAGATAATAGGCGACCATACCGACATGTATGCTCAGGGTTACTTTGCCTACGACTCCAAGAAGTCCGGCGGCTTCACCGTGAGCCATCTGCGCTTCGGCAAAAAGCCCATACAAAGCCCCTATCTCATCGATGCGGCTGACTTCGTGGCCTGCCACAACGCTTCCTACGTCACCCGTTACGACGTGACCGAAGGCATCAAGGAGGGCGGCACTTTCCTGCTCAACTCCGAATGGACGCTTGAGGAGATGGAGCATGAGCTGCCCGCCAAGATGAAGAACGCCATCGCCAAGAACCATCTCAAGTTCTATAACATAGACGCCGTTAAGCTGGCCAAGGAAGTCGGCATGGGCAACCGCATCAATACCATAATGCAGTCCGCCTTCTTCAAGCTGGCAAACGTTATCCCCGCCGACCAAGCCATAGAGTACATGAAGGCTGCCGCCAAGAAGTCCTATGCCAAGAAGGGCGAGGACGTCGTGGCCCGCAACTATGCCGCCATAGACGCAGGCGCCAACGCCATAGTTGAAATCAACTATCCCGAATCCTGGGCCACCACCACCGAAGGCGCGGTTGTGAAGCCCGTGACGGATGATCCGTACTTCACTCAGTTCATTTCCCCCATCCTGGCCCAGAACGGCGACAAGCTGCCCGTTTCCATAATGAGCCCCGATGGTTCCGTGCCCACCGGCACCACCAAGTACGAAAAGCGCGGCATAGCCGTTGACGTACCCGCGTGGATACCCGAAAACTGCATACAGTGCAACCAGTGCTCCCTGGTCTGCCCGCACGCCTGCATAAGGCCCGTGCTGGTAAAGGACGAGGACAATGCCCCCGAAACCTTCGTGACCAAGCCTGCCACCGGCAAGGAGCTTGCGGGCTATAAGTTCCGCATGCAGCTCTCTCCGCTGGACTGCACCGGCTGCGGCAACTGCGTGGACGTTTGCCCCGCCAAGACCAAGGCGCTCAAGATGGTTCCCCTGCACACCGTACAGGAGACCGAAGGCGCGAATTGGGACTTCGCTGCCAAGCTGCCCGAGCGCGAGCTTGACATGAACAAGTACACCGTTAAGAACAGCCAGTTCCTCAAGCCCCTGTTCGAGTTCTCCGGCGCCTGCGCAGGCTGCGGCGAGACACCGTACATCAAGCTTATAACCCAGCTGTTCGGCGACAGGATGATAATTGCCAACGCCACCGGCTGTACCTCCATCTACGGCGGCAGCGCGCCCACCGTACCTTACACCACCAACGAAAAGGGCCACGGTCCCGCATGGGCCAACTCCCTGTTTGAAGATAACGCCGAGTTCGGCTTCGGTATCAACCTTGGTACCAAGCAGCGCCGCGCGCATGTTGCGGAGCTTGTTGAAAAGCTGATCGCGGTTGACTACTGCGACGCCGATCTGAAGGCCGCCGGTAAGGAATGGCTGGAGAACATGGACGATGCGGAAGGCTCCAAGAAGGCGGCTGCGAAGCTGGTTGCCGAGCTGGAAGCGAGCGTCGATCCCGATCTGACCGGCACCCAGTGGGAAGAAGCATGGCTCAAGAACGGCAAGAAGTGCCCCTGCGAAGCGTGCACTCTGGGCCGCGAAGTGCTTGCCAATAAGGACCTGCTCGTCAAGAAGTCCATATGGATATTCGGCGGCGACGGCTGGGCGTACGACATCGGCTACGGCGGACTTGACCACGTTCTTGCCATGGACGAGGATGTAAACGTTCTGGTCGTTGATACCGAAGTTTACTCCAACACCGGCGGACAGTCCTCCAAGGCTACGCCTACCGGTTCCGTTGCCAAGTTTGCTGCGGCCGGCAAGCGCACCAGCAAGAAGGATCTGGGCATGATGGCCATGAGCTACGGCTACGTGTACGTTGCCAAGGTTTGCATGGGCGCCAATCAGCAGCAGCTGGTCAAGGCCCTTGCGGAAGCCGAAGCTTATAAGGGACCCTCCCTCATAATCGCCTACGCTCCCTGCATCAACCACGGCCTGAAGGTAAAGGAAGGCATGGGCAAGAGCCAGGCCGAGGCCAAGAAGGCCGTTGAAGCCGGTTATTGGCAGCTTTACCGTTACAATCCGGAGCTTACCGCCCAGGGCAAGAATCCCTTCACTCTGGACAGCAAGCCCGCGACCATACCTTACCGCGAGTTCATAATGGGCGAAGTTCGCTACGCTTCCCTGCTGGCTCAGTTCCCCGAAGTGGCCGACAAGCTGTTCGACCGCGCCGAGCACGAGGCCAAGGAGAAATACGAATACTACAAGAAGCTCAACGACATGCAGTAATGCATTAACTAACGCAGCCCGGGACGGCAATCGCCGCCCCGGGGCTTTTTGTGTGCAGATAATCTATAATGTTTGATGAAGTAAAATCAGCAACTCACATCTCATTGCTTGTTACAACCCCTCAGTCACGGCTAACGCCGTGCCAGCTCCCCGGCCGGGGAGCCTTTTGGGTGCTACCACTAACCAAAAGCTGTCCCCGTTTACGGGGAAAGTGGATGCGAATGCAATGAGCAGACGAAAGGGGAACGACTCAAAGCTGCCAAGTGCCGCGAGCTGTTCCCCCTCAGCTTCGCTTACGCTTATATGCCAAGATATATGAGTTAACGCTCTGGTTGGAACAAGGTCGCCTTACTCACTGTCGTTCGTAATTCTCCCTGTTCCTGCCCGTTCTCCGTTTCGCTTACTCGTCCACAGGACGCGCTCAACTCCGAACCTCAATGAGGGAGGCTTAATATGAGAGTTTGTAAAGCGCACTAAAGGCGCCACCGCTTGCGGGGGAGCTGTCTGTGAACGACAGTGAACAGACTGAGGGGGGAATGCTAAAACAGCTTAGCATCTCCGAGCCTTTCCCCTTTCGTCACGGCTATGCCGCGACACTTTCCCCGCACGCGGGGACAGCTTTTGGATAGTGGTAGCACCCAAAAGGCTCCCCGCACGGGGAGCTGGCACGGCGCAAGCCGTGGCTGAGGGGTTGAGTTAAACAGCAAAGCCACTATCCGCACTCACACAAAAAAACAATCCCTCTCCCGCTAAAATTTTGCCAAAAATAATGCGATTATATATTGACAATATTTTTAACCACTGCTAAAATTAAATCCGGAAACGATACCGGAAACGTTGCCGGGTACGGTTCCACTGGTTGAAGAGCAGTAAGCACGGAAGAGAGATGTAAGGTATGGTTGCGCGCATGACGATAAAGGAGATAGCCCGGCTTTCAGGCGTGGGTGTCAGCACCGTATCGCGCGTACTGAACAAGCGGCCGGACGTGAACGAGGATACCCGCGGGCGCGTTATGGAAGTGATAGAGCGCTACGGCTACGAGCCGAACAGCAACGCAAAGCACCTGAAGCAGCTTTCAACCGACTGCGTTGCGGTAATAGTGCGCGGGCGGAACAACCTTTTCTTCTCCGGCATACTGGAGCTGCTGCAAAAGCGGATAGAGGCCGCGGGGCTCAGGTTTTTGCCCCATTATATAGACGAAAACGATGACGAAGCCGCTGCTGCCCTTCGCGTGTACGCGGAGCGCAAGGTGCGCGGGATAATATTCATGGGCGGATGCCATACGGATAACGGCGCAATGCTCAGCCGTCTGCCCATCCCCTGCGTATACTCAACCGTTAACGCGGCGGAAGGCTACGCGCCCAACGTATCAAGCGTGAGCGTGGACGATAGGCAGGGCGCGAAGAAAGCGATTGATTACCTTTTCGACTGCGGGCACGAGAACATGGTGATTCTCAGCGGCGAAACGCAGGGCTGCAACATGGCGCATCAAAGGTATTTGGGCGTGCTGGACAGCTTTAAGGAGCACGGCAAAACGCTTGAAAGCAGCCGCGTACTTGTTTCACCGTTCTCCTTCTCCTGCGCATATGAAAGGATAAAGGAGTACACAGGCCCCGACTATACGGCGATATTCGCCATGTCCGACACAATGGCCATAGGCGCGGCAAGGGCGCTTATGGATTCCGGCAAAAGGGTGCCGGAGGACGTATCGGTGATAGGATACGATGGAATTGAGCTTGCGCAGTATTATCACCCCGCGCTTGCCACCATGCGCCAGCCGCAGCAGGAGCTTGCGGACAGGAGCGTTGAGCTGCTGCTTGAAAGCATGGATACGGACTGCGCACCGAAGCACATTCAGCTTGAGACGGAGCTGATACAGGGCGCGAGCGTAAAGCATATAAGTTAAACACGGCATAAGGCGCAAAACGCGCTTTAGCATAAACAAGAACAAATTTATTTTAGGAGGAAACTACAATGAAGAAGGTTCTGGCTATCGTATTGATGCTGACCATGGTGCTTTCCGTGGTGGGTTGCCAGGCAAACGGCAATAACGACGTTAAGCCCACTCAGGCTCCCGAGGCGAGCGCCGTGCCCGCCACCACCGAGCCGACCGCGGCTCCTGTGGACTCCACCGAACCCGCCGAGGCGAAGGGCTCCGTGTATTATCTCAACTTCAAGCCCGAGGCCGATGAGGGCTGGCAGGCGCTGGCTAAGGAATATACCGAGCTGACCGGCGTACCCGTGCAGGTTGTTACCGCCGCAAGCGGCACCTATGAGGAAACCCTCACCGCCGAAATGGACAAGAGCAGCATGCCTACCCTGTTCCAGTGCGGCAACGAAGCAAGCCTTGCCACTTGGGGCGACTATTGCCTGGATCTGAAGGACACCGATGTTTATAAGGAAATGAACACCGACGACTTCAACCTTTTCGGCGAGAACGGCGAAGTTTACTGCATCGCTTATTGCTATGAGTCCTATGGTCTTATAGTCAACAAGGCCCTGCTTGAAAAGGCCGGCCATCAGGTAAGCGAAATCACCAACTTTGAAACTCTTAAGGCTGTTGTTGAGGACATCACCGCCCGCAAGGACGAACTCGGCTTCTCCGCGTTCTCCAGCGCAGGTCTGGACAGCTCCTCCTCTTGGCGCTTCAGCGGCCATCTGACCAACCTGCCCCTGTTCTATGAGTTCCGTGACGACAACGTAACCTCCCAGCCCGCCACCGTTACCGGCAAGTATCTTGACAACTTCAAGAACATCTGGGATCTTTACATCAACAACAGCACCTGCGCGCCCAGCGATCTGCCCAGCAAGACCGCCGGCGATTCCGAGGCTGAATTTGCTCAGGGCAAGGCCGTGTTCTTCCAGAACGGTTCCTGGGAATACAACACCCTGGTAAACGACCTTGGCATGAACAAGGACGATCTGACCATGATCCCCATCTACTGCGGTGTAGAGGGTGAAGAAAAGGCCGGCCTGTGCTCCGGCACCGAAAACTGCTGGGCCGTTAACAGCAAGGCCAGCGAGGATGATATCCAGGCTACTCTGGACTTCATGTACTGGGTAGTAACCAGCGAGAGCGGCACCAAGATGATGGCTGACGAGTTCGGCCCCTGCCCGTTCAAGAGCGCTGCCGAGCCCGAGAACGTGTTCTGCAAGGCCGCTGCGGATTACGCTGCCGCCGGCAACTACACCGTAACTTGGGAATTCACTTACACCCCCAACGTGGAAACCTGGCGTGACGGCATCGTTGCCGCTCTGACCCAGTACTCCGCCGGCACCGGCTCCTGGGACGATCTGGTAAACGCCTACGTCAACGGCTGGGCCGTACAGTATCAGAATCAGTAATCTAATCCATATCAACTTCTTTCTGGGCGGGCATTTGCCCGCCCAGTCCTGAACCGGAGGAAAATTTCATTTCTTCGGCTGAGGACTGGAAAAAGCACACAAAATTATGTATAATCAAAAATAAGGCGGCTCGCCTTATTTCGCTTAATATAAAGGAGGTCTGTATGGAACAAAAAAAGCCGAAAAAGCGGCACAGTCTGGCCGTGAACGGCAATATGCTCAGCGGCACCATACGCAAATGGTTCCCGCTGTTTTTGCTGCCTACCGTGGCCGCGTTTGCAATCGGATTCGTATACCCGTTCATAAAGGGCGTATACCTTTCCTTCTACAATTTCAAAACCACCAGCAACGCAAAATTCGTTGGCCTTGATAACTATATAAAGGCCCTGAGCGATTCCTCCTTTATGCACTCGTTTTGGTTTACGGCGCTGTTCGCAATAGTGTCGCTTGTACTAATAAACGTTATTGCCTTCGCTGTGGCCTATGCGCTTACCCGCGGCATAAAAGGTTCAAACATATTCCGCACCGTGTTCTTCATGCCCAATCTTATCGGCGGCATAGTGCTGGGCTATATTTGGTCCATGATATTCGATGGCATACTAAGCCGCTACGGCACAAGCATTCTGCTGGATAGCACGCTTGGCTTCTGGGGCTTGATAATACTTATGTGCTGGCAGCAGATAGGCTACATGATGATAATATACATCGCGGGATTGCAAAGCGTGCCGGAGGAACTGATAGAGGCCGCGAAGATAGACGGCGCAAACGGCTGGCAGACGCTTTTCCATGTCACCATTCCATGCGTTATGCCGTCCATAACAATATGCACGTTCCTTTCCCTTACGAACGGCTTCAAGCTGTTTGATCAGAACATGGCGCTAAACGGCGGCCAGCCGTTCAGGTTCCTTGCCGACGGCAACGTGGTAAAGACCACGGAAATGCTGGCGCTGAACATATATAATACATTCTATCAAAACTCCAACTCCCGCGGCGTGGGCCAGGCGAAGGCGGTAATATTCTTCCTGCTGGTGGCGGCGCTTGGGCTTATTCAGCTTAATGCAACGCGCAAAAAGGAGGTGCAGCAGTAATGAACCGCTCCGTATTCAGAAACAGTAAAAAGAGCAAAACCTTCCTTACCATACTGTTTGCGGTAATAAGCATAATATACATTCTGCCGATAGTTACCGTGCTTATCAACTCCTTCAAGGCGAACGCATACATAAATACGGAAACGTTTGCCCTGCCCACCGAGGAATCCTACGTTGCGCTTGATAACTACATCAAGGGCATGAATTACGGCAACTACCCATTCTTTAAGGCGGTTGGCTACAGCCTTGTTATAACCATATTCTCAACCGCGCTCATACTCATCTGCACGTCCATGGCCGCGTGGTACATAACCCGCGTGAACAGCCGCTTTTGCAAGCTGGTGTATCTCATGTGCGTGTTTTCGATGGTTGTGCCGTTCCAGATGGTCATGTTTACGCTTGCCAAAACGGCGGACAGCGTGCATATACCGTATTACAGCTTCCTGAGCCACTCGCTTGAATCGGTCGGCCTTAACACCCCTTGGACAATACCCATAATTTACCTTGGCTTCGGCGCGGGGCTTGCGGTATTCATGTTCGCGGGGTTCGTAAAGTCATTGCCGGTGGAAATAGAGGAAGCGGCGGCCATAGACGGCTGCGGCCCGTTCCGCACGTTCTTCATGGTGGTGCTGCCCATGCTCAAGCCCACGCTGATAAGCGTTGGCGTGCTTGAAATAATGTGGATATGGAACGACTATCTGCTGCCGTATCTGGTGCTTGACCGCACGAAGTACATGACCATACCCATATTGATACAGTATCAAAAGGGCAGCTACGGCGCGGTGGATTTAGGCGTTACAATGGCGCTGATACTGCTGAGCATTGTGCCCATAATCATATTCTATCTCACCTGCCAGAGGCACATAATAAAGGGCGTTGCAGCCGGCGCGGTGAAGGGCTAAAAAGCATAGCAAAGTTAAAGAAAGGAGCGTGGATGCGCTTCTTTTTGTGTACAGTATAATGCCATGTACCATACCCAAAAGGCGCCCCGGCACCTATTCCTTCACCGGTTAAAGTATATAATATATAATATTGCGGCGTAAATGTAAACTTTATATTGACATCGACATATTGACTATGTATAATCTGTATAATTAGTTGTCGGATAAGATGTCAAATGTGCAGCTTATTGTCGGACAACTTATAAATTTTTTACTGTCTCTTATACACATCTCCGAGCC
>ENA-UADE01000456-UADE01000456.1-human-gut-metagenome-genome-assembly--contig:-NODE-456-length-8954-cov-4.009552_pt1 | contig 8954 bp, 9 predicted proteins | sample MGYA00244226_ERZ654251 | MGnify/ENA primary metagenome ERZ654251 (study PRJEB26926, sample SAMN06165073) | human gut metagenome | biome: ENVO:00009003; feature: ENVO:2100002; material: ENVO:00002003... | reverse complement strand
CATACGAGATCATGCCTAGTCTCGTGGGCTCGGAGATGTGTATAAGAGACAGGATGACCACGGTGGAAACGGCCACAGCGGCTTTGTAAGGTTTGCTTTTGACGACGGGTTCCGCCCCCAGAACGGCTGCTGCCCCGCAAATGGAACTGCCGATGGAGGTCAGCAGGGCCGTGTCCCTGTCCATTTTCAGCAGGCGCCCCAGCCCGGCTCCCAGAAGAATGGTGAGAGTGACCACAATAAGGTCGAGCGCCAGGGCGGAGCCGCCGATGTCGATGACACTTTGAAAAGTCAGTTTGAATCCGTACAGGACAATGCCTGTTCTCAAAACCTGCTTGGTGCAGAACTGAATGCCGGGAACCCATGTTTCCGGAAGGTGGTTGCGCAGGCTGTTGGCGTAAAGCATTCCCAGCACGATGCCGACGATCAGCGGGCTGAGGGAAAGATGTTTCACCCATTCAAAATCAGCAATGTAAAAAGCGGAAAAGGAAAACAGAACAATAAGCAGGATGCCGTGGAGGGGATTGGCTAGATGTTTGGGAGACATGGTCGGTAAATGATGGTTGCGGCTGCCCGTTGTATCTGGCCGGGAGCGTACCGGATTGGCTGCGGAATAATATACGATGCAGCCATTATAAAATCTAATTAAAAATTGTTATAGCCAATTAAATTTTGTTATAATAATATCGGCAGAACTTGATGAACAGTTCATTGATTCTGCTGTGGTCTCCATGTCCTGAGACGAAGTGGAAGGTGCGGCGAATTTCCAGGTGGCGGAGATGTATTTTCTTCAAACTTCCGCGTTTGAATTCTCCCCGGACAGCAAGGGAGGAGAGAAAAGAGCACGCCGGAGAATGCTCCAGATACATCTTGATGCTTTCCGTATTGCCCAGCATCATCAGAACATGGAGGCCGGAAACGGAGATCCCGTGTTTTTTCAGCGCTTCCTCCACCACCCGACGCGTGCCGGACCCCGGTTCACGCATGATCAGGGGCACATGGGAGAGTTGCGGGAGGGAAAGCCCTTCACTGGGCACGGCGGCCTGCATGCCTCCTGCCAGAATAATTTCGTCCTCCATAAATGGCTGGTAATGCAGGTCCGCGCGCGTTGCCGTGCCTTCCACGATGCCAAGCTGCACGGATTCATCCTGGACGGCCTGTTCTATTTCCTCCGTATTGCCGCTTTTCAGCCATATGCGTATTTCCGGGTAATGGCGGTTGAACAGGGCCAGCAGCGGAGGCAGCACATACTGGGACATGGTGGAGCTGGCTCCCAGGCTCAATTCGCCGGAAACAGGGGAATTGCGGCCAAAGGATATTTCTTCAGCCAGCGTTTCGTATTCCTTGAGGATGCGGCGGGAATGGGCCAGCAGGCGCACGCCTTCCGCCGTCAGGGCAATCCCTCGTCCCTCCCTTTTGAACAGACGGGCATCCAGCAGACGTTCCAGTTCCTTGATATGCCGGGTGACGGCCGGCTGCGTGATGAACAGTTCTTCCGCCGCGCGCGTAAAATTCAGGCGCCGTGCGACGGTTTCAAACACTTTCAGCCGGAAATCCGTAATCATGGAGAGGAAATAATATTCAACCATGCCGCCGGGGGGACGGCAAGCTCCTTTCCTCCGCATGATGGCGTACGGCGCTGGGAATGGCGCTCAAGCGCAAGACGCGCGGGTGCCCGTAATATTCCGGAACCGTACATCCTCTGAACGGCAGGTGGCGGAAGAGAGTCCAATGCCTATATGAAACTGCATTCCATGATTATTGCCGGCGGAGCCGGCCTTTTGTTGTTGGGGGCCTGTTCCCCCTCTTCCTATCAGACCACATTTCCGGAACCGGCCTATGTAAAGGTTTCCACCAATAACGGAGCTTATGCTCCTTATCCGGACGATCCTGTCGGCCAGCAGGAACTGGTGTACTGGTATAATTCCCTTGCCGCTCCAATGACGGTGGTTGCGGAGGTTCCTCCCACTCCCATTGTCACGACAGGTTCGGGGCCGGTTGTTCTTGATTCCAGCGATTTCTCCGCGAAATTGTACCGCGACAGAACGGAAATCAAAAAGAAGGATAAGGACGGCAATTGGGTTACCAGCGTGCGCCCCACCACCCCCGCAGACCAGCGCATGAGGAATTACGTGATGGCTTCCAAAAAAGCCCGTTAGATTTTTCCTCCGTTGACGAAAGACCTTTCCGGCCTGCGTTCCTCTCCGGAGGAAGCGGGCCCGGCTTGTTTACGGGCAGATTTTTCTTCCCATTCTTCCGGGCAAGTGGGGCGTCGGCGGATAATTTTTCCCGGCCAGGGCAAATAGGCGTCCGTGTAAAAGGTGGAACCGCAACCCCGGCATTCCAGCATGATGCCTGTATTCGGCCTTCTTTGTTCTTCCGGAGTTTGCGGAGCAGAATAAAGCCCGGCGTTTCCGCAGTGCGGGCAGCGGATGGAAAGGGGAATGGTGTGTTGAACAATCAGCGTTGCCGCGTAAGCGAGTGCCCAGGCAATGTAGCCCGCCCAGAAAGGCTATTCCGGATGAAGCAGCCAGACTGCTGCAACAAGGAGAGCGGAGCACAAGGCATACAGAAGGCTCCGCTTCTGCCTTCCGGCAAGGAGATGGAAGCAATAAACCGTATCCTGCATAAAAAGGAAGGAGATGAATTTACAGGTCATCCAGCGTCCATTCATCCTTCCATTCCAGGATAATCTGGTCACCCTCCCATTTCATGGGCAGCCACAGGTAACGGCCGTCAATGGCGTTTTTGGGCCGCCAGATGTCCGCCATGAAGATGAATTTTCCGGGTTTGCCCTGTACAGGCAGGATGAAAGTGCTCTGGCCGCCGAACGTGATGCCTGCCTTGGGCCCCACGCAGGGATTTTTCAATTCCATCCATGGGCCGGCGATGTTTTTGGCCACGGCGCTGCGGGCGGCGTTGGGAGCCCAGCCCGTGCATCCGGAAGCGATAAGATAGTATTTGCCCTTGTGTTTGCAAATAGCAGGAGCTTCCATGTAGCGGTTGATGAACGCCCGGACATATTTTCCCGTATGCCCCGTGTAATCCGGCGTCAGCTCCGCGATGTGAAGGGTGATATTGCCTTCCGAGGAATAGATGTGGTAGGCTTTTCCATTGTCGTCCACAAAAATGGTCATGTCCCGGCTCATCTGCCCGCCGGGATAGTCCCTGCGGATGATGCGGACGTAGTCGGGCATTTCCTTGGTGAATTCGGCCGTCTGATCCTTTTTATCCATGTTCAGGGGCCATTTGCCCGGATTGACTCGCCCGGCTTTCAGGAACTTGAATGGCCCTGTGGGTTTTGTTGCCGTTGCCACCCCCGCGTAAGCGGATCCATATCCTTTCCCCTTGAGTTCCAGGTGAAACCACATCACGTACTTTCCGGTCTTTTTGTTGTAAACCACTTTGGGGCGTTCCAGGATGCAGCCCTTGGCGATGGGGTGGGAATGGTCCCCCTCCACCACCTTCAGGGCGATTCCTTCGTCCTTCCAGTTATAGAGGTCTTTGGAGGAATAGCAGTGAACCCCTACCTGGGCATAGTTTCCTGCGTCCCCCTCCACCTTGTGTTCTCCGTACCAGTAATAGGTTCCCTTGTCGTACAGGATGCCGCCGCCGTGGGCGTTGATGTGCGCGCCGTTGTTGTCCGTCCAGATTTCTCCGGGTCTGAAGGAAGTATGTTTAATTGGGGTTTCTGCGGTGGAGACGGAAGCCGCACTGTAAAACAGGCAGAGCGCCAAAAGCGATTTCATGGTATTTATCATGGCCGGGATAGTGTGGAAATAGAGGATGGAGAAGGTTCCGGTTGGCCGTACAGCTTGTCCCAGGCGCGGGAAAGAGCGTACAGGGCATATCCGGTGCCGTAGAATTTGTGGTAATTATACAGGGGGTAGTCCCACCAGGCCCCGTCTGTTCCCTGGCGGGTGAGAATATCGTCCGCCAACAGGGATGCATGACGCTTTACCTGGTTTGGCGCCAGCATGTCCAGGCACATTCCTGAATAATAGTATCCGTAATAGAAAAAATAGCCGGAATTCTGGGCGAAACTCTCGTGGGGAGTTGGTTTATGCAGGGCCATCGTCAGCCATCCCCTGCGGCTCCACAGGCGGTCCAGGCCGTCCACAAGCTGGCGCAGGGAGATGTCCTCCGGTTCCCAGAGCCTGATGGCGTAATCACAGGCGGGAGTCCGGGCCAGGCTGCCGGTATGGCGGTTGATGGGCCTGCCGGGATAGAAGGAATGGGAAAGGGAATAAACATAGGTTCCCGCAGGCGTCCTCTGGGATTTGAGGAATTTCAGCGCGCGGGTGAATATTTTATCATCAAGGGAAAGGCCGAATGATTTTCCTGCCATCCAGGCGGAGATAAGGACGGTTCCCGTCAGGAAAGAGGTGGGCTGTGCCGCAGGGCGTTTGCTGAAGCCGGAATAAGTGAGGTAGCCCCAGCCCCCCATGGCGGAAGCCAGTTCATTAAGTTTTTTTACCTGGGAGCGGGCGCATTCCTTCAGTTCCCTGTAGCGAAGGCTGTCCGGGGCCAGTCTTGCAGCCCTCATGCTCATGGCATCCAGCACGTAAGTATGCGCCCAGGTGTTGTAAACGCACAGAGCGTCGCCGCGTTTCAGATGGTGCATCGTACGGATTAGATAGTCTTCAGCACGGGTCATGGCTTCCTGCACGGCGGGTTCATGATGCAGGGGGCTGGCGTTGAGCCCTGCAATGCACAGGGCGGTACTGGCTGTTTTGAAGGTGAGGGGCCCGTCCGGGTAGGGGCAGAGGATGTTCCAGGTGCCGATTACCCGGTGGTCGCCCCAGGAGCCGTCCTTATTTTGCGTTTTCAGCAGGAAATCCACGCCGCGGCGGAATGCCCTGTCAAATTGTCCGGGTTTTGCAGGGGAAATATCCGGGATTTTGGCGATTGGAATAACATCCGTTTTTTCCTCTGGCACGGATTCCCCCTGCGCTGCGGGAAGATGCAGGCACAAGGTGGCGAGAAAAATGGTCGTCAGCGGGCGGAACATGAGTCATGAAGTTGTTGCCGCATCAGAGGGATACAGGGATTCTCTGACGCGGGAGACGGCATATAAGGCATATCCGGTGCCGTAGAATTTGTGGTAATTGTACAGGGGGTAATCCCACCAGGACCCGTCTTCTTCCTGCATGGGCAGGAGGTCGCTTGCCAGATGGGCCGCATGGCGCGCCAGGTGTTCCGGCGCCACTTCCTCCAGGCAGCGGGCGGCGTAATAATACCCGTAATAGAAAAAATAGCCCGCGTTCTGGGCAAAGCTTTCATGGGGAATGGGCTTCTTTACAGCCAGCGAAAGCCAGCCGCCGCGGCTCCAGATGCGTTCCAGGCCGTCTTCCAGCTGACTCCTGGAAATAAAGGACGGGTCATACCGCATCAGAGCCAGATCCCCGGCGGGAGTGCGGGCCAGGCTGCCGGTGTGGCGGTTGATGGGCCTGCCGGGATAAAAGGAATGGGAAAGGGAATAGACGTAGCTGCCGGCGGGCGTCCTCAGTTTTTCCAGGCAGGCGACGGCGCGTTTGACGATGCGGGGTTCCGCTTTGAGGCCAAAGGCCTGTTCCGCGTCCTTGTAGGCAAGAAGGACTGTAGCCGTCAGGAAGGAAGTGGGTTCTCCAATGGGACGCTTGGAAAAAGTTTCAAATGTGTAATAGCCCCAGCCGCCTTGGACGTCCGCCATCTGGTCCAGCGCTTTGACTTGGAGGGAGGCCACCTTTTTGAGTTCTTCGCGCAAAGGGGCATCCGCAGGAAGGTTCCGCGCCGCCCGGCTCAGGGCGGAGAGGCCGTAGGCATGGCCCCATACGCCAAGCACGGTACGGGTGTCTCCCCGTTTCAGGGTGGGCAGCGTGGTTAGCAGGTACTGCAGCGCCTTGTCCAGGGATGCCTTGACGGCAGGGTCTTCTTTCAGGGGGCTGGTCAGGAGGCCGATCACGCACAAAGAGGTGGAGGCTGTCCTGAATGATCTGGGGCCTTCCGGATAAGGGCAGAGAACATTCAGACCCTTGGTGCGCGTATGGTTTCCCCAGGAACCGTCCCTGTTCTGTTCTTTCAACAGAAAGTCAGCCGCCTTCCGGATAGAAGCGTCCAGAGTTTCCCGGGAGGGAGGCGGAACATCCGGAACCCTGGCAATGGGAATGGTATCCCTTTTTTCCGCTTTTTCCGCCGGAACAGGAGCGCAGAGCGCCGTACTGGCTCCAAGGGCGGCAAGGAAAAGGACGGCTTTATTCATGGGGATCCGTTAAGGGAAATCAGGCCTGTTGGTCCTTGATGGTCACCTGGACGGGAAGGCCGGGGGCGAAAATCTGGCTGGCGGGAACCTTGGGCGTGATGATAATGCGGCGCTTGCCGTCTGCTCCCGGAATGGGGCTGGCTTCCGTAATAACACCGGGAATCTGCATGTTCGTTATTTTGATGACGACGGTTTCCCCCACCTTGGGCGTAGCGGTGGAGTCCGGAAGAGTAGCCTGGACAATCAGTTCCGAGTCTGGCGGAACGATGGTGGCGATTTTGTCAAAAGCTCCCAGTTTGCCGCCGGGTTTCAGCTTTTCCGCCACCGGAATGGCCACCCACTTGTCCGCCACATATCCGCCGTACAGCAGGATGCCGTTTTCCGGGGCCTTGAAAGAGGCCATTTCCCGGTCTGCTTTCAGTTCATTGTACTTATTCTGAAGGCGTCTCAGGGAGACTTCCGCCTCCGTCAGGGCTATCTTTTTCTGTTCCAGGTCAAAATCCGCCTGCTTCCTTGCCTGTTCCAGATCCATCTGCTTTTCCTTGACTGCCGTAGCATAGTCTTCCCCCAGGCGATGAATATTGCGCAGCTTGGCCAGTTCCGCAACGAGTTTGGCTCCCTGAACGGCAAATTCGCTTTCCCCAAGTTCATTTTTCAGGCGTTTCAAAATGATCTCTTCCGTTTCTTCCGCCACCTGGTCATCCTTGTACATCTTGGTAAGCTGGTTCAGCTCTTCCTGTTTGTAGGACATGTGGCGCAGGGCTTTGTTGACGCGTTCCTCTTCTTCCGCCAGCATGCGGGCCTTCCGCTTTTCCAGAAAATCCTTTTGATCCTCTTCCGTCCGTGTCAGGGCCGTCTGATATTTTTGCAGGGCCAGGGCGGAACGTTCCTTCTGCTGGTCCAGGGCGTACCGGAGTTTCAGCACCTCCAGGTTCTTGCTCTTGATGGCGCGTTCATAATCTTCGATACTATTGTCCAGTATGCGGAAGTCCGCCTGAGCTACGGATTCCCCTTTCTTGACGGAACTTCCCTGCGGCATGATGCCGAGCAGGAAAATGTCCGAGGTCCCCTTGGGGGAGAAGGAAATGGATTTGGTATTTTTTTTGGGAAGAAGAATGCCCGGGGCAATGGAATCCGCTAGGGAGGGAATTCCCAGGGACAGGGCGGCCAGAAGTCCGGCCATGGTAAGGGATGTGCAGTTCATAATAATAGGATGGGATCAGGACTGGTGAGCGGAGAAGGGGACGAAACGTCCCTTCTTTCCAAGAATAACGGTGTGAAAAGCGGTTTTCTTTCCTTTATGTGAGGCCGGAACGGCTTCCGTGCTTACTTCGAACCCCGCTTTTTGCAGTGTCCGGGAAAGTCGGGTGTCCGGGCGGGCTACCGTAATGACCAGCAGACCGCCCTGCTTGAGTGCGGCAAAATAGTCGGAAGCTTCGGCTACGCTCAGGTTCATGCGTTCGTGCGTGGAATGGGACAGAATGGCGTGGAAGCTTTTCGGATTCTTGCGGGCGATTTGAAGCGCCGGGGTAAATTCCACGCTGACGCGGGGATCGTGCAGGAATCCGGGCCGTTCCTGGTTTATCAGTTCCTTGTGCCAGTCGATGAGCGGTTTGCAGGGTTCCGCCACGATGAAGCGGGCCTTTTCCCTGCGAATTTGATCCATCAGGGCGAACAGGGTGAATCCCAGGCCGAGGCCGTCGAGAAGGAAGGAGGGTTGGTTGGCTCTTTTAACCGGAGCCGCCGCCATGGCTGCCGCCGCTTCATTGCTTCCATGGGAAAAGCTGGTCGCTGTCTGTACGCCGTCGCGCAAAAGAAAGTGGAAACCGTCCCGTTCCCATAGGTCGAGAACGGAGCCGTCGGGCAGGGTGGAGGAAGCTAGTTTGGTAATGGGTTTCATATGAAATAATGCCGGATACACAGCGTAGGAAAGAACGCTTTTCAGGGCAAGTCCGGACAGTGTGTTTGAGATGGAATACGCTTCAAATTAAAAAAAATTGCACGGAATTCAGGTTTTGCGCATTCTTTTTCTTGATTTACGGGCTGAAATAAGCGAGAGCTATCGTTCAGCACAGTTATTTTTCCGATATGAGTAATCCACCTCCCCCCTCCATTCCGGGCGGTACTCCGCCTCCGCCCAGCATTCCGACTCCGCCGGCTGCTCCTTCCGTGCCCAAGGCACCTGCCGCTCCGGCCGTTCCTCCGGTAGCCGCCGCGCCTGCGGCACCTGCTGCTCCGCCTGCCGCCGCTGCGCCCACTATTCCCCTTCGTCCCGCCGGTCTTGGCGGAGGCATCAAGCTTGGCGGAGGATTAAAGACGGTTGCCCTCGGCTCCGCCACTACGCCTGTGGCCCCCGTGGTTCCTCCTGCTGGCGCGGCGCCTGCCGCTGCCGCTCCTACTGTTCCTCTGACTCCTCCCGGAGCAGGCATGGCGACAGCACAGCTTCCGCAGGCCACCATCGGGCTGAATACCGCACCCGCGGCCTCTCCGGTTTCTTCCGCCTCCTTTACGGCCAGGAAGTTTCAAGAAGATACGGATGCGGCTCCCAGTACGCTGTTGAATGTTCTCTCCTTTGTGGCCCTTGCCTTTGCGCTTATTTTCATCGGTTATCAATACGCTACGGACACCTTGGAAGCCCGCAGCATGGTTGGCTGGCTGGGCGGAGACTGTCTCTTATACACATCTCCGAGCCCACGAGACTAGGCATGATCTCGTA
>ENA-UADE01000450-UADE01000450.1-human-gut-metagenome-genome-assembly--contig:-NODE-450-length-9094-cov-8.389424_pt1 | contig 9094 bp, 7 predicted proteins | sample MGYA00244226_ERZ654251 | MGnify/ENA primary metagenome ERZ654251 (study PRJEB26926, sample SAMN06165073) | human gut metagenome | biome: ENVO:00009003; feature: ENVO:2100002; material: ENVO:00002003... | reverse complement strand
TCCCTTTGCACCGCCCGGAATGTCCTCAAAGGAAATAGGGACGGGAGATTCCTGCCTGAGTGCGTCGAAGAACGCCTCGTAGTTTTCGACGGTGCCTTTCAGCTCATCGACGATGATGTCCGGAAGCTCCTTGCCGTCCGTCTGGGAAACATCAAAGACACTTACCACCTTGAAGGCAGGACGCAGGACCTCAACCATTTCCGTGACAGCCTTCCCATCTGCGCCGATCACCGGCTTCTGCGTCGCGGGGTCAATCTTCTCACGCTCTTCCTGCGCCTTGTACGGCGCGGGTGCAAGAATCTTGATGCCCTTTTCGCCCTTCATGACCTGACGGTCAAAGTTGCGCTGCCACGAGGTATAACCGGCAACATAGGTTGCCTCCGGCTTCTGCATCGCAATGAGCAGCGTGTTGTTGAAGGAATAGTTGTAGAACTTGGACATCGTGCGGAGATATTCCTTGAACCGCTCGGATTCAAAAAGCTCCTTGATGCCCTGTTCCAGCTTGTCCGTGATTTCGCGGACTTGCTGTGCATTTTTGTTTTCAGCCATCTCAAACCTCCATTTCTTATTTGCTTTTGGGCGAAGAAAACCCCGTCTGGGATTTGCTCAATAAACGAGCCTTTACCTCAGACGGGGTTTCTCTGCGTGTCAGCCGACGATGAAAGATGTTATCCTCCTTCTCCCATTCAATCAGTCTGTCAAACATATCCGGGTGCTTTGTGACCATGTGCAGCAGCTCCGAGTCACTGGCGTTGGGACAGAACCAGCAGCCGTTTCTTCGGCAGTGAGCGTAGATTGGGGAAAGCAGCCCGTGTTCCTGACAGAGCTTGTAGGCGTCCGCCTCGGTCATACCGTATTTGGCAAGCAGACTGACCTTCGTTATTCCATCCAGACGCGCAAGGCGTTTTGGCTCATCCTCCGCGATGCCGACATAGCTCACAGTGTCCGGCGAGAGTGCGGCATTGTACTTGCGGACTGGCGGGATTTTGCAGTCCCGATTGACCGCGCACATCCCGGCCCACGCAAAACCGCGAACCTCGCCCTTGTGCGGTCCGCGGGTGATGACATGATGGAACACCTCATCGTAGGTCTTGTCCGCATGGAGAATGGTGAACTTGATGCCCAGCTCCTTTTCGCAGAAGGGCTTGAGCCGGTCATAAATGAAGTCCCGGTGTTCCGGGACTTCGCCGCTTGTGTTTTTGTCGAACATGACCTCACTGAAAACCGCCTCGTCCAGCGGCTCATTGTGCTGTGCAGCCAGCAGGAGCGTCGCTACGCTGTCTTTGCCTCCGCTGCATGAAGCAATATATTTCGGGCGGCTCATCGGTCAAACTCCATCTTGAAGCTGACGTATTTGCCGCCGCTGTCATCCAGCCGGATCACCGCATCGTAGAGCTGAGGCTTCTTCGGCGTGTAAAGCCCGGTCACGCGGCACCAGCCCTTGTCCAGCAGCTCCTTTGCGATCTTCTTGGTCAGCTTCTTTTTCTTGCTGGAAAAGAACTTGTTGTCTTCCCACAGGCAGAAGGAGCATTCCTTGTTCGAGCAGTAGAAATTGCCCTTGCCGACATAGACCGGAGAGCCGCAGCGGGGACATTTGCCGATTTCCTCCTTGCCCGTGCCGAAACGCTGGGCTTCGGCATCGGAGAGAAACGGATAGGCTTTCACGAGATCGCCGGTCATCCGGACAATGCCGCTGAGGAATGCGTCTGCATCCGCATTGCCGCGCTCAATCTCCATGAGCGTGTTTTCCCATTCCGCAGTCATTGCGGGAGATGTGATCTGTTCCGGCAGAACACAGACAAGGTTGCAGCCGTCCTTTGTGGGAATGAGGGATTTGCCTTTACGCTCTGCAAAGCCGGATTTCACCAGCTTTTCAATGATACCGGCGCGGGTCGCGGGAGTGCCGAGACCCTTCTTCTCGGTGTCATCGTCAAACTGATCGTTTCCGGCAGTCTCCATCGCAGACAGGAGCGTGTCTTCCGTGTACTGCTTCGGGGGCGTCGTGAAGTGTTCGGTGACGCTGGCAGACACACCATCCAGCATATCGCCCTCATGGACTTCGGGCAGAGACTTCATGGGATCGTCCTTTTCCTTCGTCTTGAGAGATGCCTTGAACAGCTCTTCGATGGCTTTCCATCCGTTTTGAACGACGGTCTTCCCCTTGGTTTTGAACTCGTAGCCCTCGCAGGAGAGCGTGATCTGCGTTTCCGCGTAGGTGTGCTTCTCGCCGGTCGCACACAGAAGGCGCATCCCGACAAGATTGAGGATTTTCTGCTCCGACTGAGGAAGCACCGAAACATCCTGCTTTTCAAGCTGGACGGTCGGGAGAATGGCATGGTGATCTGTGACCTTGCTGTTGTCGGTTACGCGGGAAATGTCCGGAGTAACCGAAACGCCGGAGAAAAGCGGAAGCTGGCGGCAGACAATAGAAATGACCTGACGGGCGGTGTCCTCCATATCATCCGTGATGAACTGGCTGTCCGTGCGCGGATAGGTCAGGAGCTTCTTTTCGTAGAGCGTCTGAACGAGATCGAGCGTCTGCTGGGCAGTGAAACCGTAGTATCGGTTTGCCTCGCGCTGCAAGGTGGTCAGATCATAGAGCTTCGGAGGATTGACGGTTTTCGTCTCCCGCTTGAGAGAAGAAACGACGGCTTGCTTTTTCTCGCAAGCCGCCGCAATTCTTTTTGCTTCCTCTTCGGTTTTGACCTTTTCCAGATCGGCGGTCAGATCGCCCTTGCCGACGTGGACGTTGAAATACTTCTCCTTCTGGAACGTGGAGATTTTCCCGTCGCGCTCCACCAGCATTGCAAGGGTCGGCGTCTGGACGCGCCCGACCACCAGCTTCTTGTGATAGAGCGTGGTAAACAGGCGGGTGCCGTTGATACCGACAATCCAGTCTGCCTTCGAGCGGCTGAGTGCCGCTTCATAGAGACGGTCATATTCCTTGCCGTCCCGGAGATGATTGAAGCCTTCGCGGATGGCGGAGTCCTCCAACGAGCTGATCCACAGACGCTTGAAGGGCTTGGTGCATCCGGCTTTGTCGTAGACCAGCCGGAAGATCAGCTCACCCTCGCGCCCTGCATCGGTTGCGCAGACCAGTTCGGTGATGCGCTTGTCCTTCATGAGAGAGGACAGCACCTTGAACTGCTGTGCTTTGTCCTTCGTGACCTCAAACATCCAGCTTTCCGGAACAATGGGCAGATCGTCATACCGCCACTTGGCATACCGCTCATCGTAGGAGCTGGCGTCTGCCAGCTCCACCAGATGACCGAAGCACCACGAAACGATGTAATTGCCGCCTTCCATGTAGCCGTCCTTTCGGGACGTTGCGCCCAGAACCTTTGCGATGGACTGGGCAACGCTGGGCTTTTCAGCAATGACTAAGATCAATCTTCATCACCATCCGTTTCAGCATCCTCCGCAATCTGCGGCTCTTCATCCTCGTTGATATACGGCTCTTCCTCGTAGCCTTCATCGTCGAAGAAGTCCATATCCTCATCCTTGGGCTTTCTGCCCTTGACGAACTTGATGTAGTAATAGGCTGCACCCGCAGCACCGGCAAGGGCAAAGATGACGAGGATCATGCCGACGTTGGACTTCTTTTCGGGCTTGGGTGCGGGGACATCAGTTTCCGCATCATTATCCGGCTCAGGTGTGACGGGGGCTGTGCCGGTGCATTCGTTCATGTTGGTCTTGCAGACCGGGCAGTCGGTGTTGACCTGACCGGCAGCACATTTCTCTTTGCAATTACAGGTGGTCAGCGCAGCCGCAGTGTCTTCATCCAGCAGCGCAAGCAGATCGCTCTCATCGACCATGTTCAGGAAGTACGTCTGATACTGTTCCTCATCCTCGTTGATGGGCGCATCGTAGTCGATGACAATGAAGAAGGTGTTGCCGTTCTTCGTCTGGACAGTGATGAACTGCTTGTTGGTTGCCTTGTCATAGAGCAAGTCGCGGGTGTAGGCGTTGCCCTCATCGTCAATCGGCTCACCCTTCGGCTTTTCCGGCGCGGGAGTAGTCTCAGGCTGCTGTTCCGGCTGAGTTGCCTCCGTGACTGGAAGGTTCTGATCGGTGTCATCGGCATAGGCAAACGCCGTGACAGAAAAGCAGGACAGAACCATGACGCAGACCGCAAGGACGGTCAGAAAACGAAACTTCTTACGCATTGTCGATTACCTCCGTATTTTCAGCGGGCTTGGTGCCGCCCTTCATGGAAGACAGGAACGCCATGATCTGATCCTTGTCCATCACCATAGAGCGCACGGTATTGATGATTTCAAGGTTTTCCAGCTCCGTCTTCTTGTCGTACAGCTCCTTGAGCTGCCCTTCGATTTCGGACTTTTTCTTCTCAGCCTTCTCGATGTCGGAGAGGACTTTCTGGTACTTGGGATTCATGCAAAACTCCTTTCTTTTAATAGGCGGGTCTTCCGAAGGCGTAGAAATGCTGCTGCCAATAGGAAGAGTTGATGGATGTGTACTGAATGGGGTCGCCGCAGTGGATCATGACCCCATCACCGACGTAAATGCCGACGTGGGACACACCGGGGGTGTCATACGTCCCGACGAAAAAGATAAGATCACCGGGCTGTGCATTCGCCTTTGAAACCGGCGTACAGACGTTGTAAAGACCCTGTGCGCCAAGCCGTCCGGTATTCACAAGACCGCTGTTCGTGAGAACGTAGCTGACGAAGCCGGAGCAGTCAAAGGACGTGTCGGGATTGGAGCCGCCCCACACATACGGATAGCCGAGATACTTTTCCGCCTCGGTAATCAGCGTTGCAAACTTCTCATCGTTCAGGTATTCCGGGTTGACATCGTAGTCGGCGGGAGGATTTGTGATGTACTTGTCCACATAGGGAGAGTCACCGAACAGATCCTCGCGGTTGCCAAGCACCGACATATACGTTGCGTACATGGAAAGCTGTTCCTGAGACATGATGTAGACCGGGACATGGGAGAGATTGAAGTTTTCGAGCTTCACGTTGCAGATGTAGTAGTCATACGGGACGCGATAGGTTTCCGTGTGCGTGTTGCCGTCTGCATCCGTCCATGTGTCAGTCTCCGTGCGGTATCTGGTTTCGACGATGACCTCTTCGGTGAGGATGTACTGCTTTTCAAACAGCATTTGGAGCGTACCCTGCACCTCATCCAGCGTGAACTCGCCCTCATGGAGAGCCGAGAGAATGGAGATCAGCACATAGGGATCATGCTCAATATCGTCCAGATCGAAGTGGTATTCATCGTAGTTGTGAGTGCTTTCGTAGGTGTCGAGATAGCGTTGCAGCTCTTGCTCCATTTGGCAATACTGCGCCTCCGCACCGAGCATCGCGTCATCCTCGCTGAGATAGGAGGAAGCGATAACCGACGAGCCGGTAGAGGTGAGCATCGAACACGAGCTGATACCGGCACCGAGCAAAACGAGAAGGGCAATTCCGACGCCGATCCAGATGAAGACCTTCTTGTTCTTCTCAAAGAACTCCTTGATCTTGTCGGACGCCTTCTCACCGAGCTTCTTGCCGGTATTCTTTGTGGCAGTCCCGGCAGTCTGAGAACCGGCATTTCGAGCGGCGGCATATTCCTTCTTGATGTTCTGCTTCTGGTAGTGCTTGTTCATGTTCTGCTTCTTCATCTCAGGATGCTCCTGCTGATTTCTCTCATATTGGAGCTTGGCATCAGCGACATCCGCCTTATGTTCCAGCTTGGAGACCTTCTCATAAGGCTTGTTGACGCTGCTTTCCCGATGATGACTGAAATGCCGAGCGGCAGTCTCAGCGGCGATCTCCGTTTTATGCGCCGCCTCAACCGCCGAGTTTTCCTGCTCGACCTCATGGATTTTGCGGTGTCCATAGGCCCACACACCAGCCCCCGCCACCATGACTGCCTGCTTGGGAAGGCTGGGCGGCCTCGGCGGCTCCTGACGGGATAGCTTTTCCTTTGCCATTTCCAGCCGGACAGCGGAATGTTCCGCCTTGGCCTCGGCTCGTTCTTTCTTTTTCTCCCGCTTGTCTTTCTGGTCTTTGCGGGCGGTCTGCTCCTCACAAACGGTATCTTCCCTGGCTTCGCCCTCCTTCCGCAAGCGGGAGGACGGCTTTTCTCGTTCTCCGTCCTGCCTGAATTTTCCGGTGCTTTGGGACTTCGGGCCAACTTGGCCCGAAGCCTGCTCCCTGTCCTGACGGGTCACTTCTTCTTCGGTGAAGTGGAGCCGCCCACGCCTTACCCGTTTCTCACCGTTTGTTTTCTTCGGGTCAACCTGTCCCGAAGCGTCCTTACTCATTCTGGGCCTCCTTTTCCTCCGGGCGGGTAGTCATAATGGAGTAGAGTTTGGTATTCTTCGGGAAACGGTCAACAAACGGAATGGTCACATTTCCGAAGAACAAAAGCCCTTCGCCGGGATTGGAGTGGGTCACATAGGAAAGCTGGTGGGGACTGATACCCAACTGTTTCGCCAAAATCTGCCTGTCTCCCTGTGCCTGTGACAAAAGCACCATGAAATCAGAGTTTTCAAAGATGTTCTCGATCTGACGGCTGGCAAGGAGGTCTTTCACATTCTGGGTCAGGGCGCTGGGAACACAGCCTTTTTTACGGAGCATTTTCCAGATAGTCACAAAATAGCTGGAAGTCAGCTCGTCCTGCAACAGCACATGGAACTCGTCATAATAGCACCATGTAGCAATACCGCGGGAGAAGTTGTAGGAAACCTGATTGTTGGACAGGTCGTTGAGAATGTGCATGGCAATTTTGCGGAGCCCGGAGCCCAGCTTCTTCAAATCGAAGCACAGCACTCGGGTGTTTTTATAGTCCACATTGGTTTTGTGGTTGAACAGGTTGAGGGAGCCCGACACATAGATTTCAAGGGCCGTTGCCAGCCGCTTTGCCTCGGGTTCGCTCTGCTGGCACAGAAGGTCATACAGATCTTGAAGCGTCGGCATGGGTGCGTGTTCCGGGGCGTTGAGCAAATCCCGGTACACCATGCGGGCGCAGCGGTCAATGATGGTGCGCTCGACGGGCTGTAAGCCGTCCTTGCCGCCAACAATCAACTCCATGAGCGAAAGAATGAAGTCACATTTCAGACTGATAGGAGAAACCTCGTCATCCATACTCAAATCCAAATCCATAGGATTGATGAAATGCGGGCTGTTGGGGGCAATCTCCACCACAAGCCCATCCTTTCCAAACTGGCGCACCAGCGGGGAATATTCGCCCATGGGGTCAAGGATGATAATACGGTCATTGGTGGCAAGAAACACATTCACAAGTTCCCGTTTTCCGCTGAAGCTCTTGCCGCTCCCCGGAACGCCGAGGTACAGCCCGTTAGGGTTTTTCAGCTTCTTGCGATTTGCCATGATGACATTATGGGAAAGGGCGTTCAGGCCGTAATAGATGGCCTCGCCATCCATGCGGAGCTCCTGCGTCATAAACGGAACGAAAATCGCCGTGGAGCTGGTTGTCATGCCACGCTGTATCTCAATCCCGTTGTAGCCGAGGGGCAGGCTGGACACAAGGCCCTGCTCCTGCTGGAAGTCCAGCCGCTTCAAAAGGCAGTTGTACTTCTGCATGATACCCGATACGGTGAACAGGTCATTGTCCAGCTCTCGGCGGGTGGCGGCGGTATTTACCACAAGGAAGGTCAAAAGAAACATTCGCTCGTTGTGGCTCTGCAAATCATTCAACAGGTTCTTGGCGTCCTGACTGAAAGTAACGAGGTCAGGGGGAAGAATGTCCATATCGTACCCGCTTCGGACGGCTTTTTTCTGTTCCTCCACCTTCATCTTGTCAATGTCGCTGACTTTGCCCTTGATGGTTTTGATGGCCTTGGCCTGATCGACGGTCTGAATGTGCATGGTAATGGTCATTTCAGCGTCCACCTCCAACAGCTCGGCAAGGAGCTTGTCGGAGAGTTCGGAGGCCATAATCTGCATATAGGAGGCCGCTCCCCAAGTGGAGCCCATGCGAAACAGCCGGGTCTGGCGGAAGTCAAAGCTGGTGGGGGCAATAAAGTCCTTCGTCCCCATTCCGGTCTTGGGTATCATATCCCATGTGAAGCGGAAGGGCTCTGTGCCGCCGGGGTGAAGCTGACCGTGAAGTATCTCTAAACGCTCCAGCCCGTTCAGGGGTCGTGACTGTACGCCCAGCTTTTTGAAGTTGCTGGAAATATCAGCCTCTACACGCTCCAGCCGGGGCCTTGCGGCGGCGATGCTGTCCGCCGACACGCCGAAGGTCAGCAGCTTTGTCCGCACAATGCCGTTATTGCTCTTGGCAATCTGGCTTTCCAGCATTTCTACATACTCACTTCGCATATCACTGTACCCGTCCTCCTTCATGGGGATATTGAGCTTATATTTGCTCTCGGGGCGGCTTCGGTGGTTGATAAAGGAAAGCTGGAGCGAAAGGGAGCTGTCGAAGGAATTGAGAAAAGCGCAGTAGCCGTCAAAGATGGCTGACTGGTCATCAGCCTGTGCCAACTGATAGTTAATGTCCTCGTATTCCATGCTCTTAGTGTAGAGCCTGTCATTGACCTGGCAGATACCGTCTTTGAAAATTTCCCGGTACGGGATGGTCTGCTGTGCAGTCTGCGGCCCGGCTTTTTTTGCCGGGGCCTGTTTCTTGGGCTTACGGTCAGGACGCTTTCTTTCTGCGCCCGGTCCTGCTGTCTTTGCGTTGGTCTGCAATCGGGTGTTCCTCCTTTCTGCTCAGAAAAGTGTAAAAATTATCGGTTTTATAGGGCCTGACCTTCGGCAATAAAAACCGTGTTCGGATGATGTTGCGGAGCACCTTTTCAAAAGGAAGCCCGTCTTTTTCAAACATGGCGAACAGAAAACACGGCATCATCAGCCCGATCATCAGGAACAGGGCCGTACTGTTCCCAATGTGAGAACGGGTAAACAGGTAAAACGGAATACCGATACCGCCCGCTATGGAGAAACAAATAAGCTGGCGCTTCGTCAAGTTGAAGGCCAGCTTTGTTTTAATTCGGCTCAAATCGTTAGGTACTGGCACATAGGCCAAAGAAATCACCTCCTTGGTGCTTCGGGCCAACTTGGCCCCTGTCTCTTATACACATCTCCGAGCCCACGAGACTAGGCATGATCTCGTA
>ENA-UADE01000449-UADE01000449.1-human-gut-metagenome-genome-assembly--contig:-NODE-449-length-9095-cov-3.793695_pt1 | contig 9095 bp, 8 predicted proteins | sample MGYA00244226_ERZ654251 | MGnify/ENA primary metagenome ERZ654251 (study PRJEB26926, sample SAMN06165073) | human gut metagenome | biome: ENVO:00009003; feature: ENVO:2100002; material: ENVO:00002003... | reverse complement strand
AGAGGGTAAAGAACCCCAATGTCACTGGAAATTCTCTAATGGTAGGCTTCATAAATGGTAATACTTAGATGAAAAAAACAAGTAATTGACTGAACAAGTATTATCACGCACACAATTACAAATAAAAGACTCGCAGCAGCAGGACACTCTGAAATCCTGAGCTACTACGAGTCTTTGCATTTATGTGTTTGAACCGCTATGTACCGAACAGAGCACACAGTGGTGTGAGAGGTCAGTTCCAGTCACACCATTCCGCTCGATTCTATTAGGTGCATTCCTATCTTGCCTTTATTTTTATGTTCACACCGACAACGATAATTATGAGCATGAGAACATACGCGCCTAGGAAGACTAAACTACCGATAATTTGGTCTACCTTCGGCCCAGTATACATTATAAAGAACAAGATGTTGAAAAACAGTACTACAGTAAGATTGAGCAAATCGATCGTTTCGAGTTGTTTTTTCACAATTTCTGTGTTATCCTTTCTCTTGTCATACCCCGCAATGATGGAATAATCATTCTGTGCAACAACATGACAGAAAAGGAAATGAATTAACACCGATAGCGCAACGAGAACTCCTGGTCCTAACACTACATGTAGCATTTCAATCTTATCTAAGAAAGCAAGGACGAAATGCACTGCCATCAGAACAATATCGGTTATTAAAAGTGCTGATCGATATGGGGTCTTACCCCTTACGTTACCCCGTCCGCTATTTCCCCCGTTGATCATCACTGATAAATCTTCATCAAACAGCTTTGAAATCAAATTTAGGGTTTCCACATCCGGAGTTGCAATTCCGCGTTCCCAGTTTGAAACAGTCTGCCGGGAAATACCTATTTTTTCTGCTAGTTGTTCTTGCGAAAGCCCATTCTTCTTTCGCAAGGCACTAATGCTATCTGCAAGTTTTTTGTTCATGTGAAACACCTCCTTTTCTTGCAAACTTATTATACTCAATTTTGCATTGGAAGTCTATCAAATATGCTTGTCAATTACGCAAAGCATTCTTGCGTACTATCGCAATCTCGCAAAATAATCTTTGCACATCAATGGAAACAGCAATCACAGAAACAACCACTGCAGCGTTTCCGGGTGCATAAAGGAGAGCCGTTCTGCGGTTGCAGCGGCCAAGCGCAGCTTCTCGGCCGTTTTCTTTCCAAAAGCATAGTGCTTGTAGGCGGCAACGCAGATCATACGGGCCAGCTCGTTTTCATCTTTCAGAAGCAGGATCGGCGGTGTAGGGCACTCCTGCAAGACTGCCCTTGACGCTGCGCCGCCAATATTAGAAAACGCCTTGTCACAGCTAGGGAATATCTGATCCAGATATACGGTCAAGCGATTGTTATAGCGTGTTACATCATTCATCAGTTCTGCTCGCTGACGACAGAGTAGCCGAAGCCCCGCAGGCTATCCACCGGGACTTGGGATGTCCGCAGCACCTTAAGCCGATACAGCATGGCGATTTTATAAGCGTCTACCTTATCATTGTTCACTTTGCGGACACTGATATTATTCAATGCCCGCAGCAAAACAAGTCGGCAGAGCAGATGGGATTCGGTCTATGTTGATGTAGACGCTGTGACAGATGTTGCTGAAATGCCACTCGTCAACTTTGGGAGATGGTGAACAGTGAATAAAAGTAACCCTTATCTTCCATCAGTTCGTCAAATGTGCCATGTTCTAGAACGACTCCGTCCTTTAGTGTAAACACACCCGTACAGCGGCGCAGTATGTTTTCATCAAGATTGTGGGTGACAATTACGCGGGTGTAGCCCTCAAGGTTCAGGATTGCATTGAGAACCTCAAAAGAAGTTTCGGCATCAAGGGAGGCTGTCGCTTCGTCGATAAGTAACACTGGTGTTTTGCGAAGAAGCGCTCTTGCGATGGAGATTCTTTGCCGCTCGCCGCCGGAGAGACCAGAGCCGTTCTCTCCGCAGAGGTAGTCCTCTCCCTTCTCATCCAGTAGCTGCTTCAGCCCGGACAGTTGTACTGCACGGCTGACCTTCTCCTCGGGAAACTCGGTGAACATCGTGATATTGTCTCGGATGGTGTTGTTGAAAACAAATACATTCTGCTGTATGATGGAGACAAGATCGTAGAGCGAGCTCGGAGAAATTGTCCTCAAGTCCTTTCCATCGTAGCGGATCTCGCCCTGATAATCGCGGGAGGAAGCCATGAGCAGGTTCAGAATTGTCGATTTGCCGCTACCGGAGCCGCCGACGATGGCATAACAGCCGCCTGCGCGGAAATCCATGTTTACACCGGTGAGTACGGGTTTACCTTGCTCATAGGCAAAATCAAGGTTATGCACTGAGATTCCATCAGTCAGCTGTGGGGCAATGTGCTCTCCCTCGTCAGGGATATTCCTGTTGAGTGCCTGTGCCAGCTTATCAATAAGCGCAAAGGAAGCCTTTGCTCCCGCGTAGAAAGCAGGAAAGACTTGAATGGGACTCAGGATGTAGTTCATAAGCTGCACAAACACGATTGCAACACCGCCTGTGATACTTTTGCCGGAAAGCGCGAGCGAAGCGGCAATAATAAACACACCGAGCTGCACGATAACTCCCGCTAACGCGGAGGCGTAAGAAACCAGTACGTTGATCTGCGTGCGCTTTTTCGACACTTTTTTTACTGCTTCATTTTTCTCATCATATACACGGGCAATGCTCTCTTCCGCTTTGAAACTCTTGATGACCGCAAAGCCAGCCAATGCGTCTTTGAGCATACCCGTATAGATTTCTTTTTTATTGGAAACGGCCTTTTCTGCATCCGCTGCCCGATTCCCGAGGACAATTGAAATGATAATCGGCAGCAGAGAAAACCCGATAGCGACAAGTGTCAGGGGCGGACTGTACCATAGCATGAGCGCTAAAGCAGCCACAAATGTGATTCCCGTCTGTATGGTGCTTTGCAGAGGCGCAATGAACGACCCCTCAATAGTATTCACGTCATTTGAGAGAGCAGAAATATAGAGAGACATGTTTTCGCCAGAAAAAGCCTGAATCCCCTTCTTCAACAACTGATTGAAAGTATAGGCGCGATACTGTTGCATCGCCTTGACGCGGAATCTCGGCAGAAAGAGATAATCAATGGCTCCTGCCAGCAATAACAGTGCAACCCCACCGGCTGTAACCAAAAGCAATGTGGAAATCGAGTATTTGCTAATGCCGGAGATGAGGTCAACGATCTCTTTGATCAGCCATGATATGACAAGGTTTCCCGCAGCACCAATCATGGCTGCCATCACCGTAAGCATAAGATTCAGCTTGTTTTTACGGAACAGTTCCTTGACGAACGGGCGGCGTAGACTTCTGATTTCTTTATTATTTTTCACTATAACCCCTCCCTTGTTAATTTTTTTGAAAAAAGAACACCTTATAAACAAAATATAACTATGCTATGCCTGAATGTGAAGCGAATTGGCTAATTCTATTGCCGACTTCATGTTCTGCTCAAACAGACGCAAGGATTCATCATCGGAGAACTGCGATAAGTGGTATAGAACCCGATTAATTAGCTCTTTTTGGGCAAAGCAGAATGGTGTCCTTAGTTTATTGTCTTTCCCTGTGGAAAGCAATCTCATCCCTGGACATTTTTCATCACAGATCTTACTATAAACGCAATCTATGCATTCATCAGGAGTACGTTCGTGACAACGCGACATTATACTATGTTGAGCTTCTTTAACCTCTATGACTGAGTCAATTGTTCCAAGATAGTCTGTTCTACTTGCGTAGTAAGCTTGGCATGGATAAACCTCTCCCGAGGCAGTGATAAACACTTGAGACAATCCAGCTCCACATTCTGATTTATGTGGTAAGCCGCAGACTATCGCCGCCGCAACACTCAGTACATTTTGAAATACAACAGTTAACTTTTCTGCTGTAGTCATCTGATTGAAAAAGTAATCTACCATTGCATTCATAAATCTTGCTACACCATTTTGACTGCGGGAATCCAGTTCTTCCTCGAAAATATCCATATATATTCCCACTAGTGCTGCTCCGCTCTGTTTGAAAAAATCAAAGTACTGAAATAAGCCCTCATCGGTTAAGTTTTGAATTTGAGGAATGGACACAGTAGCTTCAATTGCAAAAGGTATATTGAACTTCTTTAAGTAACCTAGTCCTCGCATTGTATCATCGAAAGAGCCTTTTGCTTCAGGGTAGATTCTATTTGCGTTGTGAATCTCTTTTGGCCCATCAACACTAACACACATTTTGATTCCGCACAAGGCTATCTGATTAGCGATATCTTCTGTTATCAAAGTTCCATTTGATGTCATTGTAAAATCAGGACATACAGCATCACTAACTTTGCATTTTTCTCGCAATTTTAAACAAAAACGCACAATTTCACTCATTGCAAGCAATGGCTCACCACCAAAGAAATGGATTGATGATACTCCGCGCGGATTAATCTCATTCGCAAATACGAGGGTTTTATCAAAAACATCTCTACTCATAACAGGCCTTTGCGGGTTCCTGTACGTCCCTGAATTTGCAAAACAGTATTTGCAGGCCATATTACATTTTTCTGCAGCACATACCACTAGGCTCTGAGTGTTTACAATATTCCCCTGATGGACAGGCTTGGGATTATCTGTCGCATCATTTTGCATAGAATCGATTTCCTCAATAATTGACTGTAGTGATTTCTCTGCATTATACAGTTCGTTTGTTTGAGAATTGTATGCAGTACAGACATTTCCTGTTTCGCCATCTAACAGCAGAATCCATTTCTTGTATACTTTATGTACTATATTTGGCAAAATAGCAGTACCTCTCTAAATTTATTTTTTCCATGAGCAAAACTTGAAAAATCTCAAGAAGGTTTTGTTCACGGCTGAAATCAGAACCACTCAAAAGAAGTAGGGCGAAAAAGCGGTAGCTTCAGCTAAGTTGCAGATCTTGCAGAATGTCTGGAAAGCAACCGCCTCATCGCGCATTTATGAAGTTTCAATATCATGCAACCGCTGTTGTCCTGCTGGATATAGGTTCCGGTTCTTTAAAAGCAGGGAACAAAGTGGTGGCGATGTGGGTGCAATAAGGAATCCTTAATGCACCCACCGTCCGGTAAAAAACATAATACTCGATACTGGTGGATTATGCAATAACAGTGCTGTTGCCATTGCAGCATCCGATCAAGCCAAAGCAACCAGCAGCACCAACAAGACGCAGAGCGCCAGCGGTAAAGGTAACCTTTTTCATCAATATCCCCCCTTTCCGTATGTGATTCAGCATATGTTTGTATTTATAATACAATAAAATTGGGAATGCATCAATGCTTTTGCCGGCATCTCCAAAAATATATTATTACGATGCATTCAGGAAAACGGGTAGAGATGATGTGGCAAGCAGGGCAAAGAGGTACCCACTTTGCTTTTCGGGCAATTTCCGCCGCCGCGAAAACTCCCCTCTGCTTGTCAGGGGCAACGCCCCTGAAACCCTTTGAACACACATAAATGTGTGGCTGCGCGTTTCTGCGAAACGCTTTAGGAGCATGGCCGTTACTGGCGATCATGCTCCCGTTTCTTCTCCTCCTCGCGCTCGTTTTTGCCCAGCATACGATCCACGTTCTGCTTGTGGAGCAGCAGCTCGCGCATCTCATCGCGCGAACGCCGGTATTCGGCATACGCCGCCTTTTTTTCGGCAAGCAGCTTGGCATATTCCTCCTGCAAGCTCTTGACGGTGGGGAGCTTTTTCACGCCCAGCTCGTCAAAGGCGTTCTTCGCCGCCTTGTGCAGCAGGATGTCGCCCTCATGCTCCGCGAGATACTTTTTCGAGTAACCGGCCTTGCGGTAGCCCGCGTAAACGTCGCGGGTCTTGGCGTAGTTGGCGATGTGGGTTTTCAGCACGGCGATCTCCGCCATGCGCGTCTCCGCCGCCTTGATCTGTGCAGACAGCGCGTGGAACTGTTCCGTTGCAGCAGAGGCTTTTTCCTCCAGCTCCCCGTAGTCCAGCAGTCCATGCTCCCGGAGATAATTGTAGGTCTGCGCCATCTGCTTGACGTTGAACACCTTTGCCCAGCGCTCGTAACCGCCGCCCTTCCCGGCTTGCAGCTTCGCCTCGATGTCGATGAGCAGCGTGTCCTTTTTCTGCGTGGCCTGCGTCCGCTTTTTGCGCGGCGTATGCTCCTTTTCTCCGGCGAGGACGGCGCGCAGCGCGTCCTCCGTGTAATTCTCAATGGAGGACAGACGGATAAAGCCCTTGCGGTCCGGGTGCCGCAGGGACAGCGTATCGCCGCGCCGCCTGACCTCGCAGCCAGCATCGCGCAGCAGCTTCAAAAGCGTGTCAAAGCCGTCGGGCTTCTGCAAAAGCGCCGCGTCGATGAGGCCGCAGAGCAGCTCCCGGTGGGAGGGCTTTGCCTTGTTTCCCAGCCACTTGCCGTAGTGATTTTTCCCGCGCTTCGGATCGGCGATTACGGAGAGCCGATGCTCGGTGCAGATGGCGTCGCTGAGCCGTGCGACCGCCCTGCCGGAGCCGAGAAAATCGCGGAACTTGTGCTTGCAGTCCAGCGTGGTGGAGTTCCAGATGATGTGATTGTGAATGTGCTTTTTGTCGGTGTGCGTGGCAACGAAAAAGGCGTGTCGTCCTTTCAGAAACCGCTCGGCAAACTCATAGCCTACGCGGTTCGCGTCCTCCGGCGTGATCTCTCCGGGCTTAAAGGACTGGCGCACCTGATAGGCGATCACGTTGTGCCGCTGCTCCCGCCCTGTGACGGTCTGGTACTGCCGCTTGGAGTAAAGAAACTCCGCGTCGGCGGTTTTCGGGTCGCATTCGTAGGCGGAGATCAGCTCGCCGCCCTGCGTCTTATCTGGATTCTTGGAATAGTCGATGCGGTCTGTCAGGCAGTCGGCAATCGTCTTGCCATGACTGACGTGCATGGAGATAATACGGGTCGTTGCCATGGACGCGGCCTCCTTTCGATGGGATGAATTTGTAATTTCTTATTTGAAGTCCTCCGTATTTTTCTTGTATGTTTGCGCTGCCATGTGCTATACTATGATATAAGGAGCGTGATACGAAATGACCTTTGGCGAAGCCATCATCAAGCTGCGCAGTGAGCGTAGGATCTCCCAACGTCAGCTTGCGGAGGAATTGAACGTGAGCTTCACCTCCGTCAATCGCTGGGAGAACGGAAGGACGATGCCCAATAAAATGACGGTGTTCGTCATTCGCAAATACTGCGAGGAGCACGGTCTGGATTTTTCTTATGACGAGGGGGCCGGCACATGAATCACAAAATGACGATAGCGCAAATCTGCGGTGCGGTAGAATCGCCGCTCTTTGACCGAAAGAGCGCCCGCATCGACGCAAAAACGCTGGCGATTCATCTGATCGCATTTGCCAACGCGGATGGCGGCATAATCGCTGTCGGCGTGGAGGATGACGGTACGATCACTGGCATCGACGGCCATGCGGAGCATATCAACGAGCTGCTTCGTGCGCCGTTTGACTTCTGCAAGCCCTCCGTGCGGGTGGAAACGGAACGGCTCTCCTGCGTGAACAGGGACGGAACGCCCGACCACATCCTGCTGATTGAGGTGTTGCAGAGCAACGACCTCCACGCCAATCAGGCGGACGAGGTTTTCTTCCGCGTCGGGGATAAGTCCAAGAAGCTCAATTTTGAGGAACGCTTACAGCTCATGTACGCAAAGGGAACGCGCTATTTTGAGGATACGCCTGTCCCGGACGCGGCGATGGAGGACATCGACCTCGGCTTTGTCAAGGCGTACACGGAAAAGCTGGGCTACCGAAAAAGCCCGGAGGAATACCTGCGGGAGAACAAGGAGTTCGTTTCGGAAAAGGGCGGCAAGGAGGCGGTCAGCGCCGCCGCCATGCTGCTGTTTGGCAGGAATCCGAAGCGTTTCTTTCCCCGCGCTCGCATCCGCTTTGTCCGATATGAGGGTACGGAGGCGAAGGTCGGCGCGGAGATGAACGTCATCAAGGACGTGGTATTCGAGGGCCGCATTTTGCAGGTGACGGAAAAGGCGCTGGAGTTTGTGCGCGGGCAGATCAAGGAGCGCACCTATCTCGGCGCGGATACCCGGTTCGTCACAGAGCCGGAATACCCGGAGTTTGCGTGGAAGGAGCTGATAGTCAACGCCGTCGCGCACCGGGATTACAGCATCAAGGGTACGGACATTCAAATCAAGATGTTCGATGACCGGCTGACGGTGGAAAGCCCCGGTACGCTGCCCGGTATCGTGCGGCTGAACAATATGCGGCACGTCCACTTTTCCCGCAATCCGAAGATCGCGCAGTTTTTGCATGAATACGAATATGTGCAGGAGTTTGGCGAGGGCATAGACCGTCTGTACGAGGTCATGGAGGCGGCGGGGCTACCGCAGCCGGAGTATCGCGTGGAGGCGTTCATGCTATACGCCACCATTCGGAATACGAAGCTGACGGATAACTTAGGGGGAACACCACAAGTCACCCCACAAGATACCCCGCAAGATAAAATCATCGCATACTGTATGGAACCGCGCAGCAAGGCAGAAATTGCCAAGTTCTGTGGCTTCAAAGACATTAAGCACTTTACGGCGCATTATTTGAAGCCCCTGCTGGAAAGCGGGCAGCTCCGCATGACCATTCCCGACAAGCCCAACAGTCGCAATCAAAAGTATATTACGGTCAAAACGGAGGACTGATATGTTCACCTATATTTCCGTTGAAGAATTTTCGGACGGCGTGGTAAAAAACAACAAGGATACCAACCGCAGGGAGCTGATCGCGGCGCTGCGGGAATCCCTCGCCGCCAAGAAAAACGGCGCAAGGTGCATGATCTGCGGCGCGCCCATCTGGGCGGCCGGCAGCGCCATCACGGGGACGAATATGTGCTTCACCTGCACCACCGGCGAGGCCGACGACAGCGAGGATTACGAGATCGAATAAAACGAAAAGCGCGGGGCGATATGCTCCGCGCTTTTGCTTGATGCGGCATTTCTGAAAACAGCCTTATCCATATATCCAGTCCCGAAGCATATAGCGCAGGACGTGGAGCTTTGCTAACAGCCATGTCGCCAGCATGGGAAGCCCGTAGGGGCTTATGAGGAACGCGATCACCAGCAGCCCCACGCCGTAGC
>ENA-UADE01000447-UADE01000447.1-human-gut-metagenome-genome-assembly--contig:-NODE-447-length-9134-cov-4.314903_pt1 | contig 9134 bp, 10 predicted proteins | sample MGYA00244226_ERZ654251 | MGnify/ENA primary metagenome ERZ654251 (study PRJEB26926, sample SAMN06165073) | human gut metagenome | biome: ENVO:00009003; feature: ENVO:2100002; material: ENVO:00002003... | reverse complement strand
ACGAGATCATGCCTAGTCTCGTGGGCTCGGAGATGTGTATAAGAGACAGTAACGGATTTGTTTTCCCAATTGGGAGGTCTTTAATTCTGTGAGGTGTTCCAGACTTACGGCAATGTCAATTGCATTCGGGTCATTCGCTTTGTTTTGGGGAGTACAGGAGCCTAATAATAGGAGTAGGCCGCCCAGCATGATTTGCTTCTTCATAGTAGTATTGTTTTATGGAAGAAAAGAAGTTGTTTGCATGGGCAACTTCTTTTCTTTGTGTTTAAATGATGTTGTGTTTATTATCTTGCAGCAAAAAACAAGGAGTTTCCTGTAGCTATTCTTGCGGTAGCAATACCTTGTGCATCAGGAGTGACAGTCATGGAGGTTCCGTTTTGCAGGCTCAAAACAGCCGTTCCGTCTTCGTTCATTTTCACAAGTTCGAAGCTCTGTCCGTCGGCTACGGCATTCCATGTATTGTTTTCTTTGTTATAGACCAAATCTACAGATTTGTCTTCTCCTTTTTTGGTAATGGTATAACCGTTTTCGTTGGTTTTTACCAAGTATTCGCCATTTTCTCCTTGCACTGTTTTTACTTCACCGATAGAAGCTGTAGGGTTGGAACCGCTCCAGAATTCGATGGAATTTAAAACCAATGCGTCTGCCAGATAAGCAATTTCATAAACAGGGACAATATGGAAAGCGAGAAAGATAAGTTCGTTGACAAACTTGTTGCTTACCCCCTGGTTCCAGTCTTTCAAACTATTCCATAATCCGAAAGAACCGATGCATGATGAAAATAAGACGCTGCCACTCAACATGGCGCAAACAAGAAATGTTTTGCTTTTTTTCATGATCAATAAAGTTAAGTTTATAAAAAGTAATTTTATGACGATTTCCTACAATAAAACGATTTAATCGTCACGCAAAGATAGAACTTTTTTATGGAAAGAGGCTTCTCTACCTAAAAAACTGTATCTTTGTAAGCTGAACATGAAAAACTATTAATCAAAAATCTTATAAAAGAATGAAAGAACAAATTCAAAAAAAGCTCAATGACTCCAAGGTTCTTCGGTGGAGTGTGTTGGCGTTGGTGGCTTTCACCATGCTATGCGGTTATTTTTTGACCGATGTAATGTCCCCCTTAAAACCGATGCTTGAAAAGGAGCTGCTGTGGGATAGTCTGGATTATGGTATTTTTACCAGTGCATACGGTTGGTTCAATGTCTTTGCCTTTATGCTTATTATCGGTGGTATCATTTTGGATAAGATGGGAGTGCGCTTTACTGGTATGGGAGCATGCCTTTTGATGGTGTTGGGCTGTGGGTTAAAATATTATGCTATTTCTACTACATTTGCTGAGGGAAGCACTTTGCTTGGAATGAAAACCCAGGTAGGACTGGCTGCGTTGGGATATGCTATATTTGGTGTCGGTGTAGAGATTGCAGGCATCACGGTTTCAAAAATTATTGTGAAGTGGTTTAAAGGAAAAGAAATGGCTCTGGCCATGGGTATGGAGATGGCGACAGCCCGTTTAGGCACTATGCTGGCTTTGGCTGTTACGGTTCCTATCGCTACTTTCTTTGGTATTACTGATGATGAGGGTGTGTTCCATCCTAATATTCCTGCTCCATTGTTGCTGTGCCTTACTATGCTTTGTATTGGTACGGTAGCATTTTTTATTTATACTTTCTATGATAAGAAACTGGATGCTTCTTTAGAAGAAGAAGGGGCGGAACCTGAAGAGCCTTTCCGTATGAAAGATATTTGGTTGATTGTAACCAATAAAGGATTTTGGCTGATTGCGTTGCTGTGTGTGTTGTTTTATTCTGCCGTATTCCCTTTCTTGAAATATGCTACAGACCTGATGGTGCAGAAATATAATGTAGATCCGGAATTGGCGGGTACTATTCCTAGCCTGTTACCATTGGGAACTTTGTTCCTTACTCCGCTTTTCGGTAATGTGTACGATCGGATAGGCAAGGGAGCTACGCTGATGATCATCGGTTCTGTGCTGTTGATTTTTGTTCATACAATGTTTGCGTTACCTGTCTTGAATGTATGGTGGTTTGCCACTATCATTATGATTATATTGGGGATTGGCTTTTCTTTGGTGCCATCGGCTATGTGGCCCTCTGTTCCTAAAATTATTCCGGAAAAGCAGTTGGGTACAGCTTACGCTTTGATCTTCTGGGTACAAAACTGGGGGTTGATGGGTGTACCTGCTTTGATTGGTTTTGTCTTGAATGAGTATTGCAAAGGACCGGTAGTAGATGGAATGCAGACTTATGATTATACACTTCCCATGTGGATATTTGCAGGCTTTGGTGTGGCTGCATTGTTCTTTGCTTTGTGGCTGAAAGGTGAGAATAAGAAAAAGGGGTATGGATTGGAGGAACCAAATATTAAAAAATAATTGATTGTCTTTTAGTGAAAATGAGGGTGTCCAGTGTATTATGGATACCCTCATTTTGCTATGTAGGGGTGAGATGGAGTTTTAGTCTTTATCAATCTTCACAATTCCTCCGGTATTAGGATTAAAGATCACTCGTGTATTTACTTTTTTATTAAAAAGGTTATCTATCAGACATTCCGTTGTCCCAAATTGTGTAACAGGTAGTTCTCCGTCAAAATAACGTTTGTTTGGAGTGAATACGGTAACCTGAGCTTTTCCCGGAATATTGTAAATAACACCATCCGTCTTCTTTTTTTCTTTGCCTTTCGGATCCATCGGTGGCAATGTTTCTTGGTTGATGATGGAAATGTAATAAGGTTCACCGGATAAATTATCGGCATCCAGCATCCCTAGTTTCTTTGAGAAACGGAAAGCTACTTTTTCTTTCATGTCCGCTTCTGGTTTTATGCGGATGGTAAATGATTTTTCTATGCGGTCTGTTGTGCCGGCAAACATTTGCATCATGGCTTGTTCCTGTTCATCCAGATTGTCCAGCATAAGTTTTAAAGCGGCTCCGTCTTTGGGCATATAATCTGCTTGCCCGCGGGTCAGGCTGTTTTTGCTTTCTCGTATATTGTAGATTTCTTTCGCCACCAACTCAGCCATTTTAGCGGTAGAACCGGCTATCAGAATCTCTTCGGTCATAAAACTGCGTGGGTCAATACGTTTTTTGACCGTATCGGCAACCTTTGTCACAGGTGCTTTCTCTATAGGAGAGGTGGTGTTGATAGCCTTTATGATTCCTTCAGGAGTCAATTCTACCTGTGAGGCCGCACTTTTGTCTTTCAGTTTTACAGCGTATGCATTGTCCGGGTCAGGAATGCCTATGGAATTTACCTTGATACTGTTTATTTCCCAATGTTCTTCCGGTTGGGATGATATGCCTGTAAGGCGCAGATAGCGATCGGCGTATTGGCAGAATTCTCCGGGCGTGTAGACAACTTTGGTTGCGGTGACTTGCAATTCTATTTCGGTCTTAGGCAAATAATAAACCACTCCTTCTCCCATGGTTCCGGGAGTATATGTACTGACATCTTGTGCGGTGCCGCTTAATGAAACCAGTAACCCTGCTGCGATTAATCCTTTTTTCATATTTCTATATTCTATCATATATGTAAGCAAATATAGCTATTCTTTTGTAAATCTGCCTTTTGTTTCTGTTAATTTCTTCCATGCTGCGGGTAATGCGTCAATAAGATCACTTGAGGTGGTTCCTATTTCTCCTTTTTCTTCCGCTGCAATGTCTCCTGCCAGACCATGTACGTAGACGCCCAGGCGGCATGCATCTTCTTGAGTATATCCTTGTGCCAATAAGGCTGCCAGAATACCGGTCAGCACATCACCGCTGCCGGCGGTTGCCATACCTGGATTCCCGGTGGGATTGAAATAACAATTTCCTTCGGGGGTGACAACTGTGCTCCATGATCCCTTTATAATGATATAGCTTTGCAGATAGGCTGCCAGTTCTTTCGTCTTTGTCAGCCGTTCGTAAGTATCCATGCATTTACCTATCAGTCGTTCCAGTTCCTTTAGATGGGGGGTGAGAATACAGCGCTTCGGCATCCGGCTGAGCCAGTTGCGGTGAGTGCCGAAAATATTAATGGCATCCGCATCCAGCACTAAAGGTACCGGACAACCTTGTATTTGTTCCATCATGGCCAACGCTGTATCTTCTTCTTGTCCCAACCCCGGACCGATGGCTATGGCTTGATAACGGTCTGTATCCACGGGCTCGGCAAAATAATGGTCGTGTATGTCTGTCTGTACAATGGCTTCGGGAACAGTGGTCTGAAGTAAATCATGGTTGTGGATAGGTACATGGACAGTCAGTAATCCCACTCCCGAACGCAGGCAGGCACGGGCAGATAAAATGGATGCTCCTGCCATGCCATAAGATCCTGCGATGAGCAGTGCATGGCCGAAAGTTCCCTTGTGGGCAAATCGTTTCCGCGGTTTGATGAGACTGCGAATTTCTTCTTCCTCTGTGATATAGTAGGGACTTTGTGCTGTATCAATAAAGTCTTTTTTCAGTTGGATGTCCAATAGTTGCCATTCGCCTACAATGTCTTCGTTTTCGGGGAAAAGAAAGGATAACTTAGGTAGCTGAATGCTGAGAGTGACATCCGCGCGTATCATGTTTTGACGGATATTATAAGTGTTGTCCTCACACATTAATCCTGAAGGTACATCAATGGCTACTACCTGTGCCTTGGATGCATTAATATATTTCACTACGGCAGCAAATCCACCGTTCAGTGGTTTGTTGAGTCCGGAACCGAATAATCCGTCTACTACCAGATGCCTTTCTGTCAGGACTGGAGGATCAAATTGTGTGCTTACTTCAGTAAAGTACACCGAGCCGCATTCTTTTAACCGTTCAAGATTGGTCTGACATTCTTCCGACAGTTTTCCTTTGGTGTTAAACAGAAAGACTTCTACGTGATAGTTTTGCTTAGACAACATACGGGCTACGGCAAGCGCATCGCCCCCGTTATTTCCCGGTCCGGCGAATACTACAATATGGAAAGAAGTATCCCATCGGTGGGTAATGGCACGAGTCAGTTCTTCGGCTGCCCGTTCCATCAAATCAATGGAGGCAACCGGTTCTTTGGCAATCGTGTACTTGTCCAGCTCTTTTAGTTGGGTGCTCGAAATAATTTTCATGACAATCTCTTTTGTTTGAACGTACAAAGATAACACTATTTACAAAAAGAGGTTATGTGAATACTTCGATACTTGGAATAAAAATGTTATTTTTGCAGCAATTTAATAAAATAGCGGTTATGGATACCATTCAAATCAAAGATAAACGTTTCACTCCTTTCATTCCTGAAGAACGGATCTTAAAAGAAGTGGCACGGGTAGCGAGTGAGATTAATCGGGATTTAGAAGGAACTAATCCCTTGTTTTTAAGTGTATTGAACGGCGCATTCATGTTTGCTGCCGACTTGATGCGTAACCTTACCATTCCCAGTGAAATTTCTTTCGTGAAACTGGCCTCTTATGCAGGAACTTCTTCTACAGGAAAGGTAAAAGAGTTGGTAGGTTTGAATGATGATATTGAGGGTCGTACAGTGGTGATTGTGGAAGATATTGTGGATACCGGGGTGACAATGAAGCACTTGTTGGAAACATTACAAGCTAGAAAACCGAAAGAGATCCGTATCGCTACCTTGCTGCTGAAACCTGATAAATTGAAGGTGGAATTGGATATACATTATGTGGCCATGCGTATTCCCAATGATTTTATTGTGGGGTATGGTCTGGATTATGATGGCTTGGGACGTAACTATCGGGATATTTACACCGTAATGGAATGAAATTTGTACAACTAAATATAAAAATAAAAGGTAAAACAAGATGTTGAACATTGTAATTTTTGGAGCTCCGGGTTCTGGTAAGGGTACTCAGAGTGAACGTATTGTAGAGAAATTCGGTATTAATCACATTTCAACAGGGGATGTGCTTCGTGCTGAGATTAAGAAGGGTACAGAATTGGGAAAGACAGCCAAAGGATATATCGATCAGGGCCAGTTGCTGCCTGATGAATTGATTATTGATATTCTGGCAAGTACGCTGGATAGCTTTAAGGAAAGCAAAGGGGTTATTTTTGATGGATTTCCCAGAACCATCGCCCAGGCAGAAGCGTTGAAGAAAATGCTGGCCGAACGTGGACAGGAAGTATCTGTTATGTTGGACTTGGATGTACCCGAAGAAGAATTGATGACTCGCCTGATTAAGCGTGGACAGGAATCGGGACGTGCGGATGATAACGAGGAAACAATAAAGAAACGTTTGGTTGTTTATCACTCGCAGACGGCTCCGCTGATTGACTGGTACAAGAACGAAGGTAAATATCAGCACATTCACGGTTTGGGTACGATGGATGCTATTTTTGCCGACATTGTTGCTGCTGTTGAAAAATTATAGTAATATGCTAATGTGCTGATGCAGCAGTCCGCCAATGTGTCAGTCTGCATAATGATACATGGAGTACAGTTTCGTTGGCACATTAGTAAATTGATAAATTAGTAAATTATTAATTATGGCTGAATCGAATTTTGTTGATTATGTGAAGATATATTGCCGCTCGGGTAAGGGCGGGCGAGGCTCTGCGCATATGCGTCGTGAGAAGTATGTACCCAATGGTGGCCCTGACGGTGGTGATGGCGGTAGAGGAGGTCATGTTATTTTGCGGGGAAACCGTAATTATTGGACATTGCTTCACCTGAAGTATGACCGCCACGTGTTTGCCACACACGGCGGCAATGGATCGAAGAACAAAAGCTTTGGTAAAGATGGTGAAGACAAAGTTATTGAAGTGCCTTGTGGTACAGTTGTTTATAATGCTGAAACAGGTGAATATATCTGTGATATCACCGAACACGGACAAGAAATAATTCTGTTGAAAGGAGGACGTGGGGGATTGGGAAACTGGCACTTCCGTACAGCAACCCGTCAGGCGCCACGTTTTGCACAACCGGGAGAACCCATGCAGGAGCTGATGGTTATTTTGGAATTAAAACTGTTGGCTGATGTAGGTTTGGTAGGTTTTCCAAATGCAGGGAAATCCACTTTATTGTCTACCGTATCGGCGGCACGTCCTAAAATAGCCAATTATCCGTTTACTACGCTGGAGCCGAATTTGGGTATCGTGTCCTATCGCGAAGGAAAATCTTTTGTCATGGCGGATATTCCCGGAATTATTGAAGGGGCCAGTGAGGGAAAAGGACTGGGACTTCGTTTCCTGCGCCATATAGAACGCAACTCTTTGTTGCTCTTTATGGTACCGGGTGATACAGATGATATCCGTAAGGAATATGAAATCCTGCTGAATGAGTTGGCTACCTTCAACCCGGAAATGTTGGATAAACAACGTGTGCTTGCCATTACCAAAAGTGACATGTTGGATGAAGAACTGATTGCCATGTTGGAGCCGACATTGCCGGATAATGTTCCGCATATCTTTATCTCGTCGGTAACTGGCTTGGGGATACAGCAGCTGAAGGATATTTTATGGACAGAATTGAATAAGGACAGCAATAAGTTGGAAGGTGTCCGTACGGAAACAATTGTTCATCGCGCCAAAGATGTTGCCAAACTGCAGGAAGAGTTGAAAGACATGGGTGAGGATGAGGACTTTGAATATGAATATGAAGAAGATGCCGATGATGACTTCGATTATGAATATGAAGATGAGAATTGGGACGAAGAAGAGGAAAAGAAATGAAACGGCTGACATCAGATAATAAAATGTTGGGATATGAGCTGATGAAGGCATATCCCAACATTTCTTGTTTTTCTACCACCCGTCACGGAGGTTGTAGTAAGGGAAACTACGCTTCGTTCAATTGTAACGGATATTGTGGGGACGAGGCAGAAGATGTGAATCGCAACCGGGAATTGCTGCGTAGCTTGTTACCCGGGGAATCGGTAGAACTCGTAATTCCGCATCAGACCCATAGTGACCATGTGAAAGTTGTGGATACTATTCAGGTAAATACTGAATTGGAAGGAGTGGATGCATTGGTAACAGACATTCCCGGTTATTGCTTGTGTGTATCTACGGCCGATTGTGTTCCTGTTTTATTATATGATACCCGAAAGAAGGTAGTGGCTGCCATTCATGCCGGATGGCGTGGTACGGTGGCCCGGATTGTGGAGAAGACAGTTTCAGTCATGGATAACCAATACGGCTCGCAAGGGAAAGATCTCATAGCTTGCATCGGTCCCAGTATTTCATTGGAGGCTTTTGAAGTAGGGGATGAAGTTTATCAAGCTTTTTGTGAGGCGGGGTTTGATATGAATCAGATTGCCCGTAAAGAAGCAAAATGGCATATTGATTTGTGGGAAGCCAACCGTCAGCAATTGTTGGCATACGGTGTGAAGCCTGAACATATTGAGATATCCGGCATTTGTACGTATCATAATAACGATGATTTCTTTTCGGCCCGCCGGCAAGGAATCCGGTCGGGAAGGATATTATCGGGCATTCTTTTAGGTGTCTGAGGAACACACTCATTGGAAGAACGCAGTATAAAAATAAATATGGAAATAAAAGTATCGGAAGAAATAAAGAAAGCCTGTCCGCAGTTTGCCGGTATAGCCATCCGTGCTACGGTAGAGAACACTGCTTATAGCGAATCTTTGTGGAAAAAGATAGACGAGTTCACTATATGCTATCGTGAAATGTACACTACGGATTCCATTAAGGATATGGTTACGATTCATGCCACTCGGGAGGCTTATAAGAAATGTGGGAAAGACCCTAGCCGTTATCGTCCTTCGGGGGAAGCGCTCTGCCGTAGAATCCTGCGTGGAATTTCCTTGTATCAGATAGATACTTTGGTAGATCTTATTAACTTGGTATCTATTCGTTACGGATATTCCATCGGTGGCTTTGATGCGGATAAAATACAAGGAGATACATTGGTGTTGGGTATCGGTAAATCCGGAGAGCCTTATGAAGGGATAGGACGTGGAGAGTTGAATATAGAAGGAATGCCTGTTTACAGAGATGCTATGGGCGGAATCGGTACGCCGACCAGTGATAACGAGCGTACTAAACTGGAGGCAGGAACTACGCATCTGCTGACTATTATTAATGGATATAGCGGCAAGGAAGGTTTGCAGGAAGCGGCAGATTATATCTGTCTCTTATACACATCTCCGAGCCCACGAGACTAGGCATGATCTC
>ENA-UADE01000442-UADE01000442.1-human-gut-metagenome-genome-assembly--contig:-NODE-442-length-9159-cov-3.850395_pt1 | contig 9159 bp, 9 predicted proteins | sample MGYA00244226_ERZ654251 | MGnify/ENA primary metagenome ERZ654251 (study PRJEB26926, sample SAMN06165073) | human gut metagenome | biome: ENVO:00009003; feature: ENVO:2100002; material: ENVO:00002003... | reverse complement strand
CCCCGCCACTATGGCGGGGTTTTCGGTATACAATAAAAGGGCGGGGGAGAGAACCCCGCCCTTTGTGTGTAAAATTTGGCTGATTATTTATTTTCCGAAGCCAGGGGCAGTATCGTTTCCCTAAAGAAACTGCTCGCTGTTTCGGGGGACACGCCGTATTCCGTATCGTTAACCGTTACGGAAACGCCATTTTGGCAGCAGCCGGTGCAGAACCGTCCGGCAAGATTTATCTTGTCGTGCAGATTGTATTCCTCGATGAGCTGCTTAAAGCTCATCATAACGTTATAGGAGCCGTGCAGATGGCAGGACGTGCCTATGCAGACCTTTACCTCTACCATTTACTCCTCCTCCTTATGATTGTAATGCACATGCAGCAGCTCGTGTACACGGCCCTTTAGCACGCCGTCGTACAGGCTTAGCATCAGCGGGTTTTCTTCGCTGCGCTTTATGCTCAGCATCTTGTCCGCGCTGTAAAGCGCCTTGCCGCGCACTTCCTTGGTGGCATTGGTGCCGAAGGGCTGTCCGCCGCCGGCTACGCAGCCGCCCGGGCAGGCCATGACTTCTATGAAGTCGAAATGCTCGCCGTTCTTTAGCGCCTGAATTACGCTTTCCGCGTTTTTAAGGCCGCTTACTATGGCAATGCGCACTTCCTTATCGCCGTAAGGAATGGTGGTTTCCTTAACGCCCTTCATGCCGCGCACATCGTTGAATGCAATGGACAAAAGCGCCTTCTTGCTCTTGTCGGTGGAAAGGCGGCGGAGAACGGCCTCGGTAACGCCGCCGGTAACGCCGAATATAACGCCCGCGCCGGTGGAGGTGCTGAATTCCGGATCGACCGCTTCAGGCTCAAGCTCGTCAAATACTATGCCGGCCTTGTGGATCATCTGTATAAGCTCCTGTGTGGTGATGACGTAATCGGTTTCGGGTACGCCGTCGTGCATGAACTCCTCGCGCGCACATTCAAACTTCTTCGCGGTGCAGGGCATAATGGCCACGCATACAACGCGCCTTGAAGAATTGGCATACTCGGCCTTGATAACGGAGGAGAACATCTGCATGGGGGATTTGCAGGTGGAGATGTTCTTCATAAGCTCCGGATGGTTCTTTTCGCAATACTGTATCCATGCCGGGCAGCAGCTTGTGATGAGGGGCAGATTCTCACCAGCCTCTATGCGCTGAAGGAATTCGTTGGATTCTTCAAGCACGGTAAGATCGGCTCCGGTGGCGGTATCGTACACCTCGTCGAAGCCGAGGCGGCGCAGCGCGGCGGTGATGCGGCCCATGGAGTTTTCGTTTTCGGGTAGGCCGAATTCTTTAGCCATGGCGACGCGCACCGCGGGAGCGACCTGAGCCACAACCTTGGTGTTCTTGTCGTTAAGTTCAGGCCATACGCGGCCGGTATCCTTGCGGATGACTATTGCGCCGGTGGGGCAAACGGCGGCGCACTGGCCGCAGCCCACGCAGGGGGAATTGGCAATGGGTTCGTTGAACGCGGGACCTATGACCATCTTGGAACCGCGGTTCACGAAGTCTATCGCGCCAACGTTCTGGATTTCGTTGCACATGCGCACGCAGTCGCCGCACAGTATGCACTTGTGCGCATCGCGGATTATGCTCAGGCTTGAAGTGTCAAGCTCGGGTTCGGGCTTGAGATTCTTGAAGCGTATGCTTTCCAGCCCGAACAGGGAGGCAAGCTCCTGCAGGCGGCATTTGCCATTCTTCTGGCAGGTGGTGCAGTCGCGGCAATGGTTGGCCAGCAGCAGCTCCAGTATCATCTTGCGGTGCTTATGCAGCCTTTCGGTGTTGGTATATATCTCCATGCCGGCCTTGGGCACGGTGGAGCAGGCGGCTTCCATGCCGCCGTGGCTGTTTTCTACCATGCACATGCGGCATGCGCCGTATACGGAAAGCTCGCTGTGGTAGCAGAAGGTGGGCAGCTCTATGCCTGCCTTGCGTATAACCTCCAGCAGGTTCTTCTCGCCGTTTATCTCAACGGGATTGCCGTCTATGAGCATGTATTCCTTGTTTTCCATTTTGCTCAGTCCTCCTTAATGGCGTGGAATGCGCAGGTGGATACGCACGCGCCGCACTTTATGCACTTCTTCTCGTCAATGACGAAGGGGGATTTAATCTGGCCGGATATTGCGCCCACGGGGCAGCCCTTGGCGCAGCGGGAGCAGCCGCGGCAAAGCTCCGGATCGATATGTATGCGCTTGAGCCTGGGGCATGCGCCTGCCGGGCAGCGTTTATCGTAAATGTGCGCCTCGTACTCATCGCGGAAATACTTTATGGTGCTCATTACGGGGCTGGGTGCGGTTTTCCCCAGTCCGCACAGCGCGGCCGCGGAAATGGTGTCCGCCAGATCCTCCAGCAGTTCTATGTCGCCGTCCTGACCTTTGCCGGCAACTATGCGCTCCAGCACCTCCAGCATGCGCTTGGTGCCTTCGCGGCAGGGCACGCACTTGCCGCAGGATTCGTTCTGCGTAAAGCTCATGAAGAAGCGCGCAACCTCAACCATGCAGGTCTTGCTGTCCATAACGACCATGCCGCCGGAGCCTATCATTGCGCCGACCTTCTTGAGAGAGTCGAAATCAAGAGGTATCTTGAGATGCTCGGTGGTGAGGCAGCCGCCGCTCGGGCCGCCTATCTGCACGGCCTTGAATTCCGATCCGCCGCGCATGCCGCCGCCAACGCCGTAGATTACTTCTTCAAGCGTGGTGCCCATGGGGACTTCTATAAGGCCGGTGTTCTCAATGTTGCCGGTAAGGGCGAAGGCCTTTGTGCCGGGGCTGTTTTCGGGGCCTATGGTCTTATACCAATCGGCGCCGTTGGATATTATAAGCGGAACGTTTGCAAACGTTTCAACGTTGTTCAGCACGGTAGGCTCATTGAAAAGGCCATGCTCAACCGTGCGCGGGGGCTTTACGCGCGGGAAGCCGCGTTTGCCTTCTATTGAGGCGGTAAGCGCGCTGCCTTCGCCGCAAACGAATGCGCCGGCGCCCTTATTTATATGCATATGGAAATCGAAACCGCTGCCGAGTATGTTTTCACCCAGCAGACCCATTTCCTCGGCCTGAGCTATGGCGTTCTTCAGCCTTTCAACGGCCATGGGGTATTCCGCACGGACGTATATATAGCCGTCATGCGCGCCGCAGGCACGGCCGGCAATCATCATGCCTTCAAGCATCCTGTGCGGGTCGCCTTCCATAACGGAGCAATCCATAAATGCGCCGGGGTCGCCTTCGTCGCCGTTGCAGACGATGTACTTTATCGGGGACTTCTGCCGGGCGACCTGGCTCCATTTACGGCCGGTAGGGAATCCTCCGCCGCCGCGTCCGCGCAGATTGGAATCGGATATGGTCTTTACTATATCGTCAGGACCCATTTCAAACAGCGCCTTTTCAAACGCGGTATAACCGCCCACGGCTATGTATTCCTTTATGCTTGTGGCGTCTATATGACCGCAGTGCTCAAGCATTATGCGGGTCTGCTTCTGATAATAGGGAATATCGGACTGCTTTTTGCGCACTATGCCGCCCTTCTGGAAGGCAAGGCGGGCGATATGTTCACCGTTGAGCACGGTCTTTTCGATTATCTCCTCGCAGTCAGAAACCTGCACCTTCATGTACAGGAAGCCTTCAGGCTCTATGGTAACAAGGGGACCCATTTCGCAAAGGCCCTGGCAGCCGGTCTTTTTAACGCTGATGCCGTTTTCCTCGTTTTCCGTTTTCAGTTCAACCAGGCAGGGCAGACCCTTCTGCTCAAGCAGGCGCTTAAACTCGGCATATACCTTAAGCGAACCGGAAGCTATGCAGCCGGTACCTGCGCAAACCAGTATCTTATGCTGCTGCGCGGTAAGATACTTTGCGTATTCCTTGCGGATATCTATAAGTTCCTGGCGTGATTTAAGCATTCTCGTTCTCCTTCTCCCTCAGGTCGCTTATCAGCTTGGCTGCCGCGTCGGGCGTCATTGTGGGATAAACGTTTTCGTTTATCATAATAACGGGGGCAAGTCCGCACGCGCCAAGGCAATGCACGGTATCCAGCGTGAAAAGAAGGTCCTCGGTAGTCTTTTTCCCCTCCGCAAGCTTAAGCTCTTCACGCAGACGGTTGAGTATGGGCATGGAGCCGCGTACATGGCAGGCCGTACCGTCGCAGCACTTTATAACGTACTTTCCCTTGGGTTCCAGGGAGAAGTTTTCGTAAAACGTGGCCACGGAATAGATACTCGCGCTCGGCATACCAAGGCGCTTTGCAAGATGGGTGAATATTTCGCGGGGCAAATAGTGGTAATGCTCCTGAATATCCTGCAAAATCGCAATCGTCGCGCTTTGCTTTGCACCATGATCGTCTATTATGCGATCGACCACGGTGAAGTCGAATTGGGTTTGCATGGTTTTGTAGATCCTCCTGAATATACTTGCTTTTTATAAGCAAAACTTAAAAATAACTCACATTTATCTTTTTGCCCATCTTTTCAAGGCATTTTGCAAGTTCCCTCACAAGCTGCATCTTTATGGTGAAGTTGATGGGCAAATCCGTGTTCTGGTGCGCCGGGTTAACGGCCTTCCCAACGAAGAAGTTTATGTCCGTCGCATCCTCAAACAACATCCTTGCTATTCTGCTGGCGCCGTCCTTTTTGTAGCTCCATTTTTCAAAGGAGGTATTGTCCGCCAGGTAGTTTATCGCGTATTCAAGCACCCTGTTTATGGTCACCACGCCTTCCGTAACAAGGTCCACGCCTTCTATTTCCGCCGTGGGCGGAATGGTTGGGTCGTAGAAGTCAAGGTTCGGCCTCAGCGGCTTTTTCAAGTATTCTGCGGCAATGGTGCTTGTGGTTCCGCCGCATACTATGTGCTTGCCCTCCTTTGCGAAGAACAAAGACATCATCTTGTTGCAGTCGTCCCTGTTGGACGGCGGGCCTATTATAAGGCTCACGGGTTCGCGGCGGCGTATCCGTATTGTGCATACGGTCGCATCGTCGCCGGGCTTGCCTTCGTAAAGGCGATTGGTTTCGCCTATCAGTATGGTTGAAAGGGTCTTGGCCGTGTACCCAACGTTCCAGAAGGCGGTAATATAGTCAATTATATCTTCGCGTTTCCAGCCAAAGTTGTAGCTTAGGCCAATGCCGGCATGCTCAACACCATCGGTAAAGGCGAGAAATGTGTCGTGCTCCTGCACGTCTATTTCGGCCTTTATGACCTTTTTGTCCCCTATGTAGCTTTCACGGAAGGGGATATCCACGCTTTTGCCGTCGCGCAGCATTATAACGCGCGGATTGTCATACTGTATTATTTCTACCCTGCGGTTGTTGGCAATGCGCACTATTGTGAATGTTGAGTACGCAATTTGCCTTATCGAGCACACTGGCAGCGTTTCCACCAGCGTTTCAACGGCGTCCTCAAGCTTCAGTCCGGCTGCGAGCATGGTTGAAAGTATCTTTGAAGTAAGGGTGGAAAGTATGCTTGCCTTAACGCCGCTGCCAAGCCCGTCCGCAAGCACAACTATGGTTGAATCGCCGTCCTCAGGCTCAACTATTTCCACATGGTCGCCGCAAAGCTGTTCGCCCGTATGGTTGATGCTAAGGTACCCAATGTCCGCGCAAAGGTTATTAGCTGTCTTCATTTGCTATGGACTCCTTAAGCTTGGTAAGGGCGATCTTTGTTTCGGCGGCCGTTTCGCCAAGCAGGGAGGCTATCTCCTGCACTATGCGCATCTGCTTGTCCACTACTTTGTCCGCTGTTTCTATGGTTTGGCGGCTCAGCTCTTCCTTGCTCTTGCGCTCGCTTTCCTCGTCCGTAACGTCGCGGAGAATGCCAATCATGTTGCCGGACTTTTTATCGTTTACTATCGTCAGCTCAAGGTATATGTCATACTCCGCGTAATAGTCCCGCTTGTTCACTATGCGCTTGCCGTACTGGGCGGCGTTTATGAAGTCTATGGGGTCTATAAGCCTTATCAGCGGCTCGCCCATAACGTCTGAACGGGAACGCACATGCAGCATGCGCATTGCGGCGCGGTTAAGCTGCTGTATCTCGTATGAATCGTTTACCACTATTATGCCGTTTGGCGTATTGTCCAAAATATTGTCGGCAAAGCGCTCGGACTTTTCCATAAGGTAGGGGAGACACATGTTTATTTCCGCCTTGCCCTGGTATATGGCCTCCGCCTTGTCGCGGCAGGTATTGTATCCGCAGGTGCCGCAGTTAAGCTCGTCCGCCGGGCTAACCTTGCCCATTTTGCGCAGTATCTCCATCAGCTCGGTATGGCTTGGCTTGACCTTATGCAAAAATGCGGGGCGGTATTCGTTGGTAAGCTGCGATACCTCGGGCTGCTCAACATTGAAGTCCTCCTTGCCGGCATAGCTTGAAACCGCCTGATAATCGCGCACGGAGGATGGATGTTTCCTGCGCATTATCGGCCCGCGCACGCAGCTTCCCGCGCAGGCGGACATTTCTATGAAACAATGCTCTATCCCGCCGCGGCGAATATCCTCAAGTGCGGGAATAACGTTGTCCAGCCCGTCTATCGTATAATAATCGTAGAGCGGGTTTTTGTATGTCATTGTGTTAAGTACGCCGCCGCTTGTGGGGAAAAGCCTTGCGCGGCTTTTTTCGTCGTGATCGCGCATGCTTTCAAGCACAATGCCTTTTTTGGCGAACATTGCGGCTATTTCTTCGAATGTGAGAGCGGCGTCAACGCCAACGCGCGCGGCCTCGTCCTTTTTGGAAAGGCAGGGGCCTATAAAAACGGTTTTTGCGTCGCTATGGCGGCGCTTTATGTCCATGCAGTGCGCCTGCATCGGCGTCATCACCGGCGCAAGGCATTCGGTTATTTCCGGATAATATTTTTCTATAAGCGTATTAACGGTTGGGCAGCAGGAGGTTATAACAACGCTCTGTACGCCTTCCCGGGATATGCGTTCATATTCGCGCTTAACGAACGTTGCGCCTATGGCAGTTTCCTCCGCATCCGCAAAGCCAAGCTGCTTAAGCCCCGCCCGTATGGAGGCAATGCCTATGCCGTTGAAATACGCAGTGAAGGACGGCGCAACGCTTGCATATACCGGCGCGCCGGAGCCGAGCAAAACGCTCACGATCTCCGTTTCGTCCGCAATCTGCTTTGCGTTCTGCGGGCATACAACGTAGCATTCGCCGCACAGTATGCATTCGTCGCTTATAACATTAGCCTGATTGCCGGAAAAGCGAATTGACTTTACCGGGCAATAGCGAATGCACTTATGGCAATTGCGGCAATTTGATTTTTTGAATGTGATGTATTCCATCGCATCTCCTTAAACGCGGCTTATGCGCCGAGCCTGGGCAGAACTTCATTATTGAAAAATGAAGCGGTGGTTTCCGGAGTTACCGAGAAACGTTGGCCGTCTATCATTACGTTTACGCCGCTTTGGCATTGGCCTATGCAAAACGTGCCGGCAAGCTCAATTCTGTCCATAAGTCCTCTTTCGCTCACAAGGGCTTGAAGCTGCTCTACCACTTGGCGTGAGCCTTTTATGTGGCACGAGCTGCCTATGCAGATAGTGATCTTCATTGCTCAGTTCTCCTTCTCGAATATTCATTATTGATTTATCAGCCCGTTCAGTATGCTGCGTTCACGCTCGTTTGCGCCGCCGATGCGCGCTGCCGCGCAAATGGGCACAAAGCGGAGCACCGCCCGCTCAATCGGGGGATCGCTTGCACTGAACGTGCTGAGATATAATTGAGACAGCGCAAGCTGCTCATTATCTTCAAGTGTAAGCTGAACAAAGGTATCCGCAGCGTCAAACAGGGAATTGCCGCGCGCGGCGTTCGCCCAGTTCAGTATACAGTAGCCGCCGTTCTGATTCATTATTATGTCCTGCGGCATGAGCGCGCCGTGGCACGTGGCCTGACCGCCGGGCAGGAAATCAAGCGCTGCGCAAAGGGATATGCGCTGCTCCTTATCCTGTATGCCTTCGCATATGGCGTGTTTCAGTTTATCGGTAAGGCAGGGGAGAAGCGGTGCGTCTGCCGCGGCAATGGCGCGCTGTATCTTAACAAGCTGCGCCATATAGTCACTGACTTTAGCAGGTATGGCTTCCATAAGATGGCTTAATGCCTTCCCGCGTGCATATTCATATCGGATAGCCCAGCCTTCCTCGGAAAGGAACACCTCCTGCACCTTCGGCACGCTCAGTTTGGCGGCTTCAAGCTGGGTTTGGTTGAAAGCCTCTTTCATAACGTCCAATTTGGTATAAGGGCGGCAGAATACCTTGATTACGGAATCCCCGTCTTTATATACGGTTTTTCCCGTGCTTACGGCTATTATCCTGTCCGCAGTTATGCTCATCGGTCGCTTGGAGGTCTCCTTATATTGGTCTAAGTAAGGCTGAACGAAAGCCGTGTTAAGGCATCTTAATCATAAAGCCTGCTTATATAATAACAGAGAAAGTGTGTTCTGTAAACAGCAACAATATGTTAAACATGATTTATGTCAATCGTTGGCCAATTTCATCGAGCGTTTTACCTTCATCAGTTCATCTATAAAGGCCTTGTCCAGTGCCGAAAGAGCATAGCTGCTCTTATAAATAAGAATATCACGGCTACGGATGCCCTCGGCCGAATAGGTGCACTGGCAAAGGCTGCGCGCCTTGAGTGCGGCTGCGCTCATGGGGGAGGAGAGCATAAAGCCGCCTTGCACGGAAGAAAGCAGCGAAAGCGCCGCGGAGCAATCGGAAACGAATATATGCTGCGCTGTGTCGAAATCAATATCGTTCTTGCGGGCAATGCTCAGCTGCAAGGAAGGCGCGTTCGCGTCCGCAACGGCTATTTCGGTATACCGGGCAAGCTCCTCGCGCGTAAGCTGTGTGCTTTTTGCAAGCGGGTGAGAGGTGGCCATGATTATCACGGGATCAAATTCGCATATTATTTCAAAGCGGAGCTCCTTTTCAACAAGCATGGTTTTGTAGCCCTGCTCCTGCGTGCGGCGGCAGCGCAGTATGCCAAGGTTATAGCCCGAATCAGTAACGTTTGTTATGGTGCGGTTTGGCGTGGATTCGGCGAATATCACTTCCGCGCGAATCTTAGGGTCAAGCGTTTTGCAGAAGCTGCCGAAGGCGGATTCTATATATCCCTGTCTCTTATACACATCTCCGAGCCCACGAGACTAGGCATGATCTCG
>ENA-UADE01000415-UADE01000415.1-human-gut-metagenome-genome-assembly--contig:-NODE-415-length-9476-cov-3.327248_pt1 | contig 9476 bp, 8 predicted proteins | sample MGYA00244226_ERZ654251 | MGnify/ENA primary metagenome ERZ654251 (study PRJEB26926, sample SAMN06165073) | human gut metagenome | biome: ENVO:00009003; feature: ENVO:2100002; material: ENVO:00002003... | reverse complement strand
CGAGATCATGCCTAGTCTCGTGGGCTCGGAGATGTGTATAAGAGACAGGGAATAAAAAGAAAATGCTCGGCATGATGGAGGCAATCTTATTCGCGTGCGGCGACCCGATCGACATCGATAAGCTGGCGCAGGCGCTTAACACCGAGGAAGAGAACGTTCTGGAGCTCAGCCGAACGCTTCAGGCGAAATATAACAAGGAAGAAAGCGGCATCCATTTGCTGCAATTAGACCACACATTGCAGTTTGCCGTGAATCCCGTGTTTTTGGCACCGGTGCGCACAGCGTTAGACCTCAGAAGCAGCGCGCCGCTCTCGCAGGCGGCCATGGAGGTGCTGGCGGTCATCGCATATAATCAGCCTGTCACGAAAGCGTTTGTGGAGCAGGTGCGCGGCGTGGATTCCTCGTCCAGCGTGTCGGGCCTGCTGGAAAAGGGCCTCATCAAGGGCGGCAGCCTGGAAAACGCCGTGGTCATCCGCGGCGAGGAGCTCATGAGCAAGGAACCCATGCGTTTCATCAATGAGTTCGCCCGCCACAAGGCCATGGACCTTATTGGGGACCTGACCCTGTGCGGCAAGCCCATTCTGGGCCACGTCATCGCCATCAAGCCGGGCCACGGCCCGAACACTGAACTCACGGCCAAGCTCAAGAAGGAACACCACCGCAACCAGCAAATGGCTCCCAATCCCGTCAACGTGCCGTACGGAGACGCCGTGCTGGACATCAACGAAGTAATGAGCCTTCTGCCGCACCGCTATCCCTTCCTGATGGTGGACCGCATTATCGGTTTTGAAGGAGAAACCAAGTGCCGGGGTCTGAAGAACCTGACCATGAACGAACTCTTTTTCCAGGGCCACTTCCCGGGCCATCCGGTCATGCCGGGCGTTCTCCAGGTGGAAGCCATGGCCCAGGTGGCCTCCATCGTCATGCTGCGCCAGCCCGGCAATGCCAGCAAGCTCGGTTACTTCATGAGTGCGGACAAGGTAAAATTCCGCCGCGTCGTGGTTCCCGGCGATACGCTCATCATTGAAGCGGAGCTGACCAAGATGCGCGGAAACATCGGCCAGGCGACGGCACGCTGCCTGGTGAACGGACAGGTGGTTTCGGAAGCCGAGCTTAAATTCGGCCTTCAGGATGCTTGATCCCGCCGACTGCATCCCCTGTTTTTACGGAAACCCCGGCGTGGCTTGCACGGCCGGGGTTTTTCATGTTCCGCGTCCGGGCTTTCTTTGCCTGAACATTCCGGACATCCCGCAAAAACGGAGACCGGAAAACGAAATCAAGGGCGGTATTTCCTCCTTTTCAGGAGATCTGATCCCGTCTTAACAGTCACTTGCGGAAAAGAGCCGGATATCAGGCAGGCGGCACATCTCCGCGTACTCTTCAAGACGGCGGCGAAAGGTCTCTTTGGTCATGGAAAGAAGAGCATCTGCCGAAAAGGACTCGCAGGTGAAGGAGGCCGCCACCGTTCCGTACACAATTCCCCTCCTCACTTCCTCAAACGGAGGAAGGCCGGGAGGCAGGGTGGACAAATAGCCGGCCAGAGCCCCCAGAAACGTATCCCCCGCGCCGGTTGGGTCCACCAGCGTTTTCAGAGGATAGGCGGGACAACGGAACATCCGGAGATTCCCGCCGGCATCCCGGCCCAGAAGCGTGGCTCCGTATTCCCCCTGTTTCACCACTGCGTACGCGGCGCCTTTGGAAAGCAGGAATTCCCCGGCTTCCAGGACGGTGGACGCCTGGGCATATTCCTTCGCCTCATCCTCATTCATCATGGTGATATGGGAACGGCTGATCACGGCATCCAGCAATTCCGGCTGGCGGCGCAGCCACTTGTCCATGGAATCGGAAAGCACCAGCGCCGCGTCCGGACATTGTTCCATGCACTTGAGCTGCTGGGCCGGAACCATGCAGCAGCAAACCAGAACCGGATGGTTCCTCAAAGGCTCCGGAACGTGCACATCCCATTCCAGCATCACGGAATCATTGGCGCAAACGGTCCTCCGCTTGTTCATATTGTCAAAATATTCCCCGGTCCAGGAGAAAGAAGGCCCCTTCTTGCGTTCTACCCCGTTCATGCACACTCCTTTGGCCTCAAGGGCCGCTTCATAATGGGCGGGGAAATCCTCCCCGATGATGCTGACGGCATCCACGCGGTCGGCAAACAAAAGGGCGGCCACGGCCGCAAAGGAGACGGAACCGCCCAGAACGCCGTCCGCCCTGCCGCTGGGAGTAAGGATGGTATCAATTCCGATGGTTCCGGTAACGAGAAGGGGCTGGGACATGGAAAAAGGGAAATACGGTTTTACCCTGCAATCAAGAACAAAAAGGCTGGCGATATGGAAAAAACAGGGTATTTTATCCGCACGCGTTAAAGGAAATGGGTTCTGCCGGCATACTGGCCGACAGCTTCCGCAGAAGTCTGTTTCCAGTTAAAGGGCTTCACCAGGAGGCACGGATGTTTCCAGACCAGTTTTCAGGAACGTAGCCGGCAGTTCTTTTTCCCGGAAGATTTCGGGATTGCTCCGGAACTTTATTTTCTATTCAAACGTAGAAAAGCCGCTATGATAAAAATGCTGATGATGGTGGGTCTGGGAAGCTTTGCGGGCGGCATATTGCGTTTCCTGCTGTCCCGTTTCGTCCAGGTCAATTCGGCAAGTTCGTTCCCCTGGGGTACGGCTGCTGTCAACCTGCTGGGATGTTTTATCCTGGGCGCCCTCTACGGTTTGTTCGACCGGAACCTGCCGCATACGGAAACGCGGCTCTTTCTTACCGCAGGCCTGTGCGGCGGTTTCACCACCTTTTCCACGCTGATGAATGAATCCTTCCTGTTGTTGAAGGAAGGGAACTTCTCCGCCTTCTTCCTTTACACTCTCATCAGCTTTGCCGGGGGGCTCCTTGCCATTGGCCTGGGCTATCTGGCCGCCCGATAAGAGAACAACATGGCAACCCCGGCGCGACACATGTCCAGCCGCGCTGTGTTACAGGGGAACTGCTGAAATGGAAAATGGACAGCCAACCGAACCATGCTCCTTCTCTATAGGGAATGCCCCGGCATGACGGAAATGGCTGGCATTCCTGAACGCATCAGAACGACAACAATCTTTTGCCGGACGGGCTGCCATACAAGAAAGCTGCCCGCCCGGCCTGCGTTTCCTCGACGGCTTGTTCCTAGGAATAGGATTTTTCCAGGATGCTAACCACGTCCGCCGGAGTCAATTTGCAACGGTCCAGCTCAAACAGGTTGCCCATGGTGGAAAAGGCCGTTTTGGCGTATTCGTCAAATAAATCCGGTGTAATGCCGAATTCGGACATCTTCAGCTTGTCCACGCCGCAGGCTTCCTTCAGGCTGTTCAAGCCGTCCAGGAAACCGTCCACGGAGGCTTCCTGTCCCATGGCTGCGGCAACTCTTGCGTAACGTTCCGGGCAGGAGGGCGCGTAGGCTTCATGGTAGGCCCAGGAAATCATGATGAGCCCCGCGCCATGGGGCAGGGAAGGATGGAAGGCGCTGAGGGCATGTTCAATGGAATGTTCCGACGTACAGCAGGAAATGGTTTCCACAAACCCGGAATAGGTATTGGCCAGCGCCACATAGGCGCGCGCCTCCAGGTCATCCCCGTTATTCACGGCGCGCGGAAGATATTTGGCAATGTATTCAATGGCCTGGAGCGCGAACATGTCCCCCATGGGGGAGGCGATTGTGGCCATATATCCCTCCACGGCATGAAACAGGGCGTCAAACCCCTGGTATGCCGTTAATTTGGGAGGTACGGAAAGCATCAACTCCGGATCTACGATAGACATGGTGGGGAAAGTACCCCTGAAGCCGAAACCGATCTTCTCCTGCGTATCCTCTTTCGTGATGACGGTCCACGGATCCGCCTCCGTTCCGGTTCCCGCCGTAGTGGTGATGCAGACGATAGGAAGAGGTTTGCAGGGAATGGGAAGCCCCTTGCCGGAACCTCCCTGGATGTAATCCCAGTAGGTTCCGGGATTGGCCGCCATCACGGCGATGCTCTTGGCGGAATCCATGCTGCTGCCCCCGCCCAGGCCGATGACGAAATCACAGCCCGTTTCCCTGGCCAGGGAGGAGGCTTCCATTACGTGCTCCACCACGGGGTTGGGCTGCACTTTATCGAAAACAACGCTTTCCACTCCCTGTTTTTTCAGAAGAGCCTGTACGCGGTCCAGATACCCGAGGCGTTTGACGGACGTCCCGCCGATGACGATCAGGGCCTTGGCGCCGGGCAGGGGGGCGGAACCAAGATTGTCTAAAGAACCCGCGCCGAAAAAGATTTGCGCGGGCATGAAAAATTGAAATGGCTGATACATGCCCTTAATGTATAAAACGGCGGCTCCGGTCGTCAAGAATGCTCTGTGCATTCCATGAACAGGGAAACCGCCGTTCGGGCAGCATCTTTGTCTGAAGAACGTTAAACGTCTTCAAAAAAATCGTCGCTCCGGGTTGGATCCGGTTTGGGCGGTGACGGCGCATCCGTTCCAATGGCTCCGGGATCATCCATTTCACGGCTGGTCGTGATCGTGGTGGAGGGAGTCTTCTTTTTGGGCGCGCGCACGGCAGGGCGCGGAGCAGGGGATAAAGCGGAACTGTCAGCCATGCTTCCTTCTTCCGGAGAATCCATCAAGCTCTTCATGCTCTGAACCAGTTTATCCCGGAGGGTGCGGATACCTTGTTCCCGGCGCACGGGATCCACCGTCGTCCGGATGAGCGTCATCATATTCCTCGTGGCGTTTGCCTGGTCTCCCAAGTCGAAGCAATCCAGTTCGCAGCGCCAGCGCAAACGATCCAGAACGGCGGCTCCCTGCTCATCAAATTCGTCTTCGGACGCATTGGAGATGCGGCCCTGCATGCCGGATTTCTTGCCGGAGGAAATGGCATGGCTGATTTTTCCCAGAGCCACTTCCATGGAAATTCTCTTGTTCCACGCCTGCCTGAGGGCGGGAAGGTTGCGGGTCTTCCGGTATCCGGTGAAAAACAGCTTGTCAAAAATTTCATCCCGGTTTTTCATGGAATCCGGGAAAGCCTTGGAAGACATGCTGCTGATGCCCAGGGCCTCCCCCACTTCCGTATTAAGGACGGATTGTTCCGCAATACGGGCGCCGGCTCTTCCGGCTGCTCCATTGTTGTTTTTGGAAGAGGAAGGTTCGACAAAATCAGGGTCGGAGCAGGCGGACAGGTAGGCATTCAGCAAATCCATGGCCGGCTTCTGGAACTCCGTAACGTCCAGGGTTTCCTCCGCTGTTCCTCCGGTGGAATGGGAGGTGGCGTTCATTAAATTTTCCTTAAGACGAGCCTTGAGGACGAGAACTCCCCATTGATATTGAAGCATTAATCCTTTACGGGCATTTTTATCCTGGTACTTCTTCGCTTCACGGTCCATCCAGTCCTTCATGGAATTGGAGGCGATTTTGGCGCTCTTCCCCTGGCTCTTGTCCTTCTCCTTTTCCGTTTCCATCAGAAACTTCTTGGACTGAATCAGCAGGTCATATGCGGCGCCAGGATCCCTGCCGGCGGAATTCAGTTTGCTGATAGCGGCATTGATTACCTTGGTTTCTGCAGACCTGTTCAGAGCGAGCAAATTATCCAAATCCTTGATTACCTTCTTCTTGGCATCGTTATCCATGTACTGCGCATAACAAAGGGAACCCAGGCTGAGGCTCCCGACCAGGCAAAGAGAAACGAAAGTATTCATGCTTTTTTTATTATGAAGGATGAAAGGTGATCTGGCAAGAGAGAAGGAATCTCAAAAAGATAAAATATCCCTGCAAACTAAAAATATCATGATTCCGCGCTCTGGCAGTAATTATTTCTTTTGTTTCTTCTCTTTAAGGAACTTTCTTCCCAACGGGCTTTGATACAAAAATTCCGTTTCTTCGGTTTTTCCCTCCTCCCGATCAACCAACTCCATCATTTCTCCTTCCTCATATCCCGCCAGCTTCAGGTATTTAAACACTTCGGTGGCTTTGCCGGGGTAGTTGTCCAATAAAATTCGTAATAAACCTCCTCCTCCATCTTTGAGGAATGATCTGATTCTGGAGTTCCTTCCTCCCATGGAACCCAGAATGTTGGACAGGTTCCTTTTTTTGTCCCATTCCCTTCGAGCCTCCAGCATATAGGAGTCGTCCTGTTTTGCGAATTCCCTGTCTCTCATTCGTTCCTCTTCCGTTTTTTGCTGTCTCATTCTCATTCTCTGTTTGAAGGGTATGGATAGCTCCTTCCTGGCTCGCTCACTTCTTTCATCTCTTTCTTTCAGGAAGGACTCCCATTTGGCGTTAAACTCTTTGTTCCAAACCGCCGTTTTGCTCTCCATAATTTCCTTCTTCCAGCCCTCGAAATCAGGAATGTAGGCTTCTTTCATCATCTTCAGCATCGTTGCCGTGTAAATGGAGCAAAGCTGACCCACTTCTTTCTTTCTCACGGCAGAGCATTGTTGCCTAAGATTGATTTTGGAAATGATGACCAGATCTACCATAACTTTCCCCTTGAGACTGATATCTCTTGCCGAATCGAAATCCTGCGTCATTTGTTCGAACGGCGTGTTCTCGTTCTCTTTAAACAGGGGGGCTGCGGAAGCTAGCCGGGCAATCAACAATAACCGATCCAGCTTGTCCGGGGAAACTCCCCCTCTGATGTCTCTCCACTCAAGCTGCCCCATATGGGTGTGGGCTGTTTGGTAAAACTTCACCAGATCTCCCTGATTGAGAAGTTTTTTTAGTTCTCCAATGTCGGAATCCCTGCTGAGTCTCAATTCTTGCGAATCTGCCGGAAAAGCGGCGGACGAAGGAAATGCAATAACAGAGGAAAAGGTCGCAAGCAGCGCTGCGGAGGTGGAACAAGACAGGAAACATTTTATTATAGACTTCATCGTCAAATTATATATCAGGGTTTAAAAATATGATCGCCGCCAGACGTCCGTTCAACGGAACATTCATCCTTCTTCTTGGTATCCACCAGAAATTTACGGATTCTGGCGTAAAACAATCCTTCTCCTTTACTCTCTATATAAAAATTCTGAAAAACCGTGGCAATATCGGATATTCCTTCTTTGTTTTCATCTCCCCCATATGTCCTGAAAAGGCAATTCCATGTAAATTCATTAGGATACGAATGTTTATAGACAGGATGACCATCGGCATCATAACCCTGAATTTCATCCCATTGCATATAGCCATTCACCCCGGATTTTATACCTATGTTGTCATGCAATCCAAAACGGTTGTCAAGGCCCACGCTCCAAACGCTGTCCGCTGCATGGGGCTGGGCCAGACTCCCGGAAGCCCCTGCATACCCCTTGTCTTTTTCAATGACACGAATCCCTTTAAAACAGACATCTAGGGGATGAACGGAAACGACAAGCTGAGCAGATACGCCGTGGTCAGGATCTCCATCACCAGGAAAATTCATATCTGTGGCAGGGAGACCTTTGACCATCCCTCCCAAAGTTTCATGTTCCGCAGTAAGCTGTTCAGGGAAAACCACGTCAAATTCGATAGGGCGGGGGAGGGCTGTTCCCTGTTCGGTTTCCACTTCAATGGCTACTTTCCCTCCGGACTGCTGGATTTGTTCTTTACTGGCGCAAGGATTTATCCGAAATTTCGCTTTTTCTGTTGTTTCTTCTGTTTTTAATCCATCTTCAAGCAACTCTTTGCCTTCAATCACTTTCCATTGAATTTGATCCTTCGGCTCCAATAGAAACGGCTTTTTACAGTTCAGGGTAACGGTGACCGTTTCTCCAATGCCGATTTTCCTGCGCTTTCTGTCTTCCTTCTTCTGTTCTTCCGTCGCGTTTTTGTCACGGGCCAGTTTGGCGGAACAGTTCTCCGTTTCCGATACCAGTTCCATGATATCGGAAAATTCCTCATCTTCGGCATGAAGAAGGGAAAAAGATGAAAAAAGGATGAAAATGGCAACGGTACGGACAAGGCAAGGGCCACTCATTTAATGAAGCTATGAAATGCTTGCATATTTGTCAAGTGACAGAGCGCGTTTTCCGTCCAATGAGAATGGGAGAATGCTGCCTAAACTATACTTCGCATAATATATGTAATGCCAAATATAATTCCGGTAGAATAATTCTCCAGACGTTAATATTTAAATGATTATGATATGATTGGGAGGATGTGAAAAAACGCGGCATGGGAATGAATGATGAATTAGCGTTCCTATCCTCTGGGATGAAAGCGGTGATGAATCGAGTTCAGCCGCTGCTGCTCCAAATGCGTATAGATCTGGGTGGTTGAAATATCGGCATGGCCCAGCATCTCCTGAATAATGCGCAGATCCGCTCCGTTTTCCAGAAGATGCGTGGCGAAGGAATGGCGCAGGATATGCGGGAAAACATGCTGTTCCAGTCCTGCGGCTCTGGCACGTTCCCGGAGAATTTGGCGAACCCGCTCCCTCGTCAACGGTCGGCCGCGCACTGTCAGAAAGATATGACTTTTCGTCACTGTCCTGACCAGTTTTGGTCTTCCTTTTTCCAAATACATTTGCAAAGCGTTCAAAGCGGATCTCCCTACGGGCACCAGCCGGGTTTTATCCCCCTTCCCCAGCACGCGGACAAAAGCTTCATCTCTATCAAAACTCTCTAATTTGCAATTGATTATTTCGCTAACACGCATCCCGCAGGCGTAAATCATCTCCAGGAGCGCTCTGTCTCTACATCCTAAAGGAATATCTTGAATGTCAATGCTTTCAAGCAAACTTGAAACGGTTTTCTGATCCAGCACATGGGGAAGCGATAGCCCCTGCCGGGGCATTTCCAGAAATACGGAAGGGTCTTTTTCCAGTATTCCCGTTCCGGCCAGCCACCGGAAAAAAATACGCAGATGCACCATTTCCACCCGCATGGAGCTGCGGGCCATGCCCCGGTCCTGCAAATGCCGCAGAAATGCCGAAAGCGTATCAATGCCCGTTTGGGCAAGGCCGGTATTTTCCATTTCCAGAAACCGGGCAAATTCCTCCAGCGTCTGTCTCACGGAAAGCTGGTAGGCGGTGCTCAAGCCTTTCTCCGCGGCCAGAAAACGGATGAAGCGTTCCAAATGAGTCTGCATGGAGGCTTGCCTTTCCTGTTGTCTGTTAAAACCGTTCCACCAGGAACAGGAATTCCGTCACGTTCTGAGGACGGTTTCTGAAATTCCGGCTGCCCCGGAACGCGGCGTACGGCGTTTCCAGCGTAACGGTACGGCCCAGGCGTCTAAGGAAACTGGTCATTTCCTCATAGTTAATGAACCCCTCAGAACTGTAGGAAAGCAGAATAAATTTGGCCGGGCAATCCTCCAGCAGCCGGAACAGGGCCTCCGGAGCATGCTGGCGGCTGTTGTACATGGAGCGTTTCCAATCTGCGGGAATGCCGGAAACTCGGCTGGTTTCCTCCGGCTTTTCATAAGAAGACAGCAAATTCAGCATGAAATAATTGGAACCGTACGGATGCTGTCTCTTATACACATCTGACGCTGCC
>ENA-UADE01000376-UADE01000376.1-human-gut-metagenome-genome-assembly--contig:-NODE-376-length-9964-cov-3.754062_pt1 | contig 9964 bp, 6 predicted proteins | sample MGYA00244226_ERZ654251 | MGnify/ENA primary metagenome ERZ654251 (study PRJEB26926, sample SAMN06165073) | human gut metagenome | biome: ENVO:00009003; feature: ENVO:2100002; material: ENVO:00002003... | reverse complement strand
ACGAGATCATGCCTAGTCTCGTGGGCTCGGAGATGTGTATAAGAGACAGCATGAACAATCTGGATACCTTGGTTTCCGGGAGTTCGGAAACGCTGAATATGGAATTGTTCAAGACAACGGACGGCGCGCTTGTGTCCCTGGGTGACAATGTCACCCTCCAGGATATGATTCTTGGTTCCATGTATGAAAACCTGGAGCTGACCACCAATGACAGCATGACGGCCATCATCCTCACCGGTACGGCGCGCACGGAAAACATTTTCCGTGACTCTTCCCTGACGCGGAATGCCGCCACTGGAGCGGACATCCTTTGGAATTCCCGTTATCACATGGAAGAAGGCACTGCCTTGCGCGATTTCTATACCTCTGTTCTTCTTTCCCAGAATTCAGGCGACTATTCCGGCGCCGCCCGCAAACTGGCCGCCGCCGCCGGCAGCACGGTTACCAGCCTGGGCATCGCCCAGCGCGACTCCCTGCGCGACCAGATGGGCTGGATACGCAACCGCGTGGCGCAGATGGGCGTTAACCCTGCATATGTCCATGAAGACATGCCCTACTTCCATATGTGGATGCAGGGAACCGGGTCTTATGCCAAGCTGGACACCAGGGGGGATGAAAGCGGCTACGAACTCACCACCTGGGGAGGCACGGTAGGCATGGATGTGGATATCAACGATCGCTTCACTGCGGGAGCTGCGTTTACGGCCAATTACGGAAGTCTGACGGCCAGCGCGGCGGATACGGCGGACGGAGACCTGGACAGTTACTATGTCAATCTGTTCGCCCGCTACCAGTACCGTAAATGGTCCCATCTGCTGATTCTGACGGGCGGCTGGAATGATGCCTCGCTGACGCGCACGGTGGATTACGGTACGGGGTCTTACCAGGCCCGCGGCAATACGACGGGAGCCGGTTTCGGCGCCATGTACGAGTTGGCGTATGACATCGCTCTCAATGAAGACAGGAGCGTGATTCTCCAGCCTTTGTTCAACGCTTCCATCGTGACGACCCGCATGGACGGCTATCGGGAAAGCGGTTCTGCAGGAAATGCCGGACTGAAGGTGGAAGACCAGGAACTGACTACGGCTGCTGTCGCTGTGGGCGCCCGGCTCTCCGGACTCATGGGGTCCAACGTCTTCGGGCGTGAAGCGCTGGGAGAAGTACGGGTGAACGTTTCCCAGGATATGGGAGACCGCCGCGGGCAGGCCAATGTGGGCTTCCTGGCGGATCCCTCCTATACGCGTCCGGTGTATGGCGCCAAGGTCGGAAGCACGGCCTTCCAGATTGGCGCGGGGCTGAGCGTTCCCGTGGGCACTCAGGGCGTCATTTTTGTGGACGGCAACGCGGATATCCGCAGCGGTTCCAGCTCCATCAACGGGAGTATCGGCTACCGCTACAACTTCTAAAGGAAAAAACGTCAGCCAATTGGAAAGCCGCTGCGGAATCATCCGCAGCGGCTTTTTTCATGAATGGACGGGATTTCTTTAAGGATAACTTCAAGCTTGGGTTGACTTCCCTGATGGCTGTTTACTTCCATTCCCATTCAATGGGCGTTTCCAGATCGGGCCGCAGCGCCTGGCGCACAGGGCAGGACAAGGCGGTTTTTTCCAGCATGGCGCGGAGAGGGTGGCTGCCTTCCAGGGGCATGATTGCCTTCAGTTCAATTTTTTCAATTCCCTTGGATGATTCCGCCGCACGCGCCAGAACGCGCATGCCTTTCAAATCCACTCCTTTTCTGGCCGCGACCACGGAAACCAGGCTCATCATGCAGGAGGCGAGCGTGGAACCGAGCAAAACTCCGGGGGAGGGGAATTCTGCGCGGCCTTCAAAAGAAGCGGGCAGGTCCGTGGCAAACGTAACGTTGGAAGGGATAAAGGTGGTTTCGCAGCGGAATTGTCCGACGTTTTCCGTTTCGGAGGTGTAATAATGATCAGTCATGAAGATGTGACAGCGAAAACCCTGTTCGGGTTCATCCGGCTCAGGTTATTGTCACGTTGAAGAGCCGTGAAGTTCCGCTTTGCAAGGAACCTGGCCGTTCCTTCATGACATGGTTGATTTTTCCCTCTCGCTTCCGGTTCCCGGCATCATTTCTTTTTAAGCGCTGCTCCGCCGTGTCTTCTTGCGGCGGAAAAAAGCTTACGCCGTCCCCTTCGGCTTCCTTGCGGCCAGAATGCGCCGGATGGGTTCCGCATAAAGCTCCGGCTCCAGCAGGAAGGAATCGTGTCCCTTGGTGGAAGCGATGGTATGGAACTCCGTGGGAATATGGGCGGCTTCAAGCTGCGCCGCGAAATCCTGCTGTTCCGCCGGGCGGAAACAGCAGTCTGTATCAATGGAAAAGATAAGCGCGGGAATCCCTGCGCGGCGGAAGCCTTCCAGGGCGGTTTGAAATGTTCCGTCCGGGGTGTGGTCGCGGATGTCGAACTCCGCCCACATATCCGCAATGCGGATATAGGAGTTGGCGTCAAAACGTTCCGCGAACTTGGTCCCCTGGTGAAGCATGTAGCTTTGCGTGCTGCGGGTGGGGGTCATCCACGTGAGCAGGCCGTAGTTGCCTCCCACCTCTTTTCTGGCGCGCTGTTCCAGCCCCTCCTGGTAAACAAATGATTTGTGGCCGATGATACGGGCGAATGCCAGCCCTTTTTTGGGCGCCGGCCCCCGGTAATAATCCCCGCCCTGGAAATCCGGGTCAAGCTCAATGGCCAGGATTTGTTCAAACAGGGACAGGCGGTGTTCAATGGAAGCCCGGTAACCGGAGCCGATGGAGATGAAGCTCCGGACGCGTTCCGGGAATTGGCACGCGAAACTGAGGGCGATCAGGCCGCCCACAGAGGGGCCCATAAGATGAACGCGTTCTATGCCCAGGCTGTCCAGCAGAAGGGCCTGGAGGCGTGCCTGGTCTGCGATCTCCACGTGAGGGAAGCGGGAGCCGTAGGGCTGGCCGTCCGCAGGGCAGGGGGTAGCGGGGCCTGTGGTGCCGTAGCACCCTCCCAGGTAATTGGCGCAGATGATACAGAAGCGGTCCGTGTCCAGCGGCTTGCCGGGGCCGATGATGCTGTTCCACCAGCCTTCGTGGTTTTCCGGTTTCCAGAGGGAGCCGGTGCCCGGGACTTCCGGATTGTAGCCATAGGCGTGCTGGCTGCCGGAAAGGGCATGGAACAGCAGGATGGCGTTGTCTTTTTCCGGCGTCAGGGTTCCGTACTGTTCATAGGCGACGCATACCTTGTCAAGCGTAGCTCCATTCCTCAGGGAGAAGGAGTTGGGAAGATTCAGGAATTTGGTTTGGACGGCAGGAAGCTGCATGGATGTACGGAAAAGGGCTTGGTCAGCAAAAAAAGACCGGCACCCGGCGGGCGGCGGTCTTCTTGAAATCTGTGCTGGGCCAGGGATTACTTGACGCCCTTTTTGGAAAGGCGCGTGCCTGCCGTAGCGCCCTGGCGGGCCTTGAACTTGGGATTGCTCTTGCAGATCACATACAGCGTGCCCTTGCGCTTCACGATTTGGCAGTCTGCGTGGCGGCGCTTCATAGAGGCTAAGGAAGAAAGAACTTTCATGGTGTATAACTCCGGTTTGGTGTTCGGTTCGGGAGACGGAATATACCGTTTAGTTAAGAATTGTAAAGTCATTTCTTTGCCAAAAGTAAGATGCCGTCTCCGCAGAGATGCTTTTATGAGGAAGATGCAGTAAAGCATGGGATGGCTTTGGATTCCGCGCCGGCGGAAAAATTTAGGGAAGACGTCATTTATCCGAGAAAATAAAATGCGGGAAGGGACCTCAGCCGGGGGAATAAAGGGTTTGTGGACCGGAGGGGATTCGTATAACATCTTTTCCGGTTTTCCTTATGACTGATTCTTCCTCTCCTGATTCCTCCCCGGCTTCCCGGAATACGTTTGCCCATCATTTGGGAATGAAAGGGTTTCTGCTCATGGAAGGGCTGTTGAAGCTCGTGGGCATGAAAACGCTGTACCGGCTGGGGCGCGCGGCAGGGGCCGTGGCGTGGTATCTGCTTCCCCAGCGCCGGAACATTGTGGAAAGGAATCTGCGCATCGTTTTGAATCCGGCCCTGCGCGGAAAGGAACTGCAGAAATTAAGCCGGGAAAATTTCAAAAGGACCATTGCCAATTTCCTGTGTTCCGCGAAGACGGCCACCCTGACGGATGAGCAGTTGAAGCATTGCGTGACGGTCGGAGGGCACGAACAGTTTGCCGCGCCTGTGCTGGAAGGGCGCGGGCAGGTTTGCGCCATAGCCCACTCCGGCAACTGGGAGGCGCTGGCGAGAATACGCGCATTTTACCCGGAGGTGGAGCGTTACGGGTCCATGTACCGCCAGTTTGACAATCCGCTGATGGAGGAATACGTGTACCAGCGGCGCACGGAACGTGGAACTCAGATGTTCTCCAAGGAGGGCGGCATCAAGGCTCCCATGAAAATGCTCAAGGAAGGGGGGGCCCTGGGCGTGCTGAGCGACCAGTTCGTATGGGAGGGGGTGTATGTCCCCTTTTTCGGCAAGGTGACCGGCACGACTCCGCTGCCCGCTCTGCTGCGAAAAAGGACGGGCGCGGACATGGTGGCCATAGCGGTGCGTACGGATGCTCCCGGCCACTGGATAGCGGATATGGGGAATGTGGTGGATTTTTCCGGGTCGGACGGCTCTCTGGCGGGAGATACTATTGAAGTGAACAGGGGGCTGGAAACATTGATCCGGGAATCCGTGCTGGATGTGTTCTGGATGCACCACCGCTGGAAATCCGTTGACCGCTTTGCTCCGCAGGATAAAAAAACGGCTGCGCTTCTGGAAAATATGGAGCTGAAGCCGTACCGCATTCTGGTAGCCGTTCCCGGGGCGCTGGATGAAGCCCTGGCGACTGTTCCCCTGATTCGTGCCCTGAAAACCGTCCGGTGCGACATGCAGGTGAACGTCATCTGCCCGTCTGCCCAGCTGGGGATATGGAAGACGGTGTCGGAAGTTACCCATGTGCTGCCGCACGATTCACTGAAGCAGCTTCGGGAAGCTTTGGCGGCAGATGAATTTTACAATGAAGGCCCGCTGGATATGGGCGTCATGCTGGATGGAGATATGGAAACCCTGAAAGCGCTGGAACCGTATGGCCCCATGATGTTCTCCGGGCTGGACACGCATCCCGGCGTCCGGAAATACAAATTCCGGGTAAAGGCCCCCGTCCTGCGCGCCGCCCCCCCGGCGCACCGGGTGCAGCTTTATCTGCAATTGGGGGGGCTGCATGGGCTGGACGTCGGTAAACCGTCTTTGTTCCCTGTGAAAAAAGCGGCCCCGGCGGAAGGCGCCCCCATTTTAATTGCTCCGTTTTCCCGTCTGGGAAGCGCCAGTGAATGGAGCCGGGAGCAGTGGACGGAACTGGTTTCCCTTTTGCCGGGACGGACGGTTCTGGTGGCTCTGGAAGAAGACCGGGAGCGCGCCGCCGCGCTGGCGGAACATTTGAATGTGGAACTGGCTGTGGGTGCGCCGGAGGCTCTGTTTTCCGTCATGGACGGCGCTTCGGTGGCGGTAGCCGTGGATGGCGATTTCCCGTCCCTCTGTTCCTTCCGCGGGCTTCCGGTGGTGACTCTGTTTTCCACCCGGCTTCCGGATGTGTGCCGCCCTATGGGTACATTCAACCGTTCCCTTTACAGCCACCAGTGCTGTTCCCCCTGCTTCCGGAAGGATTGTGACCGGGATGTCCCCTGCAACCGCCACATTGCCGTGCGGGAAGTGCTGGATGCTTTGCGGGAAATTTCCGGAAAGGAATAATTTGGGAAAGGGGAGAAGAGCCTTTCATCCGGAAGATGAGGAGGGGAGATATCTGTATTCGGTTTGCTGCGGTTGATGGCGCCAAGGCGCGAAAATCCGGTTAATGCACGCAATCCGGAAAGCCTTCCCGCCGGAAAATGCCGCGGACCTGTTCCGCCAGTTTTGCGGACGCTTCCGGGGTGCCCTTCAAGGTATAATCCAGCTTCAATTCATCCCATTTGAATCTCCCCATCTGGTGGAAAGGGAGCACGTCCACGCGTTCCACGTTGCCCAGGAGCGCCGCATGGCGGGAGAGTCCCTCAATTTCTTCCAGATTATCCGTAACGCCGGGTACCAGCACATACCTCAGCCACACGGGCTTGCGGAGGGAGGCCAGGCGTTCCGCAAACTCCAGCGTAGGGCGCAGTTCCCCGCCTGTCAGGGAGCGGTACCGTTCCGGATTCCATGCCTTGATATCCAGCAGGACCAGGTCCGTATCCGCCAGCATTTCTTCGCCCGCATTCACGCCCAGATGGCCGGAGGTGTCCAGGCAGGTATGCAGTCCCAGTTTCCGGCAGCCTTTCAGCACGGCGCCGGTAAAATCAGGTTGGAAGAGGGGGTCCCCGCCGGAGAGGGTGACGCCGCCGCCCGCCGCCTGCAAAAAATCCCGGTAACGGGCTATTTCCCTGAGGACATCACCCGCGCTTCTGAGCCGGCCCCGCCGAACGTAGGAGGTATCCGGATTGTGGCAGTAGCGGCAGCGCAGGCTGCAGCCGGACAGGAAAAGGACAAAGCGGATGCCGGGACCGTCCACGGTGCCGCAGGATTCCACGGAATGAACCAAACCGGTGACGGAGCTTTCTCCGTCCGGATCATGGTTTTGTGGAAAAACCTGCGGCATCCGTGTGTCGTCCGGGTTAGCGGGTGTGGAAGGTGCGGTTGATGACCTCCTGCTGCTGTTCCCGGGTCAGCTTGATGAAATTCACGGCATAGCCGGAAACGCGGATGGTAAGCTGCGGGTATTTTTCCGGGTGATCCATGGCGTCGAGAAGCGTTTCCCGTTCCAGTACGTTCACATTAATGTGGTGACCTGTAGCGGCAAAGTAGGCGTCCAGCAGGGAGACGAGCTTGACGCGGCGTTCCCTTTCCTCCTTGCCCAGGGCCTGCGGAACGATGGAGAAGGTGTAGGAGATGCCGTCCAGGGAGTCGTCATAGGACAGCTTGGCTACGGAGAGCATGGACGCCACGGCTCCGTTCCTGTCCCTTCCGTGCATGGGGTTGGCGCCGGGGGCGAACGGTTCCCCGGCTCGGCGGCCGTCCGGCGTGTTGCCCGTCTTTTTGCCGTACACCACGTTGGAGGTGATCGTCAGGATGGACTGGGTGGGCAGGGAATTGCGGTAAGTGTGGAGCTTGCGCAGTTTTTCCATGAAATTGCTGACCAGGCTGCATGCTATGTCGTCCACGCGCGGGTCATTGTTCCCGTAACAGGGGAATTCCCCTTCCGTCTTGAAGTCCACAATCAGCCCCTCTTCATTGCGGATGGCTTTTACGGTGGCGTACTTGATGGCGGACAGGGAGTCCGCCGCCACGGAAAGCCCGGCGATTCCCGTGGCCATCGTGCGCAGGATTTCCGGATCATGCAGCGCCATTTCAATGCGTTCATAGCAGTATTTGTCGTGCATGTAGTGGATGATGTTCATGGCCTCGTTGTAGACGCGGGCGATCTCTTTGAGCACCATCTTGTAGTTGCGCATCACCTCTTCGAAGCGCAGCGGACCCTCGGTGAGCGCCGGAATGCCTTTGACCATCAGCGTGCCGGTGTTCTCGCAGCGGCCGCCGTTCAGAGCCAGCAGCAGGGCCTTGGCCAAGTTGCAGCGGGCGCCGAAGAACTGGATCTGACGGCCGATGTCCTGATACGACACGCAGCAGGCGATGCCGTAGTCGTCCGAATGGCGCACTTCGCGCATCAGCTCGTCGTTCTCGTACTGGATCGAGCTGGTGTCGGCCGAAACCTTGGCGCAGAAATCCTTGAATCCCTGCGGCAGGTCGGGACTCCACAGGATCGTGAGGTTGGGTTCGGGCGACGGGCCGAGGTTGTAGAGCGTCTGCAGGAAACGGAACGAGGTCTTGGTCACCTTCGTGCGGCCGTCGTTGAAGCGTCCGCCGATGGCTTCGGTCACCCACGTCGGGTCGCCGGCGAAGATGTCGTTGTAGGACTGCATTCTGAGGTGGCGCACCATGCGGAGCTTGATGACGAACTGGTCGATCAGCTCCTGCGCGAACACTTCGTCGATGTTGCCGTGGGCCAGATCGTACTCGATGAAGATGTCGAGGAACGACGAAACGTTGCCCAGCGACATTGCGGCGCCGTCCTGCTCCTTCACGGCGGCGAGGTAGGCCATGTAGACCCACTGTACGGCCTCCTGCGCCGAGTGCGCCGGACGGCTCAGGTCCAGTCCGTAGTATTCGCCCATCGTGCGGATCTCCTTGAGTGCCTTGATCTGCTCCGCGACCTCTTCGCGCAGGCGGATGCGGGCGTCGGTCATCGGGCCGGTCAGGCCGCGCAGGTCCTCGGTCTTGGCTTCGATCAGCCGGTCGGTGCCGTAGAGGGCCAGACGGCGGTAGTCGCCGATGATGCGGCCGCGGGCGTAGTTGTCGGGCAGTCCCGTCAGGAAGCCCAGCGAACGGAACGAGCGGATCTCCTCGGTGTAGACGTCGAACACGCCGTCGTTGTGCGTTTTGCGGTAGTGGGTGAAAATATCCTTAACCTTCTCGTCCACGTCGACGCCGTTCTCCTTGCAGGCGCGCGATACGACGTTGATGCCGCCGAAGGGCTTGATGGCGCGCTTGAGCAGCTGGTCGGTCTGCAGACCGACGATCAGCTCCTGTTCTTTGTCGATGTAGCCGGCTTTGTGCGAAGTGATGGTCGAAACGGTCTTGTTGTCCAGCGAACGGACGCCGTTGTTGGCGCGCTCCTCTTCGAGGGCCTTGAGACAGAGGTTCCAGATGTGCTTCGTGCGGTCGGTGGGACCCTGCAGGAAGGAGGCGTCGCCCACGTAGGGGGTGATGTTCGTCTGAACGAAACTCGTCACGTTGATCTCCTTGCTCCAAAGTCCGTCGATAAAGGTTTTGTTCAATTCCATAAATTATTATTCGTCAAAATGAGATTAAAATTGTTTTCTTTGGGATGCGCAAAGGTATGTTATTTTTTTCACAATACCGAACGCTGCGGCGCATTTTCTTAAAAAATCTTAAAAAATACCTGCGATTTGTCGGACCATATCGCCCCGGAGCGTTTTTTCTGCAGGACGGAGTCCTTCGGCCTACGGTTTGGCCCCTGCTTTGCAGCGACGAATGCGGACCGGGATCGGGCGGCATCGGCAGCGTCGGGCCCGGCGGACCGGTGCCGCCGCAGATTCCGGCGGGCCGATATGTGCGACCGATGCGGCGGAATACGGCCCGGAGGTCTCGAACGCGCATCTTGCCTTCGGGTCCCGCCGCAGTTTTGCCGGGACGGGTGTATGCTGTTTTTCCGGGGCGGGTGTATGTTGCGGACCTTTGCTGGTTTGCCGGGACGGATGCACGCTGTTTTGCCCGACAGGACCTTCGCTGTTTTGCCGGGTGGATGCACGCCGTTTTGCCGGAGCGAACGCTCACTGTTTTGTCGGACCGGGCGCATTGACCGGAATATTTCGTACCTTTGTCCCGGAAGCCGTCCCGTGTTTCTGGCGCCGCACCCGCTAAGATGCGCACCCGCTGAGTGCCCGCAGAGATGCGTGCCCGGCATGATGCCGCTTCGGCCCTGCCTGAACGCTCTGCGGCCGCGGACCCGAAGCGGCAGGAAACGGCGACCGTAATTCCGCAAAACCGATTCGTCATGGAAGAACTGACTCTTACGACCCCCGCACTGCTCTTTTCAGCCGTCTCGCTGATTCTGCTGGCCTACACCAACCGTTTTCTGTCGTACGCCCAGCTGGTGCGCACGCTCAAGGAGCAGCACCTCCAGCACCCCTCGAAAGTCACCCGCGCGCAGATCGACAACCTGCGCCGCCGCCTGCACCTCACGCGCACGATGCAGATTCTGGGCGTTTCGAGCCTTTTTCTCTGCGTGGTGACGATGTTCCTGCTGTATGTCGGATTTTTCGTCCTTTCGGCCTATGTCTTCGGCGCGGCGTTGCTGCTGCTGATCGGTTCGCTGGGCGTGTCGATCTGGGAAATCCA
>ENA-UADE01000369-UADE01000369.1-human-gut-metagenome-genome-assembly--contig:-NODE-369-length-10171-cov-3.647489_pt1 | contig 10171 bp, 7 predicted proteins | sample MGYA00244226_ERZ654251 | MGnify/ENA primary metagenome ERZ654251 (study PRJEB26926, sample SAMN06165073) | human gut metagenome | biome: ENVO:00009003; feature: ENVO:2100002; material: ENVO:00002003... | reverse complement strand
CCGAGACCTACCGCCGCCGTCAGGAGCTGGCCGAAGAGCGCTTCTCGCACATGATCGCCTACGCCGCCAACGAAACCGAGTGCCGCAGCACAGTGCTGGAACGCTATTTCGGTGCGGCCGACCCCGCGCCGTGCGGTGTCTGCGACATCTGTCTGGCGGCGCGCAAACGCGCGAAATCGGCCGAAGCTCCGCTCGACGAGGAGATCCTGCGACAGCTCGACGCCGAACCGCTCGCGGTCAAGGAGCTGGCAGCGCGCTTCCGCTGCGACGCCGAACGGGTGTTGGAGGCCGTCGAACGATTGCAGCACGCAGGTAAAATTTCGACGGCGGAGAGCGGAAAACTCGCAATTAATCGATAACTTTGCGTCGCCTGAGAGAATTCGCATGGAAAAACGAACGTTTCAACAGCACATATCGAACGAAGATACCGCAAAGCTGCCTGCCGTGCTCTTCGACGGCCCGATCGTCATCGTCGACGACGAGAAGCAGGTCGAAGCCGCCTGCCGCGACCTGGCGTCGTCGCCCGTGCTGGGGTTCGACACCGAGACGCGTCCCTCGTTCAAGGCGGGCGTCACCTACCGCGTCGCCCTGCTGCAACTCTCCACGCCGCAGCTATGCTTCCTTTTCCGGCTGAACAAGATCCCGTTCGCCAAGCCGATCCTGCAGGTGCTCGAAAGCAAGGAGATCCTGAAGATCGGCGCCGACGTCGCCGGCGACCTGCGCTCGCTGCGCCAGATACGCCATTTCCGCGACGCAGGGTTCGTCGACCTGCAAACGATAGCCCCCCAATGGGGCATCGGAGAGAAGAGCCTGCGCAAACTCTCGGCCATCGTGCTGGGGCAGCGCGTATCGAAAGCCCAGCGGCTGAGCAACTGGGAGGCCGCGACATTCACCGACAAACAAAAACTCTACGCCGCGACCGATGCGTGGGTCTGCACGGCGATCTACGATAAACTGCTGCACACACCCAAAATAAAACGTCCCAAAGCATGACACCTCAAATATACCTGCGCAAAGGCAAGGAAGAGTCTCTTATGCGCCGCCACCCGTGGATTTTTTCGGGAGCCATCGACTACATCAAGGCCGAAGACGAATCGGAAATCGCCGAAGGCGCTCTGGTCGAAGTATACACCCGTTCGGGCGAATTCATCGCGCAGGGACACTACCAGATCGGTTCGATCGCCGTGCGCGTGCTGTCATTCTGCCGGGAAACGATCGATCAGGAGTGGTGGAACCGCCGCATCGCCGTGGCGCACGACGTTCGCCGCACGCTGGGACTTACGGACAATCCCGACACGAACTGCTACCGGCTGGTGCACGGCGAGGGCGACGCCCTGCCGGGACTGGTCGTGGACATCTACGGCACGGCGGCCGTGGTCCAATGCCACTCGGTCGGCATGTACCACGCCCGCATGGAGATCGCCAAGGCGATACGGGCGACTTACGGCGACAAAATCACGGCCATCTACGACAAAAGTTCGCAGACGGTGCCGTACAACGCCCGGCTGGGCGCCGTGGACGGTTATCTGTGGGGCAGCTCCGACCACGAATCGCACATCGTGACGGAAAACGGCGAGAAATTCCTCGTAAACTGGGAGAAAGGCCAGAAGACGGGCTTTTTCCTCGACCAGCGCGAAAACCGCGAACTGGTGAAACGCTACGCCAAAGGCCGCACGGTGCTCAACACCTTCTGTTACACGGGCGGATTCTCGGTCTACGCCATGGCGGGCGGCGCCCGAAAGGTCTGCTCGGTGGACTCCTCCGAACGCGCCGTGACACTCGCCACCGAAAACATGGTGCTCAACTTCGGCCGGGAGGCCGACTTCAGCGAGATTGCGGCCGACGCCGTGGAGTATCTCAAGGACATCGGCGACAAATACGACCTGATCATCCTCGACCCTCCGGCCTTCGCCAAACACCACAAGGTGCTGGGCAACGCCCTGCAAGGCTACAAGCGGCTCAACGCCCGCGCCATTTCGCAGATCAAGCCCGGCGGCATCCTCTTCACGTTCTCCTGCTCGCAGGCCGTATCGAAGGAACTGTTCCGCACGACGGTCTTCTCGGCCGCAGCCATCGCAGGCCGCAACGTACGCATCCTGCACCAGATGACGCAGCCCGCCGACCACCCGATCAGCATTTACCACCCCGAAGGCGAATACCTCAAAGGCCTCGTGCTCTACGTCGAATAAGATGGCGAAAACCGCAACCGATCCGGGGTACGCCGCCTGCCCCATCCGCAATATCGTGGACCGCTTCGGCGACAAATGGTCCCTGCTGGTGCTCTACAACCTGCACACGGGCGGGCGTCTGCGCTTTTCGGAGATACACCGCCGGATGACCGACATCTCGCAGAAGATGCTCACCTCGACCCTGCGGCGGCTCGAACAGGACGGCCTGCTTTCGCGCACGGTCTACCCCGAAGTGCCGCCGCGCGTCGAATACGCCCTCACGCCCCGCGGCGAATCGCTCATGCCCCATCTCGTCTCGCTCATCGGCTGGGCGCTGGAAAATTTCGACGCGATCATCAGCGACCGCAACTCCCGGCAAGCAACCGAAGCGGATTTATAAATCACGAACCCGAAACCGCCAAGCAGCAGGTTTCGGACAATCGCGGTCCCCGCAACTCAGCCCGCCCCATCGTCCGTCCTCTCAGATGCCACGGCAATCGGTTCCTGCAATCGTCCCGGACAGACTTCCGTTCCAGCCCCGACAAACACATCCGACAAATGCACCCGGCAAACACATCCAGCAGATGCACCCGGCAAACACATCCAGCAGATGCACCCGGCGGCGCCATGTCCGCTCCAAATAGAAAAAGTCCCTTCCGGGACTTTTTCTATTTTACCTTTTCGAAAACATAAACCTCGTGCAGTTCCTTGTCGTAGCCGGGATAAAAGCCCTTGACCATCCCCAACACGATCCGCGAACCGCGGTTGGCCAGCACCAGCAATTCGTCGGTCTGCGGATCTATCGCCAATCCTTCGATTTCGCCCGCACGCAGGAAATCGGTCATCGCGCGAAACGGCAGCGCCGTCGCATAACTCTTCCCGTCGCGCATGTCGGCGATATAGATCGTATCCGGCTCGTCGAGGTCCGCATCGCCGTCATCGGCCGAGATCAGCATCCGGCCGTCCACCATGAAGATCCCCTGCTGCCACTGCGGAACCGGACGCAGATGCACCTTGCGGACATACTTCCCCGTCTTGAGATCATAGCCGTACAGATAGCGGCCGTCCACCCAGTCCGACATCCAGACCATGTCGTTGTCCCGGTCCACGGCCAGTCCGCTCACCTCGACCTGCCCCGATTCGGGGTCCCAGTCGATCGAACGCTTCCATTTCAGGTTGTCCGCATCGTAAACGGCGACCTGAATGTTCTCGCCCTTGCCGTCTTCGAAAGTCTCGATACCGGCATACAGCTCGCCGTTCCACACGTCGATATCGCCCAAGTGATTGGCTTCGAGCGGCAGTCCTTCGAACGGGTGTTCGTTTTCGGCGACCAGTCGCCCCTGCTTGTCATACTTGTAGAGCGCCGTGCTGCCCGAAACGTAATAATAGTTCGAGTCGGCGGCGATTCCCTGCCGTCCTTCGACCGGAACGATCCGTTTGAGCCGATACTCCCCGCCGAGACTCTGCGCCCGGAGCGCCGTGCCGGCCGCCATGAGCGCCAGCACAAAAAAAATTCGTTTCATCATAGTCGTACGATTTTACACATCCGCACCAGAGCAAAAACAAGGCCGGAGACGCACACCCGGTTCAAAGGTTTCGTCTCCGGCCTGTTCTCTGCAGTCCATTCAACAGCCCGAACGCTTCGGGCCGGTTCTGACCGCTCCCGGTCAATTCCAGTCGGGTCCGGTCTCTTCCCGAAGGCTTCCGGTCCGGGAACTACTTGCGTTTGGCCCGCTGCTGGGCCTCCTGCTGACGCATCAGCTCCTCGTAGCGCTGCTGGAATTTCGATTTCTTGCCTTTCGACTTCCTCGCGGCATTGGCCTGCATCACGGCATGAATCTTCTCGTCGTCCACGATGCGGCGGATGACGAGCGTCTGCCCGATCGTGAAGAGGTTTGACAGCAGGTAATAGTAGCATAAGCCGCTCGAATAGCTGTTGAACCACAACAGCATCATGATCGGCATCATGTAGACCATCATAAACTTCATGCCGGCCATCTGGGGCTGCGACGAAGCGGTCTGCTGGTAATTGAAGTAGGAGTAGCCGAACAGCGACACGGCCATCAGCAGCGCGAACAGGCTGACATGGTCGCCGTAGAACGGGATCGAGAACGGCAGGTTCACGATGCTGTCGTACGACGAGAGGTCGTCGGCCCAGAGGAACGGCTGCTCGCGCAGCTCGATCGACGCCGGGAAGAAGCGGAACATGGCGATCAGGATAGGCAGCTGGATCAGCATCGGAATACAGCCGCCCATGGGGTTGATGCCGGCCTTTTTGTAAAGTTCCATCGTCGCCTGCTGCTTTTTCATGGCATCCTCCTTCTTGGGATACTTCTTGTTAAGCTCGTCCACCTGCGGTTTTATCAGGCGCATCTTGGCCATCGACACGTAGCTCTTGTAGGTGAGCGGCGAGATGACGAGCTTCACGAGAATCACCAGAATCAGGATAATGATGCCGAAACTGCCGATGTAGTTGCGCAGGAAGTCGAAGACCGGAATCACGCACCAGCGGTTCACCCAGCCGAAGATACCCCATCCCAGCGGAATCAGACGCTCCATATGGAGGTCCGCACCGTTGTTGTCGGTGACTTTCTTCAGAATCGCATATTTGTTGGGACCGAAGTAGAATGCGAAATCATACCCTTCGACCTGCGCCGAGTAGGGCACAGCCATCTGCACGGAGAAACTCTTGAGCAGCTCCGAGCCGGGAGCCGCCGTATCGAAGGCCATGTTGGCGCTGGAGACGTTCTGCGGCGCGATGAAGACCGACGAGAAGAACTGCTGCTTGAAAGCCACCCAGTTCACCGCCGTCGATACGCTCTTCGACTTGGCGCCGTCGCTCATGCCCAGCTCCTCGATCGAACTTTCGCCCGGAAAACGGTAGGCCAGCGTCGTATACATGTTTTCGTTCTGAAACCCCTTCTCGTTCTGGTACGAGACATTCGACCAGTCGATGCCGATCGAAGTCTGGTTGGCCATCTGCGGGGCCATGTTCACCAGCCGGACGTTGAAATCCACGAGGTAATCGCGCTCCGGAGCCTGCTTATTATATATAAGGTACTCGTATTCGAGCCATGCGTTCTCCGCCACCGCAAGACGCATCGTCACACGCCGGGCATCGCCTGCCGTCTCCACGGGTTCAGCGCGGAAGACGTAATCCATCGTATTGACCTTGACGTTGTTCAGGCCGTTCTTCACATAGAACGACATGTCGAACCGGGCGCTCGCAGGGTCCATCAGCTCGATCAGTTGGTCGCGCTGACCGCGGGGTGCGTACTTGGTGTAGTCCTTGAGCGTCACGCCCGTGATCTGTCCGCCGCGCGTCGAGAAACGCACCGTCATCACCTCGTTCTCCACCGTAAACTCTTCAGGCTCTGCCTCCTGCGCCGCGGTCAGATACTCGCCCATCGCGGCGATCCGACGCTGACGCACGGTCTGGGCCAAATCCGCCTCCGCTTCGGGCGCCGCCGTCTCACCGGACGCCGCAACCGCACTCTCCGCAGCGCCGCCCGCCGCGGGAACCGCGGGACGCGAAGCGGCGGCTACCGAATCCTGATAGGCCTGCCACGCGGCCATTTCCTGCTGATATTTCTCCTGCTGTTTGGTATTGACATAGGCGAATCCCAGAAAAAGGACCGCCACGACGACAATACCCAAAATTGTTTTTTTATCCATCTAAACGTGTTTGCTTCTTACTTTGTGCGGTTATTACTTCTTTTCCCCGGCGTATTTGAGCGCCGCTCCGACGAACGCCACGAACAGCGGCGAAGGCTTCAGCACCGTACTCTTGTATTCGGGATGATACTGCGTGCCGACGAACCACGGATGGTTCGCCACTTCGACCACCTCGACCAGCCCCGTATCGGGGTTGATGCCCACGGCCTGCATGCCGGCGGCTTCGAACTGCTCCAGATAGTCGTTGTTGAACTCGTAGCGGTGACGGTGACGCTCCGAAATATTGAGCTTGCCGTACGCCGCGGCGACTTTCGAACCCTTCTTCAGCGCACACGGATAGGCGCCCAGACGCATCGTGCCGCCCTTGGCCGTCACGCCCTTCTGCTCCTCCATCAGGTCGATGACCGGATGCGGCGTCGATTCCATTTCGCTCGAATTGGCGTCGGCGATGCCCAGCACGTTGCGGGCGAACTCGATCACGGCGCACTGCATGCCCAGACAGATGCCGAGGAACGGAATGTTGTTTTCGCGGGCGTAACGCACGGCCACGATCTTGCCCTCGATGCCGCGGTTTCCGAAGCCCGGAGCCACCAGAATGCCCGACATCTTGCCCAGCTTCTCGGCCACGGTTTCGGGCGTGATCTTCTCCGAATTGACATAGCGCAGTTTCACCTTGCAGTCGTTCACGGCGCCCGCATGCACGAACGATTCGCAGATCGACTTGTAGGCGTCGGGCAGTTCGGTGTACTTGCCGACCAGCGCGATCTCGATCTTCTTCGAAGGGTGCTTGATCTTGTCGACCAGCGCGTTCCACGCGGTCATATCGGGTTCCTTGTCGGCGGGCAGGTCGAGTTTCTGGAGCACCACCTCGTCCAGATGCTGGTCGTGCATCTTCTGCGGCACTTCGTAGATCGTCGGTACGTCGATCGACTCCATCACGGCGTTGGCGTCCACGTTGCAGAACAGCGCCACCTTGCGGCGCAGGTTCACCGAAAGCGGATGCTCGGTGCGCAGCACGAGGATGTCGGGCTGCAACCCGTTTTCGAGCAGGGCCTTGACCGAATGCTGCGTGGGCTTGGTCTTCAGTTCGCCCGAAGCGGCCATATAGGGGATCAGCGTCAGGTGCACGAGCGCCGTGCTCTTGTAGCCCAGCGAATAGCGCAGCTGGCGTACCGATTCGATGAACGGCAGCGACTCGATGTCGCCCACCGTACCGCCGATCTCGGTGATTATCACGTCGTAAACTTTCTTCTGCGCCAGCATCTGGATACGGCGCTTGATCTCGTCGGTGATATGGGGGATGACCTGCACGGTCTTGCCCAGATACTCGCCCTTGCGCTCCTTCTCGATGACGCTCTTGTAAATCCGACCCGTCGTGACGTTGTTGGCCTTCGACGTGGGCTGGTTCGTAAAGCGTTCGTAGTGGCCCAGATCGAGGTCGGTCTCCGCGCCGTCCTCCGTCACATAGCATTCGCCGTGTTCGTAGGGATTCAGCGTTCCGGGATCGACGTTGATGTAGGGGTCGAGTTTCTGAATGGTCACCGAATAGCCGCGCGCCTGCAGCAGCCGGGCTATCGAGGCCGAAATAATACCCTTGCCGAGCGACGACGCAACGCCGCCCGTAACAAATATGTACTTGGGTTTGGAAAGTTTCATTACGTTTATTACTATTTGTTGTCGTTGTTTTCGTGATTCTCCTCCTGCGCCTGACGGTCGATCAGCTTCACTTTCTCGATCGCGGCGGCCATATCCTCGCGGGCGCGCTCGATCTTGGCCTTCACGTCGGCGATCAGCGCCTCGGCGTTCTTCGACTTGGCGAAGAAACCGATGTTGTTCTCCAGCAGGCCGATCTCCTGTTCGAGCTGGCGCACCTTATTGTAAAGGCGCTCGCGCTCCGAACGCAGGCGGTTGCTGCCCGCCGATTTGAGCGTCGAGACCTTCTCGCGGAAACGGTTCATCGAACGGTCGCGCTCGGTGCCGCGCAGCGTGTTGAACAGCGCATCGACGGCGGCCTTGTACTTCTTCTGCACGGCGTCCTTCTGCTTGATGGGTACGAACCCGATCTCGCCCCAGCGGCGCTGGAAGTCGCGGATCACGTCGTAACCGCCCGTCTTGACATCGGCCGCGGCCATCTCTTCCAGCAGCGCGAGCTTCTTCTTCAGATTCTCCTCGTGCTCGCCGTCCACGCTGGCGAAATGCGCGCCCTTGCGCTCGAAGAATTTGTCGCACGCCGCGCGGAAACGCCGCCAGATAGCATCCGAATGCCGGCGCGACACGGCGCCGATCTCCTTCCAGCGGGCCTGCAGGGCGATCAGCTCGTCGGTCGCCTTCTTCCACTCCTCGCTGTTCATCAGCGACTCGGCGGCTTCGCATATTTCGGTCTTGAGCTGCAGATTATGCTCCATCTCGGCCTTCACGCCCGAATAGAACTGACGCTTGGCCTCGAAGAACCTGTCGCACGCCGTGCGGAAACGTTCGTATATGCGGTTGTTATCCTTCTTGGGCGCGAAGCCGATGGTCTTCCACGTCTTCTGAATCTCCAGCAGACGGTCGCTGGCCCGGTTCCACTCCTTGCGGGTGGTGAGCGGCTGCGCGGCCAGCTCCTCGGTGGCGGCGCATAGCTCCGTCTTCAGTTCGAGGTTGCGGACCTGCTCGCCCTTCAGCGCCTCGAAGTGCTCCTGATGCTGTTTGTTGATCCGACTCGACGCCGCCTTGAAACGCTCCCAAAGCACCTCCTTGTATTCGTTGGCCACGGGACCCGTCTCACGCCATTCGTCGTGCAGTTTCTGCAGTTTGTGGAACGCTTCGACCACCGAAGGCTCCAGCACGAGCGCCTCGGCCTGCTCGCACAGGGCCACCTTCTGCTCGTAATTCTTCTTCAGGTCCAGATCGCGCAGCTCCTTGTTGATCTTGATGAAGCTGTAGAAATTCTCGACGTGCAGGTTGTAGGTCTCCCACAGGTCCTTGACGTTCTGCAGCGGCACGATGCCGGTCTCCTTCCAGCGCTGCTGCAGCTCGCGGAATTTGGTAAAGGTATGGTTGAGCGTCTCGTCCGAATTGACCAGCTCCTTCAGCTCCTCGATAATCCCCAGCTTGACCTGCAGGTTCTTCTCTTTCTCGGCTTCGAGATTGGCGATGAACTCGTCGCGGCGACGGCGGTACTCCTTGAACAGCTCCTTGAGCTGCACCTCGACGCCGTCCACAGCCGGTGCGAAATCCTCTTCGGCGCCGCCTTCCTCGATGAATTTGCGGCGTGCGGCTTCGACCTCGGCACGGCGGATGCGGTAGAAGGCGATCTTCAGCGCCTCCACATCCCGGCGGATCGACTGCACGGGCTGCTCTTCGAGCATGCGCGTAAACAAAGCCACCAGTTCCTCCTTGCCCCGGCCCGTGAATTTGTCTTCGGTATCGGCGGCGCTTCCCGCCATCTGCTCGGCCTCGGCCTCCTCGGCGGTCTCGCCCTCCAGTTCGAGTCCGGCGTCCTGCGCCGCCAGCGCGGCCTCCTCGTCCGCGAAATCCACCTGCACGTCGGACGCAGCAGCCTCCTCTTCCGTCTCCGTTACGACCGCTTCGGCCGCAGGCTTGATCCGGGCGCGTTTCGCACGCGCCGTCTCTTCAGCGGGAGCCGCTTCCGCAGCCGTTTCGGCGACGGTCTCTTCGGCCGGCGCTTCGCTTACGGGCGCCTCGGCGGCGGACGCTGCGGGTTCGCCCTGCGCGGCAGCGGGCGTTTCGGGTTCTGCAGTCGCAGCCGTTTCGGAATCAGGGACTTCGGGAGTCACTTCGGAAGTTGCCTTCTGCACATCTTCAGCAGCCTTGCTGACTTGCTCCTCAGGAGCAGGAAGAATCGGATTTTCAGTAGCCATCTCAATACACGTTTTTGAGTTCCATATATACGGAAGTATATAAATCTCGCAAATATAACCATTTTTCCCGTGCCGCCGAACGATTTCGCCGGAAATTTGCTAACTTCGCACAAGATATGCGCGGCACACGGCCAACCGGCCGCCGGTGCGCCGCCGAAAACGCATTGACCGAAATTATGAGCCACCGCATCCTGCTCGTCGACGACGAACCCGACATCCTCGAATTCGTGAAATACACCCTCGTCAAGGAGGGTTACGAGGTATTCACGGCCCAGAACGGAGCCGAAGCGCTGAAAGCCGCGGCGCAGCACCGCCCCCACCTGATCCTGCTGGACATGATGATGCCCGTGATGGACGGGGCGCAGACCTGCCGCGCCATCCGCGAGGACCCGCAGCTGCGCGACACGATGGTCGTCTTCCTCTCGGCCTTGGGCGAAGAGGAGCAGCAGCTGGCCGGCTTCGGCG
>ENA-UADE01000358-UADE01000358.1-human-gut-metagenome-genome-assembly--contig:-NODE-358-length-10392-cov-9.834091_pt1 | contig 10392 bp, 8 predicted proteins | sample MGYA00244226_ERZ654251 | MGnify/ENA primary metagenome ERZ654251 (study PRJEB26926, sample SAMN06165073) | human gut metagenome | biome: ENVO:00009003; feature: ENVO:2100002; material: ENVO:00002003... | reverse complement strand
CCTGCACCCCGTCAGCCTTCCCCCCGAGGGCGCACCCCCGTAAGCCTTCCCCTTGAGGGGTCCGCAGTGTTGAATGACAGGCCGGTGGCCTGTCAGATCCGCGGACCGACCGACCCGCAGGGAGACAGGTGCCCCCGAAGGAGGCGGATAAGGTGTAGCCGCGCAGGCGGCGTAAAACCTCTCCGCCCCTCCACAATATCCCACAACTCTCCGTATAATTCGCAAAAAAGAACACCCTGTGTATTCGCACAGGGTGTTCTTTTCGATGTATACGCTCAGGCCAGCGTCTCCATCTCCTTGTTGACGCTCTCCTCGCAGCTGCGCATAGCCAGGATGGTTTTTTCCATCAGCTCCTCGATGGTCCAGCCCAGGCGCTCCGCGCCGGTGTTGATCACGTCCCGGGAGCAGCCGGCGGCGAACTTCTTGTCCTTATACTTCTTCTTCAGGCTGCTGACCTCCATGTCCATCACGCTCTTGCTGGGGCGCATACGGGCGGCCGCGCCGACCAGGCCCGTCAGCTCGTCGGCGGCGAACAGCACCTTCTCCATCTCGTGGGTGGGCTCCACATCGCAGCACAGGCCGTAGCCATGGGAACAGACGGCGTGGATGAACTCCTCGGAGCACCCCGCCTTCTTCAGCAGCTCCGGTGCCTTCCGGCAGTGCTGCTCCGGCCACATCTCAAAGTCGATGTCGTGCAGCAGACCCACCGTGGCCCAGAAATCCGCGTCCTCGCCATAGCCCAGCTCATTGGCGTACCAGCGCATAACGCCCTCCACCGTCAAACCGTGGAGAATGTGGAACGGCTCCTTGTTGTACGTTTTCAGCGCCGCCAGCGCCGCCTCGCGGGAGATACATTCTTTCATGGGTAAAGCCTCCTTTGTATACCAGAGACGGGCGCCGCCCGCCCCCTTGATGCTCTTCCGGAATTTGGCGCGCCCGGTGCGGCACGCCTCTTTTCCTATTTGCCTACCATTTTAGCAGGTTATTCTCCGTTGTCAAGGCTTTTTCCAACAAGTTTGCCAGCCGTTTTCCCCGTTCCGCCGCGCGATCCGCCTCCGCCGCCAGCAGCTGCCGCAGGCAGCCGTCCTCCATGCGCGCCGCCAGATCGGCGCAGCCCCGCTGCACCACCGCCTCGCCCACATACACCCGCCGCAGGGCCGCCAGCCACGTCTCCCGTACCCCCGCCGCCGGCGCGGGCGGCTGCCGCCACCGGCCCGTATGCAGAAAATATGCCGCCAGCAGGGCCCGCACCGCCCGCTGCTCCTCCCGGGCCAGCTGTTCCAGCGCCTGCCGGCTCTGCCGGGGCGCACGGACGGCACACCGGCGGCAGCAGGCATACAACGCCGCGCCCTCGGCGATCAGCCCGCCCAGCATCGCCTCGCTGTCCGTCTCCCGCCGCGGCAGCGGGCAGCAGGCCCCCGCGGGACACGGTGCCGCGTCATAGGCCGGCAGCGCCGGCCCCACCCTCTGCCACACCGCCGCCGCGGCGGCGGTATCGTATACCAACGGTGATGGCTCCATACTGAACGCCTCCTTTTCTGTCTATACTATGTGGTGCCGCGGCCCGATGTGCGCCATGGGCGGAAACATATTGCATTTCCTGCCGAAATCTGTTACACTGATATGGTTACGGAACCTGCCCACCACTTTGATGGTGTGAACAGCCACAATACAAACGTTCAGAGAAGGGAGAACCATCCCATGCTGGAATTGCAGAATATCTGCTACCGGGTGTCCACCCCCGAGGGGGAGCAGGACATCCTGAAAAACGTATCCATCACCATCCCCGACCATAAGCTGGTCGTCTTCACCGGCCCCAACGGCGGCGGCAAGACCACCCTGGCCAAGGTCATCATGGGCCTGGTGCAGCCCACCTCCGGCCGCGTGCTGTACAACGGCGAGGACGTGACGGACCTGTCCATCACCGAGCGCGCCAAGCGCGGCATCAGCTACGGCTTCCAGCAGCCGCCCCGCTTCAAGGGCATCACCGTCCATGACCTGCTGCTTCTGGCGGCGGGCGAGGACAAGCTCAGCAAGGACAAGTGCTGTGCCTATCTTACCAAGGTCGGCCTCTGCGCCAACGACTACCTGGACCGCGAGGTGGACGTGTCTCTGTCCGGCGGCGAGGTCAAGCGCATCGAGATCGCCACCATCCTGGCCCGCCGCGGCCAGCTGATGATCTTCGATGAGCCGGAGGCCGGCATCGACCTGTGGTCCTTCGCCCGGCTGACCGAGACCTTCGAGCAGATCCACCGGGAGGGCGCGGCCACCATGGTCATCATCTCCCATCAGGAGCGCATTATCAAGCTGGCCGACGAGATCGTCGTCATCGCCGGCGGCCAGATCGCACACCGCGGCACCACGGAGGAGATCTTCCCCCTGATCCTGGCCGACACGCTTGGCAGCTGTCCCGTACTGGAGAGAAAGGAGGGCGCGCAATGATCACCGATATCGACGCCGCTTTGCTGGAAAAGATCGCCGATCTGACCGGCAAGCCCATGGGCGCCTTCAATATCCGCAAGGACTCCGGCTGCGAGGCCCGTCAGTCCACCGAGCACATTGCTATCGATCCCCGCAGCGACGGAAAGTCCGGCATTGACATCCGCATCAAGCCCGGCACCAAGGGTGAGAAATGCTACATCCCCGTCATCATCAGCCACAGCGGCCTCAGTGAGCTGGTCTATAACGACTTCTACGTGGGCGACGACTGCGACGTGGACATTATCGCCGGCTGCGGCATCCACAACTCCGGCTGTGACGAAAGCCGCCACGACGGCATCCACACCTTCCACATCGGCAAGAATTCCAAGGTCCGCTATGTGGAAAAGCACTTCGGCGAGAAAGACCCCGGCCAGACCGGCGGCAACATCATGAACCCCAAGACCGTGGTCTACCTGGGCGAGAACGCCACCATGCAGATGGAGACGATCCAGATCCGCGGCATCGACTCCACCAAGCGCGAGACGGACTTCTTCTGCGAAGCCGGCAGCGAGGTGGTGGTCACCGAGCGCCTGCTGACCCACGGCGCTCAGGAGGCCGAGAGCGATATGCGTATCGAGCTCAACGGCCACGACGCCCGCGGCCGCGTCATCTCCCGCAGCGTGGCCCAGGACCGTTCCCACCAGATCTTCCACCCGGTGATGGTGGGCAACGCCCAGTGCTTCGGCCACGTCCAGTGCGACAGCATCATCATGGGCGACGCCCGCATCGAGTCCGTCCCGGCCATCACCGCCAACTGTCCCGACGCCCAACTGATCCACGAGGCCGCCATCGGCAAGATCGCCGGCGACCAGCTGCTGAAGCTGGAGACCCTCGGCCTGACCCCCGAACAGGCGGAGGAGACGATCCTCAAGGGCTTCCTGGCCTGACCCATACAGGTGCGCCGCCGAAGGGCGGCGCACTTTTTTGCGCCCGCCCTTGCGTTTCCACGCAAAAAATGGTATTATATCAAGTTGAGAAACAACTTCCCCGGCCCACTGCGCCGGACAGAAATACAAAGGAGGCTCACCTTATGAAGCTGGGTATCGGAGGACCGCTACCTGATTTTATATCTCAATAATCCTCAATAAATACGAATATTACTTGATTTGAAGCGGATTTTGGAACAAACCAACCATATATAACTTCATGTTTTCCTATGCTACTCTATACGAAAATGGCGTAAAAATGGCGTAGAGAAAACTTACACGAGGGATATAGGTACGCCGCTGCTACAAATCAGTTTTCCAACAGGTGTGGGACGCTAACAACTCCCACGCCTGTTTTTTTGTTGTCCTTCGGGGCAAATATCGGGGATATTATCGCTTGTGCGCCGTTTATTTTTCTCTGCCATATTACCACCCTACATTTCACTTATCTGCCCCTTGTGCGTTACAATCTGCAAATACCCGCCTTTATTTAAGCAAGGGGCAAGCCCATGATGAGCTTGCCCCACTGTCATTCGGAAGTTCAGACGGTGAACAATCCGTTCACCGATTTATTCCTCGCTTTCATTATCGCTGGCGGCATTTCTATAATCCTCCTGCACACCCTCGGAGAGGTCAAAACACATCGTTTTTGCGTCTGCGACCCAAAAGCCACGCACACGATAGCGTTTATCGCTTTGCCAAACGCCCTCCATAGCGGCACGAATGGGGTCAACCAGATTCTTGTTGGTGATGCTGACCGTGGCCTTCTGCTCACCCTTCGGCTTGGAGAACTTGTAGCCCCTCTGCTCACTACTCTTACACATACGAACCGCAAAAACCTTGTTTTTTGCGTCAAGCTGGCACAGGACAAAAGCAGGATAGTTCAGGTCATCAAGTACCTTTTTCGTAAAGGTGACACCGTTCTGGTTAATGAAAATGTCGGGGTATGCGTTGGTGTTCGCATCAAGGATCTCAAAGTTCAGTGCGTTAAAATCAAATTTCATAATGGATTTTCCTTTCGGTATTAGAGATTTTTCAGCTCTTTCAGCAGTTCGCGGCGTTCCGAAGCTGTCCAGCGCGGGTCTAAAATGATATACCCTCTGAAATACTTGTCTTTAGAACGTGTGACCGTGAACCGCTTTGGCATAGCGTGTAGCCTTGCCGATTTGCCGGGTAGTGGCTTTTCATCTAAAATCTGTTGCACCTTCTGCCAATCGGATTTTTTTATGATTGCTGTGTGGTGTTCCTCTTTGAAATACTTGTTGAGCATAGTGTTTTTCACTGACTTATGCTCCCGAAAATCAATCGTACAAGTTTTCTGCATGAGTGCGTCCCCGCAATATTTCTCGTTCCGGAGAATACCGCGAATAGTAGCAGCCCGCCAAAAATCTTTCCCTTTAGGCGATTTGATGCCTTGCTCGGTCAGCGCGGCGGCAATTTCTGCGGGGGTTGCACCTTCCAAACAGCTTTCGTAGATGTACTCAACAATCTTTGCTTCTGTTGGCTCGATCAGCAATCGTCCGAAGTGGTCCCAATAGTAGCCAAGCGTGTTTATCACCGAGAATTGGTAGATACCCTCTGCCATGCGCCAGCGAATACCGTTTTTGATGGCTTCGCTCTTTTGCTGTGATTCCAATTCTGCAAGTGCTGACAAGACCGCTATCAGTAGATTGTTGCTGCCATCCCCGATAGAGGACAGCCCTTCGCTTTCAAATCGCACCGGGACAGGTGGAGTCAAGGCGTTCAGAGTACGCAAATTGTTCAAAATATCAACCGTATTTCTACCAAAGCGATTTATGCCCTTTGTCAAAATTAGGTCAATCTTGCCTGCTTTTGCGTCATCAATCATGTCCTTAAATCCCTGCCGCTTGTTCGTGGAAGTGCCGCTTACGCCGTAATCTTGATAGATTTTTACTAACTCCCAATCGGGATTGCTCTCAATTTTGGATTTGAAATAGACAATTTGCATCTCAAAACTGCCTACTTGCTGTTCTTCCTGTGTGCTGACACGGACATAAGCTGCAACACGCATTTTTCGGGGAGTCTGCCCTTGCGCTTGTACGGCTGGGGGTGGCGGTATTATAATTACACCGCCGCTTTCCCGATTCTTGCGGATTCCGTCATGTATGCGCTCCTTGCGTTCCTCCCGATTATCGGCGTGAGTCTTTTTTCGGCGGGACTGCTCTATCTCTTGAGGGTCAAGTTTCTTTGCCATATAAGCCCTCCCTTGCAGATATACGGATATTCCCGATGTGGTTCATAGGCGGCGCACCTCCTCGCTTACTGTTTTTCATTGGACAATTAACCTCCTTGCTGATTGTTATTTATGACTACCCTGCGGCGCATGAGCCAGGTGGTCACACAAAAGAAAACGAGCAGCAGAATTGCTCCTGCTGCCCGAATCGGCACTGCTTCTTATCGGGGGTAGATTTTATCGCCCCCTGCAAGTGACGGATATATGGTTATTTGATTTACAATGCCTTAACCGTGTCGATAAACTGGCTCATGCTCACCGCACCCGGCAAGAGGTTTTCCTCATTCTCAAACACCATGTAATAGCGGAAATTCTTGCCCGCTGCTGTGCGCCACGCTTGACCGAGTGCGATTTTCTCCCGGCTGTCATCATTTTTCAGATGTTCGCCCTTAGTTTCCGCACAGATGAGCTTGCCGCTCTGGGTCATAATCAGAATATCGGGGTAGTGCTTGATAAAGCCGTTAATTGCAAAGTCTTGACGTGCAATATTTCTGTGCCACCAGCGGACATTCGGCAGGGCGGTCAACTCTACAATCAACTTCTGTTCCAGTTTGTTCATGTCACCGTCCTCTGCTGCATACAGAGAACGGGCATATATGTCGGTATATGTGGCAGGATGGATAGAGGGGCGCAGACGGAAATAGGGCTTGCAGACAATGCGCTCCGTTTCCAGCCACCTTTCAAAGTTTTCTCGATAATGGGATTCCAGTAGCGTTTCAATTTTGGCGCGGATCTTTGCCGCATAGCCCAGCGGGGCTTTCTCCATAGCGGCAAGCTGCGCCTTATCCATATCGTTCACAATGCGGTCTATGTAGGCTTTCAGTTCGGCGGCGTCCACCATGTTCAGCTTGTTAAGCTGATTGAACATCATTTCCTTGCATTGACGTACCCGGCTTTCCGGCGGCAGATTGTTGAACCACTCTTTGAAGTACCGCTGTTCGGCGCTCTCCATCTTGAACACCTTTGGCAAACCGCCGTCCTGCTCCCGCACGTCGATTTCGCGGATTTCATCGTCTGCGGCGGCAAAATCAATGTCGTATGCCTTGCCCTTGAGGGTAAAGCCATCTGCCAGCATTTCCTTGTCCAGCAGTTCAAAAGAACCGTCCGTAAACAAAGATTGCTCAACTTTCAGGAAAAACTGCGGGATTTGCAGCGTTTCAATATCCTCCCGGAACTGCGGGTTTACTTGGAATGATTTCACTTTATCCCGCACCTCCCACGGAAGATTGTCCATCATCGGGTCATTGTCTGTCTGTTGGATAGCGTCTGTATATGCCTTTTCGACCTCTGCGGCAGCGTCCAGCATGGTGTCGGCTTTCGGGGCAGTTTCAGGCGTTTGTGCCTGTTCTCTGCGCCGCTCCAACTCTGCCCCGATAGATTTCCCATCCAGCCCCGAAAAATCGTCCTCGGCGGTTTCCAAAGGGGGTTCCATTTCAGGACACCCTTGTTGATCAGGCAGCATGATTTGTTCTGCTGGCTGTTCGGGAACCTGCGGTTTTGCGGACTCACCGATCCGATAGTCCTTATCGCTGAATCCTGCGCTGTTCAAGCCCTTGACTATATGCGCCACAGTATTGTTGAAGTCGTTGGAAGAAGTCAGCACATAGGACATATTGAGTGCGCTCTGTGTGTGCTGGCTCGTATGGGGCAGACGGAGAATCCGTCCTAAAATCTGCTCCACGTCAACCTGACTTGTCTTATTGGCAAGAGACGCAAGGATATAGGCAAAGGGGCAATCCCAGCCCTCTTTCAGCGCATTGACCGTGATAATGTATCGAATCGGGCAGCTTGGGGACATCAAATCGGTGTTTTTCAGCTCGTTCACATCGGCGGTACGAATGGCAATTTGCTCGGCGGGAATACCGGCGTCCACCAGCTTGTCCCGCAGCTTTTCAAAGGTGGTCGCGTCCTCCTTGCCTTTCGGCTGTGCCTGAAACAGCGCGATAGGGCGGATATATTTCCCCGTCTTGGCGTACTCCGCGCTTGCGATTTCTTCCAGTTTGTTCCGCAGGTCGATCGCGTCAATCAGTACCTCGGATTGGCTGTCCCGGTTATAGACGATCACGGGCAGCTTTACCATGTGTTCGTTTTTCAGCTGCACCGCGTCCACATAGGAGATGATATTGCTCTCCTTTTTCGGCGTGGCGGTCAAATCCAGCACAAAGCAGGGATTGAAGTTTTCCAGCATTTCAAGGCTCAATTCCGACCGGGCATGGTGGCTCTCGTCCACGATGACAAGCGGGTTAAGCTGGTTGATGATCTGGAACAGTGCGGTTTCATCCGCTTTTTCAATGGGGCTGTCGGGCTTACCCAGCACCTTTGCAAACTCGGCAAGGTTGCTGTTCTCCTGATAGGCTTTCAAGACCTCCTTGCCGCGCCCACGGAACGAATCGTAGGACAGCACCATAACCGACAACTGCTCCGTTACGGCGGAGGGGTTGAAGTTCTGACCGTTCAAAAGCTCCTGCTTGGTGTAAACCTCCACACGCCCGCCGAAATCCACGTCAATCTTCTGACGGTAGGGGTGGGATGTGTCTTTCAGGGCTTTCGCCGTCTGCGTCAGAATCGCGTCCGACGGAACAAGCCACACGACCGCCTTTGTCTTGGTAGCGGGGAGCGCGTCAAAGATAGGGCGAACGGCGTTGCAGGCAATAAAGGTCTTGCCGCCGCCCGTCGGCACCTTGAAGCAAAGGTTCGGGACACCGGGTATAACGTTTTGGTATAGCCCTAAAGTCGGGGCTGATTTCTCCTGCCAAAACAGGCGAAACGCCGCTGTGTCACTCTTTGTTTCGTTCAGCAGATCCAGATAGCGGGTCAAGTCCGCTATCACCTTTTTCTGATATGTTTTCAGTTCCATATAGCGAACACCCCCTTACAATCTGCTAATATCGCGCGGAATCTTTTTGAATGTAACGCCCATTTTTGCCAGCTTGTCCTCGCTGATGGAGCAGCGGTCGGCATAGATCACCGTTCCATCGGCTTTTTCCGTAATGGTAGAGAGAAACGCATAGTCCAGCACCGTCACGCGCTGCGGCTCGTAGTAGAAGTAATAGCCTGTGCTGTTGTGCTTGCCGAGATAATAGGGATTGCCGCCGCTGGGCGGGGCATAGGGCTGCTTGGTTTCCATGAACCAGATGTATTCCCGGATTTTCTCCGGGGCAACCGCTTCATTCAGGCAATCTCCCACAAGCAGCGGTTCACCCAAGTCATAGAAGCTGAAATTGCCGCCCGTGCCCTCCACGGCGTTTTTCCCCTCGCCGTAGCCCTTGATTACGCGCTTGACGCGCTCGGCGGTGATGCTGTCGGCGTAATCCATCATCTCGACAAGAATGAACTTGCGGTGACCGCCGTCAGAATTCAAGTTCAAAACGGCTTGTCCTGTTGTCCCTGATCCTGCAAAACTGTCCAAAACAATATCGTCATCATGCGTGATTGTTCTGATAGCCTCCATCACATACTCAACTGATTTAGGTTGCGGAAAATCATTTTTATTTGCTCCGGGAAAAATCTGACCAAAAGCGACCTGCCCTTTTTCGGTAAAAAATTGCGGATTATTCCAGATAGTGAACAGCTTTTGCCTGACGGTTTCGCCATCTGTTGCAGCGTAAGATTTGCGATAGATTTTCCACGCACCGGCTTTCTTTTGTGCAACAAGCAGTTGTGTGCTTTTTGATGCCAATTCAGTACCCCATGTCCAGCAGCCCTCATACCCATCGGGCCAAGTCGGGTATATTTCAATGTTGTGCTGTTCATCTTTTTCAAGGCTAACTGTCCCATCATCAGCATTTGCGTATATTGGATACCAGAGATTCGGACGGTTTTCTTTGCCAAACTCACGATGTGTGTTTCTTAATTCCAGCAAACGGTATTTGCCGCCCGCATCGGACAATTTGTAATCCTTTTCAATTTTGGCATCGTCTTTCTCCACACTAAACCATCCAGCGGGAACAGCGGACTTTGTATAAACCAGCAGATACTCATGACAGGTTGCAAAGTATTTGTCCTGGCTTCTGCCTTTCGGATTGCAAAGAAGTGTAATTTGGGCAGTAAAATTCGATGCACCAAAGATTTCATCCATAATTGAGCGCAAGTAAAAAATCTCGTTGTCATCGAGACTTATAAAAATTGCGCCATCATCAGATAGCAATTTATAAAGCAATTTTAGACGTGGGTACATCATACAAAGCCATTTATCATGGCGCGTTAGGTCCTCGCCAGCTTTTCCAACTAATTCACCAAGCCAGCGCAATATTTTGGGGTCATTGACATTATCGTTGTAGACCCATCCCTCGTTTCCTGTGTTGTAGGGCGGGTCGATGTAGATACACTTTATCCGTCCTTCATACCGGGGCAGCAGGGCTTTTAGGGCTTCAAGATTGTCACCCCGGATAATCATGTTTTCGCTGCCGTTATCCTCGTTGTGCTGTCCGTTTTCATCAAAGCTATACTTGCGCTCCAACACCCGGAACGGAACTTCCTGATGATGATTGATGACCTTGCTCTTTCCAATCCATTCAAGTGTTGGCATGGCTGATTTCCTCCATAATCGTGTTATCCTCATTTCAAATGAGGGTTTTTCTACCCTGACCCTCATCAGTAATGAGGGTCACTTCTGGCTATGTCTGTATAGCGGTTATTGTGGTGAAAGACCTGTCCCGTCTTGGAAGGACTAATTTTTTGTCCAACGCTGTCATCGTTTGTCGAATCGACGATTTAGGTAGATTCGTGACA
>ENA-UADE01000338-UADE01000338.1-human-gut-metagenome-genome-assembly--contig:-NODE-338-length-10793-cov-13.106724_pt1 | contig 10793 bp, 10 predicted proteins | sample MGYA00244226_ERZ654251 | MGnify/ENA primary metagenome ERZ654251 (study PRJEB26926, sample SAMN06165073) | human gut metagenome | biome: ENVO:00009003; feature: ENVO:2100002; material: ENVO:00002003... | reverse complement strand
GGCTCGGAGATGTGTATAAGAGACAGAAAAAGCCCCTCAGCGACAAGCAGAAAAAAGCCCAGCTGCAGCAGGAGGTGGAGAGCGCCGCCCAGGAGGTCAGCGACGCCATCGAGCAGGAGCTGGCCCAGGGGGAGGAGACCTACCGCTACCCGCCCATCACCCTGCTGGAGCAGAACCGCGGCGGCAACTACACCGAGGTAGGCGCCGAGCTGCGGAACAACTCCAAGCGCCTGGCGGACACCTTGCGCTCCTTCGGCGTGGACGCCCGCGCCGGCGAGGTCATCCATGGCCCCTCCGTCACCCGCTACGAGTTCACCCTGGACCAGGGCGTCAAGCTCAGTAAGATCACGAACCTCCAGGACGATATCGCCCTGGCGCTGGGTGCCAGCGGCGTCCGCATCGCCCCGGTGCCCAACAAGATATCCGCCGTGGGCATCGAGGTCCCCAACCGCACTGTCACCGCCGTGCGGATCCGCGACGTCATTGAATCCCGCGAGTTCATCGACCATCCCTCCCCGGTGGCCTTTGCTGTGGGCAGGGATATCGGCGGCAGCAACATCGTGGGTAACATCGCCCGCCTGCCCCATGTACTCATCGCCGGCACCACCGGCTCCGGTAAATCCGTCTGCACCAACTCCCTCATCGTCAGCCTGCTCTACAAGTCCACGCCGGACGAGGTCCGTTTTATCATGGTGGACCCCAAGATGGTGGAGCTGGCGCCCTACAACGGTATCCCGCACCTGCTCATCCCCGTGGTCACCGACCCCAAAAAGGCCGCCGGCGCCCTGCAATGGGCGGTGTTCGAGATGATGAAGCGCTACAAGATGTTCTCTGAAAAGGGCGTCAAGGACCTGGCGGGCTATAACGCCCTGTCCGAGACGGACGAGGACGTGAAAAAGCTGCCCACCGTGGTGGTGGTCATCGACGAGCTGGCCGACCTGATGCTGGTGGCGGCCAAGGAGGTGGAGGAGTCCATCTGCCGTGTGGCCCAGATGGGCCGTGCCGCCGGTATGCACCTGGTCATCGCCACCCAGCGTCCCTCGGCGGACGTGATCACCGGTCTGATGAAGGCCAATATCCCCAGCCGCATCGCCTTCGCCGTGGCCAGCTCCATGGAGTCCCGCATCATTCTGGACACCACCGGCGCGGAGAAGCTGGTGGGCAAGGGCGATATGCTCTACTTCCCTCTGGGCGACACCAAGCCCACCCGTGTCCAGGGCTGCTTCATCACCCCGGAGGAGATCGACCGTGTGGTGAAGTTCGTCAAGGACGAGGCCGGCGAGGCCCATTACGACCAGGACGTGATCGAGAAGATCCAGCAGGCGGTGGACGCCAAGGCCGACAAGGGCGGCAAGGTCCCCTCCGGCGACGTGTCCGACGACGGCGACGATGCCGACGAGCTGCTCTCCGCCGCCGTAGAGGTGGTGCTGGAGACGGGTCAGGCCTCCGTGTCCATGCTCCAGCGCCGTCTGAAGCTGGGCTACTCCCGCGCCGCCCGCCTGGTGGACCAGATGGAGGAGCGCGGCTATGTGGGCCCCTTCGAGGGAAGTAAGCCCCGCCAGCTGCTCATCACCCGCGAGAAGTGGCAGGAGCTGCAAATGGCCAAGGGCGCATCTCCGGCGGAGGCGGACAAGCCCGCCGACCGTTACGGCAGCATCCACGACGTGTTCGAGAGCCACGACGCACTTGAATAATAAATATCCCCCGGCCGACGGCTCCATCTTATAGGGAAATAAACTGAACCCCCAGGGGCACTACCGGTACGGAACAATCGGAATAGCCGCAAGCTATCGTATGATGGCTTGCGGCTATTTGCGTTTACATCCAATATCATACAGCGATAAATGGTATGCCTGGCTAAGTGAAGAATCCAAAATCGTTGATAAATTAATTGAAATTTTATATCTAATTTTCGATTATCCGCATAAACACTATACTTTCAAGTATTTTGAAGTATAGAAAAAACTCATTTTACCACGATTTTACCACGATTGAATGAGCCTTGATATGACCTATAAAATAACACCCAAAAGACATCATTACACCTAAATGGTGTCTTTTTAAAAAGCAGTCAATCCTAAGACTAACTGCTTTGTGTGTATGGATATGAAATTGTCAAACTGGAATTTGTCTTACAACAATTTATATATGCATAAAAAGCAATATATTTATGAAAACACCCTAAATCCAAAATCTACTCAATTCATTTTTCCTTACATAAAATGTTCTCGTATATTTCACTTCCTCACCAAGTGTTTCCCCTATCAAAACTTCAAAATCATTGATATCAAATTCTGGAAAGAATGTATCTCCATCTTCAATATTTAAATCTACTTCTGTGATATACATTTTATCTACTATTTGCAAAGCTTCCTTAAATAGTCCATATCCACCAGATATGTATACATCTCGTCCTTTAGCCAATAATAATGCATCTTCTAATGATTTAACTGAAACTAAATTATCTCCTTGATACTCTGTTGTGGTGGAAACAACAATATTCATTCTATTAGGCAACGGATGACCGATTTCTTCATAAGACTTTCGCCCCATAATAACCACATTACCCGTTGTTAACTCTCTAAATTGCTTTTGTTCTCCCTTTATTTTCCATGGTATATTACCATTCTTGCCTATAACATTATTCTTTGACCTCGCAACAATCAAACCTATCATCTATTTCATCCTCCATAATATGATGTCGTACCTGTGATTCCATCAAGTGCACCACATCTTAACAAACTCAAAATTATCTCGAACTAACCAGCTCGACAAATTCTAATTTGTCCGTTTCTTCATATCCACATTATATCATTTTCATATCTGCACCACAATAAAATTTTATGCACCGATAATCTTATTGAACAGCTCTAACAAACACCATTTCATCACTCCAATCTGAAATTTAGGTATGAAAAAAGCAGTCAATCCTAAGACTAACTGCTTTGTGTATAGAGATATGAAATTGTGAAATAGAATTTGCCTATTTCAAATCAAAAAGAGAATTTTCATAGTCCTTTACATAGTATCGTATATTTTTACGCCCCTTTTGAATAATGGTATGTCCCTCTGCTTCTAATTTTTCTTTCTGTGCTTCAATACCATTTGGATATTTAGCATTTAATTCTCCGTTTGCTTTTAATGTTCTCCAATAGGGTGTTTCATCTTCGGAACGCTGATAACTTGCCCACGCTACAATAGAAACAAATATACCCGCTGTAATCGGCTCTGTAAAATCTGCACCACTCAATTTTGCAAAGTGTTCTCGTATTTTTCCAACCGTAATCACTTTACCATACGGAACTTTTTTCATTACTTTGTCATAGTCAATCGGGGGAGCAAAATACATTTTGTTTCCACCATATTTCTCAATACTTTTCTGGTCTATGATAATTTGAAATTTTGGCATATCCTTACTATCATGCAACATAGCATTAAAATCTTTTTTATCTTCATTTGCCATTTGTGCCACCTCCTACTTTAAGGATAGTCTGTTTCTTATTTCCATGCAATGAAGCTGTTTGAAAATTATTAACACTTTCAAATTTGTCGCTTTCTTCATATCCATATTATAACAGTTCCATATATCCGCCACAATAAAAATCAGCATACCCTTAGCATTTATGGAACAAAAATGCACACTTTTTCTTTCTTCCTCTTGATTACCCCACAACAGAAAAGAAAAAGCCCTGTCAAGAGCCTTGCCACCATTGGTGGTGCTTTGCACTCTTTACTGGGCTTTTTGTTTGCTGTATCTTCCATGCAAGAGGAAATTAAAGACCTCTGTTCCATTTCGCCTTTAGATAATCTTCATAGTCTGCTTCATTGAAGTCTACTTGTGGAGAAGTGTCGGGAATGTTGTTTCTGTTGTCTATATCCGCAAGCTGACGAAATATCCAATCATCATAAGGGTCATGGTATTTATACTCTTTGGGCTGTTCTCTGTATCGGTCTAACCCTCGCATTTCCTTATGCACTTTTATCATGCGTTCCAGTTTTTGACACTGTATCAACTGCTTGATTTCCATAAGTTCTTCCAACTCCGTAACCTCATTGGTAATGTAGTTATGGATATACTGTATGAGTTTATATGCCTTGTAAAATGTGCATTCTTTTTCATCATCGAAAAATTCATTTTCAGACAGGTAATCTAAGGAAACATTGAAGTCTTGTTCCCGTTTGATAATATCCATGATATAGGGCTCGGTGTGGTCAATATACTTCCATTCTCCCGACAATAATTCATTGGGCGTTACACCCAGCACGTCCATTATCTTCTCTAACGTATCAAAGGTAGGATAATTCACGCCACGTTCAATCTTGGAAAGGCTCTGCATATTGATACCGATTTTGTCCGCAAGTTCCTGTTGTTTCATTCCTCTGTGTTTTCTTATGGTCTGTATGTTTTCTCCTAAGAAACTGATTTTCTTTTCATAATGCTCCATAACTTAGTATAACCGCTCCTTTCGTTGCTTTTCTTGGTATTTATAAGCATATCATACTTAATCTATATCTAAAAGTCAACAAAAACTTCTTGACAAGTAATTCTAATGGAGTTATTATCGTATTAGACAGAGTGATTAAGCACGCTAGGGTCAATCACACGCTTGAGTAAGCATAGAAAATATATATTTTCGCTTTGATAGCATGAATAAGCATGGACTATCAGACCGAAAATAAGGTTTCTGACTGGGGCTGTTCCGTTTAGCCACGAGCCTTACAAGGCTCGTGAGCGTTAAGAACGGGGCAGACACAGGAAGAAAGGGAACGCCTTTAGGCGTTCGTAAAGGGCGTATATGTAACACCGCCCTGCGTATACATGTCATAGTACCTAGAAACTGTGATAAATAAAGGAAAAAACACAATTTTTACCCCGCAAAAAAACGGGGCATACGAAAGGAGAAATGCACTATAACTACACACAAAAATTTATCCGTTAAGATTGATTACATCAGCATTGTATTTGAAACGGCAACCGCTGAAGATGTAATCATGCACATTTTAGATTTACCGACTGACATTTTCAATGTTTATCCAGCAACGATAAAATTCAAGACTTATCAAGCACGCTGGCAGATTGGAGATATTTATGTATCGGGGGACGCAAGAAAGACAGAGGACAACCCACAGGGGCTAGGCTGTTATCTTGTTATGACTGGCAGAGGTTGTGATGATATTTTCCGTATTCTCGACAGTAGGAATTATACCTTTGGGGATATGTTCCGACGTTGTGAGCGAAGATATGGACTGGATAATTTCCACTTCACAAGGCTTGATATTGCCATTGATGATAAGAACGAAAAACCATTCTTTACCATAGAGCAGATAAAGAAGAAATGCGAAAAAGAGGAATTTATCTCGAATAGTGAGGGCTACCACTTTGACGAAAGCAAGTTTGATGATTTCGACACCGCAAAGACCGTTTATATCGGTGCTGGTAAATCGGGATTGTCCTACCGCTTTTATGATAAAGATAAGGAAGTCTGTTCAAAACATAATAAGACACTTGATGAAGTCGGCAGTTGGAAACGGACAGAAATGCAACTGCGTGATGATAAGGCTCATGCTTTTGCCATGACATTCAAAGACAGACCGCTGGAACTTGGGGAACTGACTTTCGGGCTATTGGCAAACAATCTACGCTTTATCGTGCCAAACAGAAATGAAAGTAATAAGAGCAGATGGAAAACGTGTCGGTTTTGGGAACGCTTTTTAGGGGCTGTGGAAGTCTTAAAACTGCAAATACCGAAACTACATAATTCTCTTGAAGAAACACAGCAATGGCTCACAGAGGGTGGCGTGATTTCCGCTGTGAAAAGTTTTTACTTCTTGGAAGAACATGACGCATTAGGTGGACTGGAAAAAGTGGGAACTATGCTTGATAAGGCAAGATACAGTAATTCCCTTTCCAGCAAACTAACCGCCCACTTACAGAGGATAGACCGCACCGACCTTATCCCCTATATCCAGTATGACACGAAACACGGGAAAGGGGGTATCTGATGAATAACAACGATATTCCTGTATGGGAAAAATACACCCTTACCATTGAAGAAGCGTCAAAGTATTTCCGTATCGGAGAAAACAAGTTAAGACGCTTGGCAGAGGAAAACAAGGACGCTGGCTGGCTCATTATGAATGGCAACCGCATACAGATTAAACGCCGACAGTTTGAAAAGATCATTGATAAATTGGACGCAATCTAATGCAAATGAGCCTTGTATGTGTTATGATGAACACAAGTCATATCAAGGCTCTTTCCAACAAGGAAAGGAGCAGACACCATGAAAGAAAAAAGACGGGATAGCAAAGGACGTATCCTGCATACTGGAGAGAGCCAACGAACAGACGGGAAATACTTATATAAATATGTGGACGCATTTGGAAACACAAAATATGTGTATGCTTGGAGATTGACACCCACAGACCCGACACCAAAGGGAAAACGGGAAAAACCCTCACTTCGTGAACTGGAACAGCAGATAAGACGGGATATTGAGGACGGTATCGACAGCACAGGCAAGAAAATGACGCTTTGCCAACTCTACGCCAAACAGAACGCACAGAGGGCAAATGTGAAGAAAAGCACACAGAAACAACGGGAACAGCTCATGCGGTTATTGAAAGAGGACAAGTTAGGTGCTAGGAGCATTGATACGATAAAACCCTCTGACGCTAAGGAATGGGCATTACGCATGAAAGACAAAGGCTTTTCCTATAACACCATTAACAACCATAAACGCTCGTTAAAAGCGTCATTCTATATCGCCATACAAGACGATTGTGTAAGGAAAAACCCTTTTGATTTCAAGTTAAGTGAAGTCCTAGAAAATGATACCAAAGAGAAAGTCGCATTGACAGAGGAACAGGAACAAGCCCTACTCTCATTCATCAAGACGGACAATGTGTATCACAAGTATTATGATGATGTGCTGATACTGTTAAAGACAGGACTTCGTATCTCGGAACTGTGCGGACTGACAGTAGCCGATATTGATTTCAAGAATGAAGTTGTGATTATCGACCACCAGTTATTAAAGAGCAAAGAACAGGGCTACTATATTGAAACGCCTAAGACAAAAAGCGGAGCAAGGCAAGTGCCATTAAGCAAGGAAACGATACAAGCATTTCAACGGGTTATGAAGAAACGCCCAAAGGCAGAACCATTTGCGATAGACGGACGGGGCAACTTTCTATTTGTCAATCAGAAAGGCAAGCCCAAAGTTGCGATTGATTACAATATGCTTTTTGTCCGTATAGTAAAGAAATACAACAAGCACCATAAGGATAACCCTTTGCCACATATCACACCACATACGCTACGCCATACATTCTGCACAAGATTGGCAAGCAAGAACATGAACCCAAAAGATTTACAGTATATCATGGGACATTCAAATATCAGTATCACAATGAACTGGTATGCTCATGCGTCCATAGATACCGCAAAATCAGAGGTTCAGCGTCTAATAGCATAAGAATTATTTACCACGATTTTAACCACGCTTGATAGTGAAAATATAAGAAGATAGACCTAGATATGTGAGGTTTACCACAAAAGCAAAATGCCCGTAGAGCCGATAAAATAAGGCTTTGCGGACATTTAAGAAGATATAAAAAGATAGTCAAAAAGACATATATAATTTCACAGAACTATGATATGGTGTAGGCAGAGTGTTTCCCATGAGGTATATGAATATGGCTGTTAGCTACAAAAGATTGCAGCACTTGATGATTGACCGGGATGTATCTAATGCAGAATTGATGCGACGAGCCAAAATTTCTGCCAATATAATTACAAAGATAAAGGCTGGACAGTATATGGCACTTGATAAGGTAGAGAGTATCTGTCGAGCCATGAACTGTACCCCCAATGATATATTGGAATTTACAGAGAACCCACAGAAAGATGCATGATATTTTCTGAGAGGAAAGTGAGAATGGTGAAAAACAGACGTGCGAACGCAGTTTTATTTGGCTTTGATTTTCAAAGAAATGCCGCTATTATTCTTATGCTGGAAAGAATCAAGGAATTGCGTTCTGTGCGTCTTGAGGGTAACGAGGAAGATATTGAACTTACTTTAGAGAATGGTAAAAAAATTCTTGCCCAAGCAAAAGCGGTTGAAAAGAGCAGTTCTGACTTTTCTCATGTGCGTGAAAATCTAAAAAAAGCATTGATATCCCTTTCGGAAGGCGCACAAAGGGTGGATGCTCAGGAATTGATTTTCATAACCAATTCTCCAAATCCTTTCAATGATGAAGCCTCGAGGAGCGTTTTCGGGGGCCTGCCTACGCATAGATCTTTTTCAAGTCTACCACCATCAGCTCAGGTGACAGTACAAAAATATCTGGGGAATATAGAACATCCGCTTGATTCAGAAAAATTTACGGTACAAGTATTTCCATTCGAAACCGATAATGAAGCGGAACGTTATAAAGCTGTAGCACAAGCGATGAATGATTTTATTGGTAGCCTCAATGTGAATGTGTCGTACGGGCTGGGTAAATGGCTACTGCAAGTGTGGCACGATGAGATTTTTATCAATGGAGCCAAAAAGGATGCATCCATTCAGTTGAGAAAAAAGGACATAATATGGCCCATACTGGTGTATGAAACAGACATTAATCGTTGTGATGACGACTTTTTAAATCAATTTGACATCGGTGTTTATGACGAAGTTGTTCGTCTTTACAGCAGTATTATTGATTCCTGTTGTGAACGTATCGAATTTTTCACAAAGATTCTGTATGACTACACACAATTTTCCAGCTCAAAAAAGCAGATGGAAAAATGCCAAGAGTTTATTGATAGTAGCTGGGAGAATTACAAATCAGAATTTACTTCTGGTGGCATTGATGAAGAAACATTGGAAGCGCTTACAAAGATCATTCTGTACAATGTGATTCGTAGAAGAATTACCATCGATAAGATTAGGCGTGGGGTGTGTCTATGATTTTCCAATCCATTCGAATAAAAGAGGGACTTGCAGAACGTAGTTTCTGTTTTACAAAGGGTGCAAATCTTATTTTCAGCCATGAAAACAGTAAGGGAAAAACAACCTTGCTGCGGTTCATGTTGTACTCTCTGGGATATAACATTCCCAATACGAGAAAGATTAAATTCGATCGATGTGAGGTTGTTTCGCAGATTCTGGCGGACTCTGTCGGCGAATTAATATTATCTCGTTATTCCAACGACTTTATCGAAGCTACAGTTAGTGGAGAAAAAAGAACATACATACTGCCTGACCAATTATATGATTTGCATAAAATAATCTTTGGAACTGAGAATGTTGATGTGCTGAATAATATCTTGGGGGCATTCTACGCTGACCAAGAAAAAGGTTGGACACTTCTTAATCGAGGCACTGCCATCGGGAGTATTAGATTTAACATCGAGGAATTGGTACGCGGCCTTTCCGGCTGTGATTGCAGTGATTTGATCCGTAGAGAAGCACAACTCTCTAAGGAGGTTTCCAAATACCGCCAAATGGCCAGTGTTGCAAAATACCGCGAGGAAATTGTGGCAGAAAGCGGTTCCTTGGTAGCTGATTCCTATTCAGTGGAATCTGATGCTGTCATGGCCCAATTGCTGATACAGCAAAAAGCGCTCCAGAGCGAATTGAGAAGAATCGACAAAAGTCTCTCAGATAACAAGCGTGTACGTCAGTATGTTGCTGAAATGAAATTAATAGTTCAGCTACCGGACGGGACAATATTTCCTGTAGCAGCAGAAAGCATCGTTGGCTTGACGGATACAATAGATTTTTTGATTTCTAAACGCAAAATTGTATCTGCTGAGCTGCGTTCGGTCATGCATCAATTGGAAAATACTCGGAAGGAACAGGAAAGTGAAGCAGAACAGTTGGCTTTTTTTCAGTCAGAAAGCATGATTGATATTTTTGACAGACGAATTGCTGCTGTCCCCATTGATGCAGTTGCTATCGATAAAGAGATAAAACACCTGGAAAAAATGCTGAAATCCGTTCGTCAGGAAATATCTCGAAAAACCAAGTCAGATACCGGTGTAATAATGTCCCTCTACGAAAATATGGTGAAGTACGCTACAGAGCTTGGCGTAGGAAACAGCGAGTCTATTGCTTCATCATATTTGTTTACCTCTAACCTAAAGGAATTATCGGGTGCAGTGCTACATAAAACAGTTTTTGCCTTCCGGTTAGCGTATATCATTGAAATAGAAAAACATCTGGGGATTAAACTGCCAATTATTCTTGATTCGCCCAGCGGAAAGGAAGTGGATCAAGCTAATATACAACTGATGATAAATATACTAAAAAGGGATTTTTCTGATAACCAGATTATCATTGCCTCTATTTTTCAATACGATTTCAAATCCTTAAATGTAATAGAAATTAAAAATCGATTGATTGAGAATTAATTTTAACAGTGTAAAGAGGATTCAACCTGCCGCTCTATGCGGCAGACTCTCTCTTGTGGACGTAAATATGAAATTGAAACTATTATCTGAAGAAAGAGACGGGCCTATCCTTCGTTGCCTGTATGCCTGTCCATGTGGACAAGGTACTGTCGAAGAAGAACAAGATTATACCGAAGGTCACCGGGACTGTTGGGCATCACTTAAATGTAGTATCTGTCGCAATAATTATAAGGTTATATTTAGTGATAGCGGACTGAGTTGGGACATTGTGAAAAATGACTCTATGCAAATTGAAAACACCAAAGAAATCATACAGAACAGGAGTGTTTATATGCCATATTAGGTCAGTTTACAAGGAACTACACGCAGACCACGAAACGGGGGCTGCTGACAA
>ENA-UADE01000332-UADE01000332.1-human-gut-metagenome-genome-assembly--contig:-NODE-332-length-10918-cov-4.681764_pt1 | contig 10918 bp, 7 predicted proteins | sample MGYA00244226_ERZ654251 | MGnify/ENA primary metagenome ERZ654251 (study PRJEB26926, sample SAMN06165073) | human gut metagenome | biome: ENVO:00009003; feature: ENVO:2100002; material: ENVO:00002003... | reverse complement strand
GAGATCATGCCTAGTCTCGTGGGCTCGGAGATGTGTATAAGAGACAGACATTGGACAGGCCCCGCATGTTCAGAAAACGAACGAAGCTGTCTACCACATAGATCCTCGACCTGCAGGAGTTGTTGGTTTCCGTCCTCCGCTGACGGCACCAGCCATCAACCATTTCCTGTGTCAGTGCGGTAGCACACGGATCATTCGCGTGGCAGTAATGGTCAAACAGCATCAGGTTTTCCTCATAGGAAGAATCATTCCATCGCTGGGATGCCTGCCGGTACCTTATAAAGCTATGGATCTGTGGGGAAAGGAACGAACGGAATTCTTTCATATGGACAGCACCTCCTTTGCCAGGGAGAACTGCTCCACACTCAGGGCGCATTCCTTTAAATGTACAAAATCTGCCCTTAGATAAGGCTCAAGGGAATCGGGAGCTGTATGTCCGAGAGTCTGTGTGATCACAGACTGTGGTATATCGTTTTCCAGCATAGAGGATGCCAGGTTATGCCGGAAGATGTGTGTCCCCTTCCTGTCTCCTGGATTCTGCCGCACTCCTGCAATCCGACAGATTTTTGTTACGATGTTTGCAATTCCCTGGGTAGACAATGGTGAAAAGGGATGTGTTTCTGTCAGGAACAGGCGGGGGCAGCCGGTATCCGGCCTTTCCGATTCCAGGTAATCATATATGGCATTCCCCACAACAGCAGAAAGCGGAAGTTCTAAGGGTACGGATGTTTTCTGCTGTGTAACCAGTATCCGTTCAGTTTCCCAGTCAATGGAATGGAAAGTAAGCCCGGCGATGTCACAACCCCGAAGCCCCGTAAAAAGGAGCAGGAGGAGAATCGCCCGATTACGTGCAGAAACTTCGCCTTTTTCTGCTGCTTCCCGTAGAAGCCTGACCTCATCCTGCGTAAGATACTGGATATTTTTTCTGTTTTCTCTTAGCACAGGCAGGAAACTGAGCACCTTCCGACATTGTGCTGCTTTCCAGTTAAGCCCTGCCTTGAACACTGCTGCAATGTTTTTCTTGTAAGAACAGCTTCTTTGCAAAGAACCATCTTCTGCGAGAAAGAATGACAGGACATCCTCTTCCGTTATTGCATCCAGACACTGGGCACCCCGTTGCTGCATCTGATGTAAAAAAGATGCTGCATTGAGTGCTTCACCCCGTATGGTCGATTCCTTCTTTCCCCGTTTTTTCTCATATATACGGTAAAAATCAATCAATTCTCTGAATTCGGAACAAAGCAGATGATAGGATCCCCTCTCAAACAAGGTATGTCGGCTTCTGCCATCAGGCATGCGGCCGAAGTCATCAAACTGCTCCAACGCCCCGATGATAGTTCTTTTGTTTCGCAGATAGTCTTTAGAATGCGGAGCTTTTAAGTAATCAAGGTAAACATCCCGATAGGACTGCCAGTCGTGGCTGTCTGCTTTAGCCAGTATACGGTTGATCTCCTCCCTGAACCGGCGTATGTAAGTACTGGAATAACCATTGTTTTCCATGAAGGAAAGAAGCTCTTCATGGTGCTCTTTTAAGTTTTGTAAATCCATGGTATGACCTCCCTTTTTGTTATAAGGGAATCATACACCAAAAATAAAATCCAAACCTTTTCACGTGTTATGTATCGTATTTCCTGCGCCATCTGCAAAAGGTTTGGATTTTATTTAAGTTTGGATATCTGAGATCATGGAGACGAGGCCCTTTTCCTCGACCTCGGTGTGGAATCCCGGCATCAAATAAGCATTTTCGAAAAATATCGTAAATTGTACTTGTATCATAGAATCCGCCATCAGGAGCAGGGAAAAAGTAAATACTTTTTGCATTTGCCACTAATGGATTACTGCGGTAGGATTTCATGTATGTAAGCATTGAGTCCGAAATTCCTACCAGCCGTTCTTTGTCTCCTTTTGCACCGTATATGGCTAAAACTCCAGCATCCAAATCAACATCTGCAACCTTAAGGTGCAGAGCCTCTGACACGCGCAGCCCACATGTATAAAGCAGGCGAAACAGAACCGGCATAACTAAATGTCGTAGTGGAGATTCTGAAGATTCTTTGGTACAATCTACCGCAGAAAACAATCTCTCGATTTCGTCTTTCGTAAAAATGTAGGGAACGAAACATTTATTTACATGAGGCGCAGGGTGGAATGCACATGGAGCATCATAGCCATTGCTGTGCAAATACTTACAAAGAATTCGCACATACGAAATCCGAAAACATTGCGTGGTTTCGTTTTCGTGAGGTCTCTTTTTCTCCCACTTTTGCAGCAGTTCTTTCGAAATGGCAGGTATACGCAATTGTTGCTCATTGCAAAAGTCATCGAATGCACTGAGTGCCTCAACACCGGCGTTGTATTTATTGCCAAGGGCACGTTTTTGCTCCACAACATCCAGCATATATGGTGCAAGCACACTGGTAAAATGGGGTTCAAGAAGTTTTTCCTCAAACACTAATCAGTCACCTCCAATGCGCAGCTGCGAAGCTGACGTACATTTACACCAATATATTTTTGAGTAGAATCGGCATTTATGTGTCCTAATACACCCTGAATCGAGGTAATGGGGATTCCTTCATCTAACATATGTGTTGCGAGGCTGTGTCGAAGCGAGTGAAGCCCGTGGTGCTTTATTGAATCCAAAGGAATGCCCGCTTTTCGCATATGCTTAATAAGAATGTTGTCAAAATTTTGCAGAGAGACGTATGGAGCGACTGCGCGGAGAAAAATTTCCGGGGCATCGCTTACAGGCCTTCCATTTTTCAGATAGTCTATTACAGCCCATCCAACATCTGTGGGAAGTGGTAAAGTTATCGGCTCTCCTGTTTTGACTTGTGTGAAAGACACCAAATGCTGTTCCCAATTAAAATTGGCAGGGCGAAGATTACGTATATCGCTGGTTCTAATGCCGAGTTTTACTGCAATCATTAAAACTGCATAATCGCGTTTCCCTTGTGGACTTTCACGGTCAACAGATGCAAGGATACTTTCGATTTGGCTAAGATCTAATGTTGTAGGAATTCGCGCGGAAGCGGATACTTTTACAATTGGCATCATTTTCAAAGACAAATCTGTTTCCTTGTAGCCGCTATGCGCAAGGTACTGAAAAAAGCGTAAAAGGATACTGTAATGGAGCCTTACAACCGAATTGCTGTAATTGCACGAAACAACTTTGACGTATCGATTTACAATATCTGCTGAAAGTGATTTGTAATCCGTGACTCCAACGCTGAACAAATAATCTGTAAAGCGAAGAAGAACATTTCTGTGGCTGCGCAGCGTATTCTCCCTGCGTCCGTGGAGAGATAGCTTTTGCAAGTAGTTGACCGCACCTTCTTGCAATCCTGCAGGGAACTCTCGATTCAACCTCCGCCGAAGCATAACCGCGTTGAAATGTTGGTAGTCTGACAACAAATCCATTGCACGGTGAACTCGTGAGCATCGCCGTTCTACTGTTCCCGGCTGCACACCGTAGCAATCCAGCATGAACTGCTGAGCCAATTCCGCTGTAAAATATTTCTTTTCATTTTTATTGCAGTACGCTAACAGGTTCCTAAACGTCGAACGAAAGCCTTGAATATAGTTTTCGCTATAGTGCTTTGCAATGATGCAAGGGATAACTCTTTCCACAAGTTCATACACAGTCAGTCGATTTCCATCATCCACAATAACAACCTCCATCATATCTGGAATACTCAAATTATATAGTTATTATGTAGAGAAAAACAGACTGTTTTTATGATTTTTGTCGCTGTACAATTAAAGTTTGGAACGTGGGATACATAATCGCTTTCTTGCCATAAAAGGCGTTATGTTGAGCTCAACATAAGGCCTTAAATCTCCATTCCGTGTTCTACCATGGCACAGTCGAGTGGCGGTTGTTCAATTCAACGCTGCACGCGGGGGAAGCCAAAGCCAACATCATTCTGGCCATGGCGATCTCCGCGCAGGGCATCAACCAAAAGTACACGCAGTTCCGAAAAACGCCCATCGGGGATAATCCGGCGTTCACCTTCCGCACCTTTCTGCTGCGGCTGGGGCTGATTGGTCCTGAGTACAAAAATGTTCGAATGCACCTGCTGAAGAACCTGCCCGGTGACAAAGCGTGGCGGCACGACAAGTCGCTGTATCCCAGCAATCAACCACGGCCCCGCACTGACGAGGTCAGATAAGGAGAAACCCAATGTCTCGAAAAGAATACTTTGCCTATGGCTCCAATCTGAATTTTGATCAGATGGCCTACCGCTGTCCCGAAGCAACGGTGGTAGGCACTGCCAAGCTGGATGACTATGAGCTGGCATTCCGGCGCGGCTACCTGACGATTTTGCCCAAAGAGGGCGCAAGCGTTGAAGGACTGATCTGGTCTGTCACCGACCATGACGAATCACAGCTTGACTGTTACGAGGGCTACCCGACATTCTATGACAAGGAGACCATGACGGTTACGGATGCAGATGGCACGCCGCATGAAATCATGGTTTACACGATGAACGCACCGTACCGCGACCAACTACTCCCCGTCAGCAGCCGCTACAATGCGGTTGTCATGCAGGGGTGTCTGGATGCCGGTATCTCTCCGCAGCAGTTCTATGATGCTGACGAAAAATACCGCAAAGCCTACAAGGCCAGAGCCGCGCCGGTCCCTAAGAAACACGCTCCCGAACGCTAACCAAGCCCGCTGCACCGTGCAGCGGGCTTTTTCTTTTGCAACAAAAGGAGAAATTCGTATGAAGAACAAACACAGAATAAAGCAGGGCTTGTCGCTGCTGCTGGCGGGTGGAATTGCGCTCACAAATCTGGGCGCAGCGCTGCCCGCTTTTGCCGAGGATGCCGCAGCCACGCCGGAGACAGCTTCAGCGGCCACACCGGAAACTGCTGAAGCCAATGTCCCGACACCGAATCTTTCGCAGATCACTGAAAATCTGTACAACGATCTGCCGGACGCGCCTACCGGCAGTTACCTTGGCAGCATGGGTCTGCCCGTGGCAACCGGCGAAACAAAAATCGGTATCTCCGCGTGGGTTTCTGACCTGTATGACGGTGTAGATGCCCATATGGATGCCGATGCGCTGAACGCAGATGAGAACACGGTCACAATCGGCAAAACCCCCGGCACAGACTATGCCATTGTTCCGCTGCTGGCGCAGGTCGAATACCCGGCAGACGGTGCAGTATCTGAAATCATACTGCCGGACGGTGTGGAGCTTTTAAGCTATCTCTCCACCGATTATGAGCCTATCCCGGCAGACGAGCAGGAGCAGACTGAAATCCTGCACCATACATACTCGGAGCAGTCGGCGGCAGCCACCGGCCTGTATGTGAAAGCCTCTGCCGATTTTACGGCGCAGCTGGTCTATACGGATTCGGACGGCAGTTCGCAGTCAAAATCTATCCATGTACAGATCAGCGAGGATGCCGCACCCACACAGATGTATGCCGACACCGGCGATGACGGCATTGCCGCCTATGCTGCAGGGCCGACTCCGCCGTATGCCACTGGCAAAATCACCAGTATTGCCAAAGAGGGCGGCACATGGCTGATTTGGTTCAACGGTCAGGAAGCCTACTGCTGCAGCCACGGCCTGAACGGCCAGCCAAAGGGCTGCCCCACCTACAGCTTCTCTCATGTGTCCCGCCTTGAACCCGGCCAGTATACCCCCGGCAACCACTATGCAAATCAGGTCAACATCTGGGGCGGTCTTGGTCAGCTGAGTCTGGATATGCTGGATGATCGTCCTGTTGTGGCAAGCCTTGAAGATGATCCTGAAGGCTGTGAAGAACAGACGGACATCCTTGGCAGTCTTTACGATGAAACCCAGCAGTGGATCATGGAAAACTATCCTGACAGCTACGCAGCGCAGACCTATATTGCTGCTGCAGAAGAACTGGTAAACGGTACAGATGCGCAGTCCGGGGAAAACGGCTACTACACCTACATCTATAACCCGCCCGCAGGGTATGCGTGGCAGGTTGTGGCGCTGGTCGGTGAAGAAATTGCGGGCGGCACCGAGATCCCGGATGTGCCGAGTGTTCCGGAACCGAAGTACTATTCCGCTGCATGGACAGCTCCCGCCCAGACTGCCGGCGGCAGCTTTGATTTGACATTCACTGTCAACACCGACAAGTACCAGCTGAACACGCTGGAAAAGGTGGACGGGGCGGTCATTACCGTCACGCCCAGCCGGACCGGCGGCAGCGTGGACGGCGGCAGCTGGCAGATGACACCTGCCGCAGCGCAGACCATTACCACAAGTGGTCACACACAGGATGACAGTTTTCACCTCAACGGCGGTGACGGTTCTGCCACATGGACGGTGCATTACGAGGTGTCCAAAACCAGCATCAGTACGCTTTCCGGGCAGGAAGGACCGTTCGCCAGCCAAGCCGAAGCGGATGCTGCTGCCGAAGCCGCCAAGAATGCAGCCATCGGGCAGCTGCAGAACGAAGCGCAGGGCATGGTGGACGCCGCTATTGCCTCGGCGCGGGCGCAGCTTGCGAATGTCACCTTTGCATACGATGAAATCACCATCCCTCATGGCTTTGATTCAACGCCCGGTGCGTTGGGCAGCCACCAGACTATTACGGTTCCTGCCAATAGCAGCAACGACTACAAAATGCAGAACGATGAGTGGTCGGTCAAGGTCAGCATCGACAAAATCGACAGCGAAACCAAGCAGCGCATCAAGGGCAATGCCGAGTTTAAAATTTTTGAGTGGGATGTGGTTCGGCAGTGCTATATCCCGACAGGCGGATATAACCAATACAAAGTTGAACGCCAGAGTGGCGGCACTTATAAGGTCATCAACCACAGCGACTATGCAGGCGGTTCGGACGATTTGTTCTACACCCAGCGCAGCGAGGGCAAGTTCGTCATCGTGGAGAGCCGCGCACCCAGCGGGTACTACGGCGATTGGACGGATGTGACCAAACCCGGCACGGCAGGCTCTGTTCTGGGCAAGCGGGCGTATGCCTTTGAAATTACCAAAGCGCAGGACGGTCAGACGATTTGGCTGGGCAACGCCGATTATAACGCCGACATTACTACGGCCAACAGCGGCGGCACCCTTATCGACACCGGCGAGGGCATCGTAACTATCACTTTTGGCAGTCGCAACGCAGATAAGACCTACGCCACAGACCCCACGAGCATTGCCAACAACGAAAATTCCTACACCATGCACGCCAATGCCGACAAAATGCAGAATGACCGTGTCCTCGGCAATATCACGCTCTCCAAAGTAGACTTGGATGCCGCGCGGTATCTGGCTGCGGGCAGCAACGGCGATACCACGCTGGAGGGGGCGGTGTACGATTTGTACGCCGCTGACACGATTGAACACCCGGATGGTGTTTCGGGTGTCGTGGATTACTCCAAAATTACCGATGCCAACGGACAACCTATCTGGCACACCACTGTCCTCACCAACGGCGGCTGGGATACCGATTACCTGCCCATTTTGCAGAAAGACCGGCTGGTAGCGTCTGCCAAAATCACAGACGGAAAGCTGGCTTTTGCCAACCTGTACATGGGCAGATATTACCTTGTGGAACGCGCCACAGGTCTGGTGCTGCCGATTGATGGCAACGGAAAACTGTACATCACTGGAAAGTATCCACAACTTAATAAGAAACTGGAACGCACCGGAAAATACAACAGCCTTGCCACCAAGGGCGGCGAGTACACCGACTACATCTACAAAAACCAGTATTCTGCTGTGGCTGAGAGCCGCAAGCTGGACGGTAGCAAAGCGTGGGATGGCTATTATCTTTCCTACGCCAAAGGGTATCTCTGCGATGAGGTCAACCACTACAAAACCCTGCCCTATGCAGATGAATCAACCTACCACATCCATGCCGAGCAGGAAAGCCAAGACGAAGTCCTCAAATCCGGCTTTAGTTTGCAAAAACTTGTTTCCACCACTGGACAGCCTAGTCCTGCTTTGAAATTGGAAGGTGCGGGCTTTACCGTTTATCGCATCTCTAAACTGAGCAAGGCGGCGCATTTCAAGCAGAACCCGGATGGCAGCTACGATGCCGCCAGCATCCTATCTGCCTACCGCAAGGACAATTACGATAACGCCACCCTCAAATACGATTTCATCCGCGAAGGACAAGCCATCGCCAATATGTTCGAGAGCAATGCCGAAACAGTAAACGCCTATAACGCGACCTTGACCGCAGACGGCGACTACGCCAACGGTAAAGGCAACGGCTGGATACCTACGGATCAGCCCGCCGAGTATAGGCTGGGAGAAATGTTCACGAACGACGAGGGCATTTTCCGCGTAGAGGGGCTACCCTATGGGCAATACCTTATCGTCGAAACCACCATCCCCAAGGATGTGTTCCAGTGTGATCCGTTCATCGTGACAGTGGACGCCAACAGCCCGCAGAGCCGATTCACGATTCCTGCGGGCAGCGTCACCACCGCCAGCAACGACTACATGACCTACAACATTCTGGACGAAGAATTAGAGGGTTACTTGCAACTCATCAAGACCGATACAGAAACCGGAAAGGCAGTCAAAATCGCAAACACCTCTTTTGCCTTGTACAAATTAGATGACAAGGGTAATAAGACCCGCATTTCCATGATTGACCCAGCCAGCGGCAGCGCCACCAAGAAAACGGATGTGTTCTACACCGATGCAGACGGTCTTATAAAAACACCCGAAAAACTTCCGCTGGGGCGCTATTTCATTGAGGAACTGCAAGGTCCGGAAGGCTATTTCAACGATCCTGCCTACTCGGTAGAATTTGAAATCAAATCCGACCGCGTCTGGCAGGTCGTGGGCAATGCTACTAACGATATGGATGAGTACATCGTCACGGAAAAATACTGCAATCACGAAACACTCGGTCAGCTTACCATCCGTAAGCTGGGCAATGTCTTGACCGATTACAAGGATGGTCAGTTCATCTACACGCAAGATAGTCTCGCAGGCGCAGTGTACGAAATTCACGCTGCAGCCGACATTGCCACACCAGACCGCCAAGGTACCTACTGGTACAAATCCGGCGATTTGGTGGCAACTGTTACCACCGGCGCGGAAGGTCAGGTGGATGAAGTAAAATTCAGCCCCACCCGCACGCAGGCAACCTATGATTTCTTGAAAGTTTCCCATGATGGCACCAAAGGCGAAGTTACCGTGACCCTGCCGCTGGGTAAGTACACCATTACCGAGGTTCAAGCGCCGTATGGTTTTGTACTGACCCAGCAGAGCTACACTGTGGAATTCGGCTGGGACAACCAGAAAAATGACATTGTGCTGGCAAAAGCCATCGTCAGCCACGAGCAGGACGGCGACAAGGAATGTTCGTACAGCATTGTGAATGTAAAGGACGCCTCGGATGCCCACAAGAATGGGCAGACGCTTGTGTTTGAAAATGCGCGGGTTCTGCCGGTTCCTGAAAAGCCCGGTGACAAGGTTGGCAAAATCGGTGTAGGCATTTACAAGCAGGACCGTGAGGCGCAGACCTATCTGCCCGGTGCGGTGTATGAACTCTACACCGTGGATGACATTTATTCCGCGGACGGTACAAAGCTGCTGGACGCCGGTACAAAGCTGGCCACCAGTAGCACAACCAACGCCAGCGGCTTTACTTGGTTTGATGTGGACGTGCCGATTCGCGGCGAATATTACATTGACCCTGCAGGTCCGCGAAGCACCAGCCGCGAGAACAGCGGCAGATACCGCATTGTGGAAATCACCGCCCCTGCGGGTTACCTGCTGGACAGCACCCCTGTGGATGTAGAGTTCACCTACGAGGGTCAGCAAATCGCGTGGCAGGTCGTGGACGGTACAAACACCAACCTGCGCACCAGTGTGGACATTTCCAAGCAGGACATCACCAACGGCAAGGAACTGCCCGGCGCACAGCTTGAAATCCGCGACACCGACGGCAATTTGGTCGAGGGCTGGACTTCCGGCAAAACGCCGCACACGGTGCGCGGACTGGAACTGGAAAAGGAGTACAAGCTGACCGAGAAACGCGCCCCGGATGGCTATGCCGAAGCAGAAAGTATCGTGTTCAAATTGGTGCAGGAAGGTACAGAGCAGGTCAATGAGGTTTATGTGAAATCCGACGATGGTTGGAAAAAACGCGACGATGCCACTGTTGTCATGAAGGACGCGCCTGTACTTAGCATCGACAAAACGGACATTGCAGGCAATCTGCTGCCGGGGGCTACGCTGACGATCCGTGATGCGAATGATGAGGTCGTCGACACTTGGACAACCGACTACAAAACTCACCGTGTTCCCATCTCGGATCAATTTATCAAGCTGTCAGGCGAAACTAAGGAGTACATCTACACCCTGACCGAAGATGCCGCCCCGGCTGGCTTTGAAATTGCCGAATCGGTGCAGTTTAAGGTACAGCAGGCAGACGAAAATGTTTGCCTGTTCGTCCGCGAAAACGTCGATACCGAATGGGTGCGCGCCGACAAACGGCTAATTCAGATGATAGACGAAGCCACGCCCCGCGAGGAAACTCCCGCGCCCACGCCTGCACCCGCACCGCAGCCGACACCCGCTGCAACCCCGGCGCCCACTCCTGTTCCCACGCCGGTTATTACGCCGCACAAGGTGCAGACCCTTCCGCAGACAGGAGATGGTTTCCCGCTGCTGGCTATTGTGGTCGTTTCCCTTGCGTCCGCGACAGGTATCGTACTGTTGACCGTCAAGCAGAAAAATGCGCTGAAAGAAACTTCTGATAAGGAGGATGTCGATGAAAGTTCTGATCGTTGAACCCGGCAAGTACCCCCGCGAAGCCGACATTGAACACACCCTTGAAGCCGAGCAGGCAGTTGTCGGCGGCACCATCGAGGCAGTGTACCCTTGGCGGGATAGCGCCTGTATCGTTTGCAATGACAACGGCATTGCAGAAAACCTGCCGCTGAACCGTATGCTAGGCGACT
>ENA-UADE01000322-UADE01000322.1-human-gut-metagenome-genome-assembly--contig:-NODE-322-length-11333-cov-6.927026_pt1 | contig 11333 bp, 8 predicted proteins | sample MGYA00244226_ERZ654251 | MGnify/ENA primary metagenome ERZ654251 (study PRJEB26926, sample SAMN06165073) | human gut metagenome | biome: ENVO:00009003; feature: ENVO:2100002; material: ENVO:00002003... | reverse complement strand
GTTCCCGCTACGGCACCGTCTGCCTCCGTCCCTGCTACCGTGACACCGACCTGCGAGAAAAGGCGGTGCGGAAAAAGCCGGAGCTGTCTTTGTAACTTTTCTATGACCTGCCCAAAACCCTTTGTATTTTGCACATAATAATGCTATAATTATGAGCAAGAAAGGAGGATGCGATATGCCGCAGATCAGACCGATTACAGACCTGAGAAACACATCGGAGATTTCCGACGCCTGCCATGCGCGTCGCGAGCCTGTTTTCATCACGAAAAACGGTTACGGCGATCTGGTAGTCATGAGCATTGAAACCTATGAGGAAATGCTGGATTGTATAGCGACGGACAAGGCGATTGCGGACGCGGAGCAGGAGATCGCCGCAGGCGGTCAGCTTCTGGACGCGAAAGAGGCGCTTGGCGCGCTGCGGAGGAAGTATTTTGGATAAGTACAGCGTAAAGCTCTCGCCCCGCGCCCTCCGTGATTTGGACGGCATCTATTCGTATATTGCGCGGACGCTTTTAGAACCGGAAACGGCGCTGAAGCTCGTCGATACCATTACGGAGGAAATCCTCTCGCTGGATTCCATGCCGCGCCGCTGCCCGGAGCGGAAAACCGGCGCGTATGCCGGAAAGGGATACCGTCAGCTCCTCATCAAAAACTACACCGCCATCTATCGCATTGACGAGGAACACCGTACCGTCGTCGTTGTCACCGTGCGCTACTCGCCCAGTCAGTTCTGACCGGGGAAAACCACACAACCAAATACCAAACGCGAAAAGCAGTCCTTCGGGGCTGCTTTTTGCTATGCAAAAAGGAGAAAAATGAATATGACACACTATAAATTAGTGATCGCGGAAAAGCCCTCCGTCGCCCAGTCCATCGCCGCCGTGCTGGGCGCGACCAAACGCAACGACGGCTATCTTTCGGGAAACGGCTACCTTGTAAGCTGGTGCTTCGGGCATCTGGCGGAGCTGGCGGGCGCGGATGTGTACGATGAAAAGTACGCCAAGTGGCGCTATGACGATCTGCCCATCCTGCCCGCAAGCTGGCACTTCACGCTGAAAGCGGACAAATCCAGGCAATTCGAGCTGCTGCGGGACCTCATGCGCCGGGAGGACGTGACCGAGGTCATCAACGCCTGCGACGCAGGGCGCGAGGGGGAGCTTATCTTCCGCACCGTCTACTACATGGCGGGCTGCACGAAAACCATGAAGCGGCTGTGGATCTCCTCCATGGAGGACGAGGCCATCCGAAAGGGCTTTGCGGACCTTCGTCCGGGACGGGAATACGACGGACTGCACCAGTCCGCCCTCTGCCGCGCCCGCGCGGACTGGCTGGTGGGCATCAACGCCACAAGGCTCTTTTCGGTGCTGTACCACCGCACCCTCAACGTGGGGCGCGTCATGACGCCCACGCTGGCGCTCATCGTCCAACGGGAGGCGGAGATCGGGGCGTTCCGCCCGGAAGCCTTTTACACGGTAAATCTTCGCTGCGGCGATTTTGCCGCCGTGTCCGAAAAGTTCAAAGAGAAAGCGGAGGCGGACGCCCTTGCCGCCGCCTGCGCCGGTCAGCCGGTCACGGTCAGGACGGTGCAGCGCACGGAAAAAGCAGAGAACGCGCCCCGGCTCTACGACCTGACCGCGCTCCAGAGGGAGGCCAACCGCAGCCTCGGCTATACCGCCCAGCAGACCCTCGACTACTTGCAGGCGCTCTATGAAAAGAAGCTCTGCACCTATCCCCGCACGGACAGCCGCTTTCTCACCGACGATCTGGAAGCCTCCGTGCCGGAGCTTGTGACCGTTGCTGCCGCCATCTGCGAAACAACCGCGCCGGGGCGTGTGAATACAGAGCAGGTGTGCGACAGCAAAAAGGTCAGCGACCACCACGCCATCCTCCCCACCGCCAGCGCGGGCAAGGCGGACGTGTCGGTGCTGCCGCTGGGCGAGCGCGAGCTTTTGCGCCTTGTGGCGGGGCAGCTTCTCCGGGCGGTCAGCGATGCACACCGCTATGCGGAAACCACAGTTACGCTGGAGTGCGGCGGTACCGAGTTCACCGCCAAGGGCAGAACCGTCCTTGATACCGGCTGGAAACAGTATCTCGCGCAGGAAAAGCAGGACGCCGCGCTGCCGGAGCTGTCGGAGGGGCAGGTATTGGATTGCGCTGAAGCCGCCGTAAAGGAGGGCAAGACCACGCCGCCCAGGCACTTCACCGAGGACACGCTGCTTTCCGCCATGGAAACGGCTGGCAGAGAGGAAATGCCAGAGGGTGCGGAGCGAAAAGGCTTGGGAACGCCCGCCACACGCGCCGCCATCATCGAAAAGCTGGTAGCCACGGGCTTTGCGGAGCGCAAGCGGGCGAAGAAGGCCGTCAGCCTTGTGCCTGCCCATACCGGCGTTTCCCTCATCACCGTGCTGCCGGAGCAGCTCCAGTCCCCGCTTCTCACCGCCGAATGGGAATACCGCTTGCAGCAGGTGGAGCGCGGCGAGCTGTCCCCGGACGAGTTCATGACCGGCATTGCGGATATGCTCACGGAGCTGGTAAAAACCTACAAGGTCATCTCCGGCGCGGAGGTGCTGTTCCCCTCCGGCCGGGAGATCATCGGCAAATGCCCCCGCTGCGGCGGCGACGTGACCGAGAGCAAAAAGGGCTTCTTCTGCGAGAAAAACGACTGCCGCTTCGGGCTGTGGCGGGACAATAAGTTCTTTGCCGCCAAGCGCGCCGCTCTGACAAAAAAGGTAGCCGCCGCGCTGCTGGCAGACGGGCGTGTGAAGCTCACCGGCCTCTATTCCGAAAAGACCGGCGGCACCTACGACGCCACCGCCGTGCTGGAGGATACCGGCGAGAGCGTCCGCTTCCGTTTGGAATTTGACAAGGGGGCGAGGACATGAAGCTCTCCAAGCTGGAGCAGGAAAGTATCATCCTCTACAACGAGGAAGAATCCACCGCCAGCATCTACACCCACGACCCCAAGCTGAAGCGCAAGCTCAAGCGCCTTGCGGAGAAATACCCGGACAAGGTGTACCCGGATAAGGCCGTCCATGCCGGAGCGGTCAGCTACGCCGTGCCGAAAAGCTGCGTCAGCGTCAGGGAGCCGTTCAGCGACGAGCGGCGCAGGGCCGCCAGCGAGCGCGCCAAAAACGCCGGATATACGCCGCCCGCAAGGAGTATATACTCCGAAAATGAATAAGAACCGAGCGCCCGCACAGGAAAGCCTACCCCTGCGCGGGCGCTGCCATTTTAGGGGCAAACAGCCCATGAAATGAAAGGAAGTGCCTATGACACGAAAATCTCCGTATCCGACAAGAGCGGATTATCCGGCATTGATTGAAAATGCCAAGCCTGCGCTGCGCGAGCTGCTGGAAGCGGCCTCCTATGAACGGAGGATCGCCGTACTCAGCGCCTGCTCGCTCGATGAGATCAACACCCTCTGCACACTTATGGTGCTGGGGCGGCACAGCCTCTATCTTCGCCGCAAAAAGCCCTTCAACGCGCCGGACGCGGTTTTTGCCCGGTGGGCGGCGGACCTGTGGACGCTGCGTGAGCAGGACAAGGCAGGCGACATCCGCTATCTCTGCGGAAAAACGGATTTACGGGAATATCTTTCGCGGGGGCTTCAGCTCCTGCGTATCGACCTGACGGAAGGAGGAAACTATGCCAGAGAAGCCCGGTAAAAACAGAGAACAGCTCAAGGAGATCACCGACCGCATCGAGGCGGGTATCCGCGACATCTTTGAATCCGGCGATATGGATAAGTACCGCAATTACCTGCGCACCATGAGCCGGTTTCACAACTATTCCCTCAACAATCAGGCGCTCATCCACTTGCAGCGCCCGGACGCCACCTTTGTGGCGGGCTACAACCGCTGGCGGGACAAGTTCTCCCGCCATGTGCTGCGGGGCGAGAAGGGCATCACCATCATCGCGCCCACGCCGTATAAGAAGAAAATCGAGCAGGAAAAGCTCGACCCGGACACCAGGCTGCCCATTCTGGATGCGGACGGCAAAATCATCACCGAGGAAAAGGAGATCGAGATCCCCATGTTCCGCCCGGTGAAGGTGTTCGACTACGCCCAGACGGACGGAAAGCCCCTGCCGGAGCGCGTGGCCAGCCCCGTCGCCAACCTGACCGGCAGCGTGGAAAATTATGAGGCGTTCATGGAGGCGCTGCGCCGTTCCTCTCCCGTGCCGGTGGAGGTAAAGCCGCTGTCTGCGGATATGGACGGCTATTTCAGCCCCAAATCCCAGAGCATCACGCTGCGGGAGGGCATGAGCGAGGTGCAGACGGTATCCGCCGCCGTCCATGAGATCGCCCACGCCAAGCTCCACAACTACGGCTTGCAGCAGGCGGCGGAGCGCAAGGCCAAAAGCCGCAATACCGAGGAGGTGGAGGCCGAAAGCATCTCCTTCATGGTCTGCGCCTATTTCGGCATTGAAACCGGCGCGAACAGCTTCGGCTATGTGGCAACGTGGTCAAAAAACGCCGAGCTGCCGGAGTTCCGCGCCAGTCTGGACACCATCAGCAAAACCGCAAACGGCATCATCACCGACGTGGAAAAGCATTTCGCGGAGGTTTGCAAGGAGCGCGGCATCGAGCTTTCCAAGGACACGGAATATGAGCTTGTCACCATCCCGCCCTCACGCGCCGACGCGCTGACCTTTGCCGCCGACTACGCGGCGTTCCTGCGCCGGGATCTGAACGTTCCCGACAGCGCGGACAGACCCACAGCGGAGGCGGTGGCGGACAGGCTGCTTGCCGGTGAGGACGCAGAGCTGCGGAAGGAGCTGGAGGATTTCGTCAAGCTGGCAGACGAGATCGGCATCGACGACGGCTCCCATGGGCTGCTGGAACGCTTCAACGGCCTGTTCCGTCAGGAATGGCGGGCAAAGGAGAAACCGCAGCCGGAGGTCGAAACGGAAACGCCGAATGTTGAGGATGAGCTGCCGCCCCTGCCGGAGCTGGAGCAGGGCTATCCCATGCCGGATACCGGCATCGGCTTTTTGGAAATGTATCAGTACGGCTACACGGACGGTAACGCCATGCTGCCGCTGACAAAGGAGCGTGCCATGGAGCTGTTCTTGCAGGACGTTCCCGTGTTCCTGCTCTACGGCGACAACACCGAGGCCATGGCGCTGGACGCCGAGGATATTTCCTCCCACACCGGCGTGTTCGGCGTGGAGCGCGAGGAATGGGACGCGGTGCGCGGCGTTGTGACGCTGAGCGAACAGGCGGACACGGAAAAGCTGTTTCTGGAAAACCCGCAGGACGCTTTCCTCATTTACCAGATTCGGCGCGGCGGTGAATTGGACGCTTACCGCTTCATGAACTATGACTACTTGCAGAGCAAGGGCGTCACGCCGGAGCGCGGCGGCTACGACGCGATCTACACCGGCGGGCTTGCCGACTATGGGGACAACAAAACCAATCTGGATATGATTTATCAGCGGTTCAATGTGGATCATCCTGCGGATTTTAAGGGACACAGCCTGTCGGTCAGCGACATCGTTGCCTTGAAGCAAAACGGCGTAGTATCCTGTCATTACGTTGACAGCATCGGCTTCCGGGAGCTGCCGACCTTCCTGAAGCCGGAGAATTATCTCAAAAACGCGGAGATGCTGTTGGAGGACGACTATGGCATGATCGACGGCATCATCAACAACGGCCACAAGCAGCCCACCGTGGCCGATTTGGAGGCGCAGGTCAAGGCGGGCTTTTCCATCTCCCTGACGGAGCTGGCTGCGGCCTCCCACCGCGAACAGAAGAAGCCCTCCGTGCTGGAAAAGCTCAGGGAAAAGACGCCGGAGCAGACGAAAAACAAAACAGCGCCCAAACGGAGCGCGGAAAGAGAGCTTTGATATGAACGACAAGCATTTCACCCACGATGAAGTCAGCCTTATGAGCATCTACAACGCGGCAGGCACCCGCGAGGGCCTGATCGCAGCCCTCACAGAAATGCGGGGGTATCTGGACGCAGAGGAAGCCGAGCTGCGGGAGCTGACGGACAGCGCCCTCGCAAAGCTGCGCGACATTACCGACGCGGAGTACGCCGCCCTTGACCTGACGCCGGATTTTGACCTCTGAGCAAAGCTGACTGTTTTACGGTCAAGAGCCGGAAAAATCGCAGATTCGCCGCTGGGAGCGCGCCGGATGATCCGTTCTTCATCCGGCGCGTTTCTGTTTGAAAATCGCCGTTTTTCCCAAGTCATGAGCCGGAGAAAATACCCCAAAATCGCGCCTGCTTCGCGCAGGAGGCGCAGAAAGGCCATTTATGAGAACAGGACTAACAAAAGCGCAGAAAATCACGGAGATCACCTTTGACGAGAAAGAACCCCTTATCCATATCCGTACCCACAATACCGACCTTAAAAACCGCCTTGCCGCCTATGCCGCGCAGCACCCCGCAGAGTGCCGCCAACTGGACGCAGACCCCGACACGGGCTGTATGGAGTTCACCATCCGCAAGGGGCGCTTGTCCTTCCGCCTGACCGCACCGTACAGTGAGAAGCGGAAACGGAAAGCAAGCGAGGCGGCAAAAAGAAACGGCTTCAACAGAAAACCATGAAGGGAGGATTTTGCTTATGCCAAACAAACTGCAAGCCTACGCGGAGCAGGCGGAGCGCACCGCACGGCAGATCACCGGCAGCCATTTAGCGTGGACGGCGTTTCTGACCACCGCCGCAAGGCTGTATAAGTACCCCTACAACGAGCAGCTCATGATCTATATGCAGCGCCCGGAGGCCACCGCCTGCGCAGAGTACGACTTTTGGAATGAGAAGATGGGGCGCTATGTCCGGCGCGGCAGCACGGGCATCGCCCTCATTGACGCTACCGGCTACAAGCCAAGGCTCAAATACGTCTTTGACGTTTCCGACACCGGCGGCAAGGAAAACGCCCGCCGCGTCAACTTATGGGAGCTGAAGGACGCGCACACGGACAGCGTGAGCGCCATGCTGGAGCGCAATTACGGCGTTTCCGGCAGGGACGGCTTGACGGAGCAGTTCGAGAGCGTCGCTTCTCTGCTTGCTGCGGAATACTGGCGTGACCATTCCCGTGACATTCTCGGCATCGTTGCGGATTCCTATCTGGAGGAGTATGATGATTACAACATCGAGGTGGCGTTCAAAAACGCCGCGGCGGTCAGCATCACCTACTCCCTCATGTCCCGCTGCGGGATGCAGCCGGAGGATCACTTTGAACACGAGGATTTTTTCAGCATCTTTGATTTCAACACCCCGCGCACGGTGGCAGCCCTTGGCACGGCGGTCAGCGAGATCAATGAACAGGTTTTGCGGCAGATCGAAGTCACCATACGAAATTATGAGCGCGAACACAGCGCGGAAAGGACGGCAGAGCATGGAGAACAACCTGACTTACACGATGAACGGAGATTACCTGATTCCCGACCTGAAGATCGAGGTGCCGGAGCAGCCCCTCGGCAAGTACGGGCGGATGCGCCAGAAGTACCTGAAGGAGCATCGGCCCATCCTCTGGAACCAGATGATTCTGGAGGAAACCCTGTTCCCGCACCTGCTGGAGATCGAGCAGGCGGCGCAGAGCCGCTTAGAGCAGATGATGCCGAAGCTGGCGGCGGAGGCAGGAGCGACGGAGAGCCTGAAAGCCCGCGACCCAATGAAATGGGTGGGCCTGATGAACACCTGCAAGGCGCAGGCGGAGGAAGTGATTCTCGCGGAGCTGATCTACGCATAACAGAACACCCCGCACGGGGCGGTCAGCTATCCTTTTTCCCCACCGAAGCGGAACAGATTACAGCCATAGAAGAAGCGGAGAGCGCACAAGCGCCCTTCGCTTTTTCCGTTTCTCAGGCGCAGCTTGACCATGTGCTGCGGCTGGGCGGCAACGCGGACGATACCCGCATGGTCATTGCCGCCGCGTTCCAGAAGCAGAAGTCTGTGGAGGACGTTGCCGCGCTGCTGCAAAGCACCTTTCACGGCGGCAACGGCTTTAAGACGCCGGAGGGCGAGCTTTCCGCGTGGTACGCCGTAGACGGCATCCACATCGCCCCCGGCAGGAGCGCGGAGTATGTGCGCAGCGCGCAGGTAATCGCATGGCAGGACGCCGCCGCGCGCATTTCTGAGCTTATGGACAGCGGCGCGTATGCCTCCAATGTGGAGCTTGCCGAGGCAGGGCAACATGAGCGGATGCAGCTTGCCCAAGCCCTCTGGTATCTGAAACACGATCTCAGCGACGAGGCGCGGGAACAGGGCTATCTCTCCTGTATGGATACGCTGCGGGGCGGCGGATTCCCTGATGAAACGGCGCGGCTGGCAGAGCAACTGACAAACACGGATTTCCGCGAAACGCTCTCCGGCGAGTTCGCACAGTTTTACGCCGCCCATGAGCAGGACAGAAGTCTGCTGCGATTCCACTATCACAAGCTCGATCAAATCTGGCAGAGCCTGCGGGACCTGTCCTTGCCCCGTAGGGAGTATTCCTCCGAAATGGCCGCAGTGCCGGAGCTGGCACGCTTCATCACCGAGGATGAGATCGACCACGCGCTGGATCGCGGCAGCGGCGTGGAGGGCGGCAAGGGCAGGATCTACGAATACTTCACCGCCGACCATACCGGCAAGGAAAAGGCAGCTTTCCTCAAAGATGAGTACGGCATAGGCGGGCGCTCCCACGCCGTTTCCGGCGCATCCCACAGCGGCGAGAATCACAACAGCCGCGGAATTACGCTGAAAAAGGCAGACTGCGCCAACGTGGAGCTAAGCTGGACGAAGGTGGCCGCAAGGATTGACAGCCTCATTCAGAAGGACCGCTTCCTCTCCCCAAGGGAAAAGGAGCGCTACGCCCAGCTTCAGCGGGAAAAGGAAGCGGAGCGTGAACTGCCAACACAGGCACAGATTGACTACAATTCCATCAAGGAATCCCACCCGGACGACCTCGTGCTGTTTCAGGTGGGCGATTTCTTTGAGCTGTACGGCGAGGACGCAAAGCAGGCGGCGGATCTACTGAATATGAATCTGGCCACCCGCAACATCCCCGGCGCTGGCCGTGTGGAGGTGTGTGGTGTACCGTCGCACAATTTAGAGATGTATGTAGAGAAATTGCGCGATAAGTATGATGTGACGATTGCCGAAGCGCCGGACTTTAGAGGTGAGCGCCACATTTACACGCTGCGCTCTATCGACCATGAAGCAGAGGCCGCCATTGACGCATACGAAGCCGAGTTCGGCGCGGACGGCACACGGGTATTCCGCGATCCTGCCGCAGTTCAGCCGCAGCCCACGGTGGCAGAGCTGTTTGAGGGGTATAAGCTGACCGTAGGCAACGCGCTTGTCGCGGACGACGCTTTCCTCAACGCCTGCCGCAACTCTGACCAGGAGAACGCCTATCTGGAGGGCGCTGCCGCCATCCGGCGCATTGTCATGGCATCTGAGGATTTGCAGCTCACACGGCTCTATTTCGATATGCCCTCCTTCCACAACCGGCTGCATCAGGAGCTTTTGGACGAGCTGTATCCCACGCTGGCGACCACGATAACGCCCTCGCCCTACAAGGTGACGCAGGAGGACATCGACGCGGCCTTGCAGCAGTGGAACGGCAGGATTGAAAGCAAGCAGGCGGTTGTCCGCTATATGAAGGCTCACGCCCGCGACCGGGACACCGCCGCATGGCTGGCGCGGGAGTACGGCTTGAAGGATACCTCTAAACCGCTGCAAATCTCCGTGGGCAATTCCGAGCCGGTCACGCTGTCATGGCCGAAGGTGCAGCGGCGCATTGCGCAGCTCATTCAATCCGACAACTTCTACACCGAGCAGGAACAGGACAACTTTGACAATATTGACCCCATCTCCATCCGGGAAGCGCTTGCTGAACGCGGTATTGTAAATGGGCAGGTTGTGGATGCGGAGGCTAATCGCAACAGCCCCTTCGTCCGGCAGGTCATGGCGGATGTAGAGCAGATCGCGGCGCAGGAAGCGCAGGCGGCGCACATGGACTCACCGGACCGTTTTTCCATCCGTCTGCACCCCAATGAGGGCGGCATTACCGGCATCTGGGACTCGGCCCTTGACCGCTTCTATGAGGAGGGTAGGCAGGTGCTTCGCTTCGCGGAGCAATCTAACGCCATTGACTACCTCTCCAGTATTCAGCGCAGCCGCGGTATGGAGCCGGACGCGCCGGTTTTCACAACGCCGCTGGGGAATGCCTATCGCGTGGGCGACGGCTTTTCTTCCACCGCAGCCGAACAGCGGGATACTCTGATGGTGGTCGAGCGTGTAGACGAAGATAATGTTTGGTACACTCTGCCAAGCGTCCCGGAGCAGGAAACGGTCAGCGTAGACCGCACCGTTTTTGAGCGTTACCTCGACACCGGCTATTTCTTCGCTACGGAGCAGACGCAACCTGTCAAGGAGATCACTGCCGAAAACGAACAGGAAAACATGATTTTTCGTGCGCCGTATGCCGTGGGCGATACCGTCTATCTGGACAACACCCCCTTTGAGATCACGGAGATCGGCGCTCTAAATGTGCAGCTTCGTGACCCTGCGCTCCGCTATCCCGTATTCCGTGCCGAAAGCCGCGAGAATTTTGAACGGCTGCTGCGCCGGGATGAGAGAAACGCCGCCATAACAGATTATCTTCCCGCACGAAACAGAAACGACGACCTCCGTGACCTCCTGATGAACGGCATCCTCACACCTGCCGTCCGGGACGAGGTGCGGGAGCTGTTCCGGCAGGGCGAGGGCAATGCCGCCATCGGCGCGTATCTTTCCAATGTTTTTGCCGCGGCGGATGCGGACACCATGACGCTGGAGGACGGCACCGAGGCAGATTTCATCACCTCAAGAAGCGGCTTTCAGGCGCAGGTGCGTGGGGAAAAGGGCGTACACGCCCTCGGATTGTTGTGGCCGGACGCCGCTCCCGTGCTGCGCGCCGTTTTTCTGGAGGAAGCGCAGGCGCAGAGCTGGACACAGGCACAGCCTGAACCAGATATTTCTCTTCCTGAACAGCCAGCATCGGAGGCGACTGAACCGGAGCAGCCGCAGTTTACCACGGAAACCGTAGCGTTCTACCCCGGCGAGAAAAGCCTGCTTCCCTATGACATTGAAATCCAGACTATCCGCACCACCGAGCCGGAGCCGCCCATGCCGCAAAGACCGCCTGCGGAGAATTTCCGCATTTTGGACGACAATCTCGGCACAGGCGGCGCAAAGGCGAAATTCCGGGCGAACATGGACGCGATCAATCTGTTAAAAGAACTGGAGTTTGACGGCAGACAGGCCACGCCCGAAGAACAGGACGTTCTCTCCAAATACGTCGGTTGGGGCGGGCTTGCGGATGCTTTTGATGAAAGCAAGGATAACTGGAAAGACGA
>ENA-UADE01000275-UADE01000275.1-human-gut-metagenome-genome-assembly--contig:-NODE-275-length-12438-cov-3.504805_pt1 | contig 12438 bp, 9 predicted proteins | sample MGYA00244226_ERZ654251 | MGnify/ENA primary metagenome ERZ654251 (study PRJEB26926, sample SAMN06165073) | human gut metagenome | biome: ENVO:00009003; feature: ENVO:2100002; material: ENVO:00002003... | reverse complement strand
CAAGGGACTGAAAATCCCTGTGTCGGTGGTTCGACTCCACTCTGAGGCACCATATGCCATTACAGTGTTTGCTGGTGTAGCTCAATTGGCAGAGCAGCTGATTTGTAATCAGCAGGTTGCGGGTTCAAGTCCCTTCACCAGCTCCATTGATAAATGATTTGCCGTGGATGGGTTCCCGAGCGGCCAAAGGGAGCGGACTGTAAATCCGTTGTCACAGACTACGATGGTTCGAATCCATCCCCATCCACCAATATTCGCGGGAATGGCGGAATTGGCAGACGCGCACGGTTCAGGTCCGTGTGAGGGCGACTTCATGCAGGTTCAAGTCCTGTTTCCCGCACCAGAAAAGGCTTCAATAGATTTGAAGCCTTTTCTTTTTCCCTGATAAATTGTACCACTCCCCTGCTATGTCATCCTGTTCTTAAACGGATGCAAGGTGCAGAAATCAAAAAAACGGAGGAAACAAAAGATTATGGGTATTGGCATAGCTGACCTTTTGCTTGTTGCGGTAGCGCTTTCAATGGATGCGTTTGCGGTTGCGGTGTCCAGCGGTATAGTGTCCGATTCGCCAAACTGGAAAAACATAGTTAAGCTTGCTTTCTTCTTTGGCTTCTTCCAGTTCCTTATGCCTGTCATAGGCTGGTTCCTGGGCAACGGCGTAAGCACATATATTGAAAAGATAGATCACTGGGTGGCGTTCGGGCTGCTGGCGTTCATAGGCGTAAGAATGATAATAGAAGTTGCTAAGGGCGGCGATGATGAAAAGCACGTTAGTGATCCGTTCGGGACGAAGAACTTGTTCGTTATGGCCATTGCCACCAGCATAGATGCTCTTGCGGTAGGCATAAGCTTTGCGCTCGCCGGCGTGCAAATATGGTTCTCCTCCGCTATCATCGGCTGCGTCACGTTCATCATATCCGCTATAGGCGTGCTCATAGGCAAGAAAGTCGGCTCAATATTTGAGAAAAGCGCGGGCATACTTGCGGGAATAATACTTATAGGCATAGGCGTAAAAATACTGATAGAGCATATGGCGTAAGGCTTTTTGAAACATTACTTGAATATGTGCCGCAAATATTTCGGCAAAATATTCAAAACAATGGTTGACAAATTGATGCGTTAGTGCTAATATATTTAAGGTCGCTGGTGCGACTGGAATCGTCTGGGTGTGGCGCAGTTTGGTAGCGTGCTTGAATGGGGTTCAAGAGGCCGGAAGTTCGAATCTTCTCACCCAGACCACCAAAAACCTGTTATCTGACAGATAGCAGGTTTTCTTTTTATCCTCTCCCCTGCTATGTTATGTTTAGAGTGATTGAGATATAAGGACTAAAATCGCCATTATGAGATGGCGCAAGCGCAAGGCGGACAAAAAATCCAGTATCAAATATATAAAAGCCTGTGAACGCCCTGTTGGGGCTTTTAATATAAATAGGTGAGGACCGGCAGCAATACCGGTCCTTTTGATGTTTAGGCTTACAGATCGTAATACTTCTGGAATTCCGCCGGATGAGGAATGCGGGCGATAGCCTCAGCCTCCTTGCGCTTACGCTGTATCCATATTTTAATAAGTCTTTCGGGGAATACACCGCCGCGGGTTAGGAATTCATGGTCGCTCTCCAGCGCGTCCAGGGCTTCCTCAAGACTCTTGGGCATGCCTTTTATTTTAGCTTTCTCCTCATCGCTCAAATCGAACAGATTGAAGTCAAACGGCCCCCAGCCCATCGCATGCGGGTCTATCTTGTTGGCTATTCCGTCAAGGCCTGCCATAAGTATTGCGGCATAAGCGTAATACGGGTTGCAGGTAGCATCGGGATTCCTAAGCTCAAATCGCTTTGCTTTGGGGGATTTGGCATAAGCGGGTATGCGCACAACGGCGCTCCTGTTTGCCATGGCATAGCCTATGGTAACAGGCGCTTCAAAGCCTGGAACAAGGCGGCGGAAAGAATTTGTGGAAGGGTTGGTTATGCCGCATATGGCGCCGGCATGGGCCAGTAGGCCACCGATGAACCACAGCGCTTCGTCAGAAAGCTGAGCATAGCCCTTTTCATCATAGAAAACGGGTTCGCCGTTTTTCAGCAGCAGCATATGCACATGCATGCCGTTGCCCGCTTCGTCGCGCACGGGTTTGGGCATAAGCGTTGCGGTCTTGCCGGCCTGTGCCGCGGCATTCTTTATTATGTATTTAACGGTCATGGTAGCATCAGCCATCTTGGTCATTTCACCAAGCTCAACTTCTATTTCAAGCTGTCCGCAGCCACCGACTTCATGATGATGGTACTTTACGCCAACGCCCATATCCTCAAGCATAAGGCACATGCGGGAGCGCAGGTCGCTGGTTATATCCTGTGGCTTATCTATATGATATCCGCCCTTATGCGGCGTCTGGTAGCCGTTATTGTCATAAGGATTGCCGCTGTTCCAGTCAGCCTCCTGCGTGTCAACTGTATAGCCTACGCTGTGCGGCAGGGTTTGATAGCTTACGTTATCGAATACATGGAACTCAAATTCAGGCCCTATAATCATCTCATCCGCTATGCCCGTTTCCTGCATATATGCTATGGCGCGCTTTGCAACGTTTCTTGGGTACTGATCAAAGGGGCGGTTGTCCGGCCTATCTATTATCATAACATCGCCCGTCATCGTGAGCGTGGGCACCGTGGCAAACGGATCGAGGGCAGCTGTAGCAAGATCAGGTATAAACACCATGTCGCTGTTTTCAACGGGCGCGTAGCCATAGTTGCTGCCGTCAAAGCCTATGCCGTAGGTCAGCGTGTCCTCGGTAAGCCGCTGCTGGGGGATGAGTATATGGCGCCAGCGGCCGTCTATGTCGGTCATTTTGAAATCTATCATCTTAACATCATTGACTTTGATAAATTCCTTAACTTCGTTCAGGGTTGAAAACATGTTTGTCCTCCTTATCGCTATGACAATGGGTTATAATAAACCGCAAGCTATTGCTTTGACTTATACGAATATAAGCACTGCTTGCATATTTAAGTATAGCATTCATTTGCCGCGCGGTCAAAGGATTCGGGCATTATATATAATCTATTAAAATAAGGCGGGGCATGCTTTGCCCTGCCTTATCGCGTATGGATATGCATATATGCATCAAAGCATTATGCATATCAGTCCGGAGCAGCCGTTATTGACCATTTTCTCAACTGTATCATGCAGCCGTTGCTGCACGTTTTCAGGCATAGCATTTACCTTTACAGCCATGCTTTCGCGCATCATATCCCTTAGGGATTTGCCGAAGATATCCGTCTGCCAAAGCTTCTGCGGGTCTTTTTCAAACGTTTCCATAAGATATGCCATGAACGCTTCGCTTTGCTCCTCCGTGCCTACCAGCGGCGCTACTTCGGACGCTATATCAACCTTTATTATGTGCAGACCGCTTGCCTTGGCCCTGAGCCGTACTCCGAAGCGGTTACCCTGGCGCACAATTTCCGGTTCTTCCAGCATCATTTCATCCAGCTCCGGTGGCACCATGCCGTAGCCCGTGCTCTTGGCGCACCTGAGCGCGCCCTCTATGCGGTCATATTCCTTTTTCGCTGCCACAAAGGATTTTATGGATGCCACAAGATGCGCATCGTCCTTTATTTCATAGCCACATTCCTCGCCAAGTATTTTATAGAACATGCTGCTTACCGGGCGCAGTTCTATCGATATTTCGCCGCTGCCGAGCGATACTTGTTCAAGCCTTGGCGCTTCGTAATCCTCAATATCGCTGAGCATGGAGCATATGCTGCCGTAGTCGCGCATTTTTGCCACGCTGTCTATGGCATTGAGCGGCTCGGTTATGCGCTTCACAAGATAATGCTCCGCGCCAAGTTCGCACACCCAATCCGGTATGTTTATGGATATTGAATGAACGGGGAATTCCATAAGCACGGTTTCAAGCACGCTGTAAAACTGCTCCGCGTTTAGGCTAAGCACATCAAGCGCCTTTACCGGAACACCGTATTTATCCTGCATTGCGGCTGCAAGGGCCTGCGTTTCCGCGTCCTGGGGGTGCACGCTGTTTAGTATTACGGCAAACGGTTTCCCCTGCTCTTTCAGCTCGTTCACAACGCGCTCTTCGGCCGGAATATAATCCTCGCGTGATATCTGCGTTATGCTGCCGTCCGTGGTCATAACTATGCCTATCGTGGAATGATCGGTTATTACTTTGCGCGTGCCTATTTCGGCAGCGCGGTCGAACGGCATCTCCTCCTCGCTCCAGGGTGTGCGTACCATGCGGGGCATGTTGTCCTCCTCGTGGCCTACCGCGCCCTTTACCATGTATCCAACGCAGTCAACTAATCGTATACGGCATTTTGCGCCGTCACCTATGGTCAACTCCGCCGCCTCGTTTGGCACAAAGCTGGGCTGTGTGGTCATTATCGTGCGGCCCGCCGCGCTTTGCGGCAGTTCATCCGTAAGGCGCGCGCGTTCATATTCATCGGTTATTGTCGGTATAACAAGCATATCCATGAATCGCTTGATAAAAGTTGATTTGCCCGTGCGCACAGGGCCGACAACACCAATATAGATATCCCCTCCGGTGCGCGCGGCAATGCTTGAATACAGCTCATTTCTATCCATATAAAAGGCTCCTTCCCCTTAGGCTTATAAAGCTTATCTATGGAAAAATATATGTGCCGCGTTTCCGTTTAATGCAAACCCCGCCAATATGGCGGGTAAATGTTTGGTTATTTTATTATATCTCCGGCTTTGTCTTGCCCCTTACGTTCAGCCTGATAGGCGTTTGCGTAAGGCCGAAGGATTTGCGGAAGAAGTTTTCAAGATAACGTTTATACGAAAAATGCATAAGGTCGGGATCGTTGACGAACAGCACGAACGTGGGCGGGTTGGTAGAAGGCTGAGTGCCGTAATATATCCTAAGCCTTCTGCCTTTATCGGAAGGCGGCTCGGTAACGGATATAGCCTCGGCTATTATGTCGTTCAGCGTGCCTGTGGATATGCGCGCGCAGTTCTGGCGGTATGCTTCGTTTGCAACCTCCATAACCTTGTTCACACGCTGCCCCGTAAGTGCGGATATGAATATCATCGGCACATAATCCATGAATGCAAGGTCAACGGCCAGTTTTTTCTTAAATTCGTTCATGGTGTGGGTATCCTTCTCGATAAGGTCCCATTTGTTTACCACAAGGACACTCGCTTTGCCCTCTTCATGAACGTAGCCAGCGATGCGCACATCCTGCTCGCTTAGACCCTGTTCGGCATCCACTACTATGAGCGCGATATCGCAGCGGCGTATGGCGGCAAGCGAACGTATAACGCTGTATCGCTCTATGCTTTCATCCTCGATAGAGCGCTTGCGGCGTATGCCTGCCGTATCGACCAATATGTAATCCTTATCGCCAAACCTGAAGGGAGAGTCGATAGCGTCCCTTGTGGTGCCGGGTATGTTGCTCACTATTGTGCGCTCATCGCCCAGCAGTGCGTTTACAAGGCTGGATTTACCAACGTTGGGCTTTCCTACCACGGCAACGCGGGTGGCCTCTCCCTCGTCCTCTCCGGCGTGTTCAGGGAAATGCGCAACAACTTCGTCTAGCACATCGCCAAGGCCAAGCCCCTGCTCGGCGGATATTGTTATAGGCTCACCTATGCCAAGCTCATAAAAATCATATAACGCATCGGCATACTTTGGATGGTCTATCTTATTTACCGCCAGCACTACAGGCTTTTTGGAACGGCGCAGCATTTCGGCAACCTCAACATCTGCTGCAGTCAGCCCTTCGCGGCCGTCTACTATGAATATTATAACGTCCGCTGTCTCTATTGCCAGTTCGGCCTGCCTGCGCATCTGCTTGCTTATTATGTCCTCCCGCATCGGCTCTATGCCGCCGGTATCTATAAGCGTGAACGAATGGGTGAGCCATTCGCCGTCTGCATATATCCTGTCGCGTGTAACGCCGGGCGTATCTTCAACTATCGCTATGCGCTTTCCTGTTATTTTGTTGAAAAACGTGGACTTGCCCACGTTCGGGCGGCCAACTACGGCCACAAGCGGCTTTGCCATATTATTTCTCCTCGTTTAACCTGTCAAACAGGCTGTATAAAAATTCTTCGCCGTCGGCGGCGCACATGGGCCACAGCGGCATTCCCATTTCGGCTGCAAGCCAGTCCGTATCCCTTCCGTCAAGGAAAACGCTGTCGCGCTCTCTTAACATATCGTCAGGAATAAGCAATGCGTCGGCTTTGCTGCCACTTAGCTGCTTTGCGATATCCGTTGCGGTCACAAGGCCGGAAACGGTTATCGTATGGCCAAAGAAGTTGTTTTCTATGCTGTGCAGCGTAAGTTCAATGCCGTAAGGCTTCAGCTTATCGAAAAGCTTCTGCAAAAAACTGCGTGCGGACATGCCCGTTGCGCCTATAAGTTTCACGTTTCTTTTCAGCGGCTGTATTTCCTTCAGCGCCTCATTGAAGCCATGCTCAAACTGGCGCATAAGCCCTACGCCGTTTTCAATCTGCAAAAATTCGCCGTAGCTTTCATAGCTTGGCAGTTCGCGGCCGGCTATCATATACATTTCATCGGAAGCGTATACAAAGCCTTCCTCGCCGCGCGCCTCAACGGCCGCATTAAAGCTTTCCGTATAATCAATTATATCCGATGCTTCCTGTTTTGTCAGCAGTCTCAGCGGATATAATCCTTCGCGGAATTTGGTTATGCCAACCGGCACGAGCGCAAGCGTTTTTGTCGCCGGACGGAGAGCATAAAGATCATTTAGGCTTTTTTTCAGCACGTCTCCATCGTTAAGACCGGGACATACAACTATCTGCCCATGGAAGCAGAGACCGTGCTCCTTCAGCGCTGTAAGCCGCTCCATTATGCGCGCGGCGGAAGGGTTTGCCATCATGCGTGTGCGCACGGCGCCGTCCGTAGCGTGGATAGAAACATACAGCGGGCTTACCCTGCGCCTGAGAATACGGTCGAACTCTTTGTCATCCACGTTTGTAAGGCTGACATAGTTGCCCATTATGAGCGAAAGCCGCCAGTCGTCGTCCTTAAAATGCAGCGTATCGCGTCCGCCCTTGGGCATTTGGTCTATAAAGCAGAATACGCATTTGTTTTTGCAGCTTCTTACCTTGCTCATCAGTCCGCTTTCAAAATATATGCCAAGCGGTTCGTATTCCTCTTTATCAACTTCTGCGGTAACTATCTTGCCGCTTTTTGTTTCCAGCTCAAGCGTAACGTGCGTTTCTGCCGTAAGCTGTTCGTAATCTATAACGTCCTCAACGTCCTCGCCGTTTATACGCAACAAGAAGAAGCCGGGTTTGATGCCCAGCTCCTCCGCTATGGAATCATTGTCTACTGCTATTATTCTTTGGCGCATATCAATCCTGTGCGTCGTCTCCGCCTTCCATATCGTCCGATGCTTCGCTGGTCGCGGCGGAAAGCGCCTTACGCAGCTTAGCCTCTATTTCATCGCAAAGTTCGCTGTTGTCTTTAAGGAACAGCCTTGCATTATCGCGTCCCTGCGCCATGCGCATATCGCCATAGTAATACCATGCGCCGGATTTGGATATTATCTTGTTGGCTATTGCCAAATCAAGCACGGAGCTTTCCTTGGATATACCTTCGCCGTAGATTATATCGAATTCGGCGGTTTTGAACGGAGGCGCAACCTTATTCTTTACCACTTTTATGCGGGTGCGGTTGCCAACGACCTCGCTGCCGTTCTTAATTGAATCTATGCGGCGCACGTCAAGGCGTATGGAAGCATAGAACTTGAGCGCGCGGCCGCCGGTGGTGGTTTCGGGATTACCAAACATTACGCCAACCTTTTCGCGCAGCTGGTTTATGAATACCAATATGGTATTGGACTTTGAAATAATGCCGGTCATTTTCCTGAGGGCTTGGCTCATAAGCCTTGCCTGAAGGCCAACGTGGCTGTCCCCCATGTCGCCCTCTATCTCCGCTTTAGGAACGAGCGCTGCAACAGAGTCGATTACAACAACGTCCATTGCGCCGCTGCGCACCAGCGTTTCGCATATTTCAAGGGCGTCTTCACCGGTATCCGGCTGGGATACATAAAGCTCGTCCACGTCAACGCCAAGGTTTTCGGCATATACAGGGTCAAGTGCATGCTCAGCATCTATAAACGCTGCGGTACCGCCAAGCTTTTGCGCTTCTGCAATTATGTGCAGCGCAATGGTGGTTTTACCGGATGATTCGGGGCCGTATATCTCTATTATTCTGCCGCGGGGAATGCCGCCCACACCAAGCGCAAAGTCCAGTTCCAAGCAGCCGGAAGGTATAGTGGATACGGATATTTTCGATGCCGCATCGCCAAGCCTCATTATGGCTCCCTTACCGAAGTCTTTCTCAATCTGGCTCAATGCCATTTCCAACGCTTTTGCTTTTTCCATTGCCATAGTGCTTTGTTTCCGTCCTTTCGCCGACTTTTTCCTACAAGGAAATTATAACATATACTATTACGCTTGTACAGTACCTAATTATAAAATGTTTCTCCGAAGGATATCGAGCGCATGAAGACTTGCCATGCTGCGTATGCGTTCGCGGCTGCCGGTTAGCTGCAACCGTTTGGTGAAGCTTTTATCCTTTGAAGAGAAACCTATATACACAGTGCCTACGGGGTTATCTTCTGTCCCTCCGTCAGGGCCGGCGAATCCGGTCGTTGCTACGCCTATGTCGGCTCCGCTTGAAGTGCGTATGCCTTCGGCCATCTCTGTAGCGGTTTGTGCGCTTACTGCATCGTACTCATCAAGTGTGGCTTGCTTTACGCCCAGCCTATGCATCTTGGATTCGTTTGAATAAGTAACGCAGCCTTCTTTGAACCACGCGGAGCTGCCCGGCACGGAAACAAGCTTTGAGCATATCATTCCGCCGGTGCAGCTTTCGGCAACGGCTAAAGTAAGTCCTTTTTGCACGAAAAGGCGCGCGACTTCTTCATGCAGTTCAAGTCCATCCTCAGAATAGATATATTCGCCTATGCGGCGCTTAACTTCGGCTATCATGGGGGCCATTATGGCATCCGCATCTTCGCCTGCGCGGCAGCGCGCAGTTACGCGCAGCTTCATTTCTCCGTTAAGTGCATACGGCGCTATGGTTGGGTTGGTCTGGCTTGCCATGATGTCCTTCAGTTCGTATTCAACGCTGGATTCACCCTTGCCAAATATCCTGAGCATCTTTGATTTAAGCATATAGCCGCTGCGCTTTTCAAGATACGGCAGCACGCTTGCCTCAAACATGGGCACCATTTCATTCGGCGGGCCGGGCATGAGTATTGCGGCCTTTGCTTTGCTTTCAACTATGCAGCCGGGTGCCGTGCCGTTGGGATTAGGCAATATGATACATCCTTCCGGGAAATAAGCCTGCTTTACGTTGTTGGGCGTCATTTCATGGCCGCGTTTGGCAAAGCGGGCTTTGATATACTCAAGCGATGCTTCGTCAAGCACCAGCTTTTTGCCGAATGCATCGGAAACCGTCTCTTTTGTCAAATCGTCTGCCGTGGGGCCGAGACCGCCTGTCAATATAACTATGTCCGCGCGGCGCAGCGCACCGTGTACGGCTTCGACCAGCCTATCGTGATTGTCGCCAACGGTGGTCTGCAAATAGCAGTCTATGCCAAGATCGGCCAAGCGCTGGGAAATGTACTGAGCATTCGTATTTACAATGTTGCCCATAAGCAATTCCGTACCTACGGAAATAAGCTCTGCTGACATATGCGCTCCTCCTTACGCGGCCTTGGCGGCGCGGTTGGTTTTAACTATATAATCTATGCAGCTCCATATTGCAAGCGCCACGGATATCCAAATGATTATCTGATCGACAGGAACGCCGCATTTTACAAACACGGGGTTAAGGAACAGCATAAGTGTTATGCCTATGAACTGCGTAAGCGTTTTAAGCTTGCCCAAGGGGCCTGCGGCTATTACTATATTTTTGTTTGCATATATAAGGCGGAAACCGCTTATTACAAACTCGCGCGATATGGTTATAAGCGTGGCTATTGGCGAAAGCAGGCCGACTGCGGTTAGCATTATCATAGCTGCGGCGGAAAGAATCTTGTCCGCAATGGGGTCCATCAGCTTGCCAAAGTCGGTAACTATATTCATGCGGCGCGCTATTTGACCATCCAGCATATCCGTAAGATATGCTATAACGAACAGGGCGCCTGCAAGATACATGTTCCAGCTTACCGGAATATAAAAGCATGCAACAAATACCGGAGTAAGCACCATTCTGGTTATGGTAAGCTTGTTGGGAAGATTCATTTTACAAATTCTCCTTTCAGATCATATGCGGATGCATCCGTTATTTTTGCGTATATAAAGTCGCCCGGCTTTACGGAGGCGGGAATGTTTATTATCTTTATTATACCGTCTACATCCGGTGCTTCCGCGTAACTTCTGCCGTAACAGGCGTCCTTATCCACGCGCTCTATAAGCACTTCGTATTCTTTGCCTATGCGCTTTTTGTTTAGTTCAAGCGATACTGTCTGCTGCATACGCATTATCTTATCTAGCCTTGCTTTCGCGGTGGCTTCGTCTATCTGGCCATCCATAAGCGCGGCCTTCGTACCATCCTCCGGACAGAACACGAATGCGCCAACCCTATCAAACGGTTCATTTTTAAGAAAATCATACAGCAGCTCAAACTGCTCTTCCGTTTCCCCGGGGAAGCCAAGCATAACGGTAGTGCGCAGTATAAAATCGGGCGATGCTTCGCGTATATAGCGGGTTATGCGGCGAATATGCTCCGCAGAGCCGTGGCGGTTCATGGTTTCAAGCATAACGGGATCGATATGCTGAATTGGCATATCTATATAGCGCACTATCTTTTCGTTGTTGAGCATTGTGTCTACCAGCTTTTCCGTAACCGTGTTAGGATAAGCATACAGCACCCGCAGCCACTTTATGCCATCTATTATGGATAGCTCATTAAGCAGTTCCGCAAGCTTGGGTTCGCCGTATATATCGGAACCGTATGCGGAAGTGTCCTGCGCTATCAGCGTAAGCTCCTTAACTCCGCCTGCCGCAAGCGCCTGCGCTTCCTCAACAAGCTTTTCTATCGGCACGCTGCGCCTGCCGCCGCGAATCAGCGGTATTGCGCAATATGTGCAGCGGTTGTCGCACCCGTCCGCAATGCGGAGATAGGCGCTGTATTTAGGCGTGGATAGCATACGCGCTCCGCTGTATGCGCAGCCGCACTGCATGCCGACCAATGCGCATATCGCGTCCGCAAGCTCCTTATGCTTGCCAACGCCCCAAAATAGATCGACCTCGGGCAGACTTTCGCGCAATTCCTCGGGGTACCTTTGACTGAGACAGCCAGAGACAACAAGCTTTGCGCCGTCCTTCATGTCCCGCGCGGCTTCAAGGATTGTGTTTATCGATTCTTCCTTTGCGGAAGCTATAAAGCCGCATGTATTTACAACGATAACATCTGCATCCTTTTCATCAGATGTTATATCAAACCCGGCGTCCCTAAGGCAGCCGAGTATAAGCTCGGAATCGACAAGATTCTTTGAACATCCAAGGGATATCATCCCGGCCTTATGTTTCTTCATCGGTGGTATTTACCTCGCTTTCGCCCGTTTCATTCTCGCTTTGGCTTGCGGCGGCAGCGCCCGTGCCGAAGCGCCGCTCAAATTCCGCCCTGTCTATCAGCAGCTTTCTTGCCTTGCTTCCGTCAAAACCGGAAATTATCTTCTGCTGCTCCATTATGTCTATCAGCCTTGCCGCGCGCGCGTAGCCCACGCGGAGCCTACGCTGTATCATGGATATAGAAGCCTGCCCGCTGTCCATAACTATGCGCACGGCCTCCGGCAGAAGCTCGTCCTCCTGCTTGCCGTTACCATGGGCCGGACCCTGAACGGCGTCGCTCGTTATTCGGTCAAAAGCTTCTTCCTCAAGCGGCGGCTGAGTATTTGTCTGTGCGAAGAAATCCATAACGCGCTCAACTTCCTCGTCCGAAACAAATGCGCCCTGCGCGCGTATGGGTTTGCTTGCGCCGTTTGCGTGGAACAGCATATCGCCCTTGCCCAGCAGCTTCTCGGCGCCGGTTGTATCGAGTATTACGCGGGAATCAACGCCTGATGACACCGCGAACGCTATCCGTGAAGGTATGTTTGCCTTTATGAGACCCGTTATGATGTCCGTAGACGGTCTTTGCGTTGCAACTATAAGATGCACGCCTGCCGCGCGGCCAAGCTGCGCAATGCGGCAGATGGAATCCTCAACATCTTTTGCCGCGACCATCATAAGGTCGGCTAACTCGTCTATCACAACAACAAGCTTGGGAAGCCGTTCGCTTTCTTCCACCAATGCATTATAGCGTGCAAGGTCGCGTGCGTTTACCTTGGCCATATTCTGATAGCGCTGCTCCATTTGCAGCACGGCCCATTTCAGTGCGCCGGCGGCCTTCTTAGGATCTGTCACGACGGGCAGCATTAGATGCGGCAG
>ENA-UADE01000252-UADE01000252.1-human-gut-metagenome-genome-assembly--contig:-NODE-252-length-13036-cov-7.359063_pt1 | contig 13036 bp, 8 predicted proteins | sample MGYA00244226_ERZ654251 | MGnify/ENA primary metagenome ERZ654251 (study PRJEB26926, sample SAMN06165073) | human gut metagenome | biome: ENVO:00009003; feature: ENVO:2100002; material: ENVO:00002003... | reverse complement strand
AGATCATGCCTAGTCTCGTGGGCTCGGAGATGTGTATAAGAGACAGATATAGGGGCGGCCACGGTGATGCTGCGACTCCACATAGCGTTCCATGTGATGGAAATACACGCTGTCTGTCAATACAGTCTGAGGATAATTATTCATGAAATTGGCCATTGCAGTCAAAGTCTGTGCAGATGCAAACGGCCAGACAGCCCCATCCCATTCACACTTACCTACGCCATGCGTGCGGAATTCAGGATGACGGCGCTCGGCAGTGGTAAGTCCGTAAGGTGCGGAAAAGCCTTTCTCGTCCATCACTTCCTTCCATGCCACAGTGTATTTGGAAGAAGCATCCGGCAAATTGAAATACCAAGGGATATAGCCGATAGCCTCGCGTACCTGGGCGGACGCATCTCCACGCATCGTTTCAAAGAAATGGTGGTCTGTGTTCCACAACTTATCCTGTACCAACGTTTTAATGGAATCGGCTTTCAATCCATATTTCATGGCCATGCCCTCATCTCCTGTCATGATGCCGATAAGAGAAAGCGCTTTGGCATTGCCATACATATAACTGTTAATAGTGGGACGGGCATATTGCTTACGACGGCCTCCGCTGATGGATTCTTCCATGCCATCCTGCACATCTCCCTGCCAGTAAAGTCCATTGGGCAGGCGGTTTGTCTTTTCCCAACGGGCATATTCCGCTTCCAAGTCTTTTACCATATCCAACAAAAACTCCTTGTTTCCATCGACCATGTAACGTCCCAGTACCGCATCCGCATTCCACGAGCTGAACTTAGTCATTTTAGCCATCGGGCCTCCTTCGTTACCCCGATACCAAGTATGGATAATCTGATTCAAGTATTCCGGATTACGCAACCAGCGGCTCTCATAAATATGATGGCCGATGGCACAAGCTATCAGATTGTATTTATCGGCATACGAACGGTTTACCAAAAATTCGGTCATACCATAGCCCACCGGAGTTTCCTTGATGTGCTTGCGCAGCGTCCACCAACGATAATAATACATTTCCTCGAAGTTCTTTTGAGAGCACTCGAAAAGAGGAATGTTTTCTTCCATCCATTGAGATGCGCGGGCATTGGGAATAGCCTGGGCTATATTCTCATCCTCCATGCTGTTGAAATAATCCACATAGGGCTTGAAATCCTTATATTTCAAGAAAGCCGCACCGGCATCCTTATCAGCAGAAGCCGTCTTGAAATGAGCTATACGATAGGTGCACAAAGGTTCTTGCTCACCTGCATTCGGCAGAATACCATACCAGTCTGCCGGGGTATCCACCGTAGGATAAGTCCGTTGCGCTCCGGTGCGGAACATCACTCTCTCGATGGCCGGAACGGGTGCAAAGAACATACGTTGCCCCACTTTCTTTCCATCCACATAGACAATTACCATGCGGTTGGCAACAGAGAGTTCCACTTCCACCTTATACGTCTTGCCCGGTTCATACTTCAACAAATTACCAAACCGCGCACCTCCTTTGGCACGGAAAAGTCCATCGGGAGTCAGTTCCAGACGGGAACAGGCAATGCCGTTTTCATCCAGAAATTCTATCTGCAAAAGTCCTTTATCGTTCTGTTCCGCCATCAGTTCGAAAGATACTTTCAGTTCTTTTGTAGCAGGTATCTTACGCTCCACACGGGCATAATCGAATAAGTCCTTGTCTTGCAGCACCAGCCATTTTCCATCCAGTGATACGGGAGCCCACTGCAAGGAATACAAATTCCAGTCGGTCAGTTCGCTCAAATCTTTGTAGCCGGCAAAATCGTCGTCAGCATGCTCGCTGGCGTGTGCGCGGACAGGCACAGGAATATGAGACACCCACATATCCTCTTTATTCATACTGTAAGTCACCCATAAATCACCATCGGGAGGAGTCCCGTTACCTTCCTGAATACCCCGTACATACTGAGGACCGAATGATTTATAATTACCTCCGTAACGCATCGGTGTAATCTCGCCGTGCACCAGATTCAAGGTCGTATATTCCAGCCCGTCCTTACTGAGCGAGATAGCCAGCGGCCAACGGAACTCGGAAGGATTATACACCGTGGCGTATGTACCGTCACTCAAACGCTGCCCCCAAATCTTCGCATTACTGTTTACAAAACCTTTCGCACGTTCCACCGGTTGCGCCCATGTGTTCCCGCCATCCTCGCTGATGGAAGTCAGGGCATGTTTCCACAGGCTTACCAAACGGCCGTCGGGCAAGGTATAGTCACAATACGCTTTGTATTCTTTGTGTAAAGGAATCAACGGGTCATTGCGGTCGGCTTCCTCCACCCACTGCATACGGTAGCGGGGATTATCCAGAATCTCCTGACAGGCTTTTACAAACTCCTTGTCTTTACTCCGTTTAAAATAAGGATAAGAGGTATTCTTTTCATTGAACGCATGGTTATAATAAATGAAATAAATGGGGCCGAAGGAACCGTCCTTTTTAATTTCGCGAACCACACGGCCTATTCCGTTCCCGTCATTCGGGTCATCTTTCTTGTCCAGTGCCACACCATAGTTTCCCATGGCTATCAGTCTGCCGCTCTTTGACACATAAAAGCCTACACGCTGATGCATGATGGCATCCAGATCTTTCGCCTTGTCTGTGCGTCCGGGCTTGGTATAGCCATCGGGAACCCGGTAGATAGGGAAAAGGGTCACCGGGTTTGTCCAGTGATAACCGTCTTTCGAGGTCATCAGGAAAGTTTGTGAGGGAGGAATATGCTCGTCCGAAGGATCGGAAAGATAATGCATATAGAATTGTCCGTTCCAATAAGCCAACATGGACTGATGATTGTATGTCCATCCATTGCCGTTATCGGGTGCAGGATGTTCCCGGTTGGCACGCATCACCTGAATATTGTGTACCCCTACCACGGGTGACAATTGCCCGTCATGACAGGTAGGGTTAGACAGCTCCGTGCCTGTATAGTGTACTCTATCTTGCGCCGATACCGAAAGTGCCAGCGAACAGGCTGCTGCAAAGGTAAAAAGTTGTTTCAGTTCCATTTATTTACTCCTATGTTGTTTTTCCATTTATTAAAATGAGGTTTCTCTTCAGCTTGATTGACCTGCAAACAAGCAAAGCTCTACAAAACTACGAATTTCTTCGTTTCCCGATAAAAGCTCCGGGCTTTAAAAAAAGACGAAAGCACAAAGCAAATGTACTCTATAAAATAATGCTATTTATAAAAAGCGTCTTTTTGTTAATGAATTTGCATAAAAGAAGCTTTTTTACTATCTTAGCAGCATGAAGTTAACAGTTTGATAACTTTTCTACGAGAAATATGTTATTTATAGTATTCACTTTCTTAACAACCGTTTGCTTATGAAACAAAAGAATAAGATGTTATCCACCCATGGCATTAAAACACTATTCGAAACCCGATTAACCCAACTCACTTCATTAGCTTCAGAAAGCCAGGATGAAACAGCTTTCAAAAACAAGCTGAACGATTATCTATTATCCGGTCCTATTTACAATCCTGCTGCCGCAAGGCAAATTAAAAGACTGATAGATAACGATGGAAAAACCATTTACGAAGCCTCTACAGAACAGGAGATTAAAATAGAAACCATCTCACTGCTTTGGAAGTTTTTAACGAATCGTATCATCAATGAAGAGATTTCCGTTGATTTATGGATTGACCTGTATCACCAGTTCGACCGGCTTTATCACGAAGAAGAGGAGCTACCTGATGAAAAACAAGTGCAACAGTGGATGAAACGCTGGCCCAGCGGACTGAATGAGGATGTCCGGGCTATCCGCCGACAAAACAAAGAACGTATCATCTCCCTTCTTATCCAGAAAATAGAAAACAGACACGCACCCTCCAGCCGCTACCTTTTTCCTGAAGGAAGCACGGAAGAGGATAAACGCCGGCTGGTCTGCCAATGGTGGAACGAAGCCCGTTTTCATCTGGCAATGGCCGTAAAAAGCCCTACCGAACTGAACCGGATGCTAGGCAACTCCTTGTCCGAAGAAACCTTGCAGCTTTATCACAAAGCACGCAAGAAAGGAATGCCTGTCTTCATCACCCCTTATTATTTGTCATTATTGAATCCTACCGGAAAAGGATATGATGACGAAGCCATACGCAGCTATATCTTGTACTCTTCCCAATTGGTAGAAACTTACGGTAACATCCACGCATGGGAAAAAGAAGATGCAGTAGAGGACGGAAAGCCCAACGCTGCCGGATGGCTGCTGCCGGACGGACACAACATTCACCGCCGTTATCCCGATGTGGCCATTCTTATCCCCGACTCGATGGGACGTGCCTGCGGCGGCCTATGTGCATCCTGCCAGCGCATGTACGACTTTCAAAGTGAACGTCTGAACTTCAACTTCGAGGAATTGAAGCCGAAAGAGAGCTGGGACAAGAGGTTGAAAAAACTGATGGAATATTTCGAGAACGACACTCAGCTCAGGGATATCCTGATTACGGGAGGCGATGCATTGATGAGCCAGAACAAGACCTTGCGCAATATACTGGAAGCCGTCTACAAAATGGCTGTCCGCAAACGGAACGCAAACCTGCAACGCGCCGAAGGAGAGAAATATGCGGAACTGCAACGAGTACGCTTGGGCAGCCGGCTCCCGGTATATCTGCCCATGCGAATCAATGACGAGCTATTGGATATCTTACGCGAGTTCAAAGAAAAGGCATCTGCCGTAGGAGTCAGCCAATTTCTGATTCAAACGCATTTCCAGACTCCGCTGGAAGTAACACCCGAAGCGCGTGAAGCTATCCGCAAGATACTGGCAGCCGGGTGGACTATCACCAACCAGTTAGTATATAATGTGGCGGCTTCCCGTCGCGGACACACCGCCAAGCTGCGCAAAGTATTGAATGGGCTGGGTGTACTATGCTATTACACCTTCTCGGTAAAAGGATTTGAGGAGAATTATGCCGTATTTGCACCTAACAGCCGCTCCTTGCAGGAGAAAGAAGAGGAAAAGGTATGGGGAAAACTTTCCGCAGAGCAAGAAAAGGAGTTTTTGAACCTGTTGAGAAACAGTAAAGACCGTGCGGCAGCCGTACAACGTTTCTGCACCTTCCATCAGATTCCTTTCGTAGCAACAGACCGCAGCGTACTGAACCTGCCGGGTATAGGCAAGAGCATGACTTTCGTAACTATCGGTATGACAAAAGAGGGAAAACGGATACTGGAATTTGACCATGACCCAACCCGCCAGCATAGTCCGATTATTCATCAGATGGAAAAAATATACATCAAGGAAAACAAGTCTATCTGGCAGTATATGTTGCAATTGCAGGAAATGGGCGAGAAGAAAGAAGAATATGCCAGTCTGTGGAAATATATGGAAGGAGAAACAGAACACCGCTTCCCCTTATATAATTATCCCGATCCGGGATTCCGGATTACAGAAAAGTATAGTCACTTGTCAGTAGCCGGTAATAAATCAATCTGCTAATTTGTCAATGTGACAATGTGCTAATGTGCCATGTGGAACAAAGCGTAACCCATTGACATATTAGCACATTGACCAATCAGCAGATTATTCAATTCGTAATCTTGATCCCCACAAAATACGTTCTAGGCTGTGTAGGCCCATAGAAATAACCCGAGTCACGATAACCACCTTTGTCCAAATCCTTTTGGAAAGCATTAAAGATATTCTGCACTCCACCGTTCAATTGCAACTTGATATGGTCATTCAATACAAACGTATAATTCAGTTTCACATTCAAATCAAAGAAATCAGGAGTATGCACCATTTCATCTTTAGCGATATATTGTCCTATATATTCCTCGGGCAATTCTGTCGGTGCGAAATGCGGCACATGCATCCGGCCTGTGTACACACCGGACAAGGAGCAGTCGAAATTCTTGAACGGAGCAGATGTCAATGTGAAATAACCGTAATAGTCAGGAGTACGGGGCATCCGCTTCACCGGCGCTACCTCAGGATTCTCACTCCATGCCTCCAGCTCAGTATATTCGCTGCGCTGCACCGTGAAGCCCACCTGTAAAGCCGCATCACGTCCATGTGCAATCTTTCCGTCCAGATTCACGCCATACACACGTGCCCCGTTACCGTTACGACGCTCCTTCACCTTGTTACCGTTCTGGTCATGGCCCATATCCTCCAGTACAAACACGTCATCCAATCCGGTATAGAACCCTTCCAATAACAAATTGGTCTGGAAATGACCAATATTCGCCGTCCAATCAATGGAACCGCTGATACTGTTCGAATGCTCAGGCTTCAGCCCTTCCGCCAACTTGATAAGCACGCCCTCACCTCCTACTGCCGTAACGTGCAAATCCTCATCGTATGCCTGCGGCGCACGGAAACCGGTAGACCAGGTAATACGTGCCTGTAGTTTGTCACTGGGCTTATAGAGCAGGTTCAGACGGGGGCTGAAGATGGGATTGTCAATCAGGTTATGGTCATCCAGACGGAACCCTACCAGGAATACAAACTGATTCATTTTCCATTCGTTCTGCACAAAAGCGCTGGCAATGCGCACATCCTGTTTCATATCACGGTGATAACCGGTCATAACATCGTGCAGGGAGTTGTTCTGATACTCCAGCCCGGCGGTAAAAGTAGCAGGAGAGAATAAAACTTTCTCAAAATTACCCACATACATGCCGCCTGCCACCCAAGTCAGATCTTTCGTCTTTCCGTATGCATTCGCATCCTGTTGCGCACCATAATAACTGTTACGGTCGGTATGCTGGATGGAAGAATAGAAAGAAAGCTTATGCTTGTATTCTTTCCAAAACAGATCATAACTCAATCCGCCACTATTGATGACGTGCTTGGTCTGTTCGGTGATATCCGTTTCGTGCGGCTGCAAATCAAATTTATTCCCTCCGCGGCGGAACTCATTCGTGGTATGATATTCCAGACTGATACGGCTGAACTGCGTAGGACGGTAATAGGTGCGCAGCCCGAATGTATTCATATTCAGCTTTCCCAACTCCGAGAAACCGTCCCCGTCCGCATCATACGGATTACGGTTCCGATAAGACTGATACAAAGCGATGCCATACGTATTATCTTTTGACACCAAAGAGGCGTTGGCTCCCATATACTGTTCCCACACCTTGCCGTTCATATTGGACATTGTTGAAGAAACCTGAAATGAATTGTTGATGGGATCTTTCGTGATGATATTGATGGTTCCGCCCACTGCATTAGCACCAAACAAGGCCGACCCTCCTCCGCGGACAACCTCTACACGCTCTATCATATTCACCGGAATCTGCTCCAAGCCATACACACCGGACAGAGCACTGACTACCGGACGGCTATTGATAAGAATCTGAGAATAAGGTCCTTCCAGCCCATTGATACGCACTTGAGGGAAGCCGCAGTTCTGGCAGTTGTTCTCCACACGCAACCCCGACTGGTAATTCAAGGATTTAGCCAAATCGGTAGAATTCACCGATTCGAACAGCTTGGCATTCATCACATTAACTACCACCGGAGCCACCTTGCGACTTGTTTCATTGCGATTGGCCGATACGACTACCTCGTCCGTCATAATACTTTCGTCACTCATCAAAAAATGAACATCTACCGTGAAGTCGTTACTGACGGTCACTTTCTTTTCCTGTGTCTCATAGCCCAGTAGCTGAACTCTCAATGTGTACTTTCCTGCCGGAACCTTCTTGAAACGGAACTCCCCGTCCTCGTTACTCACCGTACCTTGCCCGGTTTCCACAATCAATATGGTAGCATACGGAAGGCTGTTCTCCGTGCCTTTTTCCACTACAGTAAGCGTCTCCGCGATTCTATCTTGTCGCCCATTTTTCATTCTTATATTTTTGCCATGTATAAAAATGAATCATTATGGATTTAGCAGAAAATCGATTTGGAAAAACCTGGAAACATTTCCTTGAAGTATTGAAAGTAGACTACAATTGTTCTTTAGCCGATGTTTGCCGTGATCAGCATACCACTCTTGGAGGTATGAGTTCCTGGATGTCCAGACGGGGTTATAGCGTTAAACAAGCCAAGGCGGATGTGGTCCGTGATTATTATGGCGGCGTTGAACCCTCCCGACCGACAACTTCCTCTCCTTCGTTCACTCAAATAGCCCCCGTCATGTTGTCGGAAGAAGAGTTTAGTCTTTCCGGGATCACAATCACCTTTAACAGCGGAACGACCATTTCGGTCAAACGGGCCACTCCCGGGGGTATTATTAAAATGTTATGCGATTACGAAAGAAAGGAGGGGGATCCATGTATTCTCTAACATCAGCCAATCGCTACTATCTGTACCAGGGCTTTGTCCGTATGAACCTTGGCATTGACGGTTTATTCAAAATCATACGCTCTCAAATGAAGGAGCTGTCCCCCATTTCCGGAGATATATTTTTATTCTTTGGCAAAAACCGGCAGAGTGTAAAAATACTGCGTTGGGATGGTGATGGCTTTCTCCTGTACTACAAGCGTCTGGAAGGTGGAAGTTTTGAGTTGCCGACATTTAACCCCCATACAGGCAATTATGAGATCTCTTATCAGGTTTTGTCTTTTATCTTGAATGGAGTGTCATTGAAGTCTGTACGGTTGCGAAAACGTTTTAGGATTTAATGTAATGTACTGTATATTAACTGTTTGATTTTAAATTACCATCCGATTATTTTGGCCGACTCATTGATTTTTTGTATCTTTACGCCATGAAAAAGGATGAGGTCATAGAGTTATTGAAGGAGCAAATCAAGGAGTTGCGGGATGATAACAACAGACTCCTGGACCAGATAGATGATTTGATAAAGGAGGTTTCTTCCCTTAAAGAGGCACTCCTTCAAAAAGGCGAATCTCTTGGCAAGCAACAGCGTCTTACTAAGGGGATCGCCAAACTTGTATCAAACACATCCGAACAGCAACAACCCCCTCAGCCTGCATTGCCGGAGGAAGAGCGGCAGAAGAGAGAAGCAGAAAAAGCGGATAAGCGTAAAGCCAGAAAGAACAATGGGGCCAAACGTGACATGCATTATGAGATGGAGCAGGAGGAACATGACGTTTATCCCGACGATCCTGATTTTGACATCAATAAAGCCCGGCTGGTTACCACCGCTCCCAGAATATGTGTCCGCTATGAATGTGTACCCATGCGCTTCATCAAGCACGTCTACAAGATACACACCTACGCGCAAGACGGTCGTCTCTTTGAGGGGAAAACACCGGTCTCGGCTTTCTTGAATTCCAGCTATGACGGCTCATTCATTGCCGGGCTGATGGAATTGCGTTATATACAATCGCTACCGGTTGAAAGAATCATCAACTACTTCGAAAGTCATGGCTTTACGCTGAAGAAACCTACGGCTCATAAGTTGATGGAAAAAGCCTCAAGCCTCTTTGAAAATCTTTATAAGTGTATCCGGCAGACAGCTTTGAGTGATCCTTATAAGGCAGCCGACGAAACCTATTACAAAATACTCGTCCCGGAAAAGAACAGCAAGGGAAAAGGAGTCCGCAAGGGATACCTCTGGGTGGTTGTGGGCATAAACACCAGGATGATATACCTGCTCTATGATGACGGCTCCCGCTCTGAAAAAGTTATTCTTAACGAATTAGGCGGTTGCAAAGGTATCATACAAAGCGACGGATACTCACCTTACCGGAAGCTCGAAAGCGATGCTTATCCCCATATCACACGCATTCCGTGCCTGCAACATATAAAACGGAAATTTATAGATTGCGGTGAGGATGAACCGGATGCAAAAAGAATCGTGGAGCTGATAAACACACTTTATCAAAATGAACATAAGCATAAGATCGGGGTTGACGGATGGACGGTAGAACAGAATCTTGTCCATCGGAAAAAGTATGCGCCGGACATACTCGGAGAAATAAAAGATGTGCTTGATGATATAGAAGAACGGGGAGATTTGTTGCCTAAGAGCGAACTGAAGGAAGCTGTCACCTATCTTCGCAATGAGTGGAATGCCGTGGTGGACATCTTTAATTATGGTGACACTTACCTGGACAACAATATAGTTGAACGGATGAACCGCTACATATCCTTATCAAGAAAAAACTCATTGTTCTTCGGCAGCCATAAGGGAGCCGAACGGGGCGCCATACTCTACACGATAGCACTTACTTGTAGGATGAATAAAGTGAATCTGTTTGAGTATCTCACGGATGTCATAAACAGAACTGCCGAATGGCAACCGAATACACCACTGGAAAAATACAGACAACTGCTTCCTGACAGATGGGAAAAGGCTAATGACTAAAAAGGGATCATTAGACTTTTTGTTTTAATATACTATATAGAATCGCGGAGACGCTTACCCACTACATGACCTGAAATCACATTTCCTTCCTTCACAGGATTTACATCTTCTGCATACGCATGGATACCCGCACCCATCACCATGAGCACGAGTAACAGAATATATTGTTTCATCTATTTTTTCTATTACTAAAATGTTTCGGTTTATTCAATTAAAGAATGTGTGCAGCTCTACGGCAAAAGTACATCCGCATCTGTTGAACGGATTATCCGAATGTATCCCGTCAACAGATATACCTTATGTTTCAGCAATAAAAAGGAGGAGCGCGCAAATGGATACATTGCGCACAAAGCGCTTTCGCGCGGAAAGTATTTGTCTTGTATTCCAAAACATACAACACAGGACGGAATACAGTCATCTCTGTCTGCCCCCCGGGCTCCAGAGTCTGGATAGTGCTCAGATGAGCAATTAAGATTACCTGTCCTGTGGTATGCGTATGGTGTTTTTCGGACGAAGGATGAGAGTGCACAATCATCACCCCGTTCACAATATGAACGTGGGTAAACAAAGTGATGCTTACCTGATACGTTAAAAACAGCGCCAGCAGTAATAACGGGGCTACTATGTACCTTCTCTTGCTCAACTATTTATTTCTTTTCCTCGCCAAACAACAATTGATAGTCTTTTTTCGCGGCAGGCACAGTCCATTCCTCCGGAATAAACTTCCACTGGTGCATAGCATGAGGATGCAGCACTTTTTCCTGCTCAATATATTGCATCAGATAATAACGCAAATCCTTATCGGTTGCAAAAATAATACGTTTTGCCAAATCTTCCTTGGAAATTCCAGCTCCAAGAGTCAGTAAATCTCCGCCACCGTTCCCACGGTAAGAATTCAAAGCCACTTTATAAACCTTATCCATACTGAAAGGAGTCCCGTCCGACATGCTCTGAATCGTGATTTTCTCTCCTGCCGGCTTGGTCACGTCCACCGTATAATTAATGCCTGCGGCAGAGTCAAAGTTAAAGCTGAAATTCTTGAAATTAGCACGCTTCCCCTTCTCTACCGGCTCCTTGAAAAGCATCAGGTGGTCCTCGGAACTCTTCATCTGATTAGTCCAGATGGCGTATGCCATTTCCAGGAAACCTTTAATTTCCTTGCCCGAAAGTTCCATCACATACAGCATGTTCTCGTACTTGTACAAATTGAACATATCACTCACATAGATGTCTCCTTCTTTAATCTCTGCCCGGAAGGACAACGGAGCACAGAAAGACACTTCAGCACCCGAAATTTCCAATTGCAACTGATGAATCAGGTCTATGAAAGGAGAAGAACCGAAATAAGCATCCTTCGCTGTGATGGTACGTGAAATTGTACCGATTTTACGGGATACAAAGTCATTTACAGCCTTGTATTGAGGGGCAAACTTATCCATAAACTCCCGGCTGACAGGATACTTGTTCATATCCGCCAATCTACCTTCCACCGACTTCTCCACTACTTTCCCGTCTTTCTTTGTTACGGTCAGGGTCACATCCGAAACTACATTGGCATTGTTTGCCGGGTCAATGACCAGCACACTGTCTCCTGCCACATTCTGCACCTTTACACATTCCCTAGTATGGTCGTGCCCCATCAGCACCACATCAAAGCCCGGAACCCGTTTGGCTACATCCATAGAGGCATCTTCCACCACCTGTCCCAACACGTTGCCCGACTTTCCGGCATGAAACAATCCCACAATGACATCAGGATTCTCTTTTTCCTTTATAATCTTCACCCATTTGCGTGCGCAGGGCTCCATTTCCTCAAAATGCAGACCACTCCATAATTTCTCCGGCAACCATGAAGGAATGGCCGGAGTAATCATACCCAGAACCGCTATCCTCACTCCGTCGCGCTCCAACACCTCGTAGGGTTTCAGATAAGGTTTTCCAGTGGCATTGTCTATTATATTAGCCCCCAGTACCGGAAAATCGCACTGTCTTATCCAACGGTCGTACACCGCATGCCCCGTCTCTACATCATGGTTACCCATATTACCTACCACATATCCCATATAATTCATCATATCCGCCGCAACATGAGTAGACACGGTATCCATAAAATTATAATAGTAAGCTGTAGGCTGACCTTGCAGGATATCCCCATTATCCATCAACAGGCAATTATCCCCATATTTCTCACGCTGTTCTTTCACAAAGGAATGAACACGGGCAAGACTTCCACTCCATTCTTTCCGTTCGATAAAGTTATACGGAAAGAAATTCCCGTGCACATCACTGGTTTCTATAATCTTGATAACCACTTCTTCCTGATTATTGGATGCAGACAACTGCATACCTGCCCACAACAGCAGGGCACTGATACATATTCTATATTTCATTTCTCTATTCTTTATTCTTTTTTAGTCAAAGGATGCGTGAATACAAACCGGGCGCCTTCGGTATAATCCTTGTCCACCCATATCTTACCTCCCAGATTCTCGATTATCAGCCTGCTAATGGCCAATCCCAGCCCCGTACCTTGGGAATATTCATTCAATTTCTCGAAACGTTCAAATACCTTTTCACTCTTATCGGGCGGAATACCGCAACCGGTATCCGACACTGACAATTCCAACTGCTGATGCTGTTTGTCTATGGCAACCGTCAGTTTGATAGAACCGGACGGAGTAAATTTTGCGGCATTGGACAGCAAATTAATCAACACCTGCTTCAGACGCTGGGCATCCGTCTTGACAACCAGCGAAGGCACAGGAGTTTCAAACAGAAACAAAGCACTGGTCTTGCGTCCATAC
>ENA-UADE01000249-UADE01000249.1-human-gut-metagenome-genome-assembly--contig:-NODE-249-length-13220-cov-3.391037_pt1 | contig 13220 bp, 15 predicted proteins | sample MGYA00244226_ERZ654251 | MGnify/ENA primary metagenome ERZ654251 (study PRJEB26926, sample SAMN06165073) | human gut metagenome | biome: ENVO:00009003; feature: ENVO:2100002; material: ENVO:00002003... | reverse complement strand
ACGAGATCATGCCTAGTCTCGTGGGCTCGGAGATGTGTATAAGAGACAGGCAAGGCGTCACTGCCGGTCAAGGCGGTTTGCGTGAAGCTACGATCCTGAACCGGGACACCGGCCAGACCGAAACGTGGAAACCTGCTGACGGTGGCACGTTCGGCGTGTTCGTGTTCGCAGGATATGTGCCCGCCACGAATCTGGTGCGCGGCGTGGTGGAACTGGACGATTATGGTTACGTGGTCACGCACGGCTATCTCGAAACATCGGTGCCGGGCGTGTATGCGGCCGGTGATCTGCGGGCCAAAAACCTGCGGCAAGTTGTTACTGCCACCGCCGATGGTGCTATTGCCGCGGTGGAGTTGGAACGGTATGCCAAGCGGATGAGCGAGAAAACCGGTTTGATACCACAGCGCCCGACCTCTTGCGTCTACGAGCAGTCCACGGCGAAGACAGATGCCGCCTCGTTGGCTGACACCACGCCCGCACCGGCACCCGTCAAACGCAGCACCGATGCCGCTGCCGCAGCAAACGCCGTCAGGAAGCCCGGCGAATTGTTCTCCGACACCACCAAACAGCAGCTCAACGTGGTCTTTAACCGTATGTCTCGCCCGGTCACGCTTGCTTTGGAACTGGACGATACGCCGCTGTCCACGGAACTGCGGGGATTCATCGATGCGTTGGTCGCGCTGTCCGGTGGCAAGCTGAAATCGACGGTGGATGATGGTGAGTACGAGAAGGATGATACGGGGCGTGCGGTATTCGACGTGGAACACGTGCTGCCGGCGGCGCGTCCATGCGTGCGCATGGTGGTGGATGGCGAGCCGACTGGTCTCGCCTTCCATGGCGTGCCTTCCGGTCATGAATTTAATTCGTTCGTGCTGGGCCTGTACAACGTGGCTGGTCCTGGTCAGCCGTTGGGCGATGATCTGATCGAACGGGCAAAGTCCATTGCAAGCCCGCTGAGTATCATGATTCTCGTCTCGCTCACCTGCACGATGTGCCCGGAGACAGTGCTCGCCTCCCAACGCCTCGCCTCGCTAAACCCTGCCGTGCGCGCCGAGGCCTACGACGTTTCGCATTTTCCTGAGCTTAAGGACCAATACGGCGCAATGAGCGTGCCCTGCATCGTCATCAACCGTGGTGGCGAGCAGACCGTCGAATTCGGCAAGAAGAGCATTCCTCAGATGCTTGATCTCATCGGCGCGTGACAAGCGTGTGACACAAACGGTGATAAGCGCGTGAGCACGCTTCGGCCCACGGGATTCCGTCGCCTGATTCTGTGAACCGAATGCCACGCGATGACGAATATGCCCGGAATCAGGTTTTGGCTTGATTCCGGGCATATTTATATGCGATGGCGCAGGCACCCAGTTCGTGGGATTATCCGCTGTAATCCCACGAACTAGGAACCACGAACCTATGGGGGACTAGGCGACGGCGACGCGCTTGCCTGCGGCCTTGACCAGCGAAATACTGATCAGCGCGATTATGAACAGCACGATGAGTACCGGAATCAACGCGACATAACGGTGCGCCTGATCGGGGGCGTGCGTGACGACGAACGACGCCAGCTGATTGCCGGACAAGCCGGCGAATGCCCAGGCGCTCAAGGTCAGCCCATGCGTGGTGGATACGGTTTTCGTGCCGAAGTGCTGATCGAGCAGTACCGGCAGGGTGGAGAAGCCGCCGCCGTATCCGGCGTTGACGAGGAACAGCATCATCAACACGGCCCACAACAAAGCGCGGTCGATACTGTTAGTGCAAACCTGCAGCAGGCATACGGCGATCGATATCACGAAAATCACCTGATATACGGTTTCGCGGCGCTTGAGGTGATCGGACAGCGTGGAGAAGCCCACGCGGCCGGCGGTGTTGAACACGGAATCCACGGCGAGCACCAAACCGATAATGCCGGAAATGGCGGCCGCGAACGCGCTCGGGCTTAGCGGAGCGTACTGCGGGAACGCCTTCAGCACATCATGCAGGATGTCTTTCTCTTGGCTGATAAGAGCTAGACCACAGGTGATGTTGATGTAGAAGGCGAGCCAGATGCCCCAGAACACGGGTTTCTTAAGAATCGAGACGCGGCTGACATAGGAGGTCGCGGGATCATAGACCCAGCCGTCGGGGCGGCGTATGAGCAGGAATCCCACGAGCATCATTATCGCGTAAACCACGGCGAGCGTATAGAACATGTTCACCAGGCCGATCGAGCCGATCAGGTATTCCATCGCCGGACTGGCAATGGCTTTGGCCAAGCCGAAACCGGCGACTGCGATACCGGTGGCGAGGCCCTTGTTGTCGGCGAACCACAGCATCAGGTTCTTGACCGGGGTCAGGTAGCCGATGCCCAGACCGACACCCATGATCGCGCCGTAGCAGATGAACACGCCGGGCAGGAATCCCAATGCGATGCTCACGCCCGTACCGGCGAAACCGACCACAAAGCAGACCATTGAGATAAGAGCAGATTTCTTGATGTTTTTCTCAACCATCGGCCCGGCGAATGCAGCGGACATGCCAAGAAAGAAGATGGCGAGAGAGAAGCCCCATTCCATGGAGGCGGGGCTGGCGTGAAGCTGGTCCGCGATCAACTGCTTGAACACGCTCCAGCAATAGACGGTGCCGATTGGGATATGGATCAATAGTGCGGGGATGATTGCGCGACAGGATTCGTCTCACCAATTCCGGCGATACATTGCTGCTGTTAGATGACGATGACCTCGACCGTGCGTTGTTGATGGTGGTGGACGGTTCCTACGGTCCGCAACCATCGCTTGCCGGAGTGCTGACCATCGGCAAGGTGGATGCGATCCGACGTTCCATGCCCATGGCATCGGAAGTGTTTCAAGTGATGAAAGGGGCGTCTTTGGCCGTCAACGCCGAACCCTTCGTGGATGCCGTTGGTTGATATGTTCTCGCACATCAACGCATTGAAGCCTTGGAATCCGAATCACGAAATCATGAGCGGTCTGGTTCATGTCAATCTGCCGGATTTTGACCGTCAGGCGTTCCGTGAGGCAATGGCCAATGCGTTCTGCGATCCTTCGTCGCCATTGAGCAATGGCATTGTCGGGAAAGTTGGACGAAGTCGGCGAATCGGATAGGTGGATTTGGGAACGGCTGGGGCATATATGGGAACGCCTCGGCTGCTGGACCGGTTCATCACAGCAGCCGAGGCGTTTGATAAAGACTTAAATCTTACTTGCTGAAAACCTTCTTGAACAAGGTGGAGGAGGCCTTAGCGAAGGCGAACTGGCTGAGGCCGGCCTGGTCATGGCTCCGCTGTACCCGATTCTGAACAAGCGTATCCCGCGCCGCTACCTGTATATCGGCGGCATGATCTCCATGATTGTCGCTTACGTTCTGCTGGTGCTCTTCTACATACCGGGCACGCTCATCCAGATGACCGCCATCCTGTCGCTGACCGACTCCATCGAATACGGCCAGCTCAAGAACGGCAAGCGTAACGAGGCCGTCACCCTGTCCGTCCGCCCGATGCTCGACAAGATCGGTGGTGCCCTGTCGAACGGCATCACCGGCTTCATCGCCGTCGCAGCAGGTATGACCGGCAGCGCCACTGCAGCCGATATGACCCCTGCGAACATCCACACCTTCGAAGTCTGCGCCTTCTATGTGCCGCTCGTTCTGATCGTGCTCAGCCTGCTGGTGTTCACCTTCAAGGTGAAGATCAACGAGAAGATGCACGCCGAAATCGTCGAGCAGCTCGAAGCCAAGCTCGCGGCCGGTGAGATCTCCGACGAGGAAGCCAAGACGGTCGAGACGGTTGAAGCCATCAACGAGAAGGCCAAGCTGACCGAATAAATAACCAATACTTGACATCCTTCCTTTCTCTCTGATGGAGGCCCCAATTTCGATTGGGGCCTCCATTGGTATATGCACTGTTTTATAACCGTGTAAAGCTTGTCAAATGAACAAAACAACCAATGCCCCCGGGGCGTAAATGCAACCAATGTTGTTTCGCATTTTCGCTCAAGGCATATCTTGCCGTATTCTGAGGCGAACCATGTATTTTCGTGAATGGCCAATCGAAGAATCGAATTAGATTTCATTGTTTCGGATGAGAAGGTCCCAGCTTTACAGGGGGTATTAATGACCTTTATCTCACGGGCGGCGCGCTATGTGCTCAGAAAACGAGTGCGCACCGCGGTGCTGTTCATTGTGCTGACCATCATAACGGCGAGTATGCTGTCCGCAACCGCGGTTTCTCAGGCAGCTCAACATGAGGCCGGACAGATTGAAAAACAGGCGGTCGGCGGATTCGTGCTGGCCAGTAACCTGCAAGGCAGCATGCTGACGCCTCGCGGAGGCGGAATGGTTCGTCCCGCTGATGTGCAACGAATCTCGAAGCTGTCCGGGGTTGGCTCGTGCATGGTCAGGCAGAACGCCACCGCCGATCTCGTGGGAGCCAGCGTGGTGAAGGTCCCCGGCGGCGATGATTACGATGCGGAGAAAGAACAGCAGTTCGGCAATACGGCCAACGTCATAGGCACAAACGATTCGTCAAAACTCAATGTGTTCACGTCCCACACGCTCGGCATGGTCGAAGGACGTCATCTCAAGGCATCCGATAAGCATATGTCGATGGTCCATGAGGATCTCGCCAAAACCAATGGGCTTAAAGTCGGCGATACCCTCACGCTCAAGGCCAATCCATATGATGCCGACAATGAGTCGCATTCGACGGCAACCGTCAAAACCACCATCGTCGGAATATTCAAAGGGGACAGCGACAGAAAGGTATCCAGCCGCGCGGAACTCACCTCCAACACTGTGTACACCGATTTGGACACTACAAGTACTCTGTACCAGTACAAGGCCGGCAAGGAAATATACCAGGATGCCACTTTCGTTCTGGACAGGGGTGTCGACGTGGAGAAAACCATGGAAGCGGCGAAGAAGCTTCCGGTGGATTGGAACAACTACCAGATCACGCGCAATGACCAATATACGTCGAGCATGCTGAATGCCGCCCGAAGTGTGCGCTCCATGATGCGCGGCGCTTTGATCGGCGTGACCATCTCGGCAGTGATAGTCCTCAGCCTCATGCTCTTGCTGTGGATGAACGACCGACGTCAGGAGATGGGCGTATTGGTGTCCCTCGGCATCGGCAAGCCATCCCTGATCGCCCAATATCTAACCGAGATGATTCTGATCGGCCTGCCGTCCCTGGTCCTCGGATGGCTGTGCGCACGGGGAGCGGCCCAATGGCTTGGCACCTCGGCCCTCCGTTCCGTGAACGCCTCCGCGGCGAAGGAACTGAGCAGCATGGGACAGGTCGGCGGCGATCTTGAGTCCAATATGTCGGTTCGTACCTTGGATTCGCTCACGGTATCGATCGACACGACCGCCGTACTGTATGTATCGCTCGGCCTGCTGGCGGTGATGCTGGTATGCGTCGCCATATCGTGCATACCGATGCTGCGCAAGTCGCCGCGAAGCCTGTCGGAGCTCCGATGACGGGCATGAACGTGTGGAAGCGTGCCACGCTGGCAATCGTACGTAAACCGGTACGCAGCGGAATCATCGGACTGTTGATGCTGATGGTTTTCACCAGTCTCGTGGCTCAGGTCGGAGCGTCAACGGCGCTTCAGAAAATGTCCGACGATATCGGCGGAAGCCTGGGAATAGGTTTTACCGTCGACACCGGCGAGAATCCCGTCAGCCCAAAGGAAGCGAGCCGGTTCTCGCGCATCTCCGGCGTAGGGAAAACCGTTTACGAACGTAAGACCCTGGCGCAGGTGGATGGCGCGCATCCAGTTGTCCCCGAACATGGTCCTCGACTGGATTCCGGCCTATCCACGCAGGTCAGCGTGCTGGGCACCACTGACTCCTCGTTGTCCGAAGAGTTCCAAAGCGGCCTGTACCGGTTGGAACAAGGACACCACATTTCAGGTAATGGCCGGAACGTACTGATTCACCGGGATTTCGCACGTGAGAATGGGCTATCGGTGGGATCAACACTCCGTCTCAGTCAGGAAGACCGCGATTCCACCGTTCGCGTGGCCGGAATCTTCTCTGGCAATGTGCAGGCGCAGAGCCCTATGCCGTCGGACGCATCGGAGAATCTCATCTATTCGGGCGCCCAAGTGGTTTCCGCGCTGACTGGAGAGGAACGGGTCGGCACGATCCGGTGCCTCTCGGATAATCCGCGGGATCTTTCCGCAGCAATGGCCCAAGCAAAAAAAATCGCCGGAAGCGAGTATGGCGTCACCGATGACTCGGCGCAGCTTTCCGGCGTGCTGCAGTCGGTGGAAACGGTACGCGATCTGGTCCGCATGGTGCTGTTGTCCGTCTGCCTGGCCGATGTGCTGGTATTGGGCATGGCGCTTGTCTTCTGGATCCGTTCACGCATCCATGAGATAGGCACCCTTCTGGCCCTCGGCATCGGCAAGATGCAGATTATCGCCCAGTTCGCGATCGAAACCGGTCTCATGGCTGTGGTCGCCGCCCTGTGCTCGCTGGGAACGGGCTCCCTATTGTCCGGTTACGTGTCCTCGCTCCTGCTGCACGATTCGGGAGTCGCACCTCTTGAATCATTGCAGGTGGAGGCTCTGCCGCCAGAACAGACGCTGCTCATCCTGCTGCTCGGATGCGCGGTCATCGCAATCGCGCTTGCCGTGTCGTGCGCCGCAGTGCTGGCCAAATCCCCGAAATCCATTCTTTCCTCTATGCGTTAGGAGATACTAATCATGACTATCTGTCTGCAATTGGACCATGTCAATTACTCATATGGCGCGGCGAAGATTCGCGTTCTTTCGGACGTGAACGCAGATTTCGAATCCGGAAAGATGTATGCGATAACCGGTCCATCGGGAGCGGGAAAGAGCACTTTGCTGTCTCTGTTGGCCGGTCTGGATGCCCCCTCTGATGGAGTGGTTCGTTTTGAGGGCGAGGATATAGCTACGACGGGTTATTCAAAGCACCGTCGCGAGCACGTGTCCTTGGTGTTCCAGGACCATAATCTGATCGACTATCTCACCCCCGAAGAGAATCTGCGCCTGGTCAATCCCAAGGCCGATATGAAGATCCTCGAGGATCTGGGGCTGAGCCGTGAGGAATCGAAGCGCAACATCATGCACTTGTCGGGTGGCCAACGTCAGCGGGTGGCGGTCGGCCGCGCCCTAGTGGCGCCCGGCCGCGCGATTCTGGCGGATGAACCGACTGGCAGCCTGGATCCGGAAATGACTGATGAGGTGATTGATCTTTTGCGGCATGCCGCTCATCAACTCGGTAAATGTGTCATTGTGGTGACGCATTCCAAACGTGTCGCCGATTCCGCCGATGCCGTTTACACCCTCAGACATAAGAAGCTAGCCAAGGCATAGCACTCTCGCACAGACCGCGTTTTCCGTCGGAACAGCGTGGATTGGGGCGACATGCACGGGTTTGGGTAGATACTTTCGTCGCGGACGCTCGCGTTACTCTGGCATCCGTTCGTTATACCCGCCTGTTTGCGCAAGTCCTCGGAGGGATGCGTAGCTCCCTGTGTGTTGCCCCGTTTGCTGAGTGCAAGGGTTGTCATATCGCTTTTGCCTGTTTATACAAGTAAAAACTACTTGTCGTGGGATGCAACTGCGGAACTGGGCTATTGCGCCCAGAGACACAGTGCGAGCGTGTTAGATGACTTGTTATTACAACGGTAGTTCCCGATAAACCAAATCGTCACGGACTGCAAAGCCCTGCCGTTCCCAGAAATCGTTGCCGGCATCGTTGTCTGCGGGCACTCCGACAGCGACTTTCGGCAGACCGATCGTACGAAGCGTTTCAACCACACGGCCCACCAACATCGAGCCAATGCCCCTACCGCGCGCGTCGGGGTCAACCGCCGTGTGGTAGATGCGCGACCGTCTTCCGTCGTGGCCGGCAAGAATCGCGCCAATGATTCTTCCTCCATCGTCCTCGGCTACGAAACAGGTGTCGGGATTGCGTTTGAGAAACGTCTTTATTGCATCCTTGCAATCGTCTATATCCCTCATAGTGAAACCTGTGCATCGCGTCCACAGTCCGTATACCAGCGGATAATCCTCGATTTTCATATGGCGTATGGTCAGTGCTGTCGGTTCGGTCATATTTCTTGCCTTTCTTTTTGAACGCCAACTTCGATTCTCGCATCGTTCCGGTATTTTCTGTGCGGGTATGCCATATTTGCGTTGCACGGCCGTTCGTGGCGTGCGTGTCGGGGAAGCCGTGGAAGTGCCTTGAAGGACAATCCGTCGTTTTTCGGGGATACACCGGATGTGAACACATGGCAACGGCACGGTGAACTATGCTTAACTGGAATTATGCATATGAAGAACAGAAGGATCGCGAGAGCGGCGGCTGTGGTAATCGCAACCGCCATATTGTGCGGCATTGTGCCTATGATTGGCGTCGCACTGCGCAATTCGGCAATCGCAACAACGCGTGAAACCAATATTTTGCAGACTTTAGCGACGCTGCCAGAAGGGTTGCGCGACTGCTCCACGGTACTTGCGTACCTATTTTCAACGGTAGGCTGCATCGCAATCGTCGCCGCGTTTGCCGCTGTCGATTTGCGTATTACCGGCAGCAGGCGCGTCGTCATCCGCGATGTCGTCGTGTCGGCGGCGCCAATACTGTACGTAACCGGCGTCAAATGGCTGGTCGAACGTCCTCGTCCGGTCACGTCCGCCGGCAGTGGTCTGTTGCCTGGCGATCCAAGTTTTCCGAGTGGCCACACGGCGGCCGCGGTGATCGTATCGGTCATGATGATTCTTACCGTACGTAATTTCGCGCACAAATGCTTCCCCGACGGAGAAGATGACGGGCGTGCAAACCGAAGACGGGTATTCCTCCGCAGGACGATCATTGGCGCTGTCGCGCTTGTCGTGGCGGTTGCCTGTTCGCGACTACTGCTCGGCTTGCACTATCCGACCGACGTGATTATTTCCGCCACCATCTGCCCACTCATTTCCTACGCCGTGTGGTGTGTATGGAACGCATGCGAAAGCGCGGGGGAGCGGTAAAATCGTGCGCTGGGTCGACGTCGTCGACCAGATGCCAATTCCAAACAGAGTGCTATCTGCCATGTGAGTTCCTTTGATTCTGAAATCAGTTTGGGGATATCCGATTGTGCGTGCAAAACGACAGGTTGTGTAATACGGCAGTGGTGATGTGACAAAAGCTGGTTCAATCAAACTAGCGGCGAAAACCTGCGTGCGGCACGGCACGATGCAGCGCGGTGCGGCAGCGGGAAAATCGCAAGAAAAACCACAGTGAAGCCAAGCAAGACAGACCTGACGAAGCGGGTTTGCGACATACTTAGTGCAAGGGAGAGCCAATGGAACTCGAAGAACTTTCGGTCGTTGAAAAGGCTGCAATGCTTTCCGGTGGGTCCGAATGGGATTCGCGAGGCAACGCCCGCGAAGCTCCGCTTATGGAAGAACTCCTGCTTGAGACGGCCGAAGAACCCCTCCGCGGCCGCGTTGTCCGGAGAACAGCCTTTCGCGCTCATCGAACGCGTCAGACCATGCTCCTTGCAGATGCGGATCCACTCGGGCCACCGGTAGCGGCAGCCACGGTCGGAATGGATGATCGGCTTCTCCCCGTCCCTGAGCGTGGAGCACGCGTCGGCGAGCATGCCGTTGGCCAACGCCGCGTTCGGGCTCGTGCCGATCGTCCGCGCGACCGGAAGCCCGTCGTAGCAGTGGATTGGCTACAATGTATTAGACAGTCCGATGAGGGACGAATGACATGAGATTGGAGGCCGACGATGGCCGACCCGAAACATCCCCGCCACCACGACGAGGCGTTCAAACGGCAGATCGTGCAGTCGTGCGAGAGCGGCAAGCCATCCCGGGAGATCAGGGCCGAGTACGACATCGCGCGATCGACCCCGCGGCGCTGGGTCCAAGGCATCCGCAACAGCGGCTCCACCCGGGCCATGGACAACCGCACGCCCGAGCAGAACGAGCTGATCGAGCCGGGGAGGCGCGACCGGCGGTTGGAGATGTAGGTGGACGTTTCAGGACAAGCGGCGCCGGTATTCGCACGAAGGCAGGCGTGATACGGGCCAACGCCGCCCGCTACCCTATCAGCGCAATGCAGGATACTAGGCGTTCCCCGCTCCACCTACTACTGGATGACCGGGCATCCCGAAGCCGAACGGGTGGATCCGATCGCCGGCGACGTGCGCGCGGTCCGGCGCGACAGCCGCGAACGCTACGGCGCCAGGAAGATCAAGGCCGCCTTGGAAAGGAAGGGCGTCATCGCGTCCAGGAGGCGCATCGGCGGCATCATGCGCGAACAGGGCATGACGAGCGCGTACACGCGCAGACGATTCAAACCGCACGGGACGCGGGTCAACGAGGCGAAGCTCGCGAACCTGCTGGATCGCGAGTTCGACGGCTACGCCCCGCACACGCATCTGGCGGGCGATCTTACCTATGTCCGCGTCGGCGGAGGCTGGGCGTACGTGTGCCTGCCGGCCGACCTGGCGAACAGGGGCATCGCCGGCCATTCCGCCGGGCGGACCCGGGACGCGGGCCTGGTGCTGGCCGCGTTCGCCACCCTCGACTTCCCGCTGACGGACGTCCAGGTGTTCCACACCGACCGGGGCAGCGAGTTCGACAGCACGAGGATTGACGAACTGCTCGACGTGTTCGACATCAAAAGATCGTTGTCACGCAAGGGCAACCCCTACGACAACGCCGTAGTCGAATCGATGAACAGGCTGCTGAAGAAGGAGCTCGTGTACCGGAACCACTACACCACGATCGAGCAGCTGGGGCATGACCTCAACGACTACGTGTGGTGGTTCAACAACCAGCGGCTCCACTCCACCCTCGGATACCGGAGTCCGAAGGAATTCACCGAACAGGGACTCGTCCTCTAAGGAACTGTCCAACACACCGTTGCCAATCCAGTTTCGAGGATCTCACGCAGGACGAGCTCGACGCGATCGTCGGGGGCAACGACATCCCCATGAAACTCCTCGAATACAAAACGCCCAACGAGGTATGGGACGAGGAGATGGCCAGGCTACAATCAAAGGCAACCAACACGAAGACGGGCGTTGCACTTACAAATTGAATCCGGGAATGTCTTAAAGACGTCCGCGAAATGAACTGAAAATCAGATAATGATGTCTTTGTGCATGTGATAATTGCAGTACGAGGGGAAGGAATCTGTTCCACTGGATGCCGCTATTGGTGGCGCTGTGCGTTCTGTCTGAGGGACTGTTTTTTATGGCGGTCACTAAGCCCGGTCATGTACCGGATGTTTGGGCTCACGTCTATCGTATCGACTCGATACTAAACGGGGACATAGTCGCGCGGCCGGTTACGTCACGAAGCATGTTGCACAATACTGACCGTGGTGTAGTTGGCGGCGCGGTTGATCGCAGCTGGATGCAGTATTCGTTAGACCAATATGACGGCTACGATCCGTCAGTTGTGCTTCCTGAGTCTGTTATCGGCAACGGAACATCGGCAACAGCCGACTTGCCGTTTAACAACACGGCAACGAATTCGCCGATCGTATATGCGCCGCAATTAGTGGGTTTTGCAATTGGACGTGTGCTGAGTCTTGGACCCGAAATGACATACCGTTTGGCGGAATCATGCATGTTGGCTGTCTATGTGCTGCTCATGTATTGTGCAATCTGCGCATTGCCGAGATGGCGTATTCCAATTGGACTGCTACTCTGTGTGCCGCAGATGGTTAAACTTGCTTCTTTTTCTATTTCCGCTGATTCTCTTACCCAGGCTGTTGTGATTTTGTTCGGATGCTTATTATTCGGACAGATTATAGGTGAACGCTCGCGGTAAGGTGCCACGACGATTGCGGTGGTGAGTGTGATTCTAGCGATGTGCAAATTTGTGTATATGCCGTTAGCGTTGCTTACTATTCCGATAATGTTTGATCGTGCTGGTGTGGGGCGTGGTCTTCATTTCAATACTGACCATACCGTTCCGATTATTGGTGGAGTGGTCTTGTCCGGTGTTTGGGTTGTATTTTGGTTGGGTGTCAATAGTTGGTATACGAACTGTCCGATGCTGGTCTCATATGAACAGATGGCTGAGCGTAAACATGCGTTGCTAACAGATTCTGCTGCTATGGCGGATGCGGTGAAAAACATCGCATGGGCGATAACACATGCTCAGGCGAATATGAATAATAAGAAAGACAGCTTTGTCATCGCTGTGTGCTGGTTGGCGATTGCGCTTACTGTAATTGTGTTGGTCGTGTCTAGTATGCTGAATATTTCTATCAAAAACCGGAGCACGCATATAACCGGTCGGGTTGATGGGCGCGAAGACGGGTGTGACGCGCTTCCCTTGCCGTATGCATGGCTGATTGTGGTGGTTTGTATTGGCGATATTTTGCTGATTTACCTTGCGCTGTGGCTGCAATATGATGCTGATGGGCTGATCGGGGTTGACGGCATGCAATTCCGGTATTTCTTCCCTTATGCGCCGCTGTTTGCGTTAGTGGCGCTCGAATCGGGGAAGCGACTGTTGATTTATATTAAGTCTGGGCAAGGGACTATTGAGGTGTTGGCACGCTAGGCGTGAATCGGATGCCGAACGAATCAATCCTCGATGTCGTTGACGTAGGGACGCAGCTTGGCGAGGAGTGCTTCAGTGTCAATCGTGTCGGACTCGTAGAGCGCGAAAGCATCGATTTCGTCGTATTCGTGCCGCTGCCAATCCAAAGCGGCTTCACCAGTCATTGGGCTACAGGACACCGGAACAGGTCGAAATTGAGTATTATGCAAACCAAGCGGCGCAAGCCGCCTCACTATAAGGGCGGAACAAAAATCAGGCCACTTCAATCTGTATTTCTTCAGCCCAATAATCGGGGTACATATCATCCGATAGCCGGACAAGTATTCACAAGGGATTTATTGCTGGAGGGCTTTTCTTTTCCATGATTGATTGGATAGCGGATGATCGTGGTTGGACGCCTCAGCAAGGTGCGGAACAGGTGCATCTCTCCTAAATGTGTTTTCAGATGAGGCACGTATGTGCTGTTATTCACGTTGGGCGAACATGCGTTGTGGGGTTTCTTGCCGTAATCTGAAAGTATGTCCGCATTCCATGGGCACGCAAACGAAAGGACGTCATCATGGCAGATCTCACCGATGAGATGAAGGAATTCCTCAACAGCAACCTCGCATGGGTGGCCACCATCAGCAAAGAAGGCCAGGTTGATCTCGGACCGAAAATGAGCATGTTCATCAT
>ENA-UADE01000225-UADE01000225.1-human-gut-metagenome-genome-assembly--contig:-NODE-225-length-14293-cov-7.004495_pt1 | contig 14293 bp, 6 predicted proteins | sample MGYA00244226_ERZ654251 | MGnify/ENA primary metagenome ERZ654251 (study PRJEB26926, sample SAMN06165073) | human gut metagenome | biome: ENVO:00009003; feature: ENVO:2100002; material: ENVO:00002003... | reverse complement strand
TCATACTGAAGGTAGCGCTGCATGGTGTAAAGCTCGGTCATGGAGTTGCTGACCGGTGTGCCGGTGGCAAAGATCACGCCACGGTTTCCGGTGATCTCATCCATATAGCGGCACTTGGCAAACATATCGGAGGATTTCTGCGCGTCCGATGTGGAAAGACCAGCCACATTCCGCATTTTTGTGTATAGAAACAGGTTTTTATAGTTGTGGGCCTCGTCCACAAACAAACGGTCCACACCCAGCTGCTCGAAGGTTACCACATCGTCTTTTCGCCCCTCGGCTTGCAGCTTTTCCAGTCTGGCTTCCAGAGACTTTCTGGTACGCTCCAGCTGCTTGACGGTAAAACGCTCGCCGCCACTGGCCTGTACCTCTGCAATCCCCTCAGTGATCTCGTCGATCTGTTCATAGAGAAGCCGTTCCTGACGCTCCCGGCTGATGGGGATACGCTCAAACTGGCTGTGTCCCATGATAATGGCATCATAATCACCCGTCGCAATACGAGCGCAGAACTTCTTTCGGTTATGGGTCTCAAAGTCCTTTTTGGTGGTGACTAAGATATTGGCGGAAGGATAGAGGCGCAGAAACTCCGACGCCCACTGCTCGGTCAGGTGGTTGGGAACCACAAAAAGAGATTTCTGGCACAGTCCCAGGCGTTTGGCTTCCATCGCAGCGGCCACCATCTCAAAGGTTTTACCTGCGCCTACTTCATGTGCCAACAGGGTATTTCCTCCATACAGCACATGGGCGATGGCGCTTTTCTGGTGTTCCCGCAGGGTAATGGCCGGGTTCATGCCGCCAAAAGTGATATGGCTGCCATCATACTCGCGGGGACGGGTAGAGTTCATTTCTTCGTTGTACTGGCGCACCAAAGTCTGACGGCGTTCCGGGTCTCTCCAGATCCAGTCCCTAAAGGCTTCCCGGATCGCCTGCTGTTTTTGAGCTGCCAGGGTGGTCTCCTTGGCGTTCAGCACGCGGCGCTCTTTTCCGTCTGCGTCCTCTATGGTGTCATAGATGCGGACATCCCGCAGGTTCAGGCTGTCCTCTAAAATCTTGTAGGCATTGGCACGACTGGTCCCATAGGTGGTATAAGCTGCCACATCGTTGTAGGATACAGAAGATTTCCCCTTGATCTGCCATTCAGCGGTAAAGGACGAATAGTTGACCTCGATACTGCGCTGGAGATAAAACGGGGTGTTGAAGGTCTCGTACATAAACTGCTGGATGTACTCTTTGTCGATCCAGGTAGCGCCCAGACGCACCTCGATCTCCGACGCATCCAGGTCTTTGGGCTGGGCGGCGGTAAGAGCTTCCTCATTGACTGCATAAACCGGGTCCTGCTGTGCGGCCCGTTGCGCCTGACGCAGTTTGCGGCGTACATTGCCGGAGAGGTATTCATCAGCAGTCACATAATGGGGTGTGCCGTCTTTCTCCAGCTGTCCCGGTACACGGAAGATTACGCCTTGCAGCTCTCCGGCCAGTTCTTCTTTTGTTTTTCCGGTAAGCTGGCTCATATAGTCCATATCCACGCAGGCTTTTTCCGAGATGGACACCGCCAGTGCTTCACTTGCCGTATCCACCACAGCCACCGCCTGATGGGGCTTGATGGTCCGCTTGGTGAACATATCTGCCTTGCGTTCCAGCTTTCCGTTCTCGTCGATGACTTCCAGCGCACAGAGCAGGTAATAGGAAGAATCGTCTGCATAGGCCAGACGGTTTGCACGGTCATTGATGAGACCGTATTTGGCAGAAAAGCTGTCATAGAGGCTGTTCAGTTCCGCCTGCTTCTCCCGAATGGTGCTGTCCGGAACCGCTGCATCCATCTGAAGGTCGATCAGTTCCTGCACACAATCACGCAGTCCCACAAGACCTTTTACACGGGCTTCGGCGGTGGCGTTGAGGTCAGGGCGCACCATACGGCTGTTTTCCCGGTAGTACACCTGCCCGTCTACAATGGCATAGGAATAGTTCTTCACATTGGGGTCGGCAGGAATGGAGGTGTCAATAGCTTCGCCTTCGCCCAGCTCCGGCAGCTCTGCCTCCTGATAAGTGCCATGAATATACTTCACCGCATCATGCAGCTGGTCGGAAAGCTCCAGTCCCTCGATAGGGTTCACGGTGTAGTCCATACCATGAGCAGTGCTTACCGGCTCCTGTCTGCCCAGCACCATTTCCGGGTGGTCGATAAAATACCGGTTGATGGCAAACCCGTCCTCCGTCTGTCCGGTCTGGGTCCATTCCGGCACGATGTCCAACGGGCGGTCCCGCTTTTGGAGGAAGATGATGTCCGATACCACCTCGGCACCGGCATTCTTTTTGAACGCGTCATTAGGCAGACGGATAGCTCCCAGCAGCTCAGCACGCTGGGCAAGATAGCGGCGCACGGTGGAATCCTTGGCGTCCATGGTATATCGAGAGGTCACAAAAGCTACCACACCGCCGGGACGCACCTGATCCAGTGCTTTGGCAAAAAAATAGTTATGAATACTGAAATTCAGCTTGTTATAGGCTTTGTCGTTGACCTGATACTGACCGAACGGCACATTGCCGATGGCAAGGTCAAAGAAGTCACGCCTGTCTGTGGTCTCAAAGCCGCCTACTGTGATGTCCGCCTTGGGATAGAGCTGCTTTGCGATGCGCCCGGAAACAGGGTCCAGCTCCACGCCGTACAGACGGCTGTTTCGCATTTTCTCCGGCAGCATACCAAAGAAATTGCCCACACCCATAGACGGCTCCAGAATATTTCCGGTCTCAAATCCTATACGGTCCACCGCTTCATAGATGGCCTGAATGACCGTAGGGCTGGTGTAATGGGCGTTGAGGGTAGAGCTTCTGGCGGCGGCATATTCCTCCTGGGTCAGCAGTTCTTTTAGCTGGACATACTCTAAAGCCCATGCCGGTTTCTCCGGGTCAAACGCATCAGAGAGACCGCCCCAGCCCACATATCGAGAAAGAACCTCCTGCTGTTCGGGGCTTGCCTGCTGTCCGGCAGCTTCCAGCTCTTTCAGCAAACGAATCGCATTGACATTTGCCTGGAACTTGGCTTTCGGACCGCCTTCGCCCAAATGCTCATCGGTAATGCGGAAGTTTTTTGCATTGCGGCGCAGATTAGCCTTGTATTCTTCATAAGATGCTTCCTCGGCAGCTTTGGCATTGGGAAAGGTCTGCCACTGGCCATTGACCTGAATGGAAACCGGGTGTTCATCCAGTACTTCCTCAAAGGTTTTCTCCGGCTCAGTCACAGGGGCTGGTGGCTCCGGCTCCTCGATATGCAGTCGTTCCACCACCACATCATAAGGCAGATTGTTCTTATCGCCCGGATAGACGGCCATGGTCTCGGAATGGAAGGTCGGGGATTCGGTAGCCGGTTGGGGCTGTTCCTGTCCAAAACCGTCCTGCTGACGGGCATACATCCCGCGCAGCAAAGGTGCAACCTCATCCCAGCGGAAATACAGCATAGCCAGACGCTTTTCCTCTGCATCCATGACTTCCAGTTCTATGCCCTGTGCCGTGGTACGGTAATCGGCAATATCGCCGGTCTCCAGATTCAGTGTCTCAATCTCACCGGAATAGGCTCTGCTCAGCCAGTAGGCGATCTCGCTGTTGCTCCTGCCGGATTGCAGCAGCGTGGAAATCTGCTTTTTATCCGCTTCATCCATCAGTCCATGAGCCAATACATCCCGCAAGTCCTGATCTGCCTTGTCCGGGTCAGTAGGAAGAAACTCGGTATAGTAAGCATTGCGGCGGTCTGCCCGAAGCAGCTGCTCGAACTGTTCTTTGCGCTCTGCCCGGTAGATGGGATATACCATCCCGGTGGGCAGAAGCTGTACGGTGTCCTCCCGCAGCTCGGTGATCTGATAGGCGTCATCCTCGATATACACGGTATCGCCCACGGCATAGACCGGGGCAGCAGGGTCATAGGAGGTTCTTTGCGGAGTTGGGCGGCGAACTGCATCATATTCCTCATCGGAAATAGCAACTTCGGAAGTCTGCTCTGTCTCAGCAGCTGCGATCTGCTCTACATCCGACATCACCTGTTGGATAAACGGGGCATTGTCCAGTTTTTCCGGGTCTGCCACCTGGCCGTTGACGATCCCTCTTTCCTCCAGAGCTTCCCGGATGGCGATTGGGTCGATGTCGTCAAAACGGTCCTGTTCTTCTTCTGTATAGAACCGGTCCTCCTGAATGAGCTGGGCAAGCCTGCGCTGTACCTTTGGCCAGGGCAGCTGCGTTTCCTCCGGGCTGCCGGCACGGACAACGAACAGGCTGTTGCTGTTACTGCCGCCGTATTCCTGAGCCAGCCATGCGGCGGTATCTTTTTCTCTTGCATGGTCTTTCATATAGCGGACAACAGCGTGTTTACTCTCGATATTGCCGTTCCATGCACAAAGGGCAGTATCAATATCTTCCTGAGAAAGAGGGCGCAGAATTTCATGGAGCTTTGGATAGGTTTCGTCGATCACTTCCCGGTGCAGACGCTGGCGGAACTCCGGCACATCCGAATAGAGTCGGATCAGCTCCATATCCTTAGAACCAAGAACCGCACGGCGCACAGCGGCATTGCCCTCGATGACAGCATTTTCACGGTCGGAATGACCGCAGGCATTTCGATATGCCACATCCTCAGATATGGCGGCAGTCACCACAGGCTTATACTGCTCAAACTGCTCCCGAAGGGTAGGCTTTGGCGTTTCTTCCTCTATCTCCGGCTGCTGGGCTTGAATGGCATCTTCTTCAGCCTGTTCCTGTTCAGACTGGATTTTGTCATACTGCGCCTGTCCCTGTTCGGTAAGATAGCGGCCTTTCTGAATAAGAGAGGTAATGCGCTTGGCAACCTTTTCCCAGTTCAAGTGAACATCCGGGCAGTCCTGCTTTTTATAGTGCAGTCCTTTCCCATCGTGATCTTCGCCGCTGTGTGTTGCGCCGGACAAGGCATGAGAGCGTCCGCCAATGCCATACTCGTCTTTAAGGAATCTCACTTTTTCCTTATCCGTATGGTTTTCCATGAAGAACGCATAGATACGGCCTTTTCCTCCGGCGAAACTGCTGCCGCCGGTCATGGCGGCGTCGATCTCATCCTCGGTAATAAAGTGCTGGACGGTTGGCACTTGGGAAAGGTCTGAAGAAAAGGTCCTGCGTGGCAGGTCAAGGTCCTTCAGGTTCTCCCAGATCTCCCTTGGTCTGTGATAGTAAAAACGCAACAGGTCACGGTCCTGCTGATAGGCAGTCCAGAAGGCGGCGTATTCTTCCTTGAGGGTCTGGCGGAAAGCCGGGTCACTCAGCTGCTCCGTCAGGCGGCGGGTCTCCTCCGGGAACCCATTGCCTTTGATCTCTGACAGGCAGGACAAATATCCGGCTTCTCTGGCTTCCTCACTGAAATCGTGATATAGGTTCCAGAACTTTGTGGCAAGGAGGGAGCGTTCATAGCCTGCCGCTTCTGCAAGCTCCACATTGGAGGCAAACTGGCCGTTTTCCAAAAGCTCCCCGATACGCTCTGCGGCGCTCTCCCAGGGAATGACCTGGGCAGACCTGTCATAACGGACAGACTTCCCATGAGAAAGATGGATACCATCCTCGGCATACCATGCGCTCACACTGCCAAGGCCATTGCCGCCGTGGTACAGCGTTTTCAGTATCTCGGCAATCTCAGCGGTGGTTTTCTGCTTTTCAAAGGCTGCAACCACACGCTCCCTCTGGCGGTCTGTATTGCCGCCCAAACGCAGCACATGGTCAATATCATTTTGGGCAAAAGAAAAAGCAGAGGATGTATGCGCTACATTCTCTGCTTCATCTATGGATTGGATCTGTTCCGCTTCGGAGAGGAACAGGTTTAGGGTCAGCTGTTGATAAGCTCCGCCATCAGGATCTCCTCTGCCTGGGCTTTGCAGGTGTTCATCAGCCCCACCCACTTCATGGGATCGCTGGCTTTCAGTTCCTCGGTGGCTCCCGCTTCCTTCGCCAGCTGGGGCATCATCTGCTCCAGTCTGTTCTGGGCGGTCTCGTCGATCTCCAGAAGGTGCGGGTACAGCTTCTCGCTCAGCAGCATCTGGTTGTAGAGGATGGGACGGTGTTCCTTCAGGTAGGTTTTCCTCATCCTGCCGTACTTGCCCAGGGTTTTCTCCGGCTGCTGGCTCAGCTTCAGGTCGGGAATCAGATAGTCTCCGTTCTGGATATAGGTCATGGGATTGTTCATCTTGTTTGCTCCTTTCTTGGTTGGCTTCGCGCTCTGCATTTCGGACGGTAACGCCGATCTGCCGCAGCACCTGCTGGTTGATCTGGCTGACCGCTGTTCCCAGCGCCCCGATGGTGGACGGGGTGTTGAAATCAAAGATCGCCATGAAATCTTCGTGGTCGAAGTAGCGTTCCGGCTCCAGTCCGCAGCGGGACATCAAAGCGTAAGTGATGCTGACGGTGGCGGCTGCCTTGAACTGCACTCCGATGTTATACTCATCATATTCCTCCAAAAAGGAACCGTCAACGATATAGAAGAAGTCCTGCTGATGCTCCGTCCAGTATTCCTCAGCCAGTTTTCCGGCTACCTCGGTGAGCTGTCCGGCAAGGTCATCACCGGAAACATCATAGGTGCGCTCCAGCATGGCCTGCACGGAATCCAGATGGCGCTCCTCCAGCTGCCACAGCCAGGGAGTGCGGGAATGTTCACGGGTTCCGGTGTCGGAAATATCAAAAACATAGCGCAGGCGGGGTCTGTCCCCGGAATCGTCCACCAGAGCGATTCCCTTGGAGCCGCGCCTTACATACCGGCCCATCTTTTCATTCCACAAATCGTACTCTGCACAGGCGGTAGCGTCCGGACGCTGGGCGTAGATCATCAACTGCTCATGGAACGGGTACTTGTAAAGGCGGGAAGCAGTGGTGAGAAACCCTGCCCATTCCTGCCAGCTCCCCGTGAGCTGTGTTGCCACCTTGTCCGCCATCTGTGCATATAGTTCAGCTTTGGTTGGCATAGTGTTCTGTCCTCCTTTCAGTTTTGGGGTAAAAAGGTGGGGTGGCATATTGCCACCCCATCCCTGCGATTATGGTGTTTACTGGTCAAAATCCGGATACAACTCCAGCTCGGCAAACTCGGCATCACTCATGGCCTGGAGCTTGCCCAGTGCGCTGTCTGTCAACTCCCGCAGCTCGGTTTCCTCCGGGGCCAGCTCGCCGCGCATCTCACGCAGGCTGTCGATCAGTCCGGTGCGGCTACCGGTATTGTAAATGCACATCAGGTTCATTTCCTCAAAAGTAAAGTTTCCCATATCAAATCTCCCTTTCCGCACTCTTTTTGGGCGCTGTCTTTTTGTGTTCTGCCTTGGGCTGGCTTTTCAGCTGCTCCATGACGGACTTTTTCTTTTCCCGTTCCTCCCGATGGGCAGCGGCAGCCAGATCCATCAGGGAAATGGGCTGCCCGCTGCGGGCCTGCTGTTCCAGCTCTGCCACCGTAGGCTCTTTTGCGCCATTGTTGATGATACCGTCGATCATGCCGTAATCGTCCTCCACGGCCATCTCCGCATTTTTCAGCGGATTTTCCGGCAGGAATCCGGGGATCTGGGTAAAACCAACACTGTCACAGTAATGACAGGATACCTTACCGTCCTGCTTGATCGCAACGATGTCACTGACACTCATAGAAGGACTGTGAAAATCCGCCGGCTTTTGCAGATTAAACTGCTCATATAGTTTTTCCAGCTGCTCCGGTACCGTGCCAGACTCCCTCAGCGGAGCTGTGTAAATGAGGTCATAATTGCTGCGGTCTATGGAAATGTCATGGGACTTTAGCCAGTCCAGATTCATAAAGCGCACATTCTGCGGATCGTCACGGCTCACCTGATAGATAGCAAAGCAATCTCTGTTCTGGGATAGAAATGCCTGTTCGCGTTCCTGCTGATGTTCCTGACGCTCCATGACCTTTTCGTGGAACTGAGGGCTTTTCTCCCATTCCTCACGGTCCACGCCAAAAAGACCGCCATGATCCATGATTTCCTGCGGGTCAAACACCATGCTCTCCGTATTGTCCTCATGCAGCACATAGACGGTCAAACCGGCGGCATCCAGTTCCAGCGCCCGCTCTCTGGTAACAGGGAACATTCCATCATAGGAGTAGCCGTATTCCTGCATATCCGGTGTGGAGACCTGCTCATCGGGCATGGGGTATTCATCCAGTGCCTGCTCCTGTGCTTCCGGCAGCTGAGAAGAAGCAGCCATCTGACTGGCCTCTGCCTGCATCTGCTGGTAGGCAGCTTCCTGCAAGGTCTCAATCATGGACAACGGCGCGTATTTTACCGAGTCTCTGCCCAAATCGTTGTCATCACAAATCTGGAGAACTGCCTTCATGCGGGAAATCTCCGGCATATCCAGCTGACCACCATCCAGCTCTTTCATGGACGCGGCATCGTAAAGGGTATAGTCCCAGCCGCTGTCACAGGACTGGATATGAAGATAGGTGGCATCGTCAATCAGAAACAAAGTCTCCTGCTGGTTGGCGTCCGCCCCCAGCACTTCCATTTCTGGCATTGCCGCAGCCAATTCCTTTACCGCTTTTTGCACCAGAGGATTATCACGGTAATAGTCGATTGCCTGGATGGTGTCCAGGTCAATGGTCTGGCCGGTCAAAATCGGAAAAGGTCCTTCATAGTCGCTTCCGTCTTTCAGTTCAAAACCAATGCCCTTGATCCCGTTCATTCGCTCTGCTGGAATCTCCTGATAAATGCGGACAGCTTCCTCCAAAGACAGGTTATCGTGGTATTCTCCGAGGTTTGGAAATTCCATGCACTCTGCTACATAGTAAGTCAGATTGCTGGTTGGCTGCTCTATCGGGGCGGTTTCCGGCTCTGCCTTTGCATGAGGGTCGATTCCGCGCTCTTTGCAGATTTCCTTATAGTGGCGCTCAATGTCGGAGATCAAAGTGCCGGAGGTTTTGTTGATGGTCTCCAAACTGGCTCTCAGCTCTTTCAGCTCTTTGCCCTGGCTCCAGCTTGCAATATAGCCAAAGCTATTTTCTCCAGTCTCGATGCCAAAATATTTGCAGACTGCATAGGAGATGCTTTCAGCCTCCACTTCTTCCGTGTGACGATCTTTCCTCTGTTTCTGCAAAAACTGGGAGAGGGTAGAAAAGCCACCGGTAAAATTCAGCCCTTTTTCCTCGGTCAGCATCAAGCGTCCATCTTCCGTCAGTTCCAACGGCTCTGTCAGCAGAACGCAACCTGCATGGTTTACAACCACTTGTTCTTCTACACAGACCGGCTCTCCGGGGTCGTAGTCAGAACCGCGCAGGTCATAGCAATAAACGCCCTCCGGCAGATTATCACGGACAATCCGCCCATTGGAGAACAGACCGGGTTTATCAAACAGCTCGATTTCCTGATATTGCTCGTCATTGGCAATCTGAATCTTTTTCTGATTGTGGAGCTTGCTGTGGGCAATCTCGTGTACTGTGGCCGAAACCGTCTGCACCTCACTCATGCCCTGACGAATGGCGATTTTCTGATGATCGGCAGAAAAATAGCCGTCCGTATCGGCGGCCATTGCTTCAAAAGTGATCGGCACCGGCGCACTGCGGCGCAGGGCCTCCATGAATGCCTCATAATTTGGCACATTGCCGGAAAGGGAGGAAGCAAGCTCCGGCAAAGGTTTCCCGTCGGTCTGGCTCACATCAAAGACCTTGACCGGGCGGAACATGGGAATCTCAATTTCTTTTTCCTCTGTGACGATCTTTCCGTCTTTATCCAGAATCGGAGCCTTGGTATCCGGGTCCAGCTTCTGCTCCTCGATTTTCTTCTTATACGGTGTGGGGGCGATGATGGTAATGCCATGCTCGCCCTTTTTTACATGACGCTCAAACTGGTCTTTCCACTTATTGTATCCGGCTACCAATGTGGCGTCCGGCTTCTGCATATAGATGAGCATGGTGTTGTTTACCGAATAGCGGTGGAAGCGGGACATGACGGACAGATAGCGCATATACTTTTCACTCTCAAACAGTTCTTTGATGCCCTGCTCGATGCCATCTGTGATTTCCCTTAGCCGTTCTCGGTTGGTGGGTTTGTTCTCAGCCATGATTTTCAATCTCCTTTCCAAGTGTGTGATTTCTGCTGTGTGTTCTGCAATCCATGCCTTTTGTTCTTCTTCACTTTCATAAAGAAAAAGGTCCAGCAGGTACTCTACATAGGCTTTCTTCTGGATTGCTTCCACAAAGCGGGGGTGCGGTTCTTCCTCCGGTGTTTTGGGAGAACGGTCGGCTTCCCATTTTTTCAGCAGATAGTAGTAATCGGACAGTACGCGGTAACAGCGCTGTCGATCCTCCCGAAACTTCTGTGCCTCGTTTTTTTGCCGGACATATCTCCTGCGGGGAGGGGCCTGACTGTCATAGATCAGGCCAAAGTCCTGTGCCAGTTTCTCCGCCGCTTCTTTTGGGGAGAGGTTAAAGAGCTTTGCGGTAAAGTCGATCACATCCCCATCTTCACCGCAGCCAAAGCAGTGGAACCGCTGGTCTACCTTCATGCTGGGGTTCTTATCATCGTGAAAGGGACAGCAGGCCATACCATTTCGTTTGACCTCGATCCCATAAAACGCTGCCGCTTCTCTGGTGCTGACCGACTGCTTGACCGCTTCAAATACATTCTCTGCCATGTGCCTTTAACTGCCGGACTTTTTCACAGGGGGCTGGTATCCGGCGGCTTTCGCACGCTCACTGGCAGCTTTGCGACGCTCGGCGCTGTATGGCTCCCGGACTGATACACACCGCTTGGGGACGGTAAAGTTATGGGCGTCCTTTCGGATGATCTGGTCGGGGTGCTTTTTTGCCAGCAGTTCCAGCTTCTCCATCAGATGGGGATCGTGGGTGTAGACCTCAGCCATTGGTTCTGCCTGGTTATAGAGGAGAATGGTTTCCCGTTCCACTAAAGAGAGCTTCATCGGCTGCCTCCTTTCCGCTGGTCAAATTCCAGCTTGAAGTTGGCATACTGTCCATCGTCCTCCAAAACCACAGTGGCATCGTAGGTCTTGCCGGTTTTCTCCGAATATAACCCCGTCACACGGACACGGCCATCGTTCAGCAGCGCAGACACCACAGCCTTGGTCGGCTGTTTTTTCTTGGCAGCCCACCATTTGTTGTTTTTCCAGATTGCAAATTTGCAAGAATCATTCTGACAGAAGAAGCCTTTTTGCAGTTCTGCAACTTCACCGCCGCAGCGAGGGCATTTGCCCACCACCTCACGGGGCGGAGTGAACAGGTACTCAGTTCCCTTGATGACCTGATAAGTCCCCACCAGATCTTTCAGCATGGTGCTGATCCCGTCCAAAAACTCCTCCGGGGCAAGCTGCCCGCGCTCGATCTCGCCCAGGCGGTACTCCCACTCGGCAGTCAAAAGCGGCGATTGCAGCTGTTCCGGCAGAACGGTGATAAGGGAAACTGCATCGTGGGAAGGGAGAAGCTGCACCGTTTTCCTGCTCTTTTTTCGTTCCAGAAAACCGGCAGATACCAGCTTTTCCAAAATACCGGCACGGGTGGCCGGTGTCCCCAGACCTTTTCGCTCAGCCTCCTCTGGCATATCATCTTTCCCGGCAGTCTCCATTGCGGACAATAGGGTGTCCTCCGTAAAGTGCTGAGGCAGACTGCTTTTGCCTTCTTTGACGATTGCCGCAGCAACCGAAAGGGTCTGTCCTTCGGTCAGCTCCGGCAGGGCTTTCTCTGCGCCCTCTTTTTTCGGCTCTGCATCCTTCATTTTGGCACGGTAAGCGTCCTCCAGTGCTTTCCATCCGGGATGCTTCACCGTTTTTCCTTTGGCGTTAAACTCCCCACCGGCACACGCTGCAATCGCAACAGTTTCCGAATAGATATGGGGCTGGGCTACGGCGCACAGCAGACGAAGGGTCACCAGCTCCAGCACCGCTTTTTCTCCCGCAGGAAGGGCAGAAAGGTCTGCATCCTTGAGATTTCTGGTAGGGATTACTGCGTGGTGGTCGGTTACTTTCTTATCGTTGATGACTGGCTGCGGATCACAGGTAATGGCGATCCCTTTGCGAAACGGCATAGCATTGGCAACCAGATTGACCAGCACCGGCAGGCTGTCTGCCATATCACCGGTCAGATAGCGGCTGTCAGTACGGGGATAGGTGCAGAGCTTCTTTTCATACAGGCTTTGCAGATAGTCCAGGGTCTGCTGGGCTGTAAATCCAAGCAGGCGGTTGGCATCTCTTTGCAGAGTAGTCAGGTCATAGAGGGCAGGCGGCTTTTCAGACTTTTCCTTGCACTCCACCTTTTTGATCGTGACAGCTGCACCCTGACAGGTTTCTTTCAGCTGCTCAGCAGCAGCCTTATCCGCCATGCGCTCCCCGGATACGGTAAGACCGGGCAGCTCCAGCGCCACGGTATAAAAGGGAACCGGCTTAAAGGTGTCGATCTCAGCCTCTCGCTGGACAATGAGTGCCAGCGTCGGGGACATCACGCGCCCGATGTTGAGGGTGCGGTGGTACAGCACGGAAAAAAGCCTTGTGGCATTGATCCCCACCAGCCAGTCGGCCTTGGCACGACAGAGAGCAGCATCCCGAAGTCCGTCATAATCCGCACCGGGGCGCAGGTTTGCAAAGCCTTCCCTTATGGCGGAGTCTTCCATCGAAGAAATCCAGAGCCTTTTCATCGGCTTCTTGCAACCTGCCAGCTCATAGACGCTACGGAAGATCAACTCGCCCTCGCGTCCGGCATCGCAGGCATTTACCACCTCCGTCACATCCGGGGCGTTCATCAGCTTTTTGAGAATATCAAACTGCTTTTTCTTATCCTTTCCCACCACCATCTGCCAATGCTCCGGCAGAATAGGCAGGTCATCATATCGCCACTTGGCATACTTGGGGTCATAGCTGTCTGCATCTGCAAGACCGGCCAGGTGGCCCACGCACCAGCTGACACGCCAGCCGTTGCCCTCCAGATACCCGTCCTTACGGACGGTTGCGCCGATCACCGCCGCCAAACTCTGGGCAACTGATGGTTTTTCGGCAATTACCAATTTATGTTGAGCCATGATGGTTCCTCCTCTCTTTGAGCCATCGGGACATTTCCCGGTGACAGATACCTACGCAGGGTCTTCCATAATTCCCGCAACCATAGCAGGGGTGGCTGTGGGGTAAAGAAGGAGGACGGGAAGTTTCCTTCCCGCCCTCCGGCCTGCGTGTCATCATGTGTTCATAGGGACTGTCTGTGAATCGGGTCATTTCACGCTGTCCTCGTCATCTTCTTCTGTGCTGCCCCCGTCAGCGTCCGGCTCGCCCGACTCCTCATCCTCGGTTTCCCATTCCTCGGAATCTTCCTCGCCATAATCATAATCGTCCAGACTGTCATTGCCCTTGGTCTTAGGCTTGTTCTTAACGAGCTTCAAGTAGGCAAATACGCCACCGCCTCCCAGCAGAGCCAGCAAAAGGACTATCACAGCCGGGTTCAATCCGGCAGGCTTCTCTTTTTCCGGCTCCGATGTTTCTGCCGGAGGTTCCGGTGCTTTGCCCGTACATTTACTCTTATCAGTTGCGCAGACCGGGCAGGCCGTATTGACCGCCCCTGCTTCACATTTTGTTGAACAGCTGCATACCGCAGGCATCTCCTCTTTGGTTTTTCCATCTTCCATCAGCGCCGCAAGGTCTGCATCGTCCACCTGATTCAGAAAGTGAACAGCAGTCTCCTTGTCCTCATTCGCCCTATCAATCAAGATGTAAAAGTAATTTCCAGCTTTGGTCGTAACAGTAATAAGCTGCTTATTGCCTCCAAAATCATCCACCAATGCCGCATTCCCCTCCGGTGTAAGTGCCGGTGCCGGTTCTGTTTCTTCCACAATCACATTGCTGTCATTGGTAGAATCCTCTGCCGGTGCCGTCGGAGTCTGTTCTGCCCCCTGTGCGAAAGCAGGGATCGTAAAGCCAAATGCCACAACCATTGTCAGGCAAAGGGCGGAAAGTGTTTTGCAAATTCTTTTATTCTTCATAAGCGGTAGCCTCCTGATTATTTGATTCCGACAGTGCTGTATCTCTGCCGTGGTTCATTCCACCGGAAAGCATAGCGTTCAGCTGTGCTGGAGTCATGCGTAACGCACGAACCATCTGAACGATTTCCAGATTCTCTGCCTCCGTTTTCTGTGCTTCCAAGGTCTTGAGCTTTTCCTGATATTCCGCAATCTTCTCACGGGTTTTCTCAATTTCCTGGTCGATACGTTCAATTTTGTTTTTTGCCATAACCGTTCACTCCTTTCCACAAAGTCTGTTACCAGTTCATCAGGCCGTAGCCCTTAATACTTTGATAATTCAGGTCATA
>ENA-UADE01000221-UADE01000221.1-human-gut-metagenome-genome-assembly--contig:-NODE-221-length-14363-cov-5.452404_pt1 | contig 14363 bp, 9 predicted proteins | sample MGYA00244226_ERZ654251 | MGnify/ENA primary metagenome ERZ654251 (study PRJEB26926, sample SAMN06165073) | human gut metagenome | biome: ENVO:00009003; feature: ENVO:2100002; material: ENVO:00002003... | reverse complement strand
CGGCAAGGACGGCCTCATGCCGGTGGAAAAGACCATCATCGACCGCTGTGTGCGCTCTGTCTACCGGGAATACCTGAGCGACCCCCGCCCGGAAAAGATGCCTATTTTAGAGGACTTGTACAACGAGCTTCGCAGGCAGGATGAAAAGGAAGCGCAGTATATCGCCACGGCGCTGGAAATCTACGTCACCGGCTCCCTCAACGTGTTCAACCACCGCAGCAACGTGAATATCGAAAACCGCGTGGTCAGCTTCGATATCAAGGAGCTGGGCAAGCAGCTCAAAAAGATCGGGATGCTGGTGGTGCAGGACGCGGTGTGGAACCGCGTCACAATTAACCGGGAACAGCGCAAGTCCACCCGCTACTATATCGACGAAATGCACCTTCTTCTGAAGGAGGAACAGACCGCCGCGTATACGGTGGAGATATGGAAGCGCTTCCGCAAGTGGGGCGGCGTTCCCACGGGCATCACCCAGAACGTCAAAGACCTGCTCTCCAGCCGTGAGGTGGAGAACATCTTTGAAAACTCCGATTATGTGTATATGCTCAACCAGGCTTCCGGCGACCGGCAGATTCTGGCGAAGCAGCTCAACATCTCGCCCCATCAGCTCTCGTATGTGACCCAATCCGCCGAGGGCGAGGGGCTTTTGTTCTACGGCAGCGTGATCCTGCCCTTCGTAGACCGCTTCCCCAAGGATACGGAGCTGTACAAAATCATCACGACCAAGCTCTCGGAGCAGGTGCAGTCAGAATAGAAACGAGAAAGGATGTGCGAATATGAATAACAACCTGATGATCTTTGAAAACCCGGAGTTCGGAGCTGTACGCAGCATCCTGATCGACGGCGACCCGTGGTTTGTCGGTAAAGACGTGGCTTCCAGCCTTGGTTACAGCAACCACCGAAAAGCCTTGCTCGACCATGTTGATGGGGAGGATAAATTGGATGGGGTAACGATTCGTGACCCCATCGGCAGAGGTCAGAAACCTATCTTCATTAGCGAATCCGGCCTTTACAGTCTCATCCTCTCCAGCAAGCTGGAGCGCGCAAAGAAGTTCAAACGCTGGGTGACGGCCGAGGTGCTGCCCTCCATCCGCAAGCACGGCGCGTATATGACGGATGCACTCCTTAGCCGGATGGATGAGCACCCCGAGCTGATCTCGGAGTATATCGGCAAGCTCCGTGCGGAAAACGCAAAGGCGAACGCCGCGCGGGAGGCGCTGAAAAAGGCGGAGGCCGAGAACGCGCGGCTGGCTCCGAAGGCCAGCTACTACGATTCCTTTGTGGGCGTTGAGAGCGTGACCTGTCTCCGCTATACCGCCAAGGAGCTGGGCGTTCCGCAGAAGAAATTTATCGGCTACCTGCTGGAAAAGGGGTATGTGTTCAGAGACCGTCACCGCAGCGACCGTGTATTTGTCAGAGCCGGCAAGCGCAACGACCCGCTGTTTGTGACCAGGGATTTCTACCTTCCCAACGGCACAAAAAGCGAATACACCCTCGTCACGCCTGCCGGAAAGGCGCATTTTCTGAAAATCGCGGAGAAAATCCGCGTCTGGGAGCCCCGTGAGGTTGCAGAGGGCAAAGACGCCAGCGAACAGGCCGTCTTTGCCGCGTGCGTATGACGATCCAATCCCCACAGAATCGAGGTGATGAATATGGCAAAACGCTCGCCAAGGCTAATTTTCACCGAGGAAGAACGCGCCCTGCCGGAGCTGGAACGAGCTGTCCGCAAGGCGGACAGGGCGGCGGTTAAGCTGGAAAAGGCCGAAGCGAAAATTCCCAAGAAAACCGTTAAGGTCAAAAAGCGCGTTGTGGACAGTGAGAGCGGCAAGGTCACGACGCGCCTTTTCTTTGAGGAGGCGGACAAAAAGCGTCCGCCCTCCAAGCTGGCCCACGCCGCAAGGAAAGCGCCGCTGGATACCGTCCGCAGCGCAGTCCACCGCAAGCTCCGGGAGGAGGGCGACGACAACCCCGGCACGGAGGCGGCGAACACCCTGACCGAGACGGCGGAGCGCACCTGGCGCATTGCGGAATCGGCGCACCGCTCCCATGCGGAAAAGCCCTACCGCAAAGCGGACAAGGCGGAAGCCGCCGCAGACAAAGCCAATCTCAAGGCGCTGAACAAACAGTACGAGCAGGAATACGGCAGGGCTTCCAACCCCTATTCCCGCTGGCAGCAGAAGCAGGCCATTAAAAAGGAATACGCCGCCGCAAAAGCGGGGAACGGCGCGAGGAATACCGTCAAAGCGTCCGAGACCACCGCGAAGGCGGCAAAGCGCGCCGCCGAGGGAAGCAAAAAGGCCGGCAGCTTTTTTGTCCGGCACAAGAAGGGCTTTCTCATTGCGGGCGGCGTCGCCGCCGCGATACTGCTGCTCATGACCTGCATTTCCTCCTGCTCCACGCTGTTTCAGGGCGGGGTGTCCGGCATTGCGGCCTCCACCTACCCGCTGGAGGATGCGGATATGCTGGCGGCGGAAGCCGCCTACTGCGCCATGGAGGACGAGCTGCGGGAATACCTGAACAGCTACGAAAGCACCCACGATTACGACGAGTACCACTTCGACCTGGACGAGATTGAGCACGACCCCTATGTGCTCATTTCCATGATTACCGCCCTCAAGGGCGGAGAATGGACGATTGACGAAATAGGCGGGATTCTGGAGACGCTGTTTGAAAAGCAGTATATCTTAACGGAAACCGTCACCACGGAAACCAGATACCGCACCGAAACGCATATCGGCTATTACACCGACGAAAACGGCAATCTGCAAAGCTACGAGTACGAGGCGGAGGTTCCCTACACCTGGTATATCTGCCATGTGGAGTTGGAAAATTTCAACCTCTCCCATGTGCCGGTGCATATCATGTCCTACGATCAGCTCTCCATATACGCCGTGTATATGAGCGTTCTGGGCAACCGCCCCGACCTGTTCCCCGGCTCCCCGTATGTGAACCGCTACTACTACACCCAGTATGAGAAGTACGAGATACCCCCGGAAGCGCTGGCGGATGAGCAGTTCGCCGCCATCATCAAGGAAGCGGAGAAGTATCTGGGCTACCCCTACGTCTGGGGCGGCAGCTCGCCCGCCACCTCCTTCGACTGCTCCGGCTTCGTTTCGTATGTCTACAACAACTGCGGCCTGCATTGGAGCTTCGGCAGGCTGGGCGCGGAGGGGCTGCGGGGCATGTGCGCCTATGTCTCCCCGGAAAGCGCCCGTCCCGGCGACCTGATCTTTTTTGAAAAGACCTACGACACCGCAGGCGCGTCCCATGTGGGCATCTATGTGGGCAATAACAGGATGCTCCACTGCGGCGACCCCATTCACTACGCTTCCATCGACACGAGCTACTGGCGAAGCCATTTTCTCCAGTTTGGCAGATTACCTTAACAACAACCATATCAACGCAAAAAGGAGGATGTTATGAACCCGCGACTTGAAAAGCTGCGTCAGGAGCGCGAGAAGCTGGCGGAAAAGCTCGCATCGCTGACCGCACGGCTCAAAGCCCTGGACGAGCAGATTCTGAAGCTGGAAAACACGGATATTGTGGGCATCGTCCGCGAGAACGGGCTGACCATCGAGCAGCTCGCGGCGCTGATGGCGATGCTGGAAAAGCATCCCACGGCGGCGCTGCCCGACGAATACAGAAAAACGGAGGAATTTGTGGATGAAGAATAAATGGAGATTTTTTGCCGTGACGCTGGCCGTCGTGCTCTGCATGACGGTCTTTTCCGTTACGGCCTATGCAGGCGGCGATATGGTCGATTCGACAATGGGCGACCCGACCATGGAAAGCCCAACTGCAACCACACAGCCGGAGAATACAAATGCCGGTGAGCAGACCCCAAACGGACAGACCCTGACCGTGCTTGTGACCGAAAATGCGGACGGAAGCCATACCGTGACCATCGGGGATCGGAGCTGGACGCTTCCCGCCAAACGGGAGCAGTCCGGAAAGGTGGTCAACGTCCGCACCTATTTGAACCTGCGCACCGGCCCCGGCACGGACTACACTGTGATCGGGCGTCTGCTCAACGGCGCGGAGGTGAAGGTGCTGGAGGAAAGCAACGGCTGGTACAAGGTGGTCGTGCCGGAGCAGACCGGCTATGTATACGGCAAATACCTTGACGTCATGAACGCGCCGACAGAAAACAGCGGAAACGATACGGATATGGCGGGACTGCTGGATATACTGCTGCAATATTACGCCGTTGCCGGAGGTTCCGCGCCCCTGACCCCGGACGGCAACCTGACGCTTATGGACGACATCGGCTCCGCTTTCGGCGCAGGCAAGCAGTTCATCACCGTGACGACCAAGGGCGGCAACACCTTTTATCTCATCATCGACCGAGACGATAAGGGCAATGAGAACGTCCATTTCCTGAATCTTGTGGACGAGGCCGACCTGCTGGCGCTGACCAAGGACGGCGAGAGCATCGTCCCCGCCTGCGCCTGCACGGACAAATGCGCCGTGGGCAAAATCAACACGGGCTGCAAGGTGTGCAGAACCAATATGAGCGAGTGCGCGGGCAAGGAAGTTACGGAACCCACGCCACAGCCCGCTGAGCCTGCGGAGACCGCGCCCGAAAAGAGCGCCAACGGTGCGGGGCTCATAGTGGTCGTCCTCCTGCTTCTGCTGGGCGGCGGTGCGCTGTACTGGTTCAAGCTCCGCAAGCCCAAGGCCGACACCCGTGGGGCGGACGACCTGGACGATTACGACTACGGCGAGGACGAGGAAGATGAGGACTACGAGTTTGAAGCCGAGGACGAGACGGACGCCGGGGAGGATGAAGAAAAGTGACACAGACAGTCAGCACAGAATCGCCCATGGAGCCGTCTCCCCGCGAGAGGCTTATTCAGATCATGAAGCGCGAGCAGGCGCTTTTCATTCGGCAGACGCTCTCCCAAAAGCCCGGATACCGGGGCGGCAAGAAAGCCTTTGAATACTTCATCCGGCAAAAGATCGTAAAAGCCGTGGAAGCGGGCTGCGGGGATGCGGAAGCGCTGCTCCGCACCCCCAAGCCCGTCAAATCCATCTACTACGACTTCAAATACTATTTCGACGAATACAGCTACGCAAACTGCGACCTGTATGTGGAGAAGGCCATCGAGGACTGCGGGAACAACACCCTGCGCAAGGAGTTCCTGCGGGCAAAGGGCTGGGACGCGCCGGATGATTTCGATATCAACGATGAGGAGGAATAAAGGAATATGAACGAATACCGATTGGTTGTGTGTGAAAAGCCCTCCGTGGCAAGGAGCATTGCCGCCGTTCTTGGCGCAGGCAGGCGCGGGGACGGCTTTCTTTCGGGCGGCGGCTATCTCGTCTCCTGGTGCTTCGGGCATCTTGCGGAGCTTTCGGACGCGGACGCTTACGATGAAAAGTACGGCAAATGGCGAAGGGAGGACTTGCCCATCCTGCCGGATAGCTGGCAGTACACCGTATCAAGGGACAAGCAGAAGCAGATGAACACCCTTCGCGCCCTCATGCACAGAGAGGACGTTTGCGAGGTCGTCAACGCCTGCGACGCCGGGCGCGAGGGCGAGCTGATTTTCCGCACGGCGTATAATCTCAACAACTGCCGCAAGCGCGTGAAGCGGCTCTGGATCTCCTCCATGGAGGATGCGGCTATCCTTGATGGCTTTGACAATCTCCGCGACGGAGCGGAGTACGACAACCTCTACGCCTCCGCCCTCTGCCGCAGCAAGGCGGACTGGCTGGTGGGCATCAACGCCACACGCCTGTTTTCCGTGATGTACCACCGCACCCTGAACGTGGGGCGCGTGGTATCGCCCACGCTTGCGCTGCTGGTGCAGCGGGAAGCGGAGATCAATGCCTTTCAGCCGGAGACCTTCTATACCGTCCATCTGGACTTTAACGGCTTCTCCGCCGCAGGCGAACGCATGAAGGAGCAGGCAGAGGCAGAGCGGCTTGCCGGGGACTGCAACAGCAAAACCGCCGCTGTTACCTCCGTCGTGCAGACAAAAAAGACGGAGAAAGCCCCGGCGCTCTACGACCTGACCACGCTCCAGCGGGATGCGAACCGCTTGCTTGGGTACACGGCGCAGCAGACGCTGGATTATCTGCAAAGCCTCTACGAAAAGAAGCTCTGCACCTACCCCCGCACCGACAGCCGCTACCTCACCGACGATATGGAGGGCGGCGTAAACGCGCTGGCGCTGTGCTGCGCTGGCGTCTGCGGCGCGGAGCCGCCCGCAGCCGTCTGTTCGGGGCAGGTGTGCAGCAGCAAAAAGGTCAGCGACCACCATGCCGTCGTTCCCACCATGGCGGCGGGCGAAACGGATTTGGAAACCTTGCCCGCAGGCGAACGGGAGCTGCTGCGCCTTGTTTCCCGTCAGGTGCTTATGGCGGTCAGCGCACCCTTCGTCTATCTGGAGACCGAGGCAAGGCTGGACTGCGGCGGAAATGCCTTTGCCGCCAAAGGGAAAACAATCCTTCATATGGGTTGGAGGGCATACACGGAAAAGGGCAAGCAGGACAGCACCCTCCCGGAGCTTTCCGAGGGACAGTCGCTTCCCGTTTCCTCCTGCGCGGTCAAAGAGGGCAGAACGACCCCGCCCAAGCACTTCACTGAGGATACGCTGCTGTCGGCCATGGAGACGGCGGGCAAAGAGGATATGCCGGAAGATGCCGAGAGAAAGGGATTGGGAACCCCCGCGACAAGGGCGGCGGTCATTGAAAAGCTGGTGGCCACGGGCTTTGCGGAGCGCAGAAAGGCGAAGAAATCTGTACGCCTCGTTCCCACCGAAGCGGGCGTGTCCCTCATTACCGTGCTGCCCGAACAGCTTCAGTCCCCGCTTTTGACCGCCGAATGGGAGCACCGCCTCAAGGAGATCGAGTGCGGCGAGCTGGGCGCGGACGAGTTCCTTGCCGGCATCCGCGATATGGTCGCAGCGCTGGTTCGGGACGCTGCGCCTGTGGACGGTGCGGAGGTGCTGTTCCCCTCTGGCAGACCCGTGGTGGGCAAATGCCCCCGCTGCGGCGCAGAGGTCACGGAGAGCAAAAACGGCTATTTCTGCGAGAGACGGAGCTGCAAGTTCGGGCTGTGGCGGGACAACCGCTTCCTTGCCGCCAAGAAGATCAGCCTGACAAAGAAGATGGCTTCCTCGCTCCTGACGCAGGGACGCGCCTACGCCAGCGGTATCTACTCCGAGAAAACCGGCAAGACCTACGACGCATTCATCGTGCTGGAGGACGACGGCGCGCGTTCCTCCTATAAGCTGGACTTCACCAAGTGACCCTCGCAGGCTCCCGCACGGGCGTTTCGTTCCTCTGCGGGAGCCGCTGTTTTTACCATGATCCAAAGGAGGTATGCACGAAATGGCTGAAAAACAGACCAACAAGGAACGGCTCAAGGACATCACCGACAGCATCGAGACGGGCATAAAGGAGCTGTTTGAGAGCGACAGATACAGGCAGTACCTTGCCACCATGAGCCGCTTTCACAAGTACAGCGTCAACAACACCATGCTCATCTATATGCAGCGCCCCGACGCCACCCATGTGGCGGGCTTCAACAAATGGCGCGACCAGTTCGGAAGGAGCGTCAAAAAGGGCGAAAAGGGCATTAAGATCATCGCCCCCACGCCCTTCAAGAAGAAAATCGAGCAGCAGAAGTTAGACCCCGACACCAAGCTCCCCCTGCGGGACGAGAACGGCGATATTATCACGGAGGAAAAGACGGTGCAGATCCCCATGTACAAGCCCGTGGTGGTGTTCGACGTGCAGCAGACCGCAGGCAAGCCCCTGCCGGAGCTGGCGGCGAACCTTACGGGGGACGTGCAGAATTACGAGGTGTTTATGGAAGCTCTGCGCCGCAGCGCGCCCGTCCCCATCTTCTTTGAGAAGCTGGCGGAGAATATGGACGGTTACTTCTCCGTGGACAAACAGCGCATTGTCCTCAGAGAAGGCATGAGCGAGGTACAGACGGTCTGCGCCGCCGTCCATGAGATCGCACACTCCAGGCTCCACAATAAGGACGAAATCGGAGAAAAATATCAGGAGATTGAGCTGTTCGGCAAGCCTGCGCTGTTCTCCAACGGGCGCATCGACCGGGATAAGCTGCCGGAGGGCTTGTATGCGTATGACCTGCGCGGCTCGGATTACGATCCGGGGCTGCCCGTGACCATTCAGGAGCACGTTGTGGTGAACCACGCGGCAACCGTTATTGCCGCAGCGCCCATTGAGCTGCCGGAGCAGGGCTTTCTGTATCTGGGCGAGGACGGGCTGAACTTCACAGGCGGCGAGCAGACCGTGAAGGAGTTTTGGCACGCACAGTACCCGGAAAAGGCAAAGCTCTCCCGCGCCGCCGAGGAGATTCAGGCGGAGAGTATCTCCTTCGCCGTCTGCGCCTATTACGGCATTGAGACAGGCGAAAACAGCTTCGGGTATCTGGCGACCTGGGCAAAGGACAGGGAGCTGACCGAGCTTCGCGCATCGCTGGAGACCATCAACCGAACCTCATCCTCCCTGATTACGGATATCGACCGCCATTACGCGGAAATCTGCAAGGAGCGCGGGCTGGACAGGGAGACGGAGAGCCTTACAGCCCAGCCTGTGCAGGAGATCGCCGTGCAGGAGCCGGAGCCGGTCACAGCGCCGGACAACGGCTGCGTCCCCGACCCTGCGATTTCTGTTGAGAGCATGAACGCCTACGGCTACACCGATTCCAATATGCTGCCGCTGACAAAGGAGCGTGCGCTGGAGCTCATGGAACGGGATGTAAGCGTGTATATGCTTCACACCGACAACACCGAGGCCATGGCCTTCGATGCAGAGGATATCCGCAGCTTTGACGGCGTCTTCGGCGTGGAAGCCTCCGAATGGGAGACGGTCAAAGACCGCTTCGCACCGCCGGACTATGAAAAGGCGTTCCTCGACAACACCGCCGACAGCTTTGCCATCTATCAGCTTCGGGATAATGATGACACGGCGCGGCTCCGCTATATGAACTCCGAGTATCTGGAGAAGAAAGGGCTTTCCGTCCAAAAGGAGAATTACGCCGCCGTCTATGCGGGCGACCTTGACCGCGGGGGCGATACGCAGGACAGATTGAATGAGCTGTACGAGACCTTCAATATCCGCCGCCCGGAGGATTTTCGCGGTCACAGTCTGTCCGTCAGCGACATCGTAGCGCTGAAGCAGAACGGCGTGGTATCCTGTCATTACGTCGATTCCTGGGGCTTCAAGGAGCTGCCGGGCTTTCTCAAGCCGGAAAACTATCTAAAAAACGCGGAGATGGCCATGGAGGATGATTACGGTATGATCGACGGTATCATCAACAATGGCCCGCGCAAAACAGTCGCGGAGCTGGAGGAACAGTCCAAGACCGGCACGCCCATTTCTCTTCTGGAGCTGGCACAGGCCGTCCAGCGCGAAGACGCGGAAAAGCGCCGTGCCCAGCAGCCGGTGCGCAGAGAAAAATCCGGCGAAAAGCCCTCCATCCTTGCGAAGCTGAAAACGCCGTCAGTAGCCGACACCAAATCTGTGAAGAGCGCCCCGAAACGGAGCGCGGAAAGGGAGCTGTGACATGAGCAACTTTACATTTGACGAGATCAACCTGATGTGCATCTACAATACCGGCACCCGCGCCGGTCTGATGCAGGCGCTGACCGACATGCGCGGACAGTTGGAACCCGATGAAGCCGAGCTGCTGGAGCTGACCGACAGTGCTCTTCGCAAGCTGGGCCGCATCACCGATGAGCAGTTTGTGGAGCTGGAGCTAGTGCCGGACTTTGACTGAACAGCAAATGCAGAGAGACGGTTCCACTCGGAGCCGTCTCTCTGCTGGTACTATCGGTGTTGCAGCGAACCTAAAGGAAAATGCAAGGATTCAGACAGCAAAATATTGAACATTTTTTCGCATCTTTCAAAATCCACTTGCGTTCGTACTTGACCGTTGCTATAATATACTTGCATAACTCCCACGGAGTTTCGCTGGTATGAAGATACAACTCCGTGGAAATGCTACCTATAAGGAGGTGCTTGTATGGCAATCGTAAGCGATGAGCAGGTCATCAAGGTGCTGCGGCAGTACAATCCCTGGTGGCGCAATCCGCTGGCAATCAAAGAGGAAAATAAGCCGCAGAAAAGGCTTGCCTACTACGAAGCATTGAGAATGATTTCGCATAAGACGATTCGGCGGTTTGCCGTTTTATCCGGCGCAAGGCGTGTCGGCAAGACGACGATCATGTATCAGATGATGAACAGCCTGATCGACGAGGGCGTAAGCCCCAAAAATATCCTGTATGTATCTTTCGACAATCCGATTGTAAAGCTCGTCAATGTGGAGACAGTCCTTTCCATCTATGAGTCCCTTTACCCCATTGAAGGAACAAGATATATTTTTCTCGATGAAATTCAATATACCGAGCATTGGGAGCTTTGGATGAAGGTCATCTACGACAGCCGGAAGGACATACGGCTTACAGCGACCGGCTCGGCCAGCCCGATATTGGAAAAAGGCTCGACCGACAGCGGGACGGGGCGATGGAGCATTCTGAAGATCCCCACCATGTCGTTTTATGAGTATTGTCGTCTGCTGCAAATTGAAGAGCCGATTCTCCCGGACAATTTGCGGCTCACAAAGCTCGTAAAAATGAGCAAAGCGGAGTTGGGCGATCTGATGGATCGCTTTGCGCCGCTGGAAGTGCATTTCAACCGTTACCTTATGATCGGCGGTTTTCCTGAACTTGTATTATCCGACGATGATATGTATGCACAGCGGATGCTGCGGGAAGATGTGGTGGATAAGGTTATCAAGCGTGATGTTCTGACACTTTTTAATATCCGAAGCCCGCTTCTGATGGAAAAACTGTTTTTGTATCTCTGTATGAACTCAACGGAAATTTTCAGCGTTACCACGGCGGCAAAGGAATTGGAAAATACCTCTGCCGCTACAATAGACAGCTATATCGAGGCGCTTGAAATGTCTAACCTGATTTATCTGTCGAAGCCGATGGATGTGGGCAGCAAGGGTGCTTTGAAGGGTAAGCCGAAGATATACATTGCCGACGCAGCTATACGCAACGCCGTTCTGATGATAGACGATGTTCTCTCGGATGAACGGGAGCTTGGGGCAATGGTGGAAACAACGGTATATAAGCATATCGTCTCCTTCTATCAGGGCAGCACGGCGCAGCTCGGCTACTTCAGAAAGGCAAAGGACAATCAGAAAGAGGTCGATGTGGTCATTGAGCTGCCCCGTGAAAAGATTCTCTGTGAGGTAAAATACCGCAACAACTCCCATATACCCGCTACGGACGCCATCGTTGAACTCTGCAAGGATGAAAGTGCAAAGGTCACAAGCGCATTTCTCATCACGAAGCAGTTGGATGATTTCGGCATTGCAAAGCACGAGACCCGTGTGCCGATTTTGCGAGTACCTGCCATCGCATTTCTGTACCTGCTTGGAAAGGCGGAGGCAGACGGACAAAACGGAAAAATGTAACACCTATGGCACAATGCCCGCTTGTCACAACAGGCGGGCGTTCTTCTGTCAGCTTGATTGACGAGTGGCAGCCGCTGCACTTGAAATTTTGTGCTTATAGCGGCAAGCTTCACGCGAAAACATATTAAGAACCTGTCATCTCTCATACATAGAGTGCCCAATTCCGGGTGCTCTAATTTTTTACCCGAAGGAGGTAGCCCTATGCCGAGTAAATATCAGGAGTACAGGCAGATGGCAGACACAGCGGAGCGGCAGCTCACAAGCAGCTACAAAAGCTGGACGCAGTTCCTGCGCACAGCGGCGCGGCTCTACAAGTATCCGTATAACGAGCAGGTCATGATCCACGCCCAGCGGCCGGACGCGACCGCCTGCGCCGAGTACGATTTCTGGAACAAAAAGATGGGACGCTTTGTCCGGCGCGGCTCCACCGGCATTGCCCTTATAGACACAAGCGGCCAGAAGCCGCAACTGCGGTACGTCTTTGACGTGGCCGACACCGGAGAACGGGAGCACTCCCGGCCCATGCACCTCTGGCAGTTCCGCGCAGAGCATGAGGATGCCGTCGCTGCCACGATGGAGCGAAATTACGATGTGTCCGGCAGCAACGGCATTATCGAGCAGATGGAGTCAGCAGCCACCCAGCTTGCAAAGGAATACTGGAAGGATCACAAACGGGACATTCTCTACAACATTGACGATTCTTATCTTGATGGGTATGATGAGTTCAACACCGAGGTGCAGTTCCGAAATGCCGCAAAGGTCAGTATCACCTACATGCTGATGAGCCGGTGCGGGCTGGAACCGGAAGCCTATCTGGAACCGGAAGATTTTATGCCCGTGTTTGACTTCAACACCCCGGCTGCGGTTGCGGCGCTGGGAACGGCGGTCAGCGAGATCAGCCAGCAGGTACTCAGGCAGATAGAAGTTGCCATCCGAAATTATGAGCGCGAAAGGAGCCAGAATCATGACCGAATTGACTTACACGAAGAACGGAAATTACCAGATTCCCGACCTGAAGCTGAGCGAGGAACCGGAGAGCAAGCCTCTGGGCAAGTACGGGATGCTGCGGAAGACCTACCTTCAGGAGTATCGCCCCATCCTTTGGAATCAGATGATCCTGTCCGAGACGCTGTTCCCGCACCTGCGGGAGATGGACGAGACGGCACAGCAGAGGCTGGAGCAGATGATGCCGGAGCTGATGAAGTCGGCAGGCGTGACGGAGAACCTGAAAGCCAGCGACCCGTTGAGATGGGTGGGGCTGATGAACAGTCTGAAAGCGCAGGTAGAAGAGATCATTCTGAACGAGCTGGTGTACAACTGACCAATGACGCGCCGGAAGCAGAACCGGCGCAGCCCACGGCGGCGTATCAGATGAGCCTGTTCCCAACGGAAGCGGAACAAATTGCATATATCGACACAGCGGAGAGCGTTAATTCTACGCCCTCCGCTTTTTCTATGTTCATTTTGCAGGATGATATTGACCACATCCTGCGCACAGGCGGTAATGCAGATGAAGCCCGTATGAAAATTGCTGCGGAGTTCTCCAAACAAAAGCCCGTAGAGGATCGCGCGGCATTTCTCAAAAATCTCTACTACGGCGGCAATGGCCTGATTACGGAAAACGGCAGGTTTTCCGCATGGTATGGCGACGAAGGCATCCACATTGCAAACGGCGATGCTGCACGGCATCTCCGTTCTGCACAGGTCATCCGTTGGACGGACGCAGCAGAGCGTGTCGAGGAACTTCTGGATGGCAGCACATTTGCCACCAATCTTGAAGTCACGGAAGCTCTGCGCTATGAGCGGCTGAGTATCGCCGTTGCGGTCTGGAACCTTTACCACGATTTTTCGGATGAAGCAAAGTCGCGGGGATATCTGTCCTGTCTGGGCAATATCCACAGCACCAATTTCCCAGAGGAGACGGAACGCCTGACGGATGATCTGCTGAATCCGGAGTTTCGGGAAAGGCTTCTGGCAGAATACAAGGTATTCCTTGATGCCTACCATGAGAACCGGGAGCTTCTGCGTTTCCATTTCCACCGTCCGCAGGCGCTTCTTACACGCATGGAAGATCTGTCATTGCCGCGCAAAGAATATCACTCCGATATGGCGGTTGTTCCGAAGACTGGCCGGTTTATCACTGAAGATGAAATTGCGGCTTCTCTTGCAAATGGAAGCGGCTTTGAAGGCGGGAAAACCCGCATCTATGAATTTTTCCAGACACCGCACACGCCCAAAGAGAGCGCCGATTTTCTGAAAAAGGAGTACGGCATCGGAGGACGCACCCATGCTGTATCCAGAGAAAGCGGCAGCTATGAAGATCACGGCAGCAAAGGCATTGTGCTGAAAAAGAACGGCTGTGCAGACATTCAGATGAATTGGAACAAGGTCGCTTCGCGCATCTCGGAGCTGGTTCGGTTGAACCGCTACCTTACGCCGGATGAGCAGGCAGCCTATGACAAGGAAATGGCGCAGGACGCCATGCGGAACGCGGTTTATAACGACTATAACGACGTAAAGGCGGCGCACCCCGATGAAATTGTGCTGTATCAGGTTGGGGACTTCTTCGAGCTGTATGGCGAGGATGCGCGGGCAGTTGCAGATGATCTCAGCCTTGAGCTGACGCGCCGCAATTTGGAGGGCGCTGGCCGTGTTACCATGTGCGGCTTTCCTGCAAAGGATTTGGAGAAATACGTTGAAAAGCTGCGGGAAAAGCATGATATAACAATTTCGCGTATTGGCGATTCCAGCCATGAACACACGGCATATACGCTCCCGTCCATCGACCATGAGGCAGAAAACGCCATCAATGCTTATGAAGCGGAGTTCGGCGCGGATGGGACGCGGGCTGTCTCTTATACACATCTCCGAGCCCACGAGACTAGGCATGATCTCG
>ENA-UADE01000220-UADE01000220.1-human-gut-metagenome-genome-assembly--contig:-NODE-220-length-14367-cov-5.485257_pt1 | contig 14367 bp, 10 predicted proteins | sample MGYA00244226_ERZ654251 | MGnify/ENA primary metagenome ERZ654251 (study PRJEB26926, sample SAMN06165073) | human gut metagenome | biome: ENVO:00009003; feature: ENVO:2100002; material: ENVO:00002003... | reverse complement strand
CCGTCGTCGGCAGCGTCAGATGTGTATAAGAGACAGGGGTATGAGTAGTGCCAGTTCAGGGACATTCTTATGCCATTGTTATTAAGCCAAGAAAGCAAGAAATGTATAGCTAAATCGGACTTAAACACTAATATTGGAAATTTTGCGTACGAAATACGAATTATACATCGTTTAATTATTTGCTTGCTTCTGCCAAACTATTAGCGCAGGAGGTGAACGATAATGCGTGATGAATGTGTAGAATCGAGCGAACAACTCAGAAAACTCCGCGAAAGCCATAATCTTACGCAGTCAGATATGGCAAACGCTGCTGAGTGCAGTTTGCGCAATTACCAGAATTATGAATATGGTAAATCGCAACCAACTTACAGCATACTGAGCCATATTATCCGTAACCTTCCGGCTGACCCTCGTGAGCTTTTTGAGCGCAGTATTTGTGATGAGGATGATACAACAAGAGACCGTATCAACCGGCTGCTGAACAAATGCAACAAGGATCAACTTAAACTGATACTCAGACTTGCACAGGACGTTCTTGACGAGTGGCCTGCCGAACGTAAATAATCGAGGATTTATGGCTAAAATTTCAGATAAGGACGAAATAGTTGACATATACCTTAAATATCAAAAGTCTTTATTGCGGCTGGCAATGACGTATGTTGACAGAAGTTATTTGGCAGAGGATATCGTTGGTGATACGATTATAGCCGTTCTCGAAAGGCCGCTTGAATTTGAAAACGAGGCTTCCTGCGCATGCTATATGCGCCGAACTGTTCGTAACAAATCAATAAGCTTGCTGCGTAGGAAATATCAAATCGATTTACTTGATGATGCTAATGACATAGAAAAGCGGATTATCGAACTAAGTAGCTCCGATAAATCGTATAACGACATAGAAGTTCAGGTTTTGCTTCATGAAATACTTGCGGAGTATCCGAAAGAAATACGCGAGGCCTTTATTGCGCATATACTTGACGATGAAACCATACCCTCGCTCGCGGCGTATTATGGCATAAAGAACGACACTTTGCGCAAACAAATAGGCCGAATGAAAACCAGAATTGCCCAGGCTATACCGGAAAAAGATATGAAAACATTTTTGTTTATGCTTATGCTGATATCATAATGAACATAAAGAGGGGGCATTGTTATGAATTGGTTAAAGGCAAAAAGGTTAATTCGAAGGAAGCCTTATTTACTCGACCCGTACCGATGTAGAAGTGCGGAAGAGGCACAGAAAATACTTGACGAAGAAGGCATATTATCGCCGGATGCGCTTTTATCCGCAGCGCGGGTGCGGGCCGGAATGAGCGAAGCTGAGTGGGAAGCATATACCGGAATATCGTCCGAGGAGATGCGGCGTAAAATCGAGCGGTTAACGCCAATTCGCATCGGGAAAGTATTCTCATTGTCGCGCCGTACGGCGGTTGCGCTTATAATCGTTGTCGTGCTTACATTATTCATGGCCTGCACTCCTATTGGTCGTGCGTTGGCAGTTGCGGCATATAACGCCATAGTCGAAGTGGTCGATGGAATACTGTATATTCGAACGGATGAGGAGGCAGATATTTCCCGAGACGAACCGACAATAGAATCGATTGAAGATGCTATTACATACTTTGATTCGGTTAGTGACGCGGCGGAACAGATAGACGAACCAATACTCTGCTTTCAAAATGATGCGGCAGAGTTGGACGGAATATGCATGGTTTCCAACCCGATAGACGGAACGTATTTAGAAAGTAGATATTTGCTGCACGATGGCATAAAGGTTGCAATAGAGCAAAGCTGGGGAGGCAAACATGAAGAAAACGTTGTCGCAAATCCGATGCAGGAAACTATTAGCGTATTACTTGATAATGGTATTGCTATAGATGGAGTATATTCAAGCAGCGACTCGGTATTTGTAGGTGTAGCAGTTGCTCCATACACAGTAATCAGGATCTGTGTTGAAAGCATTCATGAAACAGATACTATACAGGAACTTTTAAATGATTTGACTATGAACTAACTAAAAGGGAGACACAAGTGGTCTCCCTTCTTTTAGTTATATCGTTATATCATAATAGTAAGGTACGGTTCCATCTGAAGTTTTTGTTGTTCCCCTCACTTCCAATTTGTAAGTGCCGCTTTGTGTAAGGGTTACATATTTTCCGGCAGTAACGGATGTTGTCGTTCCGGTTTTGCTAACAGAATCTATATATATCCAGCTGCTACCGCTCTGCCTATACAATGTTACGGTAACGGTTTTGCTTTCGCTGGCCCCGAATGCTCTCCCTTGTATGTAATGCGCCCCGACTGATGTAACATAAGCCATGCCGCCGCTAAGCGACAGTGCCGCATATGGCTGAACCATATCGTCTGCGGGTTGCGCCAACACCGGAAGTGCCGACATTGATAGAATACACATGATAAGCATAAGGGACACAATTTTCTTCATAATACTTTCCTCCGTAAACAGAGCGCATTAATGCGCATAATATTTATATACGCATAACTGCTACCCTAAAGGGACACTAAAACTCACTTTTTTCAAAAAATTTTATAGAAGCCGTATTGGCACAGTCGTGTCCCGAATTTGGCACTACTCATACCCCTATCGGGTAAATTAGACTAAATATATCAGATATCCCCAAAACTCGGAAGTTAAACAGAAAGCCGGCAGGCTGTGTTTTCTGCTTCCGAAGAACTGCATTCCATTAACCACCATTTCAAAAAAACGTGAAAGGAGAAGGGCTGCATCGCCCTGAAAAGCAAATGAAACGTGCGGTAAAATGTGTTGTAAGCTTTATGTTGGCTATTGTGTGCCTGTTCAGCTACTCTTTGGCTGACACGGCTACGCCTTGTCCAACGAAGTCGGCTACAGAGGATATATAAACTCAGTAGCGGATGAGCTGACGGCTGCCCCGTCAGAGACATTGCCTGATAGTCCGCTTATGTATGAAGATGAGAGCGGCAGGGAAGAAAATATCAAGCGTTTTGTAAGGGAAGACAGAGCCGTAGAGGCTGTAATCTATCCTTACCCCGTCCACTACGACAAAGAAGGGGAATGGGCTGATATAGATAACAGGCTTGTTGCTGAGCAAAGGGCGGACGGAACAAGCGTATATACTAATCAGGCTGCTCACTTCAACGTATACTTCGCGGACAATATCTCAAGCGATGAGCTTGTGCGCGTAGAAAAAGACGGCTATGTTATCTCATGGCGCATGGCTGACAGAAGCGCGAATGCAGTCGCTACAATAGGTTCCCAAGCAAGCAGCCAAATGGCAATAAGCGAAGCATCTGCAAACGACATGCGGATATTGCCCAATCTGTCATCTGTAATTACGTATCCCGGAGCGCTGAACGGAGCTGATATATCATACGTTGTAGGGCCAACCGGCATAAGGGAGCTCATAACGGTGGACAATGCCGCTCAGCTTTCAGCAAACTATACAATGGAAGTTACATGTTCCGGATTAACACCCATGGCAGAGGGCGGCGAAATAAAGTTCTTTGATACCGACAGCGACGAGGTGTTCAAAATAACGGCTCCCATAATAATGGACGCTGCCGGAGAAGAAACTTCCGACATAACATTGCAGCTTGTTCCCATGGCGGAGCTGCAAATGATAGATGAGCTTAAGAACTTCTCTGTTGAGGTACAGCCTTCAGAAACGGACGACAATAACCTGTCCGAAACAGAGGATGATATAGCCGGAGACGATATTGCGGAGGAGACTCCTGCTCCGGTGGAAGAGACCGGTGAATCGGTTAATGGGGATGACACCTAAAAAGCGGAAGAGACTATTGAAGAAACCAACGAACCGGGAGTAGCCGAGCAGCTTGAGCCGGGTACTGCATTGCCCGTAGATGAAGGCGTGTCTGAACCGGAACCGACGCCATCAGGCAATGAAGATGCTCCTGAAGCCGAGCCTGTATTGCCGACCGAAGAAATCACCGAAGGCGATGAAGCAGAGCCGGTACAGAATACCGATGAGGCCGATTTGCCTGAAACAGGTTTATCGGATGAGCTGATATATGAGCTTGAGGAGCTGCAGGAACGCATAAATGCAGGCGAAGCTATAGATCGCATAAGCGGACTTGTCAGCGACAACGGCATAATAAGCTTTGCATACACCATGATACCCTCTCGGGAGTGGTTGTTGTCCGCAGAGCGAGTATTCCCCATAACTATAGACCCGGACGTTCAAACATCCATGGATTCGTCCCAGGTTCATGATACGTTCGTAAGTTCTCTTGACCCCAAGCAAAACAGCTATACATCGTCAAAGCTGAAGATAGGCAACGGATCGTCAAGCGGTATAAACAGGGTATATATAAAGTTCCCTAATCTGCCCCAGCTTGGAGCAGGCGATATGGTAGTTAAAGCACTGCTGAACATATCGCGTAAAAACTCAAATTCATCGAACGATTTGCGGCTTGATGTACATAGAGTTACCGAGGACTGGACAAGTTCAACAATAACATGGAATAATCGGGCCGCTTACGACACAAGCAAGGTCGAAAGCATATCGTATTCTGTACTTCCCGGCTCGTATAATACTTGGGATGTTACAGGACTTGTGAAGCAATGGTATTCAGGCACGCCCAATTACGGCCTCTTAATCAAAGCATATGACGAATCCTGGGGATATATGGAGTATCACTCCGTAGATGCACAGTACTATTACAGTTCGCACCCGTTCGCATCTATCATATATGTAAACTCCACGGGTATTGAAGGCACCTGGACATATCATAGCCAAAGCGTAGGCCGTGCCGGAACTGCTTCGGTAAACGACTACAACGGCAACCTCGTGTTCACTCATGACGATGTGAGCATTGCAAGCGGTATAATGCCGATATCCATCCAGCATGTATTTAATACGCACGATAAGAGCAGCGATATCGGTTACGGATATGGTTGGCGGCTCAACTACGCTCAAACTGTAGAGAACGTCACAATAGGCGGCACTAACTATTACAAATACATAGATGCCGACGGAACCGCGCATTACTACAGGCGTTCAACTTCAAATAGCTCTCTCTACGAAAATGAGCTGGATAAAGATTCAACCTTAACCGTAAGCGGTTCCGTAAAGACGATAAAGGATAAAATCGGCAATCAGCTTGTATTTGATGCATCCGGTCGTTTATATCAGATTATTGATAACAACGGCAATTCGATGAGCATTGCATATAACTCTGCCGGAAGGATAACAAGCATAGTTGACGGCGCTAACCGTACCACATCATTGAGCTATTCTAACGGCAGGCTCTCGTTTATAGACTCTCCGGATGGGCTTGACGCAAGCTATTCATATGATACTTCGGGGCGTCTTACTGCCATAACATATGCCGACAACAAGATTAGCCAATATGCATATGATTCAACAGGTAATCTTCTTTCCGCGCTGAACCATGATGGCTATTACGTTTGCTACACATATACAGAAGCTGCTCCACATCGAGTAGTCAGTATACAGGAATATGCTAACTCTGTTGCCGGAGGAAGCCTGAGCATAGCCTATGGCTGGAACAGCACAACATTTACCGACAACCAGGGCAGAAAGAGCATATACCAGTTCAACAACGCCGGTCAGACCGTTGCAATACGCGATGTTGACGGTAGCGCGCAATACTGCTCTTTCAATAGTCAGGATAGAACTGTTACCCAGCTTAAAACCGTATCCAAGCTGCAAAAGACAAGCATAAACCTGCTTCCGAATCACAACATGGAGAATACCGGTGCGTGGTCGCTTGGATCGGGCGCATCCTACAGTACGGCGGATAAGTTCATGGGCAGCAGGAGCATAAAGCTGAGCGGCGCAGGAGCATATGCAGCGCAGCAGTTTACGCTTCAGGCGGGCAAAACATATACGCTATCCGCATATTTCAAGGGAAGCGACGGCGCTCGCCTTGCCGTATCATACGGCACGACAACCATAGAGAGCTTAGGTGTAATGGGCGCATCTTCTTCATGGCAGCGCGAAAGCCTTACTTTCACCGTTCCAACAAATGCCGGCTCTTCGGTAAATGTACAGCTCAAGCTTCCCGGCGACGTTTCCGGCAGCGTATATGCCGATTGCGTAATGCTTGAACAGGCAGACGCAATGAATAGGTATAACCTGCTTGAAAATTCGGACTTTAACTCTAACACAATATGGAGCCGCGGGAGCGGACTTGATTCAAATGACGCGATAGTAAGCGTATCCGGTTCACTTCATCCGGATTCTCTGAGCAGCGCGGTATACAAAATAACCGGAAGTACCACCGCAGACAAGGTGGTATCCCAAACGCTGCCCATATCAGGTGCAACGGGCGACTGTTATACCTTCGGCGGATGGGCGCAGATGAACACCGTACCCGCATTCACGAAGAATGCAGGCACAAGCAGCGAAGTCAACTACGGCCAACGCAAACTGCGGCTGGGCTTTGTAGGGGCAAGCGAAACAAAGTATTACGAGGTAAGCTTTAACCCGGACAACAGCGAATGGCAGTATATCTGCGGTGCGGCAGTAGCGCCGTTTAACTACACGGCCATAGTGTTCAGCTTTGAATATAACTACAACTGCAACGACGCCTACTTTGACGGCATGCAGGTATTTAAGGAAGAGTTCTGCCAAAGCTACACATATGATGACGACGGCAATGTTGTAAGCGTAAAGGGACTTGCCGAAAAGAACAGCTCTTTCGAATACAACGGTTCCAATGACCTGATAAAGGCTACCGACGCCAAGGGCAACAAATTTAACTATACCTACGATTCCAAGCACAACCTTCTGTCCGCCGTAAGCGAATCCGGCATGAAGTACACCTTCACTTACGACAGCAAGGGTAATGCCCTCACCTCGCGTACGGGCAGCGATTCGGAATACATACAAACATCCGCAACCTACACAAGCGTAGGCAGCTTTGTATCCTCTGTGACCGACGCACGAGGCAAATCGGTAAGCTACGGCTACAATACCGATAAGGGTCTGCGCACAAGCGTGACCGACGCCAACGGCAACGTGGCTGCATACAGCTACGACTCCATGAACAGGCTTTCCGGCCTTACGCAGGGTAACGCGCAGGTCGGCTACACATATGATGACGATGAGCTGATAGGCATATCACACAACGGCTTCAGTTACGGCATGACATATGACCTGTTTGGGCACACGCTGGCGACCAAGGTGAACTCCGATGTGCTTTCGCAGAACACATACGACAATAGCCGCGGCCTGCTGACGAGCGCGCAATACGGAAACGGGCTGAACATACACTACGAATATGATGTGCTTGACAGGATAACCGAAGTGCGCTTTGGTTCCACCAAGATGTACAGCTACTCGTATGACGGCGACGGCAACCTGCAGCGGATGGTAGACAACCTCAGGGACATAACCACATCGTACTACTACGACCTGAGCGGCAGGCTGATACGTTCCGCATCAAGCGACGGCAGCGAGTATCTGTATGAATACGACCTGAACGACAACCTGACCAAGCTGCACCAGTCTGCGGGCGGCAGCAGCTGGGTAACGGAATACACTTACGACAAGGACAATCGTCCCGTTACCGTAAAGGTCAACGGCAAGATCATAACCGACAGCTACAATGCTGCCGGCACGCGGTCATCGCGCGTATATGGCTTCGCAACGCCTTACACGGTATCCTTTGGCTATCTTGCCGGGGCTAACGGGTCAAAGACCACCATGCTGCAAAGCTACAAGAACGGCAGCGACGCGGCATATACCTATACCTACGACAACAACGGCAACGTGACCGCCATATCCCAGGGCGCTAAGAGCGCAGCCTACACATATGATGCGCTTAATCAGCTTACGCGGGTAAACGACGGCTTCACGAACAAGACCACGACCTACACCTACGACAATGCAGGCAACATTCTTGAGCGCAAAGAATACGCCTACACCACGGGTACTCTCGGCACGCCCACAGCCACATTCGCCTATGAATACGACGGCGAGTGGAAGGACAAGCTGGTAAGCTACAACGGGGAAACCATATCCTACGACGAGATAGGCAACCCCTTAAGCTACCGCGGCTACACCATGGCATGGCAGGGCAAACGGCTGGAGAGCTTATCCGGCGACGGCTTGACCGCAAGCTACACCTATGATGAGCAGGGCATACGCTCGGGCAAGACAATAAACGGAGTGACCACATCGTTCAGCTACAACGGCAGTCTGCTCATGGCGCAGGTAGCGCCGGAGAAATCGCTGTTGTTCAGCTACGATGCCAACGGTCAGGCAGTATCCGTAAACTACAACGGCACGGAGTACTATTACCTGAGAAACGGCCAAAATGATATAGTGGGCCTTATGGACGAAAGCGGAGTGCGTGTGGTAGAATATATCTACGATGCGTGGGGCAAGCTGATATCCACCACCGGCACCTTGGCAACTACACTTGGCGCAGACAACCCGTTCCGTTATCGCGGTTATTACTACGATACCGAAACCGGTCTCTACTATCTCACCACCCGCTACTACGACCCCGAAGTCTGCCGCTTCATCTCTGCCGACGTATATATGTCCACCGGTCAGGGCGTCCTCGGCGGCAATATGTGGGCGTATTGTTTGAATAATCCGGTTGTTTGCACAGATGGTGATGGAACAATTGCGCTTGTGGATGATGCTCTTATCATTCTGTTGCTATTACTTGGAACATCGGCTATAGCCATTGTGGGAACAATAGGATGCAATAATGATACGCATATTGGCATAGGAATAGACCAATTATTTCACCCGGATCCAGTTATGTCTGCGCTAATTATCATGGCAGCTACTGGTCAAAAGCACAAACCAGCAAGCATTAATAGCGTTGCTGCTAAAAAGGCCCAAAGGAAGTTAAGGCCAATAGGCAGGCGTATAAGAAAATCCGGTAAAAAAGCCGCCAAAGAAGCAGCCAAAAAGGCGGGTAGGGGTAAGGAACCAATACACCACCCAAAAGGCAAGTATGGTCCGCATTATCATCCGAATGTAGAAATGCCTACTAAGCTAACACCTCATGCGCCATCCCCCCATGACCATTATTATTATGGTGGGATAATAGGAGGCTTAATGGGAGGAAGATTTGTATATGAAAAGGAAAAATGAAGATATATATGTGTTTATAGCCAAAGGTGATGTTAATGCTGTAGTTAATACCTGCCGTTCCGTTAACAACGAGCAATTAAATGACATTTTACTGGAGATAGTTGATTACGGCACAACGGAAATGCTTGATTTGATATCTGATGCCGGTATACGCTGCAATGCTATATATAAAAACTATACGCTTCTAGAATATGCTGTTGTTTGCAACAGACCCGATATGGTGAAATGGTGTCTTAAGCATCCCGACTTTACGCTTGTAAATCGGTACGAATGCTCATATGCAGCAAAATACGGATATATTGATATATTGAAGCTTCTGCTGGATGCAGGTATAGACGCGAGCGGCGTTGATGAAACAGGCTCAAACGGGCTGCATTGGGCAGCACAGGAAAACAGGCAAGAAATATGCGATATACTGCTAAACCACAGATGTTGTGTTAATCAACTGGATTGCCATGGAGATACGCCATTGTATACCGCGGCATCTTGGGGCAATAAACAAATAGCGGAGGCATTGTTGAAGCACAATGCACATGTGGATTTGTGTGGGATTTGGTTTGGCACAACGCCATTTATGATAAGCTGTGCAGAAGACTTCTTTGAAATATGCAATATGCTGCTTGAATTCGGTGCTGACATAAATGCTACTGATTCTGATGGCATGACAGCGGCACATAGAGCAGCAATAAAAAACGACGAAAAGCTGCTCGAATACTTAAGGCATCATGATGCGGATTTTAGCATAAAGGATGCTAAAGATGTATCCGCGACAGATATACTACAGGATGATGAATTGAGAAAGTCGCTGTACTATGAGTATTTTGAAGCTGATTAAATGAGTAAGTGCAAGGTTAGGCATATGCCTAACCTTGCACTTATAGTATAGCATGCTGAAAGCCTGCGATAGCCATGCGTATAACGAAAGCTGTTGCAGTAAAAAGCCATATAACATTTAGCATAAAAACTATTGTTGCGGAGTGCCTGTGCGCGTAATGCAAAATCCTACAACGGCACGGAGTACTATTATCTGAGAAACGGCCAAAATGATATAGTGGGCCTTATGGACGAAAGCGGCGTGCGTATTGTAGAATGATGCACAAATAGCCGGGACAGATACTTAGCTGCCCCGGCTTTTATACATCGTCTCAGGAATTACATAGCATTTGATAAAAGCGTTGTGAAAGCTTTATGTTTTCACGGCGCTTTTTTTTGCATTCGATTAGAGGCGTACCTGTGTCCCTCCGTTTTTTGATTACTTACATAAGAATCAAATTTTACGGAGGTTTATGGGTGAATGCCATTCGTTCTGATATAGACAAAGCAGCGCTTCAAACTTTTTTCAGAAAATTTTGCCGAAGTTTGCCAAATCGGCTCCCATCAAGGGGGATATTGAGCGAAAGGAGAAATACACCGCTTCCGTGGGTATGGAAGGAGGTGAACTCTCTTGGAGCTATCTTCTTTCCAGCGGATAACCATACAGCACCAGTTTGACCGTTTTGCGAAGCTGGTGATTGCAGGCGAAGCGAAAAAGCATAAAAAAGAGCTTGTACGGCGCAGCAGCAATGAAAAACTCTTTTCGGAGCTGTCGCAGCAGGAGCAGGATAGGCTTTGCATCAAAGACATCTATCCATCCGACTACCACTGCTTTACCGTTGCAGGATATGATGTTCTTGTAGAAAACGAGGCTGTTGGCGAAGCTCTTTCCGATTTACCAAAGGAAAAACGCGAAGTAATTCTATTAGCCTTCTTCCTTGGCATGAACGATTGTGAAATCGCCGCTTGTTTAGACAGAGTACGTCGAACGGTCTGCTATCAGCGGACAAGCTCACTCAAGCAACTAAAGGACTTCCTGGAGGAATATCAGTATGGCAAACAGAGCAAAGGCAAAACATAATTTACTTTCATTCCCCATCATAGCCGCAGCAATAAACGGCAATGTAGATGCTATCAACGTCGTAGTGAAGCATTATGCAGGCTATATCACCGCGCTGTCCACAAGACAGCTATACGACGAAAACGGTATGCCCGTACTTTTCGTTGACGAGGAAATGCGGCGCAGGCTGGAGACAAAACTCATTACACGCATATTGAGCTTTAAGCTAATAGCCTAATTTTCACCCGCCCGTACGGATAGGAGCGTGTCCCCCCCCTCCTCACGCTCCTTCCTGCGGGTTTTAGCCATGCCTTTCTGTCAAAGCCCACTTGCAAATGCGGGCTTTGACCGGCAGACAGCCAAGCGCACCTTGAAAATTCCATATCCATCATTATCAGATACTTTAGTCGCATGGTAAGCGCAGGAGCGCATACTCACTATATGTATTCCACAAAATCCCAAGTAAGCAATGGAATTTCGTGATTACCCGTGCGGCCTATAATGATACTTCTGCGCAGTCGAGATTAAGTTCCAGAGCGCAGCCCGGGCGTTGCCGGGGTGGTGAAAGTCCAATGATGACGGCGGCTTCCGTCAGTCTGATATGATGCCCTTATTGGGGCACATTTTATTTTATGGAACAGATCGAATTTGCACATTTGCGCCATGGCGTATCTGTATGTATGATGAGTACAGCAGATGCAATGCTTGGTGACTTTATAAAGAAAGGAGGGCTAAGATGGAGCAACAATCAAAGCGCATCTGCGAAAAGCGAACTTACACCGTCGATGAGGTAGCTGCATTGTTAGGAATCAGCAGGACTTCCGCCTATGAGTTTGTTAAAAGGGGCGAGGTAAAGTTCGTAAAAATCGGCGCTTCAATACGAATATCAAAGAAGTCCTTTGATGAATGGCTGGACCAACAAAACATTTAACAAAGGAGAAAAACAATGGCATCCATCAGGAAAAGAAGAGGAACTTTCTCCGTCGTATACACCTACGAAAACGAGAACGGAGAAAAAAAGCAGCGCTGGGAAACCTTTAAGACCTATGCGGAGGCGCATAAGCGGCGCGCTGAAATCGAGTACAAGCAAACCGAGGGTACATTCCTGCCCCCGAACAAGCAAACCGTAGCGGACGTTCTGAAAGATTATGTTGCGCTGTATGGCGAGAAAACATGGTCGTATTCCACTTTCAATTCCAACTGTTCCATGATTGCGAACTATATTGTTCCCATCATCGGTAATAAGGAGATGAAAGAGATTACGCCGAGGGAAGCGGACAAGTATATCAAGACACTGCAAAAGACTCAGCCCGTTGAAGTTGGCGGCAGGCGCAGGCAAACGGAATATATGACCCCGGCGAACATTGAAAGAGTAATAAAACTGCTTCGCTCAGCTTTTAAGCAGGCAGTGCGCTGGGAGGTCATAGCGCGCAATACGTTTGACTTCGTAACGCTTCCGAAAGTAGAAAAGAAATCGAGAGAGATTTGGACAGCGGAAACAATTCGTAAGGCGCTTGACAGCTGCAAGGGTGCAAAGCTTTTTGTCGCCATGAATCTTGCCTTTGCCTGTTCGCTGCGCGTTGGTGAGATACTTGGACTTACATGGAATAACGTAAGCATCAGCGATGAGGATATTGCGAAAGATAATGCCTCGGTATATGTTGATAAAGAGCTTTTCAGGGCATCAAAGGACGTAATGGACACACTTGGCAATCGGGATATTCGCTTTGTATTTCCACCCGTAATGAGTAACCCCAAAACAAGGCTTATACTCAAAACGCCCAAGACCGCTACCAGCGTCCGCCGCGTATGGTTACCGAAAACCCTCGCCTACATTCTGCGTGAATGGCGGGATACCCAGCAAAAGCAAAAAGAATTTCTCGGGGATGAGTATTTCGACTATGACCTTGTTGTCGCGCACTATAACGGGCGTCCCTGTGACTGCAAAAATATCGAAAAAAGCTTCAACCGACTGAAGGAGGACGCAGGGCTACCAAACGTGGTGTTCCATTCGCTCCGTCATTCAAGCACAACTTACAAGCTAAAGCTCAATCACGGCGATATAAAAGCAACGCAGGGCGATACAGGACACGCACAGGCAGATATGATTACAAGAGTATACGCACATATTCTGGACGAGGACAGAAAAGTAGCGGCAAGCATCATCATGAGTCAGCACAACTTCAGGGCAAAAGAAAAAGCCCCGAAAGTGCTTATTTACGGGGCTTTTTGGCGTTCCCGCCCGGATTCGAACCGGGGGCCTTCCGCTTAGGAGGTCGCCAAGACGTTTTTTACCGCATTATCTATGATGCCTTGTGATGTTGCCCATCATCAAAAAAATCAGAAAAATGGGTGAATTGTTTGTAATGCCGTATCATTGCATACCACTGCATAAACTGTTGTTTCAAGCTAGGCGATTAGCAAAATCTTAGCAGAAGCAACGTGGAATGATGGCATCAAGACAATAACCACAAGTCGGGACACGCCTTACACTTGGATTATACCATATACTGCGGACTGTAAAAAGGGAGATGTGATGAGCATTTCCCTTTTTTCTATCGGATGGGAGATATGTTCTATGAAATGCCTCTTTACCTACAAGTGGGTCAAGCTGCCGCGCGCCCACATACCTACAGGCAAGGGGTTAATGGGTTCATTCCTCCGGCTTGCTTCCCGTGCAGCGTTCCGTCCAGGCAAAGCCCGGTACTGTGGTTACACAAACGATGTCAACGCTGGCTCTTGGGTCGGCGGCATCGTAGGACTGAAAAGCATACTCGGCGTCAAGGATCGCAAGCAGGTGCTCAACGTCATGGAGCGGCTTGTGGAGATGGGCTTCATCACCTGCTCGCTCAACACACAAACGAAGAAGCTCACCTATACCATCAACGACTGGATCATGGAATGTAGCGGCGAGACCTGTCCCACCGGCGCCATCTACACCACCGAAGGCTACGGCTTCCTTTGCATTCCGCGAGACGTCACAGAAAGGCTTGTCCGACAGGGATACCGCTTTGGCGAATCTGACGCATGGCTTGACCTCTGGTGCCACACTGTATGGGGAGACCGTTATAACGCATTCTCAAGATTGGCGCCAACCATTCAAATTATGCGCGGTAAACCGATACTCACGCTTGAAAGCCTTGGCGCACGCTGGGGTTGGGAGAAAACCAAAGTCTGGCGCTTCCTTAAAAAGTATGCGGATACCTTTTCGCTTTATAAGCTCCCCGGCTCCTATGGCTGCCTCATATTCAACCAGCTCTATCCGGCGGACGTTGGCCCGGTGGAAGCCCCAACCGACGCCGTCATAATGCGTGTTTTGAACGAAATACGTTTTATGGGGCAAAAAACGCATTACTCAAGCTCTGACCACTGTCTCTTATACACATCTCCGAGCCCACGAGA
>ENA-UADE01000131-UADE01000131.1-human-gut-metagenome-genome-assembly--contig:-NODE-131-length-20684-cov-3.419846_pt1 | contig 20684 bp, 19 predicted proteins | sample MGYA00244226_ERZ654251 | MGnify/ENA primary metagenome ERZ654251 (study PRJEB26926, sample SAMN06165073) | human gut metagenome | biome: ENVO:00009003; feature: ENVO:2100002; material: ENVO:00002003... | reverse complement strand
CGAGATCATGCCTAGTCTCGTGGGCTCGGAGATGTGTATAAGAGACAGGGGGAAAGTTACTTGGCGGAATGGCCGTTCTCGTAGCTTTCGATCATGCGCTTCACCATCTCGCCGCCGATGGAACCGGCCTGGCGGGAAGTAAGGTCGCCGTTATCGCCCTGCTTCAGGTTCACGTTAAGGGAATTGGCTACTTCGCTCTTAAAGGAATCCATAGCCTTCTTCGCTTCGGGAATCAGTACGCTGTTTCGTGACATTGCTTTCACCTCCTTGCTTTGTCTGGCTTTATGTTTCGCCCAAAGCGGAGATATTATGAATGGTAAATAAGAGAAGTGTGGATAAAGATTTACAGTTATGTTCTGTTTTAATTCTGCGCTATATTTTTCGTTTTTTCATCCGCCGTAATGACGGCTTTTTTAATAAGCGGATCGTTCATGTCGCCTTTTGCGATAAGCTTATCCGCCGCATCTTTTGCCATGTTGAATGCTTTCATGTTGCTTGCGAACATAGCCGCGCTAAGGCCATCCTCGCCATGCTGGCGCGCGCCTATAAGTTCGCCTGGCCCGCGCATTTCAAGATCGCGTTCCGCTATTTTGAATCCGTCCGTAGTGCTGCACAGTATACTTAGCCTTTCCTTTGCCGTTTTTGAATCCGATTCGCTCAGCAAAAAGCAGTATGATTCCTTGCTGCCGCGCCCTACTCTGCCGCGAAGCTGATGAAGCTGCGCAAGACCGAAGCGGTCCGCGTTTTCTATTACCATTATTGTGGCGTTTGGCACGTCCACGCCAACTTCAACCACAGTTGTAGACACAAGCAGTTTCGTTTCGCCCGATGCAAAGCGCGCTGCCCGCGCCTGCTTTTCCGCAGCGTTCAGCCGCCCGTGCATGAGTTCTATGCTGACGTCAAGCTTTTTGCTCAGTTCTTTATACAGCGCCGCTGCGCTGAGCACGCCTTCCATGGCCTCGCTTTCTTCAACAAGGGGACACACGGCGTAGCATTGTGCGCCGTCCTTGAGCTCATTTTCGATAAAGCGATACATATCGTCCCGCTTCTCCTGCGGCACGATTCGCGTTTTTATAGGCTTTCTGTCCGGCGGCAGTTCGTCAATAACGCTCAGCTCAAGGTCGCCGTACATCAGCAGCGAAAGCGTGCGCGGTATTGGCGTTGCGCTCATTATAAGCGTATCAGGTGCGCTGCCCTTTGCGCTTATGGCTGCGCGCTGCCTGACGCCGAAGCGATGCTGCTCATCTGCTATAACAAGGCCAAGGTTAGCTATCTCCACCCCGCCGCTTATTATGGCATGGGTGCCGGTTATCGCCAGCGCTTCTCCGCCCATAAGGCGCGCGGCTATCTCCTCGCGCTCTTTTTTTTTCATGCCGCCTTTGAGCAGTATTGCCCTGCTGCCAAACATATTTTTCAGCGTGCGGTAGTGCTGATCCGCCAATATCTCAGTCGGTGCCATGAGCGCGGCACTGTATCCGTTTTCAATGGCCGCATATATGGCAAAAAGCGCGCAGGCAGTTTTGCCGCTGCCAACATCGCCCTGAACAAGCCTGTTCATTTGAACGTTTTTAGCCATGTCCGATGAAATATTCCGCATTGCCCTAAACTGGGCCGCCGTAGGCTCAAACGGCAGCAGTTTTTTGAAGCTTTCAAGCTTGCCTTTCATATTGAACGCAATTCCGCCGCCCTGCTCACGCCTATGCCTCAGTATGCTCAGCATAAGCGCGTAAAGCAGCATATCTTCAAACGCCATGCGCTCTTTTGCGCGCTCAAGCTGTTCAAAGCTTTGCGGCATGTGCATGGCAAGCAGCGCATCCCCGCGCGGCATAAGCGAATATTCAGCCATTATGCTCTCGGGAAGTGTTTCCTCTATTCTGCCTTTATACATTCCCAATGCGCCCGCTGCCGCTTCGCGCATTATTTTTTGCGTAAGGCCGCTAACCAGCGGATACTGCGGCACTATGCCGGGCAATTCATCGCAAAGCTGCGGGTTCATCAGCTTCATACCGCGCCGCTTATCTGCACGGCCGCAGGCATAGCATGTCCTTCCGGCTTCGGGCTTAGATGCCATATACGGCTGATTATACCAGCACAGCTGAAGTTTATTCAGCCCGTCCGTTGCCGCAGCTGTGGTTATTGTAAGCCCGCCGCGTATTCGCACGGTTTTGGCTTCGCCCGTAATCGTTACCTTAACGGCGCAGAGCATCCCCTGCTCCGCTTCGCACATAAGCACGCTTTTAGTATAATCAATATAACCCCGCGGCATAAACGACAGCATATCTTCAACCGAAAAAAGACCCAACCGGCCGAATGCTTCGGCCCGGCGGGGTCCTATTCCCTTTATGCTCGTTATAGGAGCGACTGCCATTTTATTCCACGGAGAAATAATAGTAGTAAAGCGGCTGACCGCCGTACTGCACCGTTATTTCCGCATCGGGATATTTTTCATTCACTGCATCGGCAACGGCCTGCGCGCTGTCCTCATCTGCGCCTTCGCCATAGAATATGGTGGCCATACAGTCATCGCCCTTATTCTCTATCATGCTGCAAAGAAGTTCAACGGCAACGCTGTCCACGCTGGTGCCAACCTTGGTTATCACGTTATCGAGCAGGCCGATTATATCGCCCTGGGATATCTTTTCGCCATTGAACTGCGTATCGCGCACGGCATATGTTACGGAACCAGAAAGCACCTGCTTTATGGCGGCAGTCATGCGCTCCGTATTGGTTTCAACGTCAACATCATCGCTGTATGCAAGCGCGGCGCTAAGGCCCTGCATCATGGTCTTGCTGGGTATTACGATAACGTTGCAGTCGCTTATGGCCGCGGCCTGCTGGGCCGCCATGATTATGTTTGAATTGTTGGGCAGCACAAAAACGTTCCTTGCGTTTGCGCGGCGTATAGCCTTGGTTATGCTGTCTATGCTCGGGTTCATGGTTTGACCGCCGGAGATGAGATTGTTCACGCCTATCGCCTTATAAACCTCGTCTATACCGTCGCTTATGCTCACGGCGACAAGAGCGTTATCTTTCTCGTTCTTCTTCATGTTGGCAAGCAATTCGCGGTTCTGCTCGCGCATATTCTCTATCTTTATGCGGTCTATCTCGCCAAGCCTTAACGCAAGCTGAAGTATCTTGCCGGGGCAGTTTGAATGAACATGGATCTTTATGAAGTCAGAATCGTAGGCCACAACAACGGAATCGCCTATCTTCATAAGCTTTTCGCGCAGCTTGTCCAAATCCGCTTCAGAGAACGACTCATCAAGATGTATTATGAAAAATTCCGTGCAATAGCCGAACTCTATATCGTCAAGCGCTTCAAGATCCGCGCCTTCTTCGCCGCCCGTTATACCTGCGGTATCCTGCATCTGCGGTGCAAGAACGTATTCATCAACGTCCTCCCCGTCTATAACCATTTTAAAGCCGCGAAGTATGGTAACAAGGCCCTTGCCGCCAGAGTCCACAACGCCCGCTTCCTTAAGCACAGGCAAAAGCTCCGGCGTGAGCCGCAGCGCACGCTCGCCTTCGTCTATCATAACGTCTATAAGCTTATAAAGGTTTGCGCCCTCGTTCGCTTCCTTGGCAACGGCTTCCGCCATCATGCGCGCAACGGTGAGCATGGTGCCTTCCTTGGGCTTCATAACGGCCTTATACGCGGCCTCGGTGCCTGTCATAAGCGCGGCGGCAAAGTTCTCCGGCGCCATTTCTTCCTTGCCGGAAAGTGCGCGCGCAAAGCCCCTTAATATCTGGGACAATATAACGCCCGAATTGCCGCGCGCACCCTTGAGTGCGCCCAAAGAGGCCGCCGCTGCGATATCGCTCACATTGGTGCCTTTGCAATTCTGTATTTCCTTGACGGCGCTCTGCATCGTCATGGACATATTGGTTCCCGTATCGCCATCCGGCACGGGAAACACATTGAGCGAATCGATATACGCCCGGTTTTTTTCAAGCAGCGCCGCGCCGGTAAGGAACATTTCCTTCAGCATCGCGCCGCCTATGGTCATGTTTTCCAAATCAGTTTCCTCCGTGCTTCCCCTGCGTTCACGCCGCATGGAAAGCATTATCAATTTCAGGCGCGCACGCCTTCAACGTGAATATTCACGTTGCGAACCTTAAGCCCCGTCATTTCCTCCACACGATAGCGCACGTTGCCTATCGCGTTTTCGGCAACGGCGGTAAGGCTTGCGCCGTATATGATAGTAACAAACAGGTCTATATCGATCTGGTCGCCTTCTACGCAGGTGACTTTCACGCCGCGGCGCTGATTGTCGCCCCCGACAAGCTTCCAAAGCTGATCGCCGGTAGTTTTGGCGTGCATGCCGACTATTCCGTAATTCTCGCTGGCAGCATAGCCTGCTATGGTTGCCACGATCTCATCCGGTATAGATATGGCGCCAAGTTCCGTATTAATGATTCCGGGCATTTAGCTCCCTCCTTCTTCACTAAATAATTTGATAGTTTATTTTAGCGCATTTTACGCATTATATCAAGCGGCCGTACGCGCATTGCTGTGACACAAATGTTAAAATGAGGTCGATTTTTCATTTTTGAGCAAATTTTGCTTCGCATCGAACCCCGCCGCCTAAGCAAGCTGCTTATATGTACGCTCATCGCCGCATGAAATATTCCTGAATAATAATACGGCATAATTCGTTCCATCATTCCCAATCATATGGTACCATCAGTTGACAAGGACACACAAGGTTTTAGGGGCCAAATAGCACGGCATAGCTGTGTCGTCCTCATTTGAAAGACCTCTAGTATTCCTGCATTCGTCCTCCTTGCTCTGCCACACTCTTTGGCTCCTAAAACTCAAAGACCCTAAAGGAATTGCTTTGAGGGCAATCCAAGGCCGAGGAGCGCAGTACTACTGGAGGTAATTCAAGCGACGAGAACGCAGGAGTGTCCCAAAGCAAACCTTTAGGGCTTGTGTGCTCTTATCAACTGATGGTATCATAAGCCAGCCTTTTATATAATTGCAAAAAGGGGCAAAAGCATGTCGTTTTTTATAAGTCTCGATTATATTGACATAATCTGCATTTATGTTATAATCGCTCTGGGGAAATAATTTAGCCCCGGAAAATAATTATTTATATCGGAGGATATCGCGGCAATGGCTATCAAGCTTGGCATCAATGGTTTCGGCAGGATCGGCAGGACCGTACTGCGCATCGCGGCAGAAAGGCCGGAGGAATTCGAAATTTGCGGCATCAACCTTCGCAAGGCTGAACCCGAATACATGGTTTATCTTATGAAATACGATTCCGTATTCGGCCGTTTCCCCGGCACCGTGGAGCAAACCGAAAACGGTATAAGCATAAACGGCCGCGAGATAGCCGTTTTCAGCAGCAGCGATGTTAAGGAAATACCATGGGACAGCTGCGGCGCGGAATACATAGTTGAATCCACCGGCGCGTTCAACACCACCGAGCTTGCCTCCGGCCACCTGGCCCACGGCGCAAAGAAGGTTGTGCTCAGCGCCCCCGCAAAGGATAAGGAGACCCCAACCTATGTTATGGGCGTTAATCATTGGGAATACGACCCCAGGTTCAACGTTGTTTCCAACGCCAGCTGCACCACCAACTGCATAGCCCCCCTTACCAAGATTGTTCACGATAACTTCGGCATAGAGCAGGGCCTTATGTCCACCATACACTCCGCAACCTCCAAGCAGAAGCCCGTAGACGCCCGCGCCGGCCGCGACTGGCGCACCGGCAGGAGCGTATTCAACAACATAATCCCCTCCACCACCGGCGCCGCAAAGGCCTGCGCGCTGGTCATGCCCAGCCTTAAGGGCAAGCTTACCGGCATGAGCTTCCGCGTACCTACCAACGACGTGAGCGTTGTTGACCTTACCGCGCGCCTCAGCCGCCCCACAACTTATAAGGAAATATGCGACGCCGTTGAGGAAGCCAGCCGCACCACCATGAAGGGCATAGTCACCTTCACCCGCGACGAGGTTGTTTCCAGCGACATGCGCGGCGAAAGCCACACCTGCATATTCGATGAAAACGCCGGCATAATGCTGGACGATACTTTCGTAAAGCTGATCGCCTGGTACGACAACGAATGGGGCTACAGCTGCAAGGTGCTCGATCTTATCGCCTACATGGCTCAGCGCGACGCCGAATAAAAAGGCAAAACGGCATTTCAAGGGAGTGGTTCAACAGCCGCTCCTTTTTATATGCAAAAAGGGACGCTGCCGCGTCCCCGTTGCTTTTGCTTATTGTGTTTGCGGGCTTATATCTTCTCCGCCACGCCGGTGCGTGCGTTGAATTCGTTTATAAGCTTATCCAGATCCTTGGCCTGTTCGTGTATGCCGGTCCAATAATCACGGTCGTACCACTGCGCGTTGAGCTCCTCAACGGTCTTGCCCTGCTGCTCTACCCAAGTATAGTACTTCAGGTTGTGTACGCGCTTGCGGTCAGCATAGGTCAGCTCCGCCATGTTATCCGTGCGGATACCATGCAGATGCTCGCTGAAGTCGCGCGCGGCGGTGAGCAGAGAATAGTTGCCCTGCTGCTCGTTGAGCTCCTTCACGCGGCTTTCGTACATAACGGCGCTGTCGGTAGCAACGGTGGCCACAACATCGTCGCCGGTAAGCTCATAATACTTGGCGAACTTTATGCAGCAAAGCACGTTCGCTATGCCGCTTATTCCCAGCAGCGAAAGCTGCTCTATTGTTGCATCGGGCACATGCACAACCTCTTTCAGGTATTTGTGGCCTTCCTCGCTGTTGAACAGCCTGAGCAGGTTCTGGCTGTCCTCGTCGTCTATATCTATCACCATATCGGTATTACGCACGTTATGCACCCAAGGCACATGCTTATCGCCAATGCCCTCTATGCGGTGCCCGCCGAAGCCGTTTTCAAGCAGCGTGGGGCACTGCAGCGCCTCGCCCACGGCAAGCTTGGAATACGGATACTGCTCCTTGAGGTAATCGCCCGCGCTCATCGTGCCTGCGGAGCCGGACGTGAAGCACGCGCCCGCGAAGCGGCTGGTGGGGGTCTTTATGCTTTCGTAAGCCTCGGCTATGGCGTGGCCGGTCACCTGATAGTGCCACAGCACGTTGCCCATTTCCTCGAACTGGTTGAATATTATAACGTCCTCCCTGGTGCGCCTGAGCTCCCAGGTCTTGTCGAATATTTCCTTAACGTTGGATTCGCAGCCGGGCGTGGCAATAACTTCGCCGGCGATCTTTGAAAGCCATTCGAAGCGTTCGCGGCTCATTTCCGCGGGGAGTATGGCTATTGAATCGCAGCCGAGCAGCTTTGAATTATATGCGCCGCCGCGGCAATAGTTGCCCGTGGAGGGCCAAACGGCCTTGTTATACGTTGGGTCGAACTGGCCGGTAACAAGGCGCGGTGCAAGGCAGCCGAAGCTTGCGCCTACCTTATGGCAGCCGGTGGGGAACCACTTGCCGCACATTACTATTATGCGCGCGTCTACGCCGGTAAGCGCGGAGGGGAGCTCGATAAAGTTCACCCCGCCGAAACCTCCGCCCTGCATGGTGGGTTCATTGTGCCAGCTTATCCTGAAAAGGTTCAGCGGGTTAACGTCCCACAGGCCGACGCTTTTAAGCGCCTTTTTAACGTTTTCCGGTATGAGGGCCGGGTTCTGCATCTGCGCAAAGGTGGGTATCAATATGTTGCGTTCCTTGGCGCGGTCTATGGCGTGTTGCAGCCGTTCTTCGTGCATGGTAAGGTCTATCATGGTCACTCTCCGCTTTTATAGTATTTTAGGGAATTTCCTATCCCAATTTTATTGCTTTTGCGCCGAATTGTAAACCCTTATGCGCGTTTTGCTCAAAATATTTTTGGCAAACTTAATATTTTTGTTGAATCAGTCCGTCATGGCGCGTATTTCTTCTTCCGTGGGCGGTTTATCCCGCATGCCGAGCGCATAGCGCTTCTGCTCCACGCGGCGGTTCACCCATTCGGATACGAGCGTATACAGCACCGCCATCACCGGCACGCACAGTATTACCCCCGCTATGCCGAAAAGCCCGCCGCCGAGTATTACCGCTATCATCACCCATATTCCCGAAAGGCCCACAGCCCCGCCGACCACGCGCGGGTACACCAAATTGGCCTCCAGCTGCTGCACAACAAGCAGCGCTATTATGAACCATACCGTCATCGGCGGATCGGTCACAAGTATTATCAGCGCGCCCACCGCGCCGGAACACCACGGCCCGATTATGGGCACCATCTGCGTTATGCCCACAATAACGCTTATCAGCAGCGCATAGGGCATGGAAAACAGCCGCATGGCTATGAACGTCATAACGCCGAGAATGGTGCACTCTATTATCATGCCGTAAAAATATTGGTTCAGCGTTTTGTTCGCGCGGGAGCATATATCGAGCATATTCGTGGATGTCTTGTCGCTGAAAACGGCCACGATAAGCTTTTTGAACTGGAACATCAGCTTTTCCTTGTTATACAGCGCGTATACGCTTATTACCACCGCCAGCAGCAGATCCACCGCGAAGGACACAACGCTGAACGTGAAGCGCAGTATTCCCTCCGCCGCAGTGCTGACGTAGTTTTTCATATGCGTCAATATATCCTGCCCAAAGTCGCGTATTATCTCCTCCGCCTCGGCCGCAAGGTCTATCCTGTCCCATACGGAGGCGGCCCAGGACGTGAGCCCCGCAATATAGCCATCGAACCCGGCGGCAAGCGTTGTTATGCTTTCAGCAGCCTTGGGGATAATCAGCAGCAGCACCGCCGCTATCACCGCGAAAACGAACAGCATCGCAAGCGTAAGGCAAAGGCCGCGCTTTAAGCCGAGTTTCTTTTTATCCCATTTTTTGAACACCCTGTTTTCAAGGAAGCGCATGGGCATGTTTGCCAAAAACGCTATCGCAATGGCGATGAATACGGGCGTAAGCAGCGCAAAGAAGCCCTTTACGGACTTCATTACCGCCGGAAAATGCTCCAGCAGCTCATAAAGCAGTATGCCGAACGCGACGACCGATATGGGCCGCCGTGCACTGCGCCAAATTATTGCAAGCTTATCCGTGCTTTGCTTTTCCGTTTCCCGGTTTTCCTGCGTGTTCTCCCGCGGCTCCGCCTTGGGCTTAGCATCGCTCTTGGTCTTATTGGGCTGTTTTTTCATTCATTATCCTCGCGCCGCAACAACATCGAATTCAACCTCGGGCAGCCGCCTTTGCAGCCGCATCACAAGCGGTTCCTTACCATTCGGGCGGCCCGCCGCGCCCAGCACGATTATGTTCGCATCCTTATCCTTTGCAAAGTCCACCAGCGCGTCCTCAACATCCTCGCTGCGGATTAGCGAAAGCTCCGCGCCCGCTATCTGCGCCGCGGTAAAAAGATACTCTATCGCGTCTGATTCAAACGGCGTGTTCAAAAAATTCCTGCCCGTTTCCACGCAATGCACAACGTGCACGCTGCTGCCCTGCCCCGCGCGCTCAAGCCCGCGGGCGATCAGCTGATCGCAGCTCCTTTGCCCCGTTACGCATACCATTATCACTTTGTTCGCGGCATTATCCTGCGCTGTGTTCTTCATGTCCCTTCACCGCTTCCTTTATCTTATCCGGCAGCTTTGCCTTCCTGAATCCTATCAGTTTTTCTATTGCCTCTTCCGGCGTGGCAGCCACGCTGAACAGCTTCAGGCACTCCGTGTGCATAAAGCCCGCCTTGGCAAGCGCATCAAACTGGGCCAGCAGATTATCGTAAAACCCGCCCTGATTGAATATTACGACCGGCGCGTCAATATAGCCAAGCTGATTGAGCGTAAGCACCTCCATCAGTTCCTCAAGCGTGCCTACGCCGCCCGGCAGCGTTACAAAGCCGCTGCTCAGCCGCTCCATGGTGGCCTTGCGCTCATGCATATCCTTTGTGACTATCATTTCGCTGCAATGTTCAAACGGTATGCCCGGCTGGTTCAGCTTTTCGGGTATAACGCCAACCGTCCTGCCGCCCTTTGAATACACCCCGCGTGCGCATGCGCCCATAAGCCCCGTGCGCCCGCCGCCGAATATAAGATCGAACCCATGCTCCGCAAGGCAGCGGCCGAAGCTTTCCGCCGCGGCTATATATTTATCGTCAATATTGGGCGAGGACGCCGCAAATATGCATATGCCGGCCATTGGTGTATATCCCCCGTATCATCATTATTTCATAACTAAGTATATCATCTAACGGCCAAGTGTTAAAGTATCAAAACTGGGCATTTTTGTGACAGGAGGAAAACCGCGCCACTATTGCGCTCATGTCGTCCCGCGCGCTCACCCCGCCCGCCCGCGCAATAAGCGTGCGCGCCGCGCTCTCCGGCGTTTCCGCGTGCAGCACGGCGTCCTGCATGGCGGCATAAAGCCCGCTGCCGAGCGCATCGCTCAGCCCGTCCGTCATAAGCACCAGCGTATCCCCCGCATTAAGCCGCGTTTTCCTTATGCCAACGCTTGCTTCCTTAAGTATGCCCAGCGGCGGCGCTTCCGCATAAAGCGGGCGTATGCGCCCGTTATGGATAAGGAATGCGGGTGGGGCGCTTTGCTTCAATATTGTCGCTTCCCCCGTTGAAAGGTCTATTCTTATCGCGTCCAGCGTTGCATAAAGCTCGTCCGTGTTTCTTGAATACAGCAGTTCGTTTATGCTGCGCACCGCATCCTCCTCGCCAAAGCCTATTGATATAAGCTCGCCGTACATTGCCACGGCGCATTGGCTTTCCCTGTGCGCGGCAACGCCGGAGCCCATGCCGTCGCTCAATATAAGCAGCAGCTCGTGCCCAACGCGGCGTATGGCCATGGCGTCGCCGTTTGATGGGCTTTTTGCCATTGCCGCCGCGGCGCACCCCGCCTGCGCGCTTAAATATGCCCTGCGGCCGCCGCTCGGCATGCTGATGCGCTCCATGGCATTGCCTATTCCGCCCATATATGCGCTATGCGGCGAATATGCCGCCAGCTCCCGCGCAACCGCTGCCGCATCGCGCAGCTTCAGCCGCGTCATGCTCAGCTCCCTTGTTGCGAACCTGCCCGCGCGGCAAAGGCCGAACGCGCACATAAGCGCCGTGAGCAGCGGTATCACGGCGGCAACCGCCCCGCCGAGCGCCGCGCATATGCCAACCACCGCACAAAGCATTATTACCGCCGCCGTTTCCGCCCGCCTGAGCCGCTTGCCCCGAATATATGCCCACAGCGCGCCCCACGCGCGGCACAGCACCGCCGATAGCGGCACAGTCAAAAGCAGCGCGCCCATGCCCAGCATGAAGGCATAGCGGTTATTTGCATACACAACGCAAAGCGGCACCGCCTGCGCGACAAGCGGCGCTATTATCCGCACGCAAACGGGCGTTTCCTCCCCGTGCGCCTCTTTGAACACGCCGAACACCATCGCCGCGCCCGCAAGCATTATGCAGGCAAAAACGCTCATTGTGCTTTTTGCATACGCCGCGCCCAGTATTGCCGCAGCCATGGCGTACCCCGGCGCATCCGACCCAAGCCACATTGCCGCACATGCCGCCGCAGCGAACGGGGAGCAGCCGTACCTGCCCGCAGCCGCCATTATAAAGGCGCAGCTTGCTTCTATCCCCCTCCTTGCCCAGTCGCCTTCGTCCCGCGCGGCCAGCATACGCACGGCCATCGCCCTTATTCCGTTCGCCTCCATGGCCTGTCCCTCCCTGCATAAAACAATTACTGCATTTATATTAGCGTAACGGCGGCCTTATTTTTGTAGAATCTCCGCCGTGTTTTTTGGCGAAGTGTGCAGAATGGAGGCAATATGCGGATATTATTACATTATGCATATCCTAAGGGCGATATTCCCGCCGTCCGAAAATAAAAAGCTGACGGGGGGATGCCCGTCAGGTATGTTTTTTAATGCTTTATTATTTGCTTTATTTATATATTATGTTTACCGTATCGCTCTGGTAAGAATCGTTCATGAAAAACTCCGCGCCTTCCTCCACAACTATGCTTGTGTTCTCGCTTGGATATATTCCCATGCCGTTTATCCATAGCTTGCCGCCGTTTTTGACGGTAAGCGTGCTGTCCTGAACAAGGCATAGCGTTGTGTTCGCCCCCATTTCCAGCGAACCGCCGGCTTCTATATTCACGTTTTCAAATATCTCCACGTTCACATAACCTTTGGTGTCAAACTTTACAGCATCACCATCGCCTATTGTCAGGTTTGTCAAATCAACTATGCCTTCCCGCGACGGATGGCTGTCAAAATAATCGCACACATAGCGGGCCCTGTCCATTTGGTCCACGTCCCTGAAGTACACATTTGTTATCTGCCCTACCCTTACCTTATCCAGCTGCTCTATGGGGAAAATATTGTTTTCTATATAGTCGGCAATATTTTCGCCAAGCACGTTGTTATAAATAGTAAGGAAAATGTATCTCACGTTTATATCGTCAAACTCAACGGCTTCAAGGTCGTCAAATTCCACCTTGCCGCGGCGTTCAACGCCGTCGTGTATTACTTCCAGCACAGGCCCGTTGCCGAATTCTTCGCCGCGTTCAAAGCGTATTTTAGTATTTTTCCCTATGCTTAAAGTGCCCGACAAATACAGCTTCGAATTATACATTCTGCCATCGCCGCTCACCGCAGGCCTGCCAAGGTTCAGCGTTGCGCCGTCATCGATTCTGAGCGTTGTTCCCATCCTCACGTTCAGCCAGCCGTAGTTGTTAAGGCTGGTGCCGCTCTGCATTGTAAGATTTGCCCCGCGGGACATTATTAGCTGCATATTGGGCCATATGTAAACGTCCTCGTCCATTGCTATATCCGCCGTTAAGTCTATTACATATCCGCTGTGTGGATTTTCGGCGGCCAGCTTGCATATTTCAATGAACTTTTCCTTGCTGGAAGCCGTTACGTTTTCCGCCGTTGTAACATCCGGATCGAAATGCGCCAGCAGTTCCTCGTCCGATACGGCCTTGGCAACTACCTTGGGCGTAACAGTAGGATACGGAACAGCCGTAAGGTCTGTCACGTCTATCGTTGCCTCCGGCGATGCATCAGCGTTCGCCTCCTGCGCTGGAGTGAGTCCGGCGGAAGCGGGTACATCCGCGTTCGCGTTTGCATCGGCGCTTGCAAAAAGCGTGCAGGCAAGTGCAACGCAGCCCGCCGCCGCGGCAATGCCCAGCGCCCATGCGCCTATTTGTATATGCTTTTTATATTTTGCCATGCACAGCGCCGTTTTCATGGCCTTTGCACTTTGGTACCGGTTCTGCGGCTCAAGCTGCGTGCAGCGGGCGGCAACGGCGTTATATGCCTTAGCCCCCTCGCCAAAGCGCGCCATCAAAACGTGCAGCACCGTGCCCGCGGCGTATATATCCGTGCGCGCGTCGCTTTGGTTAAAGCCGTATTGCTCAGGCGCCGCATAGCCGCGCGTGCCAATCTGCTCCGTGTCGCATGGTTTGCCGTCCTTAAACAGCCTTGCCGCGCCAAGATCGATAAGCTTCAATACGCCCTCGTTTGAAATTATAATGTTTTCGGGCTTGATGTCCCTGTGCACAACGCATGGCTGCATTGCGTGCAGCGCGCCCATTGCGGCGCAAAGCTGCTCCATCCATTCTTCCGCCTGCGCAATGGTATATGTGCCCTCGTGAACTATATCCTCCAGCGTTTCGCCTTCAATATATTCATAATAGGCAAAGCATTCCCCCTCATATTCTTCGGTTTCATAAACCCTGGGCAGGTTCGCCTGCTCCACGCTTTTCAGCCGCTCATATACCCCCAGCAGCTCTGCGCGCAGCTTTTTCCGCACGGCGACCGTTCCCGTTTCCACGTCTTTTACCAGCGCAATATCAGGGCCTTTCAGATAGCCAATGGTATCGTAAGATAAAAACATTGATTTTCACCGCCAAATCAGTTATCATTATATATGGTTACTTTATTATAATGTATATAGTGGTGATTTGCAAATGGGTTCTACAACAAAACGGCTTTGCGACGCGCTGCTCAACGCAGACAACATAGATTCTTACTTTGACAACAACGCCGACCGTATAGACATAGGCGTTGACCTGAGCGAATTTTTGGAAGAAAAGCTGAAGGAAAGCGGACTTACACGCGCGGAGCTGTTCGCGCGAAGCTCAATAAACCCATCCTATGGCTATCAGCTTCTTTCCGGCCTGCGCTCCCCCGCGCGGGATACCGCCATTCAGCTTGCATTTGGCCTTGCCCTTGACGTTGACGATACGCAAAAGCTGCTGCGCATGGCGAAGCTTGGCGCGCTTTACCCGCGGGACAGGCGGGACAGCATTATACTTTTCGCCATATCGAACGGCTTCACCCTGCCGCAAACCAATGAGCTGCTGTTCTCCTATTCGATGAGCGGATTATCAAAGTAAACAAACTGTAATAATGATGACAAGAAGGGCCTGCATGCTGTATAATAGCGTGTAAGCCCTTTTTAGCGGGCATACGAAAGAGTTTGGAGGCGAACTGATTTGAGATATATCAAGCGGCTTTCCCTTGCGCTTGCCGCGGCAATGCTCATCACACTCGTTGGCTGCAATGCGGCCGTCACAAGCCCCGCGCATACGGATGACGTGCTTGTGGCCGTGCCTGAGCGCACGCATACGCCCGCGCCCGTGCTCACGCCCGAGCCTACGCCAGAGCAGACGGCCGAGCCGGAACCGACCGAGGAGCCCGCACCCAGCCCCACGCCGGACGACGGACTGCCGTATTATCTTTACGTTGAGAAGGGCTCCTTCACCCTGACCATATACGAAAAGGACGAAAACGGCGAATATACAAAGGTATACAAAGCATACCGCATAGCCCACGGCGGCAACAAGACGCCCGCGGGAACCTATACCCTTGGCGGGGAGGAAGCGCGCGAACGCTGGCACGATTTTCCGGACGGCGGCACCGTGCAGTACGCCACCCGCTACGAAGGCAGATTATATATCCACTCCCCGCTTTACGCAACAAGCGACCCCACGCAGATGTGGCCCAAGTATTATAACGGGGACCACGGCATAGGCCTTGAATCAACCGGCGGCTGCCTTAGAATGGTTACGGAAGCGAGCAAGTTCATATACGAAAACTGCCCCGAAGGCACCACGCTTAAAATAGTCAACGGATCGCCCCTCGGCACCACAAGCGAGGATATTCCCAGCCGCAACGGCCTCAGGATAGACCCCACGGATTACGACACGCTCAGGGAAAAGGGCTACATCACGGACTAATTTTATTCCAAAAGGAGGGCGCACCATGAAGCGAACAATGAAATTGGCCACAGCAATGCTATCGCTCCTTTTCGCCGCGCTGTGCATGGGGGGCTGCTTTGATGCGCCCGATGCCGGCGATGCGCCGATAGTAAACATAGCATCCGCCGCACCCACCGCCGCGCCCACGCCAACGGCTACCCCGCTGCCGGAGCAGACGGCCGAGCCAACCGCCATACCCACGGCGACGCCCGAGCCGGTATATTACAAATGCCGCGTAAACACGCTCAACTGCCGCAGCAGCGCGGATAAATCGAGCGACGCGAACATAGTTTGCCAAATAGGGTACGAGGACAGGGGCGAATTTTTAGGCACGGAGGGCGAATTTACCCGCCTAAGGCTTGAGGATGGGCAGGAGGTGTACTGCTACAGCGATTATCTTGTTGAACAAAGCGTACAGCTTTACGCCTACCTTGCGTCCGAAACCGCGCAGAAGATAGATATTCCCACGGGGCAGCCCGTGTTTGAGGCGGACGGAGTTACGCCCGTTATGGTGAAGAACGAGCTTGTGGACATGCGGCTGTATCTTCCGGATGCGGTATATGAACAGCTTTTCGCCACCGAGCGAAACATTACCGGCGCGCCGCTTTACCCGCGCGCAATACCGCTTATGCAGAAGGACACCATCACAAAGCTGATGAAAGCATATGACCGCTTTAAGGCGGACGGATACACGCTTAAGGTATACGATGCATACAGGCCCGTTCGGGTGCAGCGGATACTTTTTAACATTGTTAAAAACAAGCATTGGATAGCCAATCCTGACACCACCGCCAGCAACCATAACCGCGGCTGCGCAATAGATATGTCCCTTATAATAGACGCCACGGGTGAGGAGATGGAAACGCCCACCCCCATGCACACGTTCACGGAGGAATCCGCCCGCACCTGCAAAACATGGAGCGACACGGCCCGCGCCAACGTGGATTACATTACCGAAGTTATGGCCGAATGCGGCTTTAACCACATAAAGAGCGAATGGTGGCATTTTTCGGACACGGATTCAAAGAAATTTATGACCACCGATATAGATCTCGGCAGCCTTACAATGCTGCCCAAGCAGGAGGAAACCAACCAATGAAGCTTAAATTTGACCGCAGCTATATACTGATAGCCGCAATAGCGCTGTGCCTCATAATGGCGGCCTGTTCGCCGAGCGGCACTAATAACGCCGATGCGCTTACCGGCGCGTTTACCGACAAGGACCTTGGCATTGCCATAGACGGCAAAACATATTACCTGAGGGAGGATTCCGCCGCGCTGATAGCCGCACTCGGCGACGGATACGAATACAGCGAAATGGTAAGCTGCGTTTACGACGGCAAGGATAAAACGTTTGCCTACGACGGCATTACCGTAAGCACCGTTCCCGTTGACGGGAAGGACGTTACCGAGATGATAACCATTACCGGCGGCGATTACGCCACGCTGCGCGGCATAAAGATAGGTAATACGCTGGGCGAAGTTAAGGCGGCATACGGCGAAAAATGGTTTGACGACGGCTACCTTACCTATTCCATATCCGGCGACGAAACAGACATACATTCCGAACGCATACAGTTTGAATACAGCGGCGATACGGTTACGCGCATATTCATCTATTCCCCCAGCTATTGATAACATATAGCAGAGCATGGTATTCAGTTCCCCAACATTTATATTTCTGTTCTTCCCCGCGGTGTTCCTTACCTGCCTTTTAACAAGGCGCAGCGTAAAATGGAGCAACGCGGTGCTGCTTATATTCTCATTGCTGTTCTATGCATGGGGAGAGCCGGTATATGTGCTGCTGATGGCGTTCACAACGCTTGTGTGCTACATATGCGCCCGCATGATAGCAAGGGGCAAAAACGTGCGGCTGAGCACGGCTGTTGCCGTAATTTGGGGCATAGGCACGCTTGTTGTGTTCAAATACACCGCATTTTTAGTGCAGAGCTTCAATTCGCTTACCCATCTTGCCGTTCCAGTGCCGAATATAGCGCTGCCTGTTGGCATATCGTTTTTCACGTTTCAGGCAATAAGCTATGTTTTGGACGTTAAGCGCGGGGATGCGGAGGCCGCGGCAAGCTATGCGGACGTGCTTTTGTACATTTCGCTTTTCCCGCAGCTTATAGCGGGGCCGATAGTGCGCTACAGCGACGTTGCGGCAGAAATAAAGCAGCGCACCGTTACCACGGAGGACATCGCCGCGGGGCTCAGGCGTTTCTGCTTCGGCATGGGCAAAAAGGTGCTTATTGCGAACACGCTTGCCTACACGGCGGATAAGGTTTTTGCCCTGGACAGCGCGGCGATAAACGCGCCCATAGCATGGCTTGGCGCGGTATGCTATTTGATGCAGATATACTTTGACTTTTCCGGTTACAGCGACATGGCCATTGGCCTTGGCCGCGCGTTCGGCTTCACATTCCGCGAAAACTTCATGTATCCCTATTGCGCCGCATCCATGCAGGATTTTTGGCGCAGATGGCACATATCCCTTTCCACCTGGTTCAAAGAATATGTTTATATCCCCCTTGGCGGCAACCGGCGCGGCAAGCTGCGCACGGGGCTTAATAAGCTTATAGTTTTCCTGCTGACCGGCCTTTGGCACGGGGCAAGCTGGAACTTCGCCGTGTGGGGGCTTTACCACGGGGCGTTCCTTATGGCAGAAAGCTACGGCGCGCTGAAGCCCAATCGCTGGCCCAAGGCGCTCAGGCACATATATACGGTTATCGCCGTAACGGTGGGCTTTGTTATATTCCGCGCGGAAACATTGGGTCAAGCATGGCTGATAATTTCAAAAATGTTCACCGGATGGACGTTTGACGCCGCGCTCGGCGCGCAATTATCGCTGCTTTTAAGCCCGCTTTGCTCCGCAGCGCTTATAGCGTCTGTTTTTGCCTGCATGCCTTACGCAAGCAGTATAGCAAGCCGGTATACGGCAAACCGTCCGCGTTTCGGATATGCCGTATATTTGGCGGCATTCGCGCTGTTCGTTGTATGCATAGCCTGTCTCTCCACGGCAAGCTACAATCCGTTCATTTATTTCAGATTTTAAGGAGGCGGCAAGCATGAAAAAAGGATTTATGATAGCGTTCATCGCCGCCATACTGACAGCGTGCCTGCTGCCTATAGGCGCGAATATATTTGGCTACACCGCCGTAAACCGCGAAAACCGTCCCCTTGCTCGGGAGCCACAGATAGTTGACAGGGACGGACTGAACCTTGAATTCCCAAGCGACTTTGACGATTACTGGCAGGATCATTTCGGCTTGAGGGAGGAGCTTGTGACAGCGTTCCACGCGGCCACACTTGCCATATTTAACGATACGCTGAACGAAAAGGTGGTTGCGGGCAAGGACGGTTTTTTGTTTTACAGCGAAACGCTCAACGATTATACCGGCCTTGAGACCATGAGCGATGCGGATATTCTGCGCGCGGCGAACGTTATCCGCCAAATAAGCGAATACGCCGAAGCTAACGGCGCAAAGTTCGTATTCTCCGTAGCCCCGAACAAGAACACGGTTTATCCCGAATATATGCCGAGCCGCATAAAGCGCACATCAGCCGTCTCAAACCACACGCGGCTTTATGCCGCGTTGAGCGATGCGGGTGTTGACACGCTGGATTTTGCCGCGCTTTTGACCGAGCATAAGGGCGACGGTTTGCTTTATTATCAGCAGGACACGCACTGGAATCAGCGCGGCGCGCTTATTGCATACAACGAAATAATGAAGCTGATAATGAACGGCGAAGGCTACGAAACCTATTCTGCCGCCGTGCCGCACGACGAAACGGGCTACTATGGCGACCTGCACAACTTTGTTTTGCCGGCGGAAGAATCCACGCTGCCGTATCCCGAATACGGCATAGCGGCGAATTACACGCTTGACGAAAGCGCGCGCATGGAGCGGGACATAAACTTCGGCACAAGGAGCGAAGAAAACGCGGAAAAATCGCTGCTTCTTTACCGCGATTCGTTTGGCGAGGCGCTCATACCGCTGCTTTCCACCAATCTTGGCCGCGTGGTATATTCGCAGGAGTTTCCGTATAACCTTGAGCTGAACGGCGAAAGCTACGACATGATAATGATAGAGCTTGTTGAACGGAACATTCCCAATCTGCTCACGGGCGCGCCGCTTATGCAGGCGAGCGAAAAGCAACTTCCCACGGATGCGGTAAGCGTAAGCTGCACGGCGAATGCGCAGAAGCGTTTCGGCTTTACGCAGCTTTTCGGCAGCATAGCAGCATACCCCGCCGCCGAGCGCATATATATTGAGGTTGCCTGCACGGACGGCGCGGTGCGCGTATACGAAGCGTTCCCAGTGAACGATTCAGGCGACGCCGACCCCGCATGGGAGAGCGCATCGAGCTACCTGCTGACACTTCCCGAGGGAATCGAAGGCGAAGTGAGCGGAGCATACATAGGTTGAAAAATCTACAATTTGATATGAATAACAACGCCCCTTTGCACAAAGGCTAACACAAAACCAAAATGCAAAGGAGCGTTTTATTTATGGATAAAAAGAAGCACGGCCCGCGCAAGGGCTGCGTATACGAGGACATGACAAGCACCGTATCCGGCACGGAGTGCACCGGCCTTATGCCCACCCCGCCGCAGGACGAGGACGAGTACGAGGCTTATCAGGAGCTGCATGGCATGGAGGTGCCGAAGGAGTAGGGGAGAACTTACGGGGACAGCTTGGGGACAAAGATTGCACAAACCAAAAGGCTCCCCGAACGGGGAGCTGTCGCCGTCAGGCGACTGAGGGGTTGAAGTGTGGCAAACCAAAGGTTTGACTGAGGGGTTGACGACAAGCAAGCAAAGCCGCCTACGCCAGCCCCTCCCCCGCATTCTTTATCAGTTTTCGCTTGGTAACGATATACATGCCTATCAGCACCGCCGTGGTTACCGCCCAGCTTATGGGGTAGGATACGAATATGCTGAAAATTGTATGATATTTCCGGAAAACGGTGGATATCCAGATTATTCTAAGTATGCATGCGCCGAACAGGCAAACTATCATAGGCGAGAAGGATTTGCCCATGCCCCTCAGGGAGCCGGTGAACACCTCCATATTGCCGCAGATGAAATACAGCGCAACGACTGTTATAAGCCTTTCGCAGCCGTATGCTATAACCTCCGGATCGTCATTATAAAGCCCAAGGAGCTGATTGCGGAACAGCACGGCTATTATGCCCGTTACAAGCCACGCAATGGTTACCAATATATTGCAGTAAAGGCATATCGGGCCGATACGGTCGTATTTCTTCGCGCCAACGTTTTGGCTGGTGAACGTTACCGTCGCCTGCGAAAAGCTGTTTATAGCAATGTATACGAAGCCTTCCAGATTGCTTGCCGCGGAGCAGCCCGCCATTACCTGAGAGCCGAAGGAATTGACGGAGGACTGTATCAGCACGTTTGAAACGGAGAACAGCGCGCTCTGTATGCCCTGTCTCTTATACACATCTCCGAGCCCACGAGACTAGGCATGATCTC